>Ga0137409_10005068_pt1 | contig 13773 bp, 9 predicted proteins | sample CZODoug1_16funga_FD_122059 | JGI IMG/M metagenome (GOLD analysis project Ga0137409, IMG submission 122059) | Vadose zone soil fungal communities from Angelo Coast Range Reserve, California, USA - CZODoug1_16fungal (Hybrid Assembly) | ecosystem: Environmental > Terrestrial > Soil > Vadose zone... | reverse complement strand
TCACGATCGAGCTGAAGGTCGACGAGAGGCTGAAGCAGGGGGTGACGGTCGGCGGGAGCGGGACCGCCTGCGAGAACCAGCCGGAGAAATCGTCCCAGCGGTTCAACTGCCGCGTGCTGGAGCCCGCCACCATGACCGTGACGAACCCGAAGCTGATGGGAGTCGGCGCGACGGTCTCGGGGACCGTCAACGTCTACCGCGTTCCGGGCTAGAGGGTGGCGAAGGGAGAGGCGTCGCGCACGATCGGCGGCGGCACGACCGTCTCGGAGCGCATTTCGGACCGCGTCGCCGTCCAGTCCCCCACCCTCAGGACCAGGAGCGTCGCGTCGTCGGCGGCGTCCTTCTTGCCCCGGTGATCCTGGTAGGCGCGCTCGACCCGCGCCAGGAGATCGGCAGGCCCCCTGGAGCCGGCCTCCGACAGCAGCGTCTCGAGACGCGCCGGGCCGAACACGCCGCCGGCATCATCCTCCGCATCGACCAGACCGTCGGTGTAAAGGAACAGCCGGTCGCCCGGCTCGAGGGAGATGGTCTTCTCGGCGTAGGCGCCCCCCGACATCAGGCCGATCGGGCGTCCGGTCGGGTCGAGCCGCTCGAGCCGGCCGTCCCGCCGCAGCACGAACGGGCTCTCGTGTCCGGCGTTGACGTACCTGAGCGCGCGCCGCGCCGGATCGAGGACTCCCAGGAACAGGGTGAGGTAGACCTCGGGCGGAGTTGACGTCTCGACATCGCGGTCGAGCTGCCTGGCGAACGTCGAGAGATCGGTCTCGAGCGGGATGCGCGCCTTGATCGTCGCCTGCAGGTTCGCCATCAGGAGCGCCGCCGGCACCCCCTTGCCGGACACGTCCCCCATGAGCAGCGCCACTTCCCCGCCCGGAAGATCGAAGTAGTTGAAGAAGTCCCCCCCCAGCTCGTGGGCCGGGATCGACAGACCCTGCAGCTCCGCGAACGGGTAGAGCATCGGCTTCTTCGGCAGGAGCTCGTTCTGGATCCTGCGGCAGAGCTCCAGCTCCTTGCGCAGCCGCTCCTGCTCCACCAGGCGCTCCTGGTTCGCCTGCAGGTCGTGCGCCATCCTGTTGAACGCCTGGGCGAGCTGCCCCAGCTCGTCGCGCGAGCGCACCGGCACCTGCGTGTCGAGCCGTCCCGCGGCCAGCTCGCCGGCGGCGCGCGTCAGGTCGGAGAGGTTGTGCGTCATGCGACGCGAGATCGGCACGATGCCGAAGAGCGCCAACGCCGCCAGCGCCAGGCCGGCGCCCAGGTTGCGGGCCGAGGCGCTGCGAATCTCGCCGAGCGCGGCGCCGACCGGGCGGGCGATACCGAACACCAGGCCGGTCACCGGGTCCTCGCGCGTCACCACCACCCAGTTCTCATCCGGCGAGACGCCGATGCGGAACTTCCCGTCACTCCGGCTCGCGGCCGGCTCCTCGCGCACCCCTCCCTTCCCGACGGCGTTCGCCTGCCCCGAGGCCGCCGCCTCCTCGAGGCCGCGCAGCGTCGGCAGGTCCGCCTGGTTCGGGGTGAACAGGTTTCCGGAGCCGTCGAGGGCGAACGGGATCTCCCCCTGCTCGCGCTTGGTCTGCGACAGAATGTCGCGCAGGAGGCGGTCGGCGCTCACCTTCGCCTTCAGGTGCCCGACCGTCTGGCCGTTGCGTATCAGCGGACAGCCGAACTCCTGCTTGAGAGCCAGGAACGCTCTGGGTTCCGGCGGCCTCTCCTTCTCCGCCGCGGCCCGCCGCGCCTCGACCTCGGTCCTTATCCTGTCCTTCACGATCTTCAAGATATCCTGGCCACCCTGGCCCAGGTTGTCGTCCAGCTCCTTCTTGATCCTCCCGGCATCCTCGACCGAAAGAAACGACGCGGCCATCTTGATCACCGGCTGCAGCTTCGGGTCCTTCGCGAGCTCGCCGACGATGCGCGGCAGGGGGACGACGATCGGCTGCCGGTCCGCGGGCGTCCCCGGTCGTGAGGGGAGGGCCGCATGCCCGCCGGTCGCGTGCCTGCCGTCCGGCGGCTCCGGGGGGGCGGGGCTCGGGGTGAACTCGAAGGAGTCGATGAAGTTCGCCGTCTCGCCGAGCGCCGCCACCAGCCGGCCGACGAGCATCGCGTCGGGCTCCTCGACCTCCGCCTTCGACCCGCTGCGCGTCTCGGGGAAGGGGAGCGATTCGAGCATGTCGATCCGCCGGCTCAGGTTGGCCGTGACGACGCCCATGCGGTTGTTGATCTCGCCCGCCATGCGGGACGATTCCGCTTCGACCGTCCGCCGCAACGCGCGCGCGGAGGTTTCATAGGTGTACAGCGTGATGGCCCCCAGCGGCACCACGGCCAGGAGCAGGAACGCCAGGATCAGCTGGGTGCGGAGTTTCATGCGGAGAGAATACCACCCTCCCGGGGCCGCCGGCGACCGCCGGAAAAACTTCGGGCGCGGGACCGGTCACCCGGCACGCCGCGCCCGCTATTCCGGTCAGGCTTCGACCAAAAAGGGTGTTAGCCCTTCTTGATGTCCGTCACGCCTTCGTGCTCGCCCTTCTCGTTGTCATGACAGGTCAGCGTGACCTTGTCGCCGGCCTTGAAGTTCTTGAGCTCATCGACGGCCTTGTCCATCACCGGGGCGGTCTTCTGTTCCCCCTTCTCGTCCTTGATGGTGATGGTCTTCCCTTCCATGTCGATGGACACGACGGTCGCCTTCACCTGGTGTGTCTTGCCGGCGGCGAGGGCCGGCGAAACCACCCCGAGGACGAGGGCGGCGACGAATACTGCGCAAACCACAGCGGCCAGTTTCTTCATAGTCCCTCCACAGGACACGAGCGGTTATGACCTCGAGCGCGGATCATACTTCATAATGTGTTCCAGGGATCCCTTTGATTGCGGTCCCGTGAGACCCGCTCCCTGGCTCGCCGCCCTCCTGTATGATCGCGCTCCCATGCGCGACCCCAGGAAGCCAGGGTGGCCCCTCGAGCCGGTGTCGGGCGATCTGCGCCGTCTCATCGACGCCTGCGCCGCCTACGTGGTCGCGCACATCGACTCGCTGCCGGAGCAGCCGTCGTTCGACGTCGATGGCGCGGCCGAGCTCGCCTCGACCTTCGACGAGCCGGCCCCCGACCAGGGTCGCCCCATCGAGGCGATCCTCGCGAGGCTCGGGCCGGCCGTCCTGAAGTCGTTCACGACCGCCGGCCCTGGATACCTGGCGTTCATCCCGGGGGGCGGCATCCCGTCGGCGGCGATCGCGGACTTCGTCGCCACGTCCGTGAACCGCTTCGTGGGGGTCGCGGCGGCGGCCCCCGCCCTGGCGCGCATCGAGGCGCAGACGATCTCCTGGCTCGCAGGGCTCATGGGATACCCGCCGGCGTCCGGAGGGATCCTGACGTCCGGCGGCTCCCTGTCCAACCTCGTGGCCCTGGTGACGGCGCGCGTGGCGAGGCTGCCGGAGGACTTCCTCGGCGGGACGATCTACCTGTCGGACGAGACGCACCTGTCGCTCCTCAAGGCGGCCCGCATCGCCGGCTTTCCCGATAGAAACGTCCGGCGCATCCCGGTGGACGGGCGTTTCCGTCTGCGGCCGGACCGGCTGGAGGCCGCCATCGCGGAGGACCGCGCCGCGGGACGCCGGCCGTTCTTCGTCGTCGCCAACGTCGGGACGACCAACACCGGCGCCATCGATCCGCTGCCGGAGATTCTCGACATCGCGCGCCATCACGGCTTGTGGACGCACGCCGACGCGGCGTACGGCGGCTTCTTCCGCCTAGTCCCCGAGGGGGCGGCGCGCATGAGAGGGATCGAGCGCTGCGACTCGATCACCCTCGACCCTCACAAGGGGCTGTTCCTGCCGTACGGGACCGGCTGCCTCCTGGTGCGCGACCCGGAAACGCTCAGGCGGGCGCACCGGATGGAGGCCGGCTACCTGCAGGACGTGAGCGCGGACCCGGGGGCGCCCAACTTCACCGACCTCTCCCCCGAGCTGTCGCGCGACTTCCGCGGACTGCGCCTGTGGCTGCCGATCATGCTGCACGGCGTGCAGGCGTTCCGCGATCAGATCCAGGAGAAGCTGGACCTGGCGATCCTGGCCCACGACGCGCTGAAGGACGATCCGCTGTTCGAGATGCTGGACGAACCCCAGCTCTCGATCGTCGCCTTCAGGGCCCGCCCGCCCGCCGGCGACCCGGACCTCTTCGGCGCCGAGGTCCTGCGCCGGGTCAACGCCCGGCGCAGGGTGTTCCTGTCGAGCAGCACGATCGGCGGGCGCTACGTCCTGCGCATCTGCGTCCTGAGCTTCCGCACCCACGCCGATCGCGTGCGCGACGCCGTCACCGCCCTGCGGGAGGAGGCCCGGCGGCTCGCGGGCGCCTGAGTCGCGGCGACAGGAGCGTGCCGCGGCAGCGCGCGGCGCCGCAGCGGCAGGCGTAGCGTTCGGGGTGATCCTCGTCCGCCCCCCCTTCGCGCGTGTAGGCGTAGTCGTAGGTCAGCTCCACACCGGCCGGGATGTCCCGGATCGCCGTGATGAACACGCGGCCGGCCTCGATGACCGGGGCGCAGTTCGGCTCGCACGCGTGGTTGAGGTAGCGGGCGGGGCCGCCGCCGGCCGCCGCGTCGATGACCGTGTCCCGGTCGACGGTGAACAGGAAGGTGTGATGACGCCGCATGCCGGCGTCGTCGTAGCGCGCGTCGGCCTCGGCGTGTGTGATCCTCTCCCCCGCGTACTCGACGACGCGCGTCCCGCGTGGTATGAGGCGTGCCGCGAATCCCCCCAGCCCCTGGATCGGCGAGGGGCGGACCTCGAAGAAACGGTTGCCGCGCTTCGGCCGGGACATCAGTGGACGGTCTCCTCCGGCGGCGCCGGCTCCTCCTCGGCCTGCCACGCCTCGAGGATGCGGCGCGTGCGCGCCCGGCGGCGGGCGCCGGCGAGGAGGGCGAGAAGCGTGATCCCGGTCCACAGCGCCGTCGTCCCGGTCAGGGCGGGGACCCAGCGGTAGAGCAGGAGGCTGCCGCGCCGCCAGTCGGTCTCCGATCGGTCGAGCGGCACGCCGGTCGCCGCCTGCCAGGCCTCGGGGAACGGGCGGACCCTGGCCTCGCGCACGATGTCGCGCACGACCGACTGGCCGTAGGTTTTCACTGTCCACAGGAGAAAATCGAACGAGGCGGCGTAGGCCGCGCGGGCCCTGTCGTCCGAGGCGTCGAAGGCGGCGTCGAGCTCGGCCAGGGGGGGCAGGCGACCGGTCAGGACCGACGACGAGTACACCAGCACGTCGCGCATCCCCCAGGAGCGCTCGATGCCGGTCGCGACCCCCTCGCCGAACCAGCGCGGCAGACCTGGTCCCGCGGCATCGTACAGAAGCATGTGCGTCGCCTCGTGGGCCAGAACCGACGAGAGATCGGCGTACGGATAGCGGTCCGCCTCCGCCACCCGGATCGCCCCGGAGCGCGCCGCCGGAGCGATGAAGCCGGCCGCCCACAACGGCCCCTGCGCGTCGATGGCGCGCACGGCCGGGTCCATCGCGGGGCCGACGGGGATCAGCGTGATCCGATAGGGCGCCGCCGCGCGCACTCCGAGCTCCTGCTCGACCCGCGGCAGGAGCGTGCGCGCGTCGTGCGCCAGCCCCTCGAGCCTGCCCCGCTCCGAGGCAGGCGCCTCCAGGACACAGTCGCCGACCTCGATGCGGAGCAGGGGCGCAGACGCGCTGGAACTCGGCCTCCCCTCGGGAGCGGCGAGCGCCGGAGCCGCCGCAGCCGCCACGATCACGAGGCTCGCGAGAAGGCTCCCCGTTCTGGAGTATCCTCTTCGGCTCAAGCGGAGATCTCCACCGTGCCGCGGATGCCCGTCATCCCGCTCATCCTCCTCCTCGCGCCGGTCCCGCCCCCTTCCGCCGCGACCGGCTCGGATGCGTCGAAGGAGCTCGTCGTCTGCGCCCCCGGCTATCCCGGCGATACCGCCTCGGCGCAGCCCACGATGGACCTGTTCGCGAAAGCCGCCTCCGACGCCGCCGCCTGGCCGGCCGGCAGCCTGCATGCCGTCTACTTCGAGACGGCCGAGGGGGGGCTGCGGCGCCTGGCCAGAAACGACGCGGCGCTCGCTCTCGTGTCGCTCCCCTTCTTTCTTCAGCACGAGAAAGAGATGGGGCTCCAGGCGAGGCTCCAGGTCGCGGAGGACTCGGGCGCTCTCGCCGTCTGGAGCCTGGCGGCCCGCCGGGGCAGGGTACCATCTTCGGCCGCGCTCGACGGCTTCGAGATCACCGGGGTGGCCGGCTACTCGCCGGAGTTCATCCGCGGCCCGGTCCTTGGTGAGTTTGGACCGCTCCCCCCGACCGCCCGCGTCACCTCCACGGCCAACGTCCTGTCGGCGCTGCGGCGGGCGGCGTCGGGCGCTTCGATCGCCGTGGTCCTCGACGACGCGCAGACCCGGGCGCTCGCGACCCTGCCGTTCGCGGCGGACCTCGAGATCGTGGCGCGCTCCGCTCTGATGCCGCGGACTCTCCTGTGCACTGTCGGCGGCCGGCTTCAGCCGCGGCGGTCCGAGGCGATGGTCCGCGGCCTGGAGAAGCTGCACACCGATCCCGCGCGGGCCGAGATCCTGAAGACGATGCGGATGACCCGCTTCGAGCCGGTCGACACGGTGTCGCTCGACGCCGCCCGGCGCCTGTTCGCTGCGGCGAGGAGGCCCGCCGCCCCGGCGGGCACTCCGGCGGGCAAGACCGGCCGGTGATCGAGGAACGCCGGACTCCCGCGGCGGCGATCCTGCTGGGACTCCTCGCCACGGGATGTGCCGCCGCACTGCGGGAGCCGCGGCCGATCGTCGAGCTGGCCGGCGGCGCTCCTGCCGCCGACCTCGCGGAAGCGGCGGAGCTCCTGTCACGGGCCGAGGCGCTGTTCGCCGAGCGCGACCTCGAGAAGGCGGGCACCGCGGCGGGGCTTTACCTGCGCGCCGCCGCGGCCGATGACGCGCCGATCGCGGCCCTGCTCGGGGCGGTGCGCGCCGATGTCTGGCTGACCGATCACGAGAGCGACCCCGGCGCCCGCGGGCGGACGGCCGCCGCGGCGGTCGAGGCGGCGCAGTGGTGCACCCGGAGGAGGCCGGCGGATCCGGCCTGCGACTACTGGCTTGCCGCCGCCCTCGGCGTGCAGGCGCGCGAGAGACCGTCGACCGGCCTGTCCGCCCTGCCGGAGATCGAACGGGCGTTCGAGAAGGCCCTGCGGAATGCCCCCGAGATCGACGAGGCCGGGCCGGACCGGGCGCTGGCTCTTCTGTATCTCCGGGCCCCGGGATGGCCGGCCGGGCCGGGCGATCCGGAAGTCGGCCTGGAGCACGCGCGCGCGGCAGTCGCGCGGCGCCCCGGCCATCCGCCGAACCAGCTGGCCCTCGCCGAGGCGCTCCGGGCCAAAGGCGACGCGCAGGGGAGCCGCGCGGCGTATGGGCGCGCGCTGGCTCTCGCCCGGGAGATGACGGATCGGGGGGACAGGGACGCCCCGGACTGGGTGGCCGAGGCCGAGAGGGGGCTCGGCGACCGTTGAGTCCCTTGCGTGACACGGCCGGTCTGAGGTAAAGAGGTACGCATGCGGACAACCAAATCGTTGCTCTGGGCCTTCGCGGCCGTGAACCTGGCCGGTGCCGCCTTCGCCGCCGATCCGGCCGGGCCTGCCACATCCCCCCCGACCCGCCAGGTCAGGCTGGGGGTGGTCGATCTCTCCGCGCGCCTTCCCGGAGACCTCATGTCGCCCGAGGGGAGGAGCCGTTGGGACCTGAAAACGGTCCCGCTCGCGAGGACGTTCGTCCGGTCGTTCTCCGAGACGGCCGACGGGATCATCCTTCAGGATGCGTCGGCGGGCTCGGAGCTCTCCAGGGTCGCCTATAAAGATGACCGTGAGGCCGTCGAGGGGGCCGCGGCCGCGCGCCGCTGGCTCTTCCCCGATCATTTCCCCGAGCTGCTCCGCCCCGGTTCGCGGAGCGTGCTCGAGTTCAGCGAGGAGCGGGACGGGCGCCAGGAGAGCGTGCGCGCCGAAGTGGCCATCGTCGGGATCGGCTGGCTCGATCTCCCCTCAGGTCCGCGCGAGGTCGTCCTGCAGCGGGCGCTCCTGTCGCGCTACGCCGGCGGTGGCCGTGGTCCGGTCCCCGAGAGGGTGATGCACCGCTTCATCGATCCGCGCGCCGGTGTCATGGCGGAGATCGTCCGTTCGACGGCCGCCTCCGGCGGGGGCGCGATCACCGAGGCGGTGGTCGTCGAGCGGGTCCTGGCCGGCGCCGCGACGCTGAAGATCTACGTGGAGCAGATCGACACGCCGGCGTTCAGCGGCATCTCCTACGGCTGGGACAAGGGGGCGGGCACGACGATCGCCTCGATGACGCCGCAGGGGTACGCGACCATGGGGGACCTGATCGCGGCCAACGCGTGGGATTTCTCGGCCAACACCTCGGGCGCGGGGGAGGACGTCTCGACCGGCGTGCCGGTGACGGCGGCCGAGACCTGCAACGCCGCCCAGTGCGGCTACAACCCCGGCGGCCTCTTTCCGAACCGGATCCTGAGTCGCGAGGACCTCACCCCGAACGGCGGCACTCTCAGCAAGACCAACGCGGTGACCGAGCGCGAGACGCGGGCCTCCGACGTGACTGTCTGGCTGCGCGGCGGCTCGCAGTTCGAGGGCTCGAACGCCGCCGCGCCGAACGGCGAGAGCCGGTTCTGCTACGTCAACGACGACGGTGTCGCCCGCACGCCGGTGCCGATCTGGCGTTTTCCCAACCAGGATCCCCTCGGCTGGTTCATGCAGCCGGGAGACGCGGCCTGGGTCGGCGGCCCGTTCAACTGCGAGCAGAACATCTTCAACGCGGTGTGCGGCGTCGGCGGCATCGTCCCGAAGCTCTGGACAAAAGGATGCACCGGCACGGTCGGCACGCACACCGGCACGCAGTCCGGGCAGGTGCTCAAGGGGGGCGTGGTCACGCTCCCCTCGGGTCACACGTTCAACGCGCTCCTCGTGAAGACGGTCGCCGACTTCTGCGTCTACATCGGCTCGAGCTGCGCGTCGTTCCTCAAGGCGGACGAAGTGCGCACGTTCGTCTACCTGTGGCAGGTGCCGGTGATCGGCACGGTGGCCCGCCTCACCTCGGTGCAGAACGCCGCCGACGGCACCTCCTTCACCAGCGTGGCGGGGACCGACTTCATCTTCGGTCTCTTTCCCCCGCTGAGCATGACCGTGAACGGCACGACCGACACGACCGCTTCGATCACATGGGACCCGGGGCGCGACACCCACCGGATCAGCGGCTACAAGGTGTACTGGGGGACCACCTCCGGCTCGGGAGGCCCGTACGCCTTCGACTCGACGCGGAACCCCGGGCAGATCGCCCTGGCCGGCACCACCGCGACCATCTCGGGGCTCTCCCCCGGCACCACGTATTACGTCACGGTGACGTCGCTGTCCGCCTACCGGGACCCCTCGACCGGCGTGACGACGACCTACGAGAGTCTGCTCTACCCGACCCAGGTGTCCGGCGACCCGGCGTTCGTCTACCCGATCGAGGTGCAGGCGACCACGACCGGCGGGACCTGCATCCCGACGACCGAGGTCACGAACCTCACGCTCCAGACGGCGACGGGCGGCGCGATCACGTTCTGCTGGAATCCCGTGTCCGACCCCTGCCTGCAGGGGTACGAAATCCTCTCCGCTCCGTCCCCCACGGCCGCCGGCAATTTCTCCGTCCTGGCCGACACCGGCACCGGGACCTGTTTCACGGGGAGCGCGCCGTTCGGCTACTTCCTGGTCGTGGCGCGCGGCACCGGCGGCACCGGCCCGTGGGGCGCCTACGGACGGTGAGACCCGCCCGGCGACCGTCCGGCCTCCCGCCGATAGCGCTCGCCGTCCTGCTGCTGGTCGCAGCCTCCTCGGCACGCGCGCAGTCGACGAGCGCCTCGATCACCGGGGCCGTGCGCACGCGCGACGGCCTGCCGGCGCCGGGGGCCGTGGTCGTGGCGCGCTCCGTCGCGACCGGGATCGAGCGGGCGGTCCCCTGCGGCCCCGACGGGCGCTACCGCATCGAGCTTCTCGCCCCCGGCGACTGGACGGTCGTGGCGCACCTCGGCGATGCTCTCGCCAGCGAGCCGAGGAATATCGCGCTGCACCTGCAGCAGGTGCTGACGCTCGATTTCGAGGTCGGCTCGTCGCTCACCGAAAGTGTCACGGTACGCGCCGACACCCCGCTCGTCGACCCGGCCCGCACCGATGAAGAGCTGCGCCTGCAGTCGAAGCAGATCGACGACCTCCCCCTGAACGGCCGGAGCTTCACCGACCTGGCGCTCATCGATCCCGCGGTCCTGCCGTCGCCCCCGGGCGGGTTCTTCGGCGAGCGTTCCGCGGTCATGGTGCTGAACGGCCAGTCGGCGCGGGCCAACTCCTTCCTGGTCGACGGGTTCGACAACAACGACTTGACCTCCGGCACCTCCCTGAACGCTTTCTTTTCGCAGCAGGTGATCAAGGAGGCGGTGGTCCTGAAGCACCAGTTCATGCCGGAGTTCGGCCGCGCCTCGGGCGGCATCATCAACATCATCACCCAGCAGGGGACGAACGACCCGCAGGGGACCGCCTTCGTGCAGGGGGTGAGCCGCCACGTGAACGCCGCGGGGGAATTCGTCTCGTCGCTGCCGGGCGCGGGTGCCATCGACGACACGCCGTCCCGCCTGCAGACCGGGTTCAGTCTCGGCGGCCCGCTGCGACGCGACAAGGCGTTCTATTTCGTGGCGTACGAGCACCTGGGTGAGGACACCATCGTGCCGTTCACCGGTGTGGACCGCACCGGCGTCGCGGGCGGGTTCGTCACGGCCCCCAACCGTGACGACAATTTCTTCCTGCGGACCGATTTCAACCTTCCCGGTGCGCAGACCCTGATGGTGCGCCTCTCCGGGGACAAGCGGTCCACCAGCGACATGAACGTCGAAGGGACCAGCACGCCGGAGACCGGCTTCCATCTGGACGAGCGGGACGTGCAGCTCGCCGCTTCTTTGAATACCGTCCTGACCTCGGTGCTCCTCAACGAGGCCCGTCTGATCGTCGGCACCTCCGGGTTCGATCAGTTCGCGAACTCCAGCCGTCCGGGCGTCGACCGGCCGTCGGGAAGCTTCGGCGGCAACAACCTCAATCGACAGCTGCGGGACGAGGACCGCGTCCAGCTCGTCGACGATGTCACCTGGACCCGGGGCCCGCACTCCCTGAAGTTCGGCGTCGATGTCATCCGCTCGCGCACGCGCATCCGGACGCGCTTCAATCCGAACGGCAACTTTCTCTACGAGACCGACGCGCCGTTCGAGCCGGGGGATTGCGGCGACCTGAACGCCAACGACGTGGCAACCTATGGTGACAACCCCATCCCCTGCGATGGCAACCCGGGCGTGGACGACGACGGGGACGGTGTGATCGACGAGCCCGGGCTGATCCGCACGTACCCGGAGTTCTTCCAGCTCATCGAAGGGGAGCCGTCCGCCGTCCTGAACGACACCCGTTACGGGCTGTTCGCGCAGGACTCGTGGCGGGCGGGGAACCACCTGGTCCTGGACTACGGTCTGCGCTACGACCTGAGCACCTTCCGCCTGCCCGCGGACGCCTCGGTGCCGTCGATCTTCGAGAACGGCGGTGCCCACCGCGACACCGACAACATCGCGCCGCGCCTGGGTTTCGCGATCACGCCGAAGACCGACGGTCCGATGGTGATCCGCGGCGGCGCCGGGATCTTCTACGACAAGCTGGTCCTGGGCTTCCCTTCGGTGGCGGCGATCACCTCCGGCACGCAGATCGGCCTGCTCTTCCCCCAGGGGACGGCGCTCGAGATCACCGAGAACCTGGTCGAGCAGGTCGGCATCGACGCCATCAAGGCGGGGCTCGTCTTCCCTCCCCAGCTCATCCTGCGCTTCTCCACCGGCACGAGGCTCGACACGCCGTACACCGCGCAATACAACCTGGGGGCCGAGTGGCGCGCCGGTGAGCGCGGGGCCGTCGAGGTGGACGCCACGCGCGTGCTCGGCTACCACCTGGCGCTGCTGCGCGACCTCAACCCGCCGATTCCTCCGGCACCTGGCACGCCGAAGAGCGTCCCCGTGCATCCCGACGGCACGGTCGGATCGATCGCCGCCATCGTCACCGAGGGGCGATCGTGGTACAGTGGCCTGAGCCTGTCCTACCAGCACCGCGGTGAGAGCGTCTGGTACTCCGCCGGCTACACTCTGTCGCGCGCCGAGGACCTCGGGCCGGATCCGCTGAAGGGGGGCATCTCCCTGCCCCCCGATTCGAGCAACATCACGGCCGAGCGGGGGCTGAGCGACTCGGACCGGCGCCACCGCTTCGTGTTCGTGGGGGAGGCTCCCCTGCCGTGGCTCGGCCTGCGCGCCTCGGGGACGATCCAGATCGCCTCCCCCACTCCCTTCAACGTCACGACCGGGCAGGACGAGAACCAGGACGGCGTCACGAGCGACAGACCACCGGGCGTCCGCCGCAACACCGGCAGATCGACACCGCTCGATCCGATCAACACGGTGCGCCAGAAGGCCAACATCCTGCGGCAGGAGGTCGGTCTCGCACCTCTGCCGCTCCTGACCTCGATCCCGGACGCCCCCTGGCTCGCCCAGGTCGATCTGCGCCTGACCCGGCCGTTCGCGTGGGGCGACCGCAACGCCGCCGGCGCGCTCTACATCCAGGTCTTCAATCTTCTGGGGAGGTTCAACGGCGGGCCGATCGAGGGGCGGGTGATCTCGCCCGACTTCGGCCGGCCGATCGGTCAGAGCGGCCCGCCACGCACCATCGAAGCCGGGCTGAAGGTAGGGTTCTGACGAGGGACTTCAGTCGCCGGGGGTTGACGGCGTGCGCTGCAGCGCGAACTGGATGACCGCCTGCTGCTCCAGCATGTGCGCGCGCGCCGAGCCGGTGGCGGGGCTGGCGCTTTCGGCGCGGCTGACCGAGGCGAGGTGGCGGTCGCCGAGAAGACCCTGCAGGTGCTTGCGCACGAAATCGAGCGCCCCCATGTTGCGCGGCTCCTCCTGCACCCAGACGATCTCGGTCGCGGCCGGGCAGGCCTCGAGCAGCGCGGCGATCGACGCCCGCGGGAACGGGTAGAGCTGCTCGAGGCGCACGATGGCGGTGCGCGTGTCGTGGCGCCTGTCACGCTCCGCTTTGAGCTCGTGCGCGATCTTGCCGGAGCACAGGAGGACGCGCACCTCGCGATCCATGCCGGCCAGCCGACGGAAGGTCTCGAGGCCGCCGAGGCGCGGCATCGCCATGTCGAGAAGCACCAGGTTGATCCGGCCCCACTCCTTACGGTAGATGTCGAGCGCCTCGACGCCGTCCCGCGCCAGGAGGACCTCGTAGCCGCGGGCCCGCAGGATGTCGTGGGCCATGTCGCGCAGGACCGCCTCGTCGTCCACCACCAGCACCCGCACTCCCGTCGGACCGGCCGGGGCCAGCGGTGGATCGGGGACCGTCGCGGCGGCCTCCGGCAACGCCGCCTTCTCCTCGACGGGGTCGGCGGTCGCCGCGTCCTCCGCGGGGACCTCCGACCGCCTGGGACCGCCGGCCGCGGGAAGGTAGATGCGCAGCGCCGTGCCGGCTCCCGGCGCGCTGCTGATGGCGATGTGGCCGCCGTGGTCCCTGATGATCTCCTGGGCCGCCGCGAGCCCGAGCCCGGTCCCCTCCGCGGGCGTCTTGGTCGTGTAGAACGGATCGAACGCGCGCTCCATGACCTCTGGCGACATCCCCGTGCCGCTGTCGTTGACGACGATGGCGACGTAATCGCCCGGAGCGAGGTCGGGGACC
>Ga0137409_10005067_pt1 | contig 13774 bp, 8 predicted proteins | sample CZODoug1_16funga_FD_122059 | JGI IMG/M metagenome (GOLD analysis project Ga0137409, IMG submission 122059) | Vadose zone soil fungal communities from Angelo Coast Range Reserve, California, USA - CZODoug1_16fungal (Hybrid Assembly) | ecosystem: Environmental > Terrestrial > Soil > Vadose zone... | reverse complement strand
CGCAGCGCGATGCGGTCCTTGGTCAGCATCTCCTGCGCGGTAATCTCCAACGCCTGCGGACGCAGGTCGAGGCGCTTGACCTCGATCTTGCGGCCGACCGTCCAGAATGCGTGCCGACCCGGCGCGAGGCGCTCCACCAGCCGGCCCTCGACGTAGAGGAGACCCGCCTCGTGGTTCTCAACCACGTGCTCGGCAACGAGCGTGTTGCGCTCGCGCGCGACCATCGCGAGGTGGCGCGGCGCGACCTTCGGGTCGCTCGCCACGTCGATGCGCTCGGCCTCGACGCCGGTCGCGACCTTCCAGAACACGCGCGTCTGCCACGGCGCCATCAGGTGCGTCGGCCGGCCGTCGAGCTTGACGATCGCGATCTCGTCCGCCTTGGTCTCGACCGCCTCGAACAGCGCAGCCGCCAGATCCGGCCGCGCGCTTTTGAGCACGGCATAGCGATCCGCCGCGAACTCGGCGCGCACGACGTTGTGCAGCTCGACGGCAAGCTCGTGCCGCGGGTCGAGCAGAGCGTGGCGGCCAGGCTCGAGCACGCGCTCGAAGCGGCCGTTGCGCAGAAGGAAGGCGCGCTCGCCGTCCTTCACAGTCACGCGCGCGATGAACAGGTAACGGTTCATGGCACGTCTCCTTCAATTGGCCGCTGAGCGGCCGGGTTACGCAAACGAGGACTAGGTCCCGGACGCGCGCTTCCCGCTCGAGCAACGGGCCGAGGCTTCAGCCAACGTGGAACGCCGGGCGCACGCGTTCATTCGCCGCGCGCAAGCGCGGCGGCCGAACGGATTGCCCGACGTCCGCGCGGGCGGTATCCGCCCCGGCGCAGAGCCGGTCTCACGGTGCCGAGGTGCGAGCGAGGAGCCTTGCGGCGCAACGACCGGACCGCGACTGAAGAACGCGTCCGGTCCCCTTCATGGGTTATCAGCGTTTCAGGCTGAAACGGAGCGTTGGAACGGGATTCGAACCCGCGACAGCATGGTAACAAGCCATGTGCTCTTCCCGACTGAGCTATCCTCGCAGTTTGGTGGGCCAAACAGGAATCGAACCTGCGCCTCCAGGTCTCCCCGGCGCTCTCCATGAGCTACTGGTCCGTCCTTCGTTCGGCGGAACACGGCCACGCATCGCGCACCGCGCCAGTCAGGTTTATGAGCCTGAACACAAGGCGTCCCGAAGGAGGGCGGGCGAGTAATGGCAAAGCAAGGCGGAAAAATGGCGATGCGCGAGGCTTAACGAGATTTAAGAGAGAGAATGGTGAATCGGGCGAAGCGCTGTTTGCCAAACTACTCCGCCGGCGCCACCTGCGCGCGCTCTTTCTCGACGCCATGCACCAGTGCGGCGATCGCCGCTGTGCCAATGACGAAGCCGAGCGCGATGACGGCGGCAACGCCGAGCACGAGATCGAAGCCGCCACGCCCGTGCAGCAGCGCGATCAGCGACACCGCGGCGCCCGACACCACGAAGGTGAGAAAATAGCGCACCGCAAAGACGCGTGAGCGCCAGGCGTCTGCCGTGTAGCGCGCAATGACGAGATCGTTGACGGTGACCTGCGCGTAGATCGCAGCAACCGCAACCGCAAGCGCAACGATCAGCATCGGGCCGCTCGCATAGGCGCTCCAGACGACGCCGATGAATTGCAGCAAGGCGACCGCGGCGAACAGGAGATGGAGTTGGAAGCGATCGACGAGCCGCCCAATGGTGAGCTGCGCCAGCGCGCCGCACATCAGGATCAGCGTGGCAATGCCACCGACCTGCATCAAGGAGACGCTCAAGCCCAGCCGCTCGTCGACGATCTTGGGTAGCGCGACGGTCGTTACGTGGAACACGAGGCCAGCCGAGATCGCAATCAGGACGAACAGCGCAACGATGGTCGCCGCCACCCATGGCGCAAACACGACCTCAGGCGTCGCGGTACGGCCAGCGGCCTGGTGGCGATCGTCCGGGATAAGCAGCAGATAGGCGACGCCGGTCGCAACGCAGATCACGGCCGGCACCAGGAAGGCGCTGCGCCAACCCAGTCCGTAGACAAGGAGCGCAGTCGTCCCGGCCGCCAGCGCCACGCCGAGGTTGCCGCAGACGCCGTTGAAGGCGAGCGAGCGCCCGCGCGAGGTCGCCTGCTCGATCAGCATCGCGGTGCCGACCGGATGATAGATCGCCGCAAACATGCCGAGCGCCGATAGCGCGACCGCCAGCACGGTCGGGCTTGGCGCCAGGGCGGCGCCAGCGAGCGACGCACCGCAGCCGAAATAGAACAGCGCCATCATGTTGCGCCGGCTCCAGCGGTCGCCGAGCCAGCCCGCCGGCAGCGAGAACACGCCAAAGGCAATGAACGAGGGCGTCCCAAGCGCAATCAGCTCGGCGTAGCTCCAGCCATAGACCGTAGTGAGCTCGATCACGACGGTGGCCAGGATCAGCATCACATAGTGATCGATCGCATGCGCGAAGTTGATGAAACCGATCGACAGCAGCCGGGTCCGCTCATCAGCAGAGGGCGCGGAAAGGGTCGGCGTGCTGGCCATCAGGCAACCTCGGATTCGGCAACAGACGCCGCATGGTAGCCTGTCCAGGCGGCAAGTTCATCCTCCCTTCGCACCCCCAATGGCGCGCATGGATGGGCCCGGCATGAATGGCCCGGCTTGGACGGCCGGGGGCGCTACGGCGTCACCTTGTGCTGGCCCACCCACTCGTCGAGCGCCGGTAGCTGCCGGGCGACGAACTCGGCATCCGCCAGAATGCGCTCGCGCGTGCGTTCCGCCTCGGTCTTGCCATCCGAAGTCTCGTAGGCCGGGGCAAACTGCTTGAGCTCCTCGGCGCGCGCCGGATCGCTGAAGTTCGCCATCAGGGTCGACATGGACGTCTCGCGAAACGTCGAGCCAAACTTGTCCGCAAGCGTCTCGAAATGGCGCTTGACGAATTCCACCGCGAGGTCGGCGTGCTCGCCTTGCGACGCCACTGAGAAAATGAGCCTGCGCGCCATCTCGTTCGAAATCTCGTCTGTCAACGCGATGGCGAGCGTCTCGCGGGCGAGCGCGGGATCAAGCGCGCTCGCCAGCGCGGAATAGTAGAGCACACGCTCCGCCATGATCTTGCTCTTGCGCCCGAGCCCGTGGAGCGTCTCATAGGTCGCACGATCGGCCTCGCGCCCGACCAGATGCAGCACCGGCTCACGGAGCGCCGAGGGCAGCGACGCGGGATCCTGAAGGAACGCGTCGAAGCGCCGCTTCGCCTCGGCAATCACGGCGTCATCGCCAAGATCGCCAAGGACGTTCAGGAGCTGTCCACGTACGCGCGCGCGATCGGCCGGCTCGCTGTCGGCGCCTTGCCATCCCACCCGCTCGAAGATCGGCCGCAACAGCGCGCGGGCATAAGCCTGGAACGCGGCCCGCCCCGACCGACCCCGTTCAAGCTTGTGAACGTGCGTGATCGTGTCAACGAGGTGTTCGACCACGCGGCGATGGTCTTCGCCTGCAAGCTGATCAGCGAGCACGAAATAGGCAGCAGGCGCTTCGCGCAGCGTCTCGACCATGGCCCGTGCGTCGTTGAGAAGATTGATGCGGTCAGCAGGCGTCATGCCGGGCATGCCGTGCGCGAGCGCATTCAGCATCGCGGTGTCGTAACGGACACGATAGTAGCCGACATCGCCAAGATTGAGCTTGATCGCATCACCGCAACGTCCAGCGGAAATCTCGGCCGTCCCGTCGAGCAGCATGATCGTGCCGGCGCCTTGCGGCGGACCGAACAGAATGGGCACCGGCCAATGCTGCGGCTGCGCCTGCGATTCACGCGCCGTGAAGCGATCCTGCCTGAGCGCGATGCGCTGCTCATTGTCGACACAACGCGCGTCGGCTACGACGAGCGGAATTCCTGGCTGCTCCGTATAGGCCAAGAGGACGGAGCCAACCGATTTCCCGGCCGCCGCATCAAGCGCGCGGATGAGATCGTCGACGGTCGCATTGCTGTAGGCGCGCTCCTTCATGTAGCGCTGCATGGCATCGCGGAACACGTCCTCGCCTACGAAGCTCTCGATCATGCGCACCAGCGCCTGGCCCTTGCTGTAGGTCGTGGTGCCGAAATTGCCCCCCGCCTCGTCCTCGTCAGCGATCGGCCGGCGCATCGCGCGCGCGTTGGACCTGATATCACGCTCCATCGCAAGCTGCTTGTCACCGTTGGCGCTCAGCCACGACTGCAAGTCGGGCTGCAGCCGCTCGACCGACTTGTGTTCCATCCAGGTCGCAAAGCCTTCGTTGAGCCAAAGGTCGTTCCACCACGCCATGGTGACGAGGTTGCCAAACCATTGGTGGGCGATCTCGTGCGCGAGCAGCAGAAAGATCTGCCGCTGCATGTCGGCTGGGCTCTTGGCGGGATCGTACAGAAGGCTGCCCGCGAAGATCGTAATGGCGCCCCAGTGCTCCATGGCGCTCGCAGAGTCCCTCGGCAGCGCAATGAGATCGAGCTTCGGCAGCGGATATTTCACGCCGAAATAGTCGTTGAGATATTTCAGCAGTGCCACGCTCTGATCGAGCGCATAGCGGCCGGTGGCGCTTATGCCACGCGTGGTGACCACGCCGACGGTGATGCCGTCCACCTCGCTGGTGAGCCGCTCGAGCTCGCCCGCCGCCAGCACGAACAGATAGGTCGACATGCGGGGCGCGCGCTCGAAAGTCACGCGCTTGCGATTGCCACGCAGCGGTTCCTCTTGCGCAATCGGCGTATTCGAGACCGCGAGGAAGCGCTGCGGCACGGTCAAGGTCAGCGCGAAAGTCGCCTTGAACGCCGGCTCATCCCAGCCCGGAAAAATGCGGCGTGCGTCGGTCGGCTCCGAGTGGCTGGCGAGCATCCGCTTGCGGCTGTTGTCGATGCGATAGTCCATGGAATAGAGGCCGCGCCCGGACTCCTTGTTGATCGGCGCGGTGTAGGCGATCCGCAGCTGGTGACGCCCGGCCGTGATCGCGCGCGCAAACGTGAATGTCACGGTCTGCTCGTCCTTGTCCACCGAGGTGGATTTCGCGGACGTGATGTCATCAATCGTCGTCCCCGTGAACGTCAGGTCGCGAGCATTGAGCACAAGGCGGTCGGTCGGCTCGCGCACCTCGATGTCGATGATCGCCAATCCCTTGGCCGTGAGGGCCGAAAGGTTTGGCTGCAGATCGATCGCATAGTGGATCGGGACCACGGTCTTCGGCAGCTTGCCGGGCGCCGTTTCGAACGAGAACGGCGCATCGGCGTGCGCCGCCGACACGATCAGCAACAACACCAGAACGCCGGTCAGCGACCGGACGAAGTGATTGAATAGAGAGGTCATGGAGTCACCGCATCAGCCAAGGAAGGCATATACGACCTGCTAGTGCGGCGAATTTGAAGTTCCTGCAGTAGTTGCCGCAAGCTCGTTCAGGAACTTCAAATTCAAAGCCGCACTAGAATCATAGAGTTGCTAGTGCTCCTTTGTTCCCGAAGTTCGCATTGAGCGTGCTGCAGTGTCAGGCGAACTTCGGAAACGGAGCACTAGTGCCCCCGCAACGGGCGCTCGTCGCGCGGCGACATGCACACGTCAACTTACAGTATTTATGTGGCGCCGAAAGGCGGAGCCAACTCTCATTGTGAATTGCGGCGACGGCGCACCCATTCATCGATCGCCGGCATTTGCTCCGCGACGAGCTCCGCGTCTGCCAGAATGCGCTCGCGCGTGCGCTCCGCCACCATCCGTCCGCCCGACGTCTCATAGGCTGGAGCAAACGCTTTGAGCTCCTCGGCGCGCGCGGCATCGCTGAAATTTGCCATCAGGTTCGACATGAAGGTGTTGCGGAACGACGATCCGTGCTTCGTCGCCAGCGTCTCGAAATTGTTCTTGACGAATTCCACGGCGAGGTCCGGATGTTCGGCTTCCGCCACCCAGCCTATCAGCCTGCGGCCAACGTCGCTCGGCAACTCCTCGGTCAACGCGATCGCCAGCGTCTCGCGCGCGAGCGCAGGATCGAGCGCGGCGGCGAGCGCCGAATAGTAGCGCACGCGCTCCTCGGTATTCGTGCTCTTGCGCCCGAGCTCCAACAGGGTCTGGTAGGTCGCGCGATCAGCGCCGCGGCCTACGAGATGCGTCACCGAATCGCGCAGGTTCGGCGGCAGCGAGGCAGCATCCTGCTGGAACCCATCAAAGCGCCGCTTGGCCTCCGCCAGCACCGCCTCATCGCCGAAATCGCCCAGCGTGCGAATGAGCCGCGTGCGCAGCAGCGTGCGGTCGGTGGGCTCGCTGTCAACGGCCTGCCATCCGATGCGATCGAACATCGGCCGCAGCGCCCCGCGCGCATAGGCCGCAAACGCAGCCTGGCCCGGCCGGCCGCGCTGAAGTCCGTACACGCGGGTCAAGGTACGGATGACCTGATCGGCCACGCTGCGATGATCGTCGCCAGCCAATTGGTCGGCGAGCTCGAAGTAGGCTGACGGAGGATTGCGATTGGCTTCGGTCAGCGCCCAGGCATCGGCCAGGAGATTGATCCGATCCACCGGCGCCATCGACGCGAGCCGACGCGCCAGCGCTCCCTGCATCGCCGCGTCATAGCGCACGCGGTAATAGCCGACATCGCCGAGATTGAGCTTGACCGCGTCGCCGCAGCGCCCGGCTGCGATCTCGGCCTCCCCGTCAAGCAGCACGGTTGCGCCAGTGCCGTCCGGGAGCCCAAACCGCACGGGCACCTGCCAGCGCTGCGGCGGCGCCGCGGGATCGCGCACGCTGAAGCGGTCCTGCTTGAGCGCGATGCGCTGCTCACCGCCGACGCATCTGCTTTCGGCGATGACGAGCGGCACGCCGGGCTGCTGCGCATAGGAGGACGCCACCGAACCGACCGCCTTGCCGGACACCGCATCGAGCGCATGCCAGAGATCGGCGGATGTCGCGTTGCTGTAGGCATGCTCCTTCATGTAGCGCCGCATGGCGTCGCGGAAGACGTCCTCGCCCAGATAGGTCTCGGTCATGCGCACGACCGCCTGACCCTTGCTGTAGGTGATGGTGTCGAACACCGCCCTCGCCTCGGTCTCGTTGGCGACCGGCTGCGTTATGGCGCGCGCGCCGCGTCTAGCATCTTGCGCCATCGCGCCCTGCTTAGCGCTATTGCTGTTGAACCACGGCTGCCACTCGGGATGGAGCACGTCGACCGCCTTGTATTGCATCCAGCTTGCGAAGCCCTCGTTGAGCCAGAGATCGTTCCACCAGGCCGTGGTGACCAGGTTGCCGAGCCACTGATGCGCGATTTCATGCGCGAGCAGCGAGAACACGCGCCGCTGCGTCTCGATCGAGCTCTTGGCGGGATCGTACAGCAGGCCGCTCTCGAAGAACGTGATGCCGCCCCAATGCTCCATCGCGCTCGCGCTGTTGCTGGGCAGCGCGATAAGGTCGAGCTTGGGCAGCGGATATTTTGCAGCGAAGTAGTCGTTGAAGTATTTCAAGAGATCGGCCGTCTGGTCGATCGCGTAGCGCCCGTTGGCGCTCTTGCCGCGCGTGGTGACAACGCCGATGGTGATACCCTCGGCCTCGCCGGTCAGCCGTTCAAGCTCACCCGCCACCAGCACGAACAGATAGGTCGACATTTTGGGCGTGCGCTCGAACGACACCCGCTTGCGGCCGTTGCGCGTCGGCTCCTCGCGCGCAATCGGCATGTTCGACACGGCCATGAACCGCTCCGGCACCGTTACGGTCAGGTCGAAGGTCGCCTTGAAGGCGGGCTCGTCCCAGCCCGGAAAGATGCGGCGGGCGTCGGACGGCTCGGAGTGGCTGGCGATCATCCGCTTGCGACCATCATCCGTGCGGTAGTCGATGGAATAGATGCCGCGGCCGAATTTGTTGATCTTCCCCGAATAGGCGATCCGCAGCTTGTAGCGGCCAACCTCGATTGTGCGCGGAAAGGTCAAGGTGACCGTCTGGGCGTCCTCGTCCACCGTGATGGAGCGCACCGGCGCAACGCCGTCCAGCAAGGCCGACGAAAAGGTCATGTCGACGGCATTGAGCACCAGCCGATCGGTCGGCTCCCGCACCTCGATATCGATGATCGCAGAACCGGTGACCGTGAGCGCCTGGAGGTTCGGCCGCAGATCGAGCGTGTAGTGGACAGGCGCCACCGCCTTCGGCAGCTGGCCCGGGGTCGCTGCAAAGGAATAGGGTGCGTCGGCGTGTGCGACCGTCAGCAGAACCAAGAACGCAAAGGCGCCCGTCAGCACCCGGGCTGAACAATTAAGCAATCGAATCATGGGGTTCACCGCGTGGACGATTGACGGCATAGAGGATCTCCCGAAGCCCCCGCAATCTCCCACCCTAGCGCCGATATGCGCTTGGCTCTTGCGGTTTTTTTGTGACTTGTCCCCGCACAATATGACAATCGTCAATCCAATGTCCGCCGGAAACGGGTGACGGCGATCGTCATCGCGAGCAGCATCAGGCCGCTCAGCGCCAGCGTATCGTAGTGCAGGTCAGCCAGCGCCGCGCCTTTGAGCATGATCGAGCGCACAATACGCAGATAGTGCGTGAGCGGCAGAGCTTCGCCGATCCATTGCGCCCAGACCGGCATGCCCGCGAACGGAAACATGAACCCGGACAGCAGAATGTTCGGGAGAAAGAACATGAGCGACATCTGCATCGCCTGCAGCTGGTTCTGCGCCAGCGTCGAAAACGTGTAGCCGATCGACAGGTTGGTGGTGATGAACAACGTGCTCAGAAGCGCGAGCAAGATCAGGCTTCCCAGCACCGGAACGCCGAACAGGGTGATACCGAGCCCGATGATCAGACTCGCCTGAATGAAGCCCACCAAAATGTATGGAATGATCTTGCCGAGCATGATCTCGACCGGCGTGATCGGCATCGAGAGCAAGCTCTCGAGCGTTCCGCGCTCGACCTCGCGCGTCACCGACAGCGCCGTGAAGATCAGCATGGTCATGGTGAGGATGGTCCCGACCAGGCCCGGAACGATGTTGAGCGACGTGTCGCCGGAGGGATTGTAGCGGGCGTGGGTGCGCAGCTCAAACAGCGACGGCGTGCTGTCGGGCAGCGCACGGTCGTGCTGGAGAGCGGTCGTCAGCACGGCATTCAGTGCGGACAGCGCCGAGCCCGAGGCGACCGGATCGGTGGCATCGGCGGCCACCAGAATGGCGGGCCGGTCGCCGCGGCGGACCGCGCGCTCGAAACCTGCGGGAATCTCGATCGCGAACAGGACCTTTCCCGATGCCAGCAGCTGGTCGAACTCGGCCTCGTCGTGAACCTGATACGTGACCTTGAAATAGCGCGTGTTCTCGAGCGCCCGCAGAATCGAGCGGCCGAGATCGCTCTGCTCCTGCAGCAGCACCGCGGTCGGCAGATTGCGCGGATTGGTGTTGATGGCGTAGCCGAACAGGATGAGCTGCACCAGCGGAATCATGATGATCATCGCGAACGAGACGCGATCGCGCTTGAGCTGAATGAACTCCTTGATCAGCATCGCGACGGTGCGACGCCAGAAGCCGCCGACGGCATCATGCTGCGCAACCATTGGAACATCACTTTGCGCGCTCATTGGAAATTGTCCTGTGCCTTGGCCAGGAGATCGATGAAGACGTCCTCGAGCGAGGCCTGCGATTTCGTCCACACCAGATCAGGCCGGTTGCGGTCGGGTGCAATTGCAGCGTCGAGCACGGCCTGATCGCGGCCGGAGACGTGCAGGCTGGTTCCGAACGGCGCCACCATACCGACGCCAGGACGGCGTTCGAGCTCCTCGGCGTACTTGTTGAGGCTGTCGCCATTCTTGGCGCTCACCGTGTAAGTCGTCAGATGAGAACCAGCGATCACCTCATCGACAGTGCCGCGTACGAGCAGCACGCCATAGGCAATATACGCGATCTCGTGGCAGCGCTCGGCCTCGTCCATGTAGTGGGTCGAGACCAGCACCGTGAGCCCTTGCGCGGCAAGCGCATGGATCTCGTTCCAGAACTCGCGCCGCGCCTTGGGATCAACGCCGGCGGTGGGCTCGTCGAGCAGCAACAGCTGCGGGTTGGGCAGCGTACAGGCGCCGAGCGCGAGCCGCTGCTTCCAGCCGCCCGATAATTCGCCGGCGAGCTGGCCGTCGCGGCCGGCAAGCCCAAGCCGCTCGACCATAGCGTGCGCCGCCTTGACCGGCTCAGCGATCCCGTAAAGCCGCGCGACGAACTCGAGATTCTCGCGCACCGAGAGGTCCTGGTAGAGGCTGAAGCGCTGCGTCATGTAGCCGACGTGGCGCTTGATCTCGCCGGCCTGCGTGCGGATGTTGTAACCGAGGCAGGTGCCCTCGCCTTCGTCCGGCGTGAGCAGGCCGGTCAGCATGCGGATGGTCGTGGTCTTGCCGGAGCCGTTCGGACCCAGAAAGCCATAGATCGTCCCGCGCTTGACCTGCATCGACAGGTCACGCACGACCTTGCGGCCGTCAAACGACTTGGTGAGACCATGGACATCGATGGCGATCTCGGAGGTCACTTCGGCCCTCCTTTCGGCTCTCCTTTGGGATTGTCCTTGACTGCCTGCTTGATCGTGTCTGGGGACGCGAGCGTCACACTGACGGGCTGGCCAACGCGCAGCCGCTCCGGCTGCTCGGGCCGCGCCTCGATCAGGAACACGAGCTTGCTGCGCTCCTCGAGGCTGTAGATCACCGGCGGCGTGAATTCGGAATTGCGGGCGATGAAGCTCACTTTTGCGGTCAGGCCGCTCGCACAGCCGTCGCAGTGCACATTCACCACGTCGTCAATCCTGATCTGCGGCAGCATCGCCTCGCTGACGAAGAAGCGGACTTTCAGGTTTCCGGGCGGCAGCAGCGCGAGCACAGGACGTCCGGCTGCCACCATCTCGCCGCTGCGGAAATAGATCTGCTCGATCGTGCCCTCGACCGGGCTGAAGACCTTGCGGCGTGCGAGACGCGTCTGCGACGAATTGAGGCGCGCCTGCGCGGTGCGCAAGGCCGCTTCCGCGTCCTCCAGCGCCTTCTGCGTCCCGGCACTGGTCTTGAGCAGCGTGACCGCACGGTCGTAGGCGGCTTGTGCATTCTTCAGGGTTGCCTCCTGCATCTGCAGGTCGGCCACCTGCAGGTCGGCATCGACGGTGAACAGCGGCGCGCGCAGCGCGACCTGGTCGCCTTCGCGCACCGAGAGATTCTCGATGCGGCCGGCCTCGTCTGGCCCGACAAAGATCAGATTGGCCTCGACCCAGCCCTGATACGCCGTCGGCTTGCCGTTGTTGCAGCCGGCGAGAGCGAATGCGGCGACAAGCGCAGCCGCAACAGTGAGGCGACGCGAGATCATGACGCTTTCCTTTCGCCGAACAGCACGTCGATGTGGGCCTGCAAAATTTCGCGCACGTCGATCTTGTCAAAGCGGCCGAACAGGCCGTTCCACATCAGCGCGATCATGGCGGGTGCGGCCAGGAGCTGCGGAAATCGCGCCAGCGCATCGTTGGGCAATTCGCCGCGCGCGACCGCACGTGTCATGAGGGCACGGATCGCCGGCACGACGCGCGCGATGACCTCGTGATAGTAGATCTCGGCAAGCTTCGGAAAACGCTGGCCCTCGGTGATGATCAGACGGATCACGTCCTGCCGGCGGGTGCCGAATACTTCGCGCACGAACATGTCCGCGATCCCCTCGACCACCATGCGGGCTGGCAGGTCGATCATCGGAGCAGCGGCGACCCTGCTGACCACCGGACTGAGCATCGTGCGCACGAGCTCCTGGAACAGGCTCTCCTTGTCGCGGAAATAGAGATAGATCGTGCCCTTGGCGACGTCGGCGCGTTTGGCGACGTCATCAAGCCGCGTCGCCGCAAAGCCGCGTGCGGAAAACTCATCGAGCGCGGCGGCGAGGATCGCCTCGCGCCGTTGCGCCTGGCGCTCCGCGCGCGGGCCCTGCGATTTCGCAGGTGGCGCCGATGCCTTCCTGCTACGGCCGCCGAGCGCCTCACGCTGAGCGGACGCAGCCTTACGCGGCGTAGTTTTCGACGACCCGGCTTTGTGCGGCTCGTCCTTCCCGGCTTCGGGCGCCTTGGTTGCGGTGCGCGCCATGGAACCTCTAACGAAGATTCAATAATGACTGACCAGTCAGTCATTATTTAGACCGTACGGCCGTCAGTCGCAAGAGGCTGCGATTTGGTTCAACTCATATGGGGAAAAATCCGGTCCGGCGGCTACCACAGGACTTGAGGATTTGGCTTAAATCTATGGGATTATTGGTTGTTTACCGTCGAATCCCTGCGGGTTTGGTAGATTGCCCGTCTGAGGGAGGAGTCGCCTATGGAAGACCCCGACAAACACACGATCTTTCTGAGAAGCAAGACCGACAAGACCTACGTCGGCCCTTCCTTCCCGACACTCAACGGTCGGCGGCTTCGGATAGCCAACAGGTATATCGACGGGGGCGAGGGCTATGAATTTGCAACCGTCAAAGACGAGGTTGTGCTTCGCAGCACACCAGCCGGCCGATTCCAGATAAAGGCAACCTTTGTCGAGGATGATCGCTCGTTCCAAACGGTCACCATTCAGAAATTCACCGGCCGCGGGCGGGCGTGCGAGTATTTCACGTTTCGGCCAGCGGAGATCGCGACACTTCTGAAGTTCCTCTCCAACATCAAGCGCACCCACTTTCCGAACGAAGGAAAGATCAACATCACGGATGCCGATCTGGAGGAACTCCTCCTCAGCCCGGACCAGATGAGGCGGCTGGCCACCGATAATCAGGAATTGCTCGCGACCTTGGCGCGCACCGAGATCACCAGCGAGGACATTGTTGCGCTCGGCTATGGACGCAAGCAATTGCGGATATTCCAACGACTGCTGACCGATTCCTCCTACTTCGAGGCGGCCCTGCGCAAGTATTCCAAAGGACCTGAAGACGTCTGGCAGAGGTTCTTCGAGGCCAATCCGTGGATATTCGGCTGCGGCCTATCGCTCATCTATTTCGGGCCGTTAGATGAGCGCAAGCTCGAGCAAACCGTACGAGGGTTCGACCTCACCGGACCGGGCAAGCGGGTTGATGCCCTGCTGAAATCACACGCGATGTTGAGCACGACCAGTTTCGTCGAGATCAAGCGCCACGATACCGAACTGGTCGTACAAAGCAGCTACCGGGCGGGCATCTGGCAGCCGTCCAAAGAATTGTCGGGCGCCGTCGCCCAGATACAGGGCACGGTGTCGGCCGCGCTCGAACAATGGCAGGCACGCGAAACGATCACGACCGCGGACGGCGAGCCGACTGGCGAGACTCTGTTCACGACCGAGCCGCGATCATTCGTGATCTGTGGAAGCCTTGGCGAGTTTCAGGCTGAACACGGCATCAACGACGGAAAATTCCGCTCGTTCGAGCTCTATCGCCGCAATCTGATCCGGCCGGAGATTGTTACATTCGATGAGCTTTATGAGCGCGCTCGCTTCATCGTTGAAGCCGAGCGCAAGGGCGAGAACGATGCGGCGTCGTAAGGCACCAAAGACCTCAGAATTGGAGGCGCAATGTACAACCTACTCGTATCCGGCAATCCGGAGGCCTGGCAGGGTGAGCCCTGGCAGATCGAATTTTCCAGATGCGTTCGCGAATACACCGACAACGCAATCACCGAGCGCTTCGGGTCCTTGGACGACGCAGCCGTTTCCGAGCTGAAGCGACTGCCATCGATCTTCGCCTATGAGGCTGTCAACAAACAGAATCCAAAGTTCGGGATGATCCGCGATGTGGCCAAACGTCAAGGGCAGGTCAGGATCGAATATGAGATTCTTCCTCTCGACCCTTTCCTCACCGCCGCGGATCTCGGCCA
>Ga0137409_10005063_pt1 | contig 13776 bp, 16 predicted proteins | sample CZODoug1_16funga_FD_122059 | JGI IMG/M metagenome (GOLD analysis project Ga0137409, IMG submission 122059) | Vadose zone soil fungal communities from Angelo Coast Range Reserve, California, USA - CZODoug1_16fungal (Hybrid Assembly) | ecosystem: Environmental > Terrestrial > Soil > Vadose zone... | reverse complement strand
GGCCGGCTCCGGCTCGGCATGTACGTCAGCATGGTGTTTGCCGGAGCCGGCGGTCCGCGGCAGGTGGTCGTTCCTCGGACGGCGGTCCAGTCGATGGGGGACCAGTCGGTCGTGTTCCTGCCGGTGGCGGGAGAGGAAGGTAGATTCCTCCGGCGCAAGGTCAAACTCGGGCCCGCTTCGGGGGACTTCTACGTCGTGCTCGAAGGGCTCCGGGCCGGTGATACCGTCGTCACCGACGGCAGCTTCCTCCTCCGCGCGGAGGCGGCTCGGAGCGGTTCCTAGTCCTGGCTCGACGACGGCTTACCAGTTTGTCATCCGGCACTCGTCCTGGTTGCCCGGTCGGCCGCGATGGTCTTCAACGAATCCTGTTCCAGCGTGAGCACGTGCTTGGCCACCACCCGGTAGGTCCACTGGCCGGGTGCGGTCTCACGGTTGAATTGCTCGTCGGTCAGGCCGATGAGTGAGCCGACCAGCCGTGCCCGCTCTGCGAGCCACTCCGCCACCAGGCGCTGCATTGGCGAAGCGGTGATCTGCGAGTCGTGGCGGGCTTCGAGGATCTGCCCGGTATGGATCTTCTCGTGATCGATGTCGTTCGCGATGAGAGTCCACACATCTTTCCCTTGCGCGCAGACGTGTGACGACGGCATCGGGAGCTCCCGATCGGACGCCTCGAGGAGGGCATCCATCGTCGTCATCGTCTGTTCCAGCAATTCCCGGATCGCACCACGGACAGTCGCGGCCATGATCTACCCCCTTGTTGTCATGTGATGCCAGTCAAGGGCTCGGGGTCGCCGATCTCGTGGGTCAGGAAGTCGCGGGTACCTGGCGGCCCCGTCAGCTCGAGCCAGATGGGTCCACCCCCGGGCTCGACGGTGAGCTGGAAACGCAGGAACGGGCAGCACTGGCTCTCGAGCTGGATGAACTCTCCCAGCAAGGCCAGCGTGCCCTGCTCGGAGCTGTAGCGCAGGCTGATTCCCTCGGGCAGCCAGCGGGCCTCCTGCCGGCGTCGCGCCAGATCGGTGAAGAGGCCGGCTCGACGCTTTGCCAGGTCGGGCTCGCTCAGCGTGCAGCCGACGGGAAGTGGTGTCCGGTCGGTCATGTTCGGTTGCCTCCATCGCGATTCTACGCCCGCCGCGAGACCGGGGCCGAGGTGGTCCCCATGACGCGAGCGACCACGAGGCCCGAGGCCAGCGTCAGGGCGGCCACGAGATGGATCGCGGCTTCCAGGCCGACGAGGTCGGCCACGATCCCGGACAGAAGAGCGCCCACCGCGTAGCCCAGATCCCGCCAGAATCGGTAGACCCCCAGGCTCGAGGCCCGCCACGTCGGATGGGCGTGGTCGGTGATAGCGGCCAGGAGCGTTGGGTAAACCATCGCGGTGCCGAGGCCCTGGAGCGCCGCTGCGACGATCCAGACGCCGTAGACGGGTACCAGGACGGTGAGCCAGATCCCAGCCGCCTGGATGATCATGCCCCACGCGATCAAGCCCTTCCGCCCGTACCGGTCGGAGAGCGGACCGGTCGCGATTTGGAGAAGCCCCCAGCAGACCGGATACACGGCTTTCACCACACCGATTTGTTGGACCCCAAGACCCAGAGCCGCGAAATAGAGCGGATAGAGCCCCCACGACATCCCGTCGTTCAGATTGTTGACGAGGCCGGCCTGGCAGGCGGCGAAGAGGCTGACATTGCCGAGGCTCGTGACGTAGAAGATACGGCCGAGGGAGGGCGCGCGACTCTCGAGCGTGCCCGGTTCCGAGCGAGACTCCACGGCGACGTGGCCCCGTGTCTCGCGGATCACCAGGATGCTCATGAGGAGACCGATGACCGAAATCGCGATCCCCAGATAGAAGGGCTGGGGGCGGAGTGCGTAGTGCCCGGCGATGTAGCCGGTAATCCACGACATCATGCCGACGGCGAAGTAGCCGGCGAACTCGTTGAGCCCCAGGGCCAGGCCGCGCCGCTTGGGTCCGACCAGGTCGATCTTCATGCTCACCGTCATCGACCAAGCCATCGCCTGGTTGGCCCCGAGCAGCACGTTGGCCAGGTCGATCCACCACCATTCGGGCGCGTAGATGATCAGGAACGGGACCGGCAGGGCGAGGACCCACCCCGCCACCAGGATCGGCTTGCGGCCGATCCGGTCGGACAGGCGCGCGGCCACGAGATTGATAACCGCCTTGGTCACCCCGAAGCTCACGATGAACGAGGTGATGGCGGTCTTCGAGCTCAGCCCGAATTCCTGCTCGCCCAGGAGGGGCAGGACGGTCCGCTCCAGCCCTACCATGGCGCCGACGAACGCGTTGAGGAGGACCAGGAGCGAGAACTGCGGCAGGTTCTCGCGCAGGCCCAGCCGGGCCTCCCTCACGTTCGGCCGAGATTGTGGCGACGGTTCTCCGCGAACGCCTCCGGTTGCGGGGGCAGATCGGCCAGCACATGGCGCACGAACTCGACCTTGGATGCAAATTGGAGGGCCGGGTTGAAGCGCCGCTCGAAGCCGATCGTGGAGCCGGGCTTGCCGCTCAGCCCCTTGCCACAGGCGGAGCCTCCGAAGTGAGCCGGGAAGACTTCGATGTGGTCCGGAAGCTTGAGCAGCTTGCTGTGGATGCTCTCGTAGAGTTGCTCCGCGAGCGATGCTTCCGCACCCTCTCCCAGCAGATCCGGCCGTCCCACGCCGCCCGCGAAGAGCGTATCGCCGGTGAGCACGAACCAGGGCTCGGGCCCGCGGGTCTTGTCGGTGACGAGGAGCGAGACGCCGTCCGGGGTGTGGCCTGGCGTGTGTAGGACGGTGACCCGCACGTTACCAAGGTCATGCTCCTCCCCGTCATGAAGGCCCACGTGGGCGAACTCGACGGGAGCCGACTCGTGGACGAGGACGGGCGCGCCGGTCACCCGCGCGAGGCGCTGCGCGCCGGAGGCGTGGTCCGCCTGAACGTGGGTCTCGAAGATGTGCGTGATCCGCATGTTCTTCTGGGCGGCGGCCTCGACATAGGGCTCGATGTCTTGCTGTGGATCCACCACAGCGCAGCTGGCTGCGCCCCCTCAGCCGAACAGGTAGCTGGCGCAGCCGGTCTTGGGGGTCAGGAATTGGCGGAAGATCATGGGAACCTCCTTCTGCCCGGGTTGGGCGGTTGGGTTGCGCCTAGATACCCCGGGCCCATCGATAAGCTCCAATACTGTTTTCTTACTAGATCAATAGGTCTAGGCTTATGGCATGACGCTCAGGCAGCTTGAGGTATTCCTCGCGATAGCCCTCGCGCACAGTTACCGACAGGCCGCGGAGGCCCTCCACACGAGTCAACCGGCCCTGTCCCAGCACGTTCGAGAGCTGGAGGCGGAGCTGGGCGTGCGACTGTTCGACCGCCTCAGCCGCGGGGTGGCCCTGACGGAGGCCGGACGGCTCTTGGAGGAGCGGGCGAAACGGGTGTTCGCGACGCTGACTGACGTTCGCGAGGTCCTGGGAGAGCTCCAGGGGCTTCAGCGCGGGTCTCTTCTGGTCGGCGCGAGTACCACGCCGGGGATCTACGTGTTGCCCGCCGTCATCGGCGAGTATCGGCGTCGACATCCCGGGATCGACTTGCGGCTGCGGATCGCCAACTCGCGCGTGATCGAGGAAGCCATTCGCGCGCATGAAGTCGATCTGGGGGTAGTGGGCGGCCATGGTCTCGCCCCCGGAGAGGAATGCCTGGCGGCGGGCCTCGCGGACGAGCTCGTCCTGATCGTGTCGCCGAGGCACCGGTGGGCTCGGCGTCGCGAGGTCGCTCTGGCCAATCTCGCGGATGAGCCGCTGTTGGTCCGAGAGGAAGGCTCGGCTACCCGCCGCGTCACCGAGCGCGCGCTGGAACAGGCCGGGGTCGGTTGGCGGGTGTCGATGGAGCTCGGCCACACCGAGGCCATCAAGCAGGCGGTCATGGCCGGACTGGGTGTCGCCTTTGTTTCGGTGCACGCTGTGCGCGGTGAAGTGGCAAGCCGCCGGCTGGCGACGCTCCGTCTGCGCGGACTCCGGATCCAGCGGCACTTTCACGTGATCCATAGTGAGGCGCGCACGCTATCGGCTGGAGCTCGTGCGCTCGTTGCCATGCTGTCGGAGCGGGCCGAGAAGCGTGGTTGAGGGTGTGACCACCGGTCCTGCGGCGCGCCGGGCGACCGGGGAGCAGCCGCCCGGCGACGGTGCCGGCCCATCAGTGATGGTGCCGGTGGTGGAGATCCGGGAAGTGGAGGTGGCGATGGCGGAGCGGCTCATGCACGTGGGCATGGCTATGCGGCTCCCCGAGCGGAATTCCCGGCGCATGGGTGTGCTGGTGGTGCTCGTCGTGGACGTGCGCGTGCGTGTGCTCGAGCGCCTCGTGCAGGTGCTCGTGCTCGTGCCGTTCGGTGAGGTGAAGCAATACGCCGGTCCCCATGAGACCTGCGGCGAGGAAAGTCTGCCAGGTCAGCGGTTCATGAAGCGCAACGGCGCCTGCGATCGCTCCCATGAAGGGCGCGGTCGAGAAGTACGCGCCTGTCCGAGCGGTGCCCAGGAGACGGAGGGCGAGCACGAACAAGACGAGACTGGTGCCGTATCCTAGGAAGCCGACAACGCCCGCGCCGAGAATGGCGGCGGGTGCCGGCCAGGGAGCCTGCTGGACCAAGGCCAGCAGGACGTTGATCGAACCGGCTGCGATACCCTTGAGGGCGGCGATCTGCAGCGGGTCACCAGCGGACACCATGCGGGTAAGATTGTTGTCGATTGCCCAGGCGAGGCAGGCTCCAGTGACGAGCAGGGCCGAGGTGTCCAGCGCAAACCCGTCGACAGACCTCCACGAGAGGACGGCGGCTCCGCCGGCGATAGCCGCCATGCCGATCGCGATGCGCGCGTCGAAGTTCTCATGAAAGAAGGACCAGGCGATCAGCGCCGTGAGGACACCTTCGAGATTCAGCAGGAGCGCGGACTGCACTGCCGTCCCGGCGGCGAGGCCGTACATGAGCAGCACGGGGCCGATGATCCCGCCGACGGCGATGGCTCCGCCGAGCCACGGGAGATCCTGCCGCCTGAGCGAGGCTTCTGATCCTACGCCCCCGAGGAGGCGCTGAGCCGAACGGTAGAGGCCGAGGCCGATGCCCGAGCCGAGATATAGCAGCCCGGCGAGCAGCCACGGATCCACCGTCCCGGCCAGCAGCTTGGCCGCCGGCGCGCTGAGCCCGAACAGGCCGGCCGCCGCCAGCGCGAGCCCTGGACCGGTTTGGCGGGTGTCCACGACGCTATGCTACCGCCGACCCGGGGAATGGGACTCGCGGCGATCCAGGAGCCGGAGCGAGTCGGTCACAGGGCGCGGAGGAGAGCCTCCGCGAGGCGCTCCGCGGCGGAGGGCGCGTGGGTGAAGAAGAGGCCCGGCTCATTCACCTCCACCTCCATGACCTGAAAGCCCTCGGGCGTCTCCACGCCGTCGATACGCGCGTACAGGGCGGCTCGCGGAAGCGCGGCCAGCGCTGCGCGGGCGGCCGCGAGGACGCCCGCGGGCGGCGAGGCGGCGTGGACGGTGCCGCCCAGGCGCGGCTGCACCCGGAAGTCGCCGGCCGCCGGGCGCTTGAGCACCGCGTGCGTGAATGCCGAGTCGATGAAGACCAGCGACCACTCGCCCCGGCTCCGGATCTCCTCGACGAAGGGCTGGATCATCACCGGGCGGCGGATCTCCCCGGTCTCGATCGCCGCCGTCGCTTCGGCCACCGTCCTGCCCGTGACGAGGCGCGTGTCGTGGGCCGAGGCCCCGAACTCTGGCTTGATCACCACCGCGCGCCAGCCGTGCCGCGTCATCACCGCCTCGAGCCCATCCGGTGTCCCGGCCTCCAGGATCACGGTGGGCACGGTGGGCACGCCCGCCGCCTGCAGGGCGTGCAGGTAGCGCTTGCTCAGGTTCCAGCGAACCAGGTCGGGCGGGTTCCAGATGCGAGCGCCCGCCCGCTCGAGGCCGTCGAGCCAGGCCCGGAAGCCCTCGGGGTCGAGGTGGTACTCCCAGTTGGAGCGCAGCACCACCGCGTCGAAGCCGCGGAAGTCGGCGCCCGGCACGTTCCACGGCCGGGCCTCCACCACCGCGCCGCGGCGCTCGAGCGCCCGTTGCGCCAGCCGGTCGCTCTCCGAGATCTCCGGCCAGCGCCGGCAGGTCACGAAGCAGATCCGCGGCATGGCGTCCGAGCCGCCTGCTACTTGCAGCCGAGCGCGGTGCGAAGGTTGGCCAGGTTGGCCTGCATCAGCTCGAGGTAGCCCTGGCCCGCGGCCGCCTGTTCCTTGGTGATGCCCTCGACCGGGTTCAGGGGAAGCGGCGTCGCCCCTATCTCGCGGCCGATGGTCTCGGCGAGCCGCGGGCTGACGAGGGGCTCGTAGAAGATGTGCGTAACCTTGAGGGCGCGCGCGGCTTTCACGATGGCGGCCACATCCGCCGGGCTCGGCTCCGCCTCCGGGGCCAGCCCCATCAGCGGGACCTGGGCGAGCCGGTAGCGGCGGGCCAGGTATGCGAAGGCGGCGTGCGAGGTGACGATCTCGCGCCGTGCGCAGTCGGTGAGGCCGGCCGCGAAGGCCTGGTCGAGCGTCTCGAGCCGCGCGCTGTACCGCTTCGCGTTCTCGTCGTAGCTCGCGCGGCCGGCGGGATCGGCCTGCCCGAGCCCGGCCGCGATCGCCTGCACCTGCGCACGCGCGAGGCTGGGATCGAGCCACACGTGCGGATCGCTGGCCCCGCCGCGCGTCAGGACACTGAGCCCCCGGCTGGCGTCCACGACCGTGCTCCGGCTCTTGGGGTCGACCAGCAGCTTCTGGGCCCAGGCGTCGACGGTGGTCCCGGTATGGACGAACACGGCGGCGCGCTGCACCTGGGAGACGTCACGTGGCGACGGCTCCCAGTCGTGGGGTTCGACGCCCGGCGGCACCAGCGAGACGACCTCGGCCCGCTCTCCCGCCACCTGGCGCGAGAAGTCCCAGAGCGGATAGATCGTGGTGACGACCAGGGGCTTGGCGGGGGGTGAGGCCGGCTGGCATCCAGAGATCACCAGGCCCGCGACGAGCGCGAGCCTGAGAAGGCGGCGGCTCACGCCCGGCCGTCTCCTCGCCCCGCCGTCGACAGACCAGTGAGGGCCGCGGCCCCGAGCGCGCGCGGCCTGAGCGCAATGACGACTCCGAGCACGAGCAGGCTCAGCCCGAAGGCGCAGACGACGGTGGCACCGGTCGGCAGGTCCAGGACCGCGGAGGCCACCATGGCCATGACACTCACGCCGGTGCCGAAGGCCCAGCCGACCGCGAGGCGCGGACCGATGCGGCTCGCCAGCAAGATGCCCGCCAGGGCGGGCACGATGAGATACGAGAAGACGAGCAGGACGCCTGCGATCCGCACCGACGACGTGACGACGACGCCGAAGGAGGCATAGAACAGGAAGTCCCACAGACGCACCCGCCAACCCTCGCGATAGGCCGCGTCCGGATCCGTGGAGATCAGGAAAAAGGGGCGGCGGCAGAGCCAGTGGAAGAGCCCGATCGCCGCATAGAGGGCAGCGACCTTGAGCACCTCGGCGCCGCTGACGCTCAGGATGCTGCCCACGAGCATGCCGCGGAGGTGCTCGGCTCCGTGGGGGGTGCGGTCCGCAAGCAGCACCGCGCCGGCCGACGAGACCGCGTAGACCACGCCGATCACCGCCTCGTGCGAGACGCGGCGCGTGCGGCTGCGCGTCAACGCGAGCACCAGGGCCCCGAGGATCGTGAAGCCGAGGCCGGCCGCGTAGGACTCCCACGTCTCCAGCTCGAAGCCGAAGAGGAAGGCCGCGGTCGCACCGAGCGCGGCGATCTGGGCCAGCGCGATATCGACGAAGACCACCTCGCGCGCGATGACGTGGAACCCCAGATAGGCGTGGATGCCCGTGAGCACCAGGCACATCAGGAACGGCATCCACATCAGCGAGAGCAGATCGCCCCACATGCGGCTACTCGAGCACCTCACGCAGCACACTCATGGATCGGGCTCCTTCACGCGGGTAGTGGCTACTTGAGAGCCTGCGCGACAGCCTTCACATTGTAGTCGATGGTGTCCAGATACGTGTCGGTACCCTTGAGGGCCCCGACTCCGTTGGCCACCAGGACGACCTTGGCTCCGGCTTCCTGGGCGATGCGCTCCGCGAGCTTGTGATCCGCCCAGGGGACCGCCATGATCACCTTGATCTTGTCTTCCTTCATGTACGCGATGAGCCTGGTGAGATGCGTGGGGGTGGCGGGAATGCCGGGCCGCTCCTCGACGGAGCCCGCCTGGACGAGTCCGAACCGCGTCAGAAAATAGGGCCACATGTTGTGATCCACGATCACCTTCGCTCCCTTGTAGGGAGCCATGTCGGCCGCCCACTTGGCCATGGCCTGACCCAGTCGAGCCAGGAACTGCTCCCGGCTACGCTCGAATGCGGCCCGGTGCTGGGGCGCGACCCGCACGAGACCCTCGAGAATGTTCGCGGTGATGTTGGGAGCCATCCCGGGATCGACGGTGTAGTGGGGGTTGCCGACCGGGTGGACGTCACCCATCGAGCGATCGACCCGGGTGCGGGGCACCTCGAGCACGAGGATGCCGGCGGAGGCGTCGACGCGCCCTGGCGCCCCAGGGATAACCTTTGGATTATTGGCGCCCTGCACGACGACCTCGGCCCACTGATCGAGCTCGAGGCCGTTGATGACCAGGAGATCGGCCCGCCTGACCTTCACCATCAGGCTCGGGCGAACCTCGAGGTCATGAGGGTTCTGGCTGCCGCGGGCGAGGGCGTCCACCTCGACGAGGTCTCCTCCGACTGCCTCGGTCAGGGCCTTCAGGTCGGTGGTGGTGGTCACGACGCGGATCTTGTCGGCCGCTTCCACGCCCCCGGCCCAGAGGCCTAAGGCGACGAGGCTCGCGCTGAATACTCGAATGAGTGCACGCATCGAAGTCTCCTTTCCCAAGTCTAGAACGGATGCGCCGGATGGGCGCCGAGGATGAACGTCGCCTGGAAGAGAATCTCGTCGACCTTCCGGGCGCTTCCTCCGTTGTCCGTGAATCCCAGGTAGCTGCAGCATTCCGAGCGCTCGGTATGCTTGTAGGCAAGGCGGAACCGCAGGAACTCCGACGGCATGAAGCTCAGATAGGGCTGCACCGCCCACTCCTTCCCTGGATTGACCGGGTACTGTGTCCAGTCGTACCGGAATCCGGCCGACCAGCGGCTGAGCGGGCCGACGCGGAACGGTTGCACCTCTCCGTACGCGTACCAGCCGCTCCGCTCCCGGGTCCGTTTCTGCTCCACCGGGGATTCGGCGTCCGGGTCCGTCACCAGGACCTGGCGAATGCCATGGAGGTACTCGCCCGCCACGGTGAACAGCGCGTGCTGCCAGCCTTCGGGCCTGTACTTGTACTTGGCGTCGAAGCCGATGATCTGATTGTTCAGCCGTTCCCGCGTCTGCCCGTTGGCGATCGAGGCGCCCAGCTGGATCGCGCCAAAGTCCCCGAGCTCGAAGAAGGTGCGGACGCGCCCGGTCACCAGGGGATTCTGGAGGCTGCCTCGCCCGAAGGCCGTTTCGTTGTCGCCGTTGAACACGCCACCGAGGACCTCCAGGAAGATCGGCAGAGGCGCCACCCAGGTGGCCTCGAGGCCCTTCTCGACCAGGCCCTCGTCGCCGAAGAACTCCCTCAATGCGTTGGGGCGATCGATGAAGGCCAGGTCATGCTCGTGGAGAACGTTGGTGAGCCCGAAGCGGTTGCGCATCTGGCCTATCCTTGCCTGCGTGCTGAACGGCAGCGTCATCAGCTCGAGGAATGCCTCGGCCAGGTGCACCGAGACCTCCCCCCCACGCTCTTCCTCTCCCGCCTCGAAGCGGACCTCGGCCCGCGCATAGGGATCGATCTGACCGAAGAGGCTGACCTCGACCTCCCGCGGGAAGAATCGGTTCTCGAGTCCCGAGAATGTGCCGCCGGCGTTCTTCTGAACATTCCGCTGCGTCAGGTTCCCGATGAAGTCGCCGGCAATACCCATGTCGAACAGGAGCTGGCCCGCCCCCCGCCGCTCGTAGAGCGAGAAGGGCTCGCGCGGGCGCGCGAGCTCCGCCGGGTTGATCGTGACGCCGGGCTGCGCCTGGCTGAGCATCTGATCGCGGCTCGCGACCGCGGGGACCGTGGTCGGAGTTCCCGGGGTGGCCGCCGCCGGCGTCGCCGCGGGCGCGGGCGGCCGCGCTTCGATCGTCTTGAGGCGATCGCTCAGCTGGTTGATCGCCTTCTCGTAGCCGTCCTTCATCGTCTCGAACTGCTTGCGCATCTGCTCCAGCTCTTTTCGCAACGCTTCGGTGTCCTGGGCCGTGGCCACACCGGGCACCAGAGCGCCGGCGGCCAGCAGACAGATGCCGACGAATGCACGCATAGACGCCTCCGTCTCGAGGGAAGTGGGAGATCACCCGTGGGCACGTGCCCACGGGCAGGAGCTGCGGCTACCGACGGGAGGGGTTAGGCGATGGGGGGAGCGCGCGAATCGGAGAGACTCGCGCCCGGCGCGGCCAACCGCGCGCCCCGCGCCAGAGGGCACGGGCTGGCGACGAGCGCGACGAAGACGGACGGACCCCCATCGGGCAGCGGCAGGTCACCCGACACCTGGTCCAGGCTGGCGAGGACGTGCTCCTCGTTGTAGAGCCCGGCGGTGCCCGCTTCGTGGATGTGTAGCGGCTGGCTCGCCTCGAGTGGGACCGCGAGGGAGACGAGCACGAGCAGGAGGGAAGCCATGATCGCGCGGGCGCGGGGGTGCAGTTCGAGAGCCCAACGGGCAATCATGGTTGGGCCGTACTTATACGCGGCCCCGCCACGGATTGCAAGGTGCACGCGCTCGGACTCTAGCCGGCGTGCGAGAACGGATGCAGCGTGCCGCGATACAGACGGTCGTCCCGCTCGAGCCGTAGCGCTCGACGCTCACCGGTTCCCTCGGGCACGAGGGTCCCTCGCCAGAGTCCGGTTCCGTCGAATCGCAGCCGGCCGTCCGAGACCGCGAGGATGCCATTGGCGCGCACCCAGAGTCCGCTCACCTCGAAGGATCCATCGGCCCGGATCTCGAAGTTGATCAGGTTGAAGCCTCGCTCGGTCACCAGCCACCCTTGCCACGACCCCGTCAAGGCCTTGACGTCGTCGACGGATACCGGCGTCGGACTGGGAACCGAGGCGCATCCCGCGAGCGTGGCAATCACGAGGACCGCAATGATGTGTCGCATGTCCGTCCCTCCGTGTCCGACGTGTCTGGCCCGGAGCATAGCAGAAGGTCAGCTTGCGAAGATCTGAAGCGGGCGGAGGGCGTCGAGAGACACGCGGCGCCCGTCTCGCGTCACGGGTCGACGAAATCGGCGGGGCGGACCTGATCCAGCCAGGTGCGCGTCGCATCCTCCGGTGGGGGCGCGCCGCTGGAGCGCGCGTGGGCGAGCGCGCTGTCGTGGGCCATGATCGGCTTGCCGGCCCGCACCGCCAGCGCCACCGCGTCGGCCGGATGGCAGGGGAGCATCATCTCGCGCCCGTCGCGTTCGACCACCAGGCCGGCCGAGATGCCGCGCTCGTCGCCTTCGAGGTGCGCGCGCCGGACCTCCGCGTGCAGGTGACCGATGAGCTGCTCGGTGAGCTCGAAGATGGGCGTGCACGGGCACTCGGTCATCCCCAGGCAGCGGGCCAGGCGATTGGCCTCGTTCATCGGGACGTAGAAGGCCAGCCAGCGGTCGCGGCCCTCGACCTGGAGCATCACCATGGGCCGGCTGGTGTGGGGACACGTGCTCACCTCGATCACCCGCATCGGCGTCATGGCGCGCCTCCTTCTTCGACTCGGTCCTGAGGTAAGGGTTAGCTACACTTCATAATTAGGTAACCCTAATCAGATCGGGAGTCAAGGGGGTACCGACGCTTGAGCCAGCCGTCGTAGCCCTCCTGGAGGACCACGTGGTTGGTGTAGCCCTTGGTCTCGAGGAAGTTGTAGGCGGTGGCCGCCTCCTCGAGCGGGCAGCGGCAGTAGAGCACGACCATGGGCTGGGTCGGGATCTCGGCGAAGCGCCGGTCGAGCTCGGCGAGGGGAACCGAGACGGCGCCGGGCAGGTGACCGCGGCGGAAGTCGCGCGGGCTGCGGAGGTCCACCACGACCACCGGCTGGCGCGAGTCGAGCAGCCACTTGAGGTAGTCGGGCTCGGTGAGGGCCACCGTCGGCACGCCCCCGTGGGCGGCGTGCGCGGCCCGCGCCAGCGCGAGCGTGGCGGCCCAGACCAGGAAGAGGCGCCTCGTCACGAGCCCTGCTTCGCGATGGCGGTGATCTCCACGTTGGGCGGGGTCCCGGTGAGCGTGAAGACCACCGCATCGCCGATGTCGAGCCCGTCGTAGAGCTTGGGGTCGTGCACGCGGAAGCCCATGGTCATCGAGCCCATGTAGCCGGCCAGGTCCTCGTGCGTGAGCACCACCACGTTGAGCTCGGGCAGCACCGCGCGCACCACGCCGCGCGCCTGCCAGCTGCGGGGCGTGCCCACCGTGGCCTGCTGCCGCCGGGCCAGATCGAGCTCCTGGGCCATCCGGGTCAGGTCCCGACCCCAGGCCAGGTACCCGACGAGTACGCCCAGGCCCAGCGCAAGATTGACCACCAGGATGACGCGCCAGAGTCGCATCGCGGGCCTAGTGTACGTGCTCGTCGGGAGGAGGACCCGCGGGGGTTTCCTTGTCGAGCAGCAGGATCTGATCCACCAGCGTCTGCAGGTTGTCCCAGCCGCGGCCGGGCGCGCCCGGCAGCCAGCGCGCGCGCACGTAGCCCTGGCGGTCGAGCAGGAATTCCATGTGGCGCGGCGGCGCGACGCCGGGGAAGATCTCGCGCGGACCGAGGCCCCGGCTCAGCAGCGTGTAGGTCGCGGCGATCTCGGGGGCGCCTTCGGTGATGACCGGAAAGAGCATCGCGGGCCGGCCGCCGAGCCGCCGGATGATCTGCGCTCCGTCGTCCAGCGGCACCGCGATGACCTCGGTGCCGGTGGCCTGCAGCGTGTTGTAGGCCTCGGCGAGCTGGACGAGCCGGGGGCGCGAGTCCGGCAGGGTGAAGAACACGAGGTGCACCATCCATCGATCGCGCAGCTCCTTGAGGGCGCGGGGCGGGGCCGGCCCCACCGCGATGGTGAAATCGGGCGCGACGAGCCACGGGCGGTTGGGCTGAACCACCGGCGTCATCTGCCGCGCGCGCTCACCCGCGGCCAGGGCGCGGATGAAGTTGATCAGGTCCCAGCGCTCTTCCTCGCCGAGCGCCGCGCCGAACGGCGGCATGCCCCCGGCGGGAATGCCGTGGGTGAGCCACCAGAACATGTCGCCCGCGGTGTGGTCGGCGGCATGCGGCGCGGTCAGGTCGGCGGGCGGCCTGGGCAGGCCCGCTCCGCCGGGCCCGTCGCCGCGGCCGGCCGGGCCGTGGCACGTCGCGCAGTGCGCGCGGTACAGCGCGGCGCCGTTCGCGATGGACACCGCGTGGTAGGGCACCGAGGAGCGCCGGTAGGTGGTGGGATAGGCGTCCACCGACACGGGAGGCAGGGCGACCCAGAGACCCGTCACGAGCGCCACACCGCCCGCGCCGAAGAGCACGACCCGCCACGGCCGCAGGAGCAGCCCGACGATCATCGCGAGGAGGCCGACGAAGGCGATCTGCGCGCCGATGAGGACGCGCGCGGGCCCGCCGGGCACCTGGGCCGCCACCTCCCAGGAGAAGCGCGTCGCGAACGGCCAGCTGATCGCGTCGTGCACCGCGGGCGGCGAGAGCGACAGCACGGTGGTGA
>Ga0137409_10005062_pt1 | contig 13776 bp, 8 predicted proteins | sample CZODoug1_16funga_FD_122059 | JGI IMG/M metagenome (GOLD analysis project Ga0137409, IMG submission 122059) | Vadose zone soil fungal communities from Angelo Coast Range Reserve, California, USA - CZODoug1_16fungal (Hybrid Assembly) | ecosystem: Environmental > Terrestrial > Soil > Vadose zone... | reverse complement strand
GGGTGCGCCCCACCCGGCCGATCCTCCCAGCCGAATGGGACGCTGTGGGGTGAAAGTCAGAAGCTGAAGTGGAGCCCGAACTGGGCCGAACGCGGGACGTTTTGTGACGTCGAGTGCCCGAACTGGCCGCTCGACAGATCGCTCACCGGTTGAGTGAGATTCACGCGGTTGAAAATATTAAAGATGTCTGCGCGAATTTCAAACGTGAAGCGCTCGAAGCTGATCGCCTTCGCGAATTGAGTGTTCACGTTGGCCAATCCAGGGCCGATATACGTGTTCCGTCCCAGGTTTCCCTCGCTTCCTAGGGTCGGTGTGGGAAATGCCGAGGCAGAAGCAAAACCCTTGATGAAGTCACTCCTGCTGCCTGTCGATACCGAGCCGGAGGCTGGCCGATTCGGCACGTCGTAACCATACCCGTCCGCGTTGAAATCGCCACTCCCGGGTTTTAGTCCGATGATGTTTCCGCTGGAATCGCGCATGGGGTTAAACGCCGCACTGGTATAAACGCTGAAAGGCAAACCGCTTTGCAGAACGACTATGTTCGACATTCGCCATCCGCCCAAAACGGTCTTCCCGATTCCCTTGCTGAAGGGCGATGGCAACTGGACCAGGCTGTCGATGGTAAAGCGCCTGGAAACATCGAAATCCGACAAGCCATGCTGAGACGAGATGTTGAGTGGATTGAAGATCGCCTCACCGTTGGCCGTTCCATTGTCGTTGCTGCTCATGTCATCGGTTGATTTGCCGAAAGTATAGATCCCCCGGAGTTGCCAGGAGTGACTCATCCGTTTGGTGAGCATGAATGTGCCGTAGTGGCCGTCGGCGATGCCGATGGTTCGGCCAAAAATGATCGGGCCGAAGTTTGGGTTCAAGCGAGTCTGAACATCTTTGTTGGTGATCAGGTCGCCCGGGAATCGGTTCACGTCCGTCTGGATATACAGATGGTCGCTATGCGAGCCGTTGTAATCGATTTCGGCGATCAGATTGTGTCCCAGATCCTTCTGAACAGCCAGCATCCAGATATGGGTGCGCGGCTGATCGATCTGTGGTTGCACGCCGGACGTAAGGACGGGAAGACCCACGATCCCTCCCGCGGGATTCGTTGCAAAAGTTAAACCGGGAGGAACGGGCCAAACGGTTCCGCTCGAATTCCCTAGCGAATAGGTGAAGGGATGCGACGTGTTGTTCAAATTAAAGAACGGATTGGCCCAAACGGGCGGATTGGCGCGAGAAGGGAACGACCAGGAGCCATCCGCGACGTTGTTGTAGAACAGACCGTAGCCTCCCCGCACCGACATCTTGCCATTGCCGAAAACGTCATAGCCAAAGCCAATGCGTGGTCCAACTCCCATCGGGGTATTCTGTACGACATAGGCATTCTGCCCCCCTCGCACAGACATCACCCCGCTTGTTACCTGTTCGGCAAAAGTACTCCCCGAACCAGGCGTAAACAGCGGAAAAGGCGTCGTCGAGTTGTGATAGTTCCCCCAGTGACCGAAGTAGTCGTATCTCAGGCCCAGGTTCAACGTAAAACGCTTCGTCAATTTCCAATCGTCCTGGACAAATCCTCCGAGATACACCCAGCGAAGCACTTGGTAGAGATTGCCGGCCAGAGCACTGTTGGCCACGGAAATTGCCGGTCCACCCTGGGAAAAAGGCTGGTCTTGTGCGAAATCAATGAGGTTGGCAAAGCCAAAGGTCGGCCTGAGGAGCGGAGACGTGAAATTATCATCGTCGTGATGGCGGTCGATGTCCACGCCGGCGGAAATTGTGTGGCTGCCGTGTGTCCAGGTCAGCACATCGTGCCAGTTGAAATTCTCGTGAACCCAGCCCGCCGGGCCCCACTGCGAAAATCCGGAAACCCCGGAGATGTTCACGTTCGGAAGTTCCCGATGACTGGATGTGCCCGGGTTCGAGCCCACCGCCCGTACGACAGTAAAGCCCGCTTCGTTCAAGAGTCTTGGCGAAAAGGTATGCGTCCAATCGAGTTTGGCGAAGAACCCGGTGTTTGGAACCACAACCCGGTAAATGGTACGGGGGTCCGCTCCCAATTGGTTGGAATAGGTTCGGAACATATCGTAAAAGATCCGGTCTTTGGATTCGTTCACGTTGTAGTCCACGCGGAAATGCCATTGGTAGGCATTGTGGGTCAGACTCTCGGGGAAAAAAGCGGTCCCGACCGCAGGCAAGTCTGCTGGAAACGCCGAACTCGAAAAGAACCCTGGGTTTCGCGCTTCGACCTGAGCAACCGTGAGGATATTCGCCGTGGGAAGAACTGCGGGTGGCGCCTGCTTGAAGAATGTATTGGCAAGATTGTTCGGAAAGTTAGTCTGCACGAACTGTACAAATTGGGGCGTTTCAACGGTCGCAACTTGCGTCGTCGCGCTCGAAGAAAGCAACCCGAAAGCGCCGCCAAAAACGAACAATTTGTTCTTTAAGATGGGACCGCCGAGGGTTCCGCCGAATTCGTTTCGTCGGAACGCGCGAATTGGCCGGCAAGCCGTGTTTCCCGCCGGACAGAATTGAAAAATCGTTCGGGCCGTCAAGGCATTGTCGGTGTGGTATTCCGACAGCGTGCCGTGAAGTTCGTTGGTTCCAGGTTTGGTGAAAACCTGCACGTACGCGCCACTGTACCTTCCCTTGGACGCGTCGAACGTCGCACCCGCTATCCGCACTGCCTGAATAAAGTCCGGTTCGGGAGACAAGTTCACAACACCGTCGCGCGAAGCGCTGTTCGTGCCGGAGCCGTCGACGTCATATTCGTTGTTTTCCTGTCGCTGCCCTGCGGCATTTATCTGATAGCCGGCTTCCTGCTCGAAGCTATCATTGTTGGCGGATCCGGAACCAAGCGCACCGCCGCTTGGCAAACCCGAACCGGTGATGCCAGGAGCGAGCTCGATCATGCTCGTGTAAATGTTTCGTCCAAGCAAAGGCGCGTTTTCAATGCTCGCTTGCGATATTTCGCGCGATGTATCGCTCTTGTCCGTCTCAACCGCGGCGATTGTTCCAGTGACCTCAATGGAGGTCGACTCCGTCGGAAGCGCGAGAGAGGAATATATCGTCTTCACCTGGTTCGATTCGACTTGCACATCCTTCTGAATCCACTGCTTGAATCCGCTGGCCTCAACTTCGATCGTGTACACTCCGCCCGGCAGAGAGGAGATGCGGAAGTTGCCGTTGTCTGTGCTCATCGAAAATTGACTTATATGGGTGGCCTGATTGGTGACCGTCACTTTCGCATTCGGAACGGCCGAGCCACTTTGGTCCACAACCACACCGGTGAATCCGCTATTGAACTGGGCGAACGCACCTGGCGCGGCTGCAAGGAAAAATAGAATACAAAGAACAAGTGAAATTGCTGCTGATTTCGGACGAATTACGCGGGCCATCGTACCTCCCTTGAAGATGCGGAAACTTACTTTTGCTCTGATTCAATCCTGGGCTTTTGCTGCTCTTTCAATTTCTGGGCCTGTTGCTGGCTTTCGAACCGGTCAATCAATGCCTGGCCCGCCGCGCGCCTACCCGTGCCGAGATAGAGCCGCGCGAGCGTGTATTCCGCCGGCGCGTGGTGGGGATCGAGCCGCAAACAGGTGACGAGGTTTTGCTCCGCGAGTTTGGGCGACTCCCGCAGATAGAGCTTCGAAAGTTGGTAGTACGAATCGGCGTAGGAGGGGTTAAATCGAATCGCTTGCTGGAAAGCGTGCTTGGCCTTCACCTCCAGCCCCGGGTCGGCGGAGCGACCCTCCTCTAACTGAACGAGTATCTTTCCAAGGTGGTAGTGCATGTAGTAGTGAGCCGGGAATTTTTCGATGGCAGCCGTAAGCGTGGCCTGGGCATCTTGCAACTGCCCGGCGTGTGTCTGGATGATCGCGAGGCTAAGCAGGGCAACGCTGTTATCCGCCTGCAACTGGCTGGCATTGCGCAGGCTTTCCTCTGCTTCCTCCACGTGCCCTAGATTTTCGAGAACCACGCCCTGCTGTACGAGTAAGCGGTAGGAATTGGGGATATGCTCGAGCCCGACGCTAGCGGCTTCGAGCGCCAGCGCGTAATTTCCGTAATCAGCACAGATGGTGCTGAAGTCCAAATAATTGTCCTCTTTTGTTGGATCGAGTTTCGCTGCCTCGCGTAGCGACTGCATCGCCAGGCCAAAGTCACCATTCTTTTGAGCGACATGTGCGAGAAGATTCAAGGAGTCGCTGTCCGGGTTCTTGGCGGCAAGGTCCTCGAGGATGGTCAGGGCTTCCTGGGAGCGATTCAGCTGGTCGAGCACCAGCGCACGCTGGTAAGCGAGGCGCTCAAGTTTGCCGCCCTTGGCACGAGCCTTATCCAAATCCGCCAGTGCCTTTCGGTTCTGCCCTAGTCGCGAATATAGTTCTGCTGCTTTTAGGCATTGGGAGGCCGTAACACCCTGAACACTGTCGAAATTACTGAGCGCGACCTGAGCCCGGTCGAAATGCTTGAGTTGCAGCTCGGCATTCGCCAAAGATAGAAGCGCTTCCGGATAGCGGTCGAGGAGTGCTCTGGACTCTTCCAGCAACGGCTCTGCTTCGACGTAGTCCGCATTCTTTTCCGCAATCATGCCCAGGAAGAGATTGGCGACTGGCTGTGAAGCCGCAGAGATGTTTTTCAGTTTCTGAAACCCAGCCGCGGCGAGATCGTACCGGCCGGTATTGAAATAGGTGATGGCGAGGTTTTTCTGTGCGGGCACGAATCCTGGGTCAACGTCTAAGCATTCCAGAAAATATTGTCTGGCCTGCTCGAAATCTCCCCTCAGGCTGTAAGCTGCACCGATAGCATCGAGGAGCAGCGGATTTTGACGATCACTCCGGAGGGCCTTCTCGAATGCAGTAATCGCTTCATCCAGCTTCCCCTGCCGAGCGAGGGCGACTCCTCGCCGATACATCTTGTTCGCATCCACGGAACGGGACGCCGGCCTACTTGCGGGGGTTTGGGAGCGTAGATTGGCAGGCAAAATCACGGTGAAACAGAGGCAAGCAATCCACACCCAGGCGCGGGACGAACCCGAGCGGACACCATCAACCTTCGGGGACGACAGACACTGTTTACGATCGACCGCGAACCTTATCCGCAAATGCCACCCCTGGCTCACCAGACGAGCAATGGAGAAGCCGCGCCTCGACGCGCGGCCTGAAAACGTCAAAGATCAATCCGAGTGCGGGAAGACCCCTGTTCGGATCGCACTCGATACGGGCTAGGCCCAGTGTCCATTGGCCGTACCAAATCAAGCTTTAATTGAAACCTTCCAATTAATTTACCCCCGGAGCGTCCGGACGAACAAATCAGCAAGATACACAAGCGATTCATCATCCAAGGAATTGGTGCAGAAAATAAAACGTTTCAATTTGCTTGTCAAGCACTATTTTTTCGGGCATCATACCGTCGCTTTTAACCGGTGAGGGGAGACCGCCCGATTCCGGGTCCCGGGCCGTGGTGATTTCGGGGCTGGGCCGAAGCGCCGGGTTCAGGAGTATTCAGTCGAACGGCTTGTGCCATCGGCTTCGGCAAGGAGAAAAAATATCAGGAACCGATCGAGCAAATTTCGGATAGATTGGCGGCAAGCGGACAGCCAGAGGGAGCGAGACTTTCATGTATCAACCTGAAGCGTACGCCATTGCACTGCTCTTCATGATCGGTAGCATGCTTTGCTGGGGTTCATGGGCCAACACCATGAAATTGACTCCCGGTTGGCCGTTCCAACTTTTTTATTGGGATTATGTGGCCGGAATTATTATCGCAAGCTTATTGTGGGGTTTGACCCTCGGCAGCGCGGGCGGGGGGCCGCTCTCTTTTCTCAACAACATTCGCAGCTCTGATGCCACTCATATACTTTTCGCTCTCCTCGGAGGAGCAGTTTTCAATGTCGCGAACCTTCTGCTCGTCGCGGCGATCGAAATTGCGGGACTGGCAGTTGCATTTCCGATCGGCATCGGGCTAGCTCTGGTGGTCGGAGTGCTTCTGAACTACTTCATTTCTCCCCAGGGCAATCCCCTTTTACTCTTTGGAGGCGTCCTGCTGGTCGCTCTTGCCATTGTCGTTGATGCCCTTGCCTACCGCAGACGGGAAACTACCGGTAAAGCTCTGGGTGCTCGTGGAATTCAGATCAGCTTGGCTTGCGGCATCCTCATGGGCAGTTTTTATCCGCTCGTCGCCAAGGCGATCACCGGGCAGAACTCCCTTGGTCCCTACGCAGTTGCTTTTTTCTTCGCCATTGGAGTCGCCATCTGCGCCGTTCCCGCAAATTATCTTCTAATGCGCAAGCCTGTGACCGGTGGAGCTCCCGTCAGCATGAGCGACTACAGGAAGAGTCCTGGACTCTGGCACTTCTGGGGAATTCTCGGTGGCGCGATTTGGTGCACGGGAGCGGTCCTGAACTTTGTTGCTTCCCACGCCCAAATCATTGGCCCCGCGATTTCCTATGCCATTGGACAGGGAGCCACCATGGTTTCCGCCATCTGGGGAGTGTTCGTCTGGAAGGAGTTTGCCAATGCTCCCGCCAACGCCCGCAAACTCATTCCCCTTATGTTTTTCTTTTTCCTGGTTGGTTTGGCCGCTGTCGCCCTCGCCCCTGTAATCTCCAAGTAACGGAAAGGGGGCATTTTTAGAAATGAACTCTGGTCTCACAACTTCACACGAAGAGAGATGGAATGACATGAAAAAGCGCCTGGTCGTCGTTGGAAGCATCAATGTTGATCTTGTCTCCGTGGCTCCGAGGATTCCGTTACCGGGCGAAACTTTAACCGCAACCAGTTTTGGCACATTCCCGGGCGGGAAAGGCGCCAATCAGGCCTTCGCGGCCGCCCGCCTTGGTACCCGAGTGAGTATGATCGGAAAACTCGGCAACGATTCCTTTGGCACCCAACTCCGCGCCAACCTGGAATCCGCCGGTGTTGACACGGCATCCGTCGGCGTTGAATCCACTTCTTCCGGAATCGCCCAGATCATCACCGCAGGGAACGGCGAGAATGTGATCGTGGTAATCCCCGGCGCAAATGCTCATGTCTCTTCTCATTACCTCGAAAAACATCTGGACGTCATTCGCAGCGCCAGCATCGTTTTAACGCAATTGGAAATCCCGCTTGAGACGGTCGAGTACCTTGGCTCGATCACGCGCAAGGAGGGCATACCTCTCATGCTGGATCCTGCCCCCGCTCGGCCGCTTCCATCCTCTCTGCTCGAGTGTGTGGAATGGCTGACGCCGAACGAATCCGAGACGTGCTCGCTTTTGGGACTCCAATCGCAAGATGTTCCCGAGGCGTCTATGGAAGAAGTCGCGGAGATACTTTTGCAGCGCGGCAGCCGCAACGTCCTCCTCAAACTCGGGCAGCGCGGCTGTTTTCTTGCGCTGGCGGATAGCAGAAGGGTATTTCTGCCCGCCTACGCGGTTCGCGCGATTGACTCGACGGCAGCCGGTGACGCTTTTAACGGCGCGTTTGCCTCAGCGCTGATCGAAGGCCATGATCCCGTGCGATGTGCTACCTGGGCCGCCGCTGTCGCCGCCATCTCCGTCACCCGCCAAGGCGCTCAACCGTCCATGCCCACGCAGGCAGAAGTCCAGGCATTCTTGAAGGAACGCCAAGGAACGAGACAGCCGGTCTAGCCAGAACGTATTTCATTCAAGAAATTCCAGGCACTTCCCGGACCGGAGATGCCGTACCTTAGTCATCCTGGAGGATAACTCCCACGAACGCCAAACCGCTCGCCCCCGTATTGCGTTTCGTGATTGCGATTTGCTTCGCCGCGCTAGGTCTGTCGCAGTGTCCTTCCGCCGTTTCCTGTCCACAAGATTCGCCCGCCTCCCGTTTGAGTTCTCCTCACGAGGAAAGCAGTGGCTTCGCGGGAGACCTCGCTTGCCGTCCCTGCCATCAGGACAAATTCAGTTCTTATCTTCTGACGGCTCATCATCGTACTTCACGGCTGCCGGATGCAGGTTCCATCGCGGGGAGCTTCATGAAGGGCCAGGACGTTTTGACCACGCTCAACCCCGAACTCACCTTCAGGATGGAGGCACGCGATGGTCATTTCTACCAAACTGCAATTCGACAAAAGCGAGGTCGGATTACGAAGCAGACGGAGCAGATCGATCTCGTTATCGGGTCGGCCACCAAAGGCCAGACCTATCTCTATTGGAGGCAGAATGGCTTGTTCGAGCTTCCGGTGTCGTATTGGACGGAAGTCCATCGTTGGGTCAACAGCCCGGGATATGTAGACGGGTCGGCGGACTTTGATCGCCCCGTGCCGCCCCGTTGCCTCGAGTGTCATGCAACACTCTTCCAGCCGATGAGTTCCGCGCCATCCGAGAATCACTACAACAGAGACAATATTGTCCTTGGTATTTCCTGTGAGCGGTGTCATGGCCCGGGAAGGGAACACGTTCAAACTCATTCGGCGAATTCCGCAGATTCAACGGGCAAGAAACCAATGCCGCCACTCCGATTGAGCCGCGATCGACAGATTGAGGTGTGCGCGCAGTGCCACGGCGGAGCGGGTGAACCAATCGCGCCAGCGTTTTCATTCAGGCCGGGCGAGGCGCTTTCGGAATACGTCAGGCTACAGCAGCCGAACGCCACGGACCGGTTAGATGTCCACGGCAATCAAGTTCTTCTTCTCGCTAGGAGCCGCTGCTTTCAATCCTCACCTGAATTGTCTTGCTCCAATTGCCATGAGGTTCACGCACGAGAGCGTCCAGCCGCTGATTATTCTGCCCGGTGTCTCGAGTGTCACCGCGCGGATCAATGCGGAATGATTCAGAAACTCGGAAAGGAGATTGCTTCCAACTGCATCGATTGCCACATGCCTGTCGAACCCTCTAACCTGCTCGTATTGGACGCCGACGATTCTCGCTTAAGAGCCAATGTTCGCAACCACTGGATTCGTGTGTATCAGAAGACTTCCCCTCCATGAATATTTTCTGGGCCCCGCTTAAGCTAACCGTTTCCGTATGCTCTGGCTTCCGCGCGCCCGGACCTGCGACATTTTCGATGTGCGCACCCTGTTCTATGCCTGAAAAATAGGCCGGTCGCGACACCGGATTGCAGTTCCATGCCAAGAAAAAATTCAGCGCGCATCTTCGACGAGACGAAAACCGACTGCGCCCGAGCGATCCATGCTGGGAGACATCATCAGCAGTTTGCCGTGCTCGATGAGTTTGTAGGCTTGGGGGAAATACCAGATCGACCCCTGCGGCTGGTAGTAACTACCACCGCGGAGGATTCCTCCGCGGGTGTGTTCGTCCGTGAACTCTTCCGTCCATTGCCAAACATTGCCCACGAGATCCATCACGCCAAACGGACTGGCTCCTTTCGGATGTGCGTCGACCGGATCGGGACCACGCATCGTGCGATTCTTATCCGGCTCAGGAACGGCAGATGGATCCCATTGATGGCCCCAAGGATAGACTCGGCCATCGGTGCCTTGCGCGGCGTATTGCCACTCCCATTCGTGCGGCAAGCGCTTCCCTGCCCAGGCGGCGTAGGCGCGCGCATCCTCGATGGACACCCATGTAACGGGCCGATTGTCCCAGCCTGAGGGAAAGGCACCGTCTTTCCAGTCGCGCAGAAAATTCAGATCGTCTTTGGGATGGTAGCGCGTGGCGTCCAGAAACTTCTTGAACTCGGCGTTCGATACGGGATACTTGTCGATGTAGAACGATTTGATGTGCATCGGATGCTCGTGAAAACGGCGCGGCGCACCTTCCCAGGGATACTGCACGTCCACGCCGATGTCGTTGGATCCTTCGATTTCGATACCCCCCACCTTGAAAAGAAAGTCCGCTTCAGGAATCTGAATCATGCCCGAGGGAGCGCTGCTTCCCGCACTCGTAGCGGGGATCGGCACGATCCCCTGTTTCAGGACCTTACGTTCGCTCGAAAAGCTCGTGAGCAGCTTCGCGGTCAATTGCTTCATCTCTGACATCAGCTTCTGGATCTTCGCGCCAGGTTCGGAACTCGTTGCGAAGATGGCGCCGAAACCATTGCTTTCCATCGAAAAACTCAAAACGGATTTACCGGTCGGGCCTTTTTGCACCTGCAACTCGGTGCCGCCGTAGAGATCGAAGTAGCGCATGCCGGGCGTGGCGGGAACCTCCATTTGCGGTCCGTCCACGTCATATTCGTTGCGATTCACGATAGTCCAAACGGTGCGGCCGTTGAGTGGCCAGCGGCTGGCGAAGACTCCGTAGCGCAGCATTGGATAGATCGGTTCCCAATCGCGACTAACGAGATATTCGGCGATAGCGCGTTCGATGGTGGCAACGCGCCGCGTAGCTTCGCCATCACGGGGCGTGACGCCGTTCCAGATGCCCCAAATGTTTTCCCAACTCTCCCAGCCGACACCATTGAAAAACGCAAATTGCAGATTGTTGGTCTTGCTGCGGTTCCAGCGGTCGGAAATGTTTACCATGTGGCGCGGCTCGAGCCACTTGTAGCGGTCCACGAGCGGAGTAAACGGATACTGATACTGCCCCCAGGTCATTACATTCCAGGCAAGCGCCTCGTCGGAAGGCCCGCCTTCCGGTTCGAAAGCCAGCGGATGGCCAACTTTGTCCGCGGCGACAGAATAGGCGAGCGGGACGCCGTCCTGGGTATCCCCATTGATTCCATCCGCACCGATCTCTTTCATTAGTTCGGCAATCTCCTCGGTCCATGGTTTCGCCGGCTCGCGCGTGCCCTGATCCCACATCATCATTGGGAACAGGACGCGAACGCCGCGCTTCTGGAAGTCCGAGATCATTTGACGTACGCCGGCGACCCCACCCGGCATGCACCGAATCATGTCGTGCTGGTTGCGGTTGTCTATGCCCATGTTGGGATAGGTCGGCCAGATCAGGACCGCGTCGATGCCGCCGTAGCGCTTCTCGAGATCATCGAGGTAGCGGTCGACGGTGTACTTCCCCGGGACTGGGTCATAAAAGAAACGATCCTCGACCATCATTTGCGGCTGCATGAAGCTGGACTGTGTCCACATCAGTTCCGGCATTTCGTACCGTGAGCCGTTGTAGCCGATACGGATGCGGCGCTCGTCGCGCCAGTGGGTAATGTCCTTCAGCCATAGTTGATGATCTTCGGCAGTACAAGGCTTGTAGCTGCTGTCCACGAGACCTTTTATGTTCAAACAGTCTGGAACGGGAATCTGCTGGTTAGTGGGCCGAAATTTCGAATCCTGGGCGAGAGCGAGCAATGCGAAGAAAGAACAAGATATCAAAGAAAGAAGAAGCCGGATTTTCACAAGCGCTCCTTGAACCGGGAAGTGAAGTGCTCAAAATCGGCGCGAGTATAAAACGTTTCAAAATAATCGTCTAGTCCCCCAAGCGCTTGCAGTGTATTGTTGAAGCTCCCCCTCTGAGATGGTGTAACCTGTGGCTGGCGAATTGTTATTTCTCCCAGCCACAGGGCATGTAACGTTGTTACATCCTTTCGCCGGGTTAGCGCGGGTTGTACTGATGGTCGCTGATTGTAAAGGCATTCGCGACGGATAGCATTTTCGGCAGAGACAGTCAGGGAAAGTGGGAATGTCATCTCGCTTTTGCTGGCATCGCCAAAAACTGCCTCAGCATCTGAGTCCAGTAGTAGTCCAGTCAAAATCGAACCGTTACCGCTGACAACCTCTATTTTGACGGGATAAACTGCCCGCGACGAACCCCTAAGAGCCACGAAGAATTTCCCCGTGGCCTCCGTTATGAGTGCCCCGATAGCGGCGGAGTCTTCCTTGCTAAGCATCTCCCTGCCTTCACTGTCCATCATTGCTCCTTCCTGTTCTCGGGCACGGGGACTTGGCTGTCCTCATAGTTTTTCTTGCGCTCGTCACGGACCTGCTGCTCGGTCATGTCCACGTAGATCGCTAAACCTCGTGTGTCGAACGTGAACTTGTTTCTATTCGTCCAAGGATTGGACATTTTTGACGCCATGAAAACTTTTTCCCCGTCCGGCCAGACGATGGCAATGCGATACATCTTGTCTGTGCGGCTGATTCTCACCGACGCACCGCACGCCCAAGTCAAACCTCCGACGGGCGCCAACTTTTCCGGCGTGCCACACAGATCATTCTCAATGGTCCAATGCGATTGCTTTTGATGGAGTTCGCTGATCCTCACCAGGTTGTTCAGCGTTGCTTTGTCGTTGTAGCTCAGCTTGTGCCTTCGTGACCGTGAGCCGTGCGTAATACTGAGGGTCGCTTTTGTCACGCGCGCGGCGCTGGGCAATCTGCTGGATGACTTGTCCCTACCGAAAATGTTATCCGGCGCGAACGCCTTTGAAATCAGCGACTTTCGAGAGGATGAAACTGAGACCGCGCTAACCAAGTGATAGGAACGTAACATTGTTACATTGGGTTGAAAACGCTGAATGAAGTTTTCGGTATGCCGTCCCGGCGAGGCCGGCGAACGACGACAAGAAACCACGGCGGTCCACCATCATGTCCTCCAAGTCCTAGGCTGCGCGAATTCTACGCGCGAACCTCCGTCGCAACAACCGGCTTTCGCTGCAGTAACCCTTGCGGGCGCGCGCGCGTCAGTTTATCGTTGCCCCGGACAATTTTGTTTCGAAAGGCCGGTACGCATGCAATTTTCGAGGTGGGTTCTTGCAAGCATCTTCGCGCTTTCCATCGGCAGCTCCGTCCATTTGACCGCGCAACAAAAGACCTCCAAAAAGCCGGTGGCCACCGCGCCCGCGACGCCTGTTGATGAGGTTGTGAACACGCTCTTCGCCACCCGCCGCTTCGAACAAACCGCGATTTCCCCCGACGGAAAGAAAATCGCCTGGGTCGAAACGTTCGTCGGCAAAGACGGCGCGCCCGACGGCAACACAGCGATCTACATCACAGACCGTGACACCAGCGCCGCCCCGAAACGCATCACCGCCGCCGCCCTCAATCTCGCTCGCGCCGAAGGAAGTCTCGATTGGTCACCGGACAGCAAGCAGCTTGCTTTTCTCTCCGACGCCGTCAAACCGGGCCAGCTTCAGTTGTACGTGGTAAGCCCTTCGGGTGGCGCCGCCAGAAAATTCACCAGCGTGAAAGGTCTTCTCGCCACACCTCGCTGGTCCCCCGACGGTAAGACCATCGCCGTTCTCTTCACTGAGAACGCCACCCGCGCCGCGGGCCCGCTCGTTGCCGGAACGCCCGAGACTGGCGAAATCAAAGAGGCCTTTTTCGAACAACGCCTCGCGCTCGTCGACGTCACCTCAGGCGAATTCCGTCAAAGCTCTCCAGCGGATATGTACGTCTACGAATACGACTGGTCGCCGGACAGCGCGCGCTTCGCCGTCGTCGCCGCGTACGGCAATGGCGACAACAACTGGTACATCGCCCAGCTCTACACGCTCGACGCCGGTGTTCTCGGCCTCATGAAGTCCATCCACAAGCCGCCGCTGCAAATTGCGAATCCCGCGTGGTCCCCTGACGGCAAGAAAATCGCCTTCATCGCCGGCCTCATGAGCGATGAACCATCCGTCGGCGGCGATATCTATACAATCGCCGCAACAGGCGGCGAAGCCACCAACGTCACGCCCGAAATGAAAGCCACCGCAAACTGGCTCGCCTGGACTCCCGAAGCAAAAATCGTCTTCGGCGAATCCGTCGAAGGCGACGCCGCCATCGCCACCGTCGACCCCGCCAGCGGCCGCATCGATTCTCTCTGGCGCGGCCAGGAACAGGTTTCCGCCGGCCTCTGGGGCACCAACGTCTCCCTCGCCCGCGACGGAAAAACCTCCGCCCTCATCCGCAGCTCTCTCAGTGATCCACCGGAAATCTGGGCCGGCTCCA
>Ga0137409_10005061_pt1 | contig 13779 bp, 12 predicted proteins | sample CZODoug1_16funga_FD_122059 | JGI IMG/M metagenome (GOLD analysis project Ga0137409, IMG submission 122059) | Vadose zone soil fungal communities from Angelo Coast Range Reserve, California, USA - CZODoug1_16fungal (Hybrid Assembly) | ecosystem: Environmental > Terrestrial > Soil > Vadose zone... | reverse complement strand
GATGAGAATAAGGCGGCGCTCGTCTCGACCGTACCCCTCAAGCGTCTGGCAACACCGGAGGAGATCGCTCACGTGATCGCCTTTGTAGCTTCGGCAAATGCGTCATACATGACTGGCTCCTCTATCCCGGTGGATGGAGGAAAGCTGGCTCACTAATTCCAGGGCCACAGGACACGCGCATGGGCTCGTAGTAGCAGGAGCTGAACGAGGCACCGGCATGTTCCGATGAGGAGCCGGTAACGGCAACTCCCCGCTGCCCACCGATGCAGCGCCTGCGTTCTATCCCGACGAATCATGGTGCGCAGTATCAATACCCAGAGCTGTTTGTTGAGCATGTCACGCAGTTCCTAAAGGGCTGAGCACGAGAAGAAAAGCAGAAAGGAGAAACCAAAACATGAAAGAAAGGCAGATCAAGCTTCCAGGTCCAGATCATCCGATTTCCATCCAGCGCAATCCCGCTCGCGTTGTCGTATCCGTCGCAGGCCGTGTGGTTGCCGATACCCACAACGCCTTGACGCTCCGCGAAGCGTCGTATCCGCCCGTTCAATATATTCCAGGCGAGGACGTTGATTTTTCCCAGTTAGAACGGACGAGTTACGCAACCTACTGTCCCTATAAAGGTGACTGCAATTACTACAGCGTTCCTGCTGGAGGAAAGAAGTCCGTCAATGCGGTGTGGTCGTACGAAGATCCGTTTCCTGCTGTTGTGCAGATCAAGGAGCATGTTGCGTTCTATCCCGACCGGGTCGATGAGATAGCAGAGCAATTGGCAACGTGAAGAAAGATCGACGGACTGGATCATTGCACCAAGATTGAGGCCGATCGCGAACTCGCGCTTGGAATGAAGGCCTTGAAGCGAATCGGCAGGCGCGACGAGGTGGCGGACGCAATTGCCTTTTTGGGGTTCGATGGTGCGGCTGGATTACAGGAGCGAGCTTCCCGGTGGACGGCGGATCGAGCCCTGAGAGAGCGAAGGACATTGGTTTTACCTAGGAGGAAAAATTCAATGAACCCAACTAAACAGGAAAAAAATAAGGCACTCGTTTTTGAGGCTTTTGACACCCTCTTCAATAAACGTGACTACGCATCGGCCCAGCGCTACTGGTCCCCTCACTACATTCAGCACAGCGCTCATATCGCACCTGGTCGCGACGGCCTCTTCAATCTTATCAAGAGCATGCCACCGACGTTGAAGTACGAACCCGGAACGATCGTGGCCGAGGGAGACTTCGTGATCGTGCACGGGCGATTTAGCGGTTTCGGTACTCCTGTGAATTGGATTGCCGCAGACATTCTCCGCATCGAGGACGGCATGCTGGTGGAGCACTGGGATGTGATCCAGGACGAGGCTTCGCGTGCATCCTCCAAGAGCGGCCTTCCCATGTTTGGCGACAAGTTTGGCGAGTGAGCATTGGATTGGCTTTCCCTCATCTGCGGTCAGGTTCTTCTCCAAGATGCTCGCGTATTTTGACGTCTGGCGGCCATGCCACGCTCCGGGAGGATGGTCAGCAATCGGAAGTTAGACCAGTCAAGCTGGCTCGGGAGATACCGATTGCCCAGAACAGCCGGCCGGACTAGGATATTGTCCCCCTCGGCATTGTCGGCGCCAAAATTTCGAGGCCAAGGAGGCTCCCTTGAGGCTCACTTACGGACCCAGCCGTGCGTGCCTGCTGGCCGGAGTCTTGTTTTATGGAGCAGCAACATCCCTTGCACAAACCCAGACGGTACCCGGTTCGAGCACGCCGGGCGAAGCCATACCCGGAACACCCGGAGTGAGCCCGTTCGCGGGTAGCGTGCCGGGAAAGCTCCTTCCGGGAGTTATGCCGCTTTCGTTGCGGGACGCTATCGACCGCGGATTGAAGCAAAATCTCGGAGCGCTCCTATCCAACGCCGACATTCGCTCAGCGCGCGGACAGCGTTGGGAGCAATTGAGTGCGCTCCTACCGCACGTAACCGCGGCGCCTTATGTGGACGTATCCCAAATAAATCTCCAGGAACTGGGCATTAAGTTTACTTTTCCAGGAGTCAATATCCCCCCGTCCGTTCGTTTTTCCTATTTTGATGCGCGCGTAAGTGTGGACCAGTCCTTGTTTAACTGGAGGTCGATCAACAATGAGCGCGCGGCTAAGCTGGCCTTGAGGTCCGCGGAATATAGCTACAAGGATGCGCGCGATCTCGTTGTGCTCGCCGTGGGTTATACCTATTTGCAGGCCATCGCCGACGAAGCTCGCATCGAAACGGCGGAAGCGCAAGTCAGGACGGCGCAGGCGCTCTTCGATCAAGCAACAGACCGGGTGAATGCGGGCACTTCGCCAGCCATTGATGGGCTGCGCGCCAAAGTCGAGCTGCAAACCCGGCAACAGCAGTTGATTCAAGCGAAGAACAACCTCGCCATCCAGAAGCTGACCGTAGCGCGGGTGATCGGGCTGGCTCCCGGGCAGGAATTCGAATTGACGGACAAGTCGCTGTACCAGCCGTTCGAGGGCATCACGGTCGAAGAGGCCCTGAAACGCGCTTACGCTACGCGTTCCGATTACCAGGCGGCCATGACTGACGTCCGGGTGGCGGAATTCTCCCGGAAGGCCGCGGTGGCCGGGTATTTTCCGTCGCTCTCCTTTAATGCGGACTATGGTGCGGGAGCCACGCATCCTTCCACAGCAAGGCAAGTATTCGACGTGCGCGGTACGCTCTCGATTCCTATCTTTCAAGGAGGCAGCGTTCACGGTGACGTTTTGCAGGCGGACGCAAGACTCGAGCAGAGTCGCGAGCGGCTGGACAATCTGCGAGCGCAGATCGACTCCGACGTACGGACCGCTCTGCTGAACCTGCAGTCGTCAGCCGATCAAGTCAGCGTGGCGCGCAGCAACATTGATTTGGCGGAGCAGACCCTGACCCAGTCGCGCGATCGTTTCGGCGCGGGTGTCACCGATACCGTAGAGGTAGTGCAATCGCAAGAAGCGGTAGCTAGCGCCCATGAACAGTACATCTCGAGTCTCTACAGTTACAATTTTGCAAAAATTTCGCTGGCTCGTGCTCTTGGCGCCGCGGAAGAGGGCGTCAAGGAATATTTCAAAGGAATATAAACATGGCGGACGAGAACCCACCCCATTCGGCGCCTGATGCAGGCAAGGAACCCCCGATCGAGCCGTCGCCCGTGACGGACAGAATGTATACGCCGCCGGCGTCCCGGAGTCGCAAGCGCCGGAGAAACATGGTGATTCTGCTTGTCGTCTTGGTGGTGCTGGTCGCCTGCGCATTCTTGTGGCGCTACTTAAGCACTTATGAATCAACCGACGATGCCCAGGCGGACGTTCACCTGTACCCAGTCAGCGCGCGTATTTCCGGCTATGTGGTGAAGGTCAACGTAGACGACAACCAATGGGTGCAGAAAGGCACCGTGCTGGTAGAGATCGACCCGAAAGACTACGAAGTTGCCGTCGCGCAGGCGCAAGCCAATCTCGCCAATGCCGAAGCGACGGCTCAGTCGCTGAATATCACGGTGCCGATTACTTCGGTGAACACTTCGAGCCAGCTGAAGTTCACCGCGTCAGACATCGGAAACGCCACTGCTGGAGTCATTGCGGCTGAGAGGCAGCTCACTGCCGCCCACGCCCAACTGGAACAGGCGGAGGCCAACGATGTGAGGGCGCAAGACGATCTCCACCGCTACAAGCTGCTGGTGGACAAGCGGGAAGTAGCCGAGCAGGTTTACGATCAGGCATTGGCCACGGCCAAATCCAGTACCGCGGCGGTAGCGGCAGCCCGTGCCAATGAGTCCGCCGCGCAACAATTCGTGCAACAGGCGCGGAGCCGTCTGGAACAAGCGGATGCGAACTACCGATCCGCGGAGACTGGACCGCAGCAGGTCTCGTCCACCAAGGCTCGGGTGCGCGCAGCGATCGCTGACGTGGAGCAAAGGCGCGCGCTGCTCGAACAAGCTCAGCTGAACCTCCAGTACACCAAAATCGTTGCGCCGGTCACCGGTGAAGTGAATAAGACGGTGGTTGTCGGGTTAAATGTTCAACCCGGGCAGCAACTCCTCACCGTGGTGCCACTCGACGAAGTTTGGATTACGGCCAATTTCAAGGAGACGCAACTCAAGTACATGCGCGTAGGACAGAAAGCGAAAATCCACGTGGACTCGACCGGCCGGACTCTGAAAGGTCACGTGGACAGCATTGCGGGGGCAACGGGCCCGCTCTTCAGCCTGCTTCCTCCGGAGAATGCCACCGGCAACTACGTAAAAATTGTGCAAAGGATTCCCGTAAAGATAGTTCTCGAGCCCAGTGAGAATCGGGACCGTCAGCTTCGGCCGGGCATGAACGTGGTGCCCGACGTCTACCTCCAATGAGCTCCACTGCTCTCACAATCGACCAGGATGTTTGGCGGCCCAAATATAATCCTTGGCTGATTGCTGTCGTCGTGGCGCTGGCAGCCTTCATGGAGGTCCTCGACACCAGCATCGCCAACGTGGCCCTGCCGTACATGGCCGGGAATCTGGGGGCGAGCAATGACCAGAGCACATGGGTCCTGACCTCGTATCTGGTCTCGAATGCCATCATCCTTCCAATCAGCGGGTGGCTCGCGGGCGCGTTGGGACGGAAGCGCTTTTTCATGTGGTGTTTGGGTATTTTTACTGTGAGCTCTTTGCTTTGCGGGTTGGCGCCGAGTCTCGGGCTTCTTCTTCTCTTCCGCGTGCTGCAAGGCGCGGGCGGTGGAGGGCTGCAGCCGATGGCTCAAGCCATTCTCGCTGATACCTTTCCGCCGCAGCAGCGAGGCTTGGCGTTTGCGCTGTATGGCATTACGGCAATCATGGCCCCCACGATCGGGCCCACCCTGGGCGGATGGATCACCTTCAACTATTCCTGGCGCTGGATTTTTTTCATCAATCTCCCGGTCGGGTTGGGCACATGGTTTCTTGTGCGGCGCTTTGTCGAAGATCCGCCCTATTTAAGCCGGCTCAAGGCAGCTGGCGTTAAGTTGGACTACATTGGCATCGCGCTGCTGACGCTGGGTATTGGCGCGTTGCAGGTGCTGCTCGATAAGGGCCAGGAAGATGATTGGTTCGGGTCGCGCTTCATTACGACCTTAGTCGTCGTGGCGACCGTATGCCTCATCTCGCTGGTTATCTGGGAGTGGTTTCAAAAGGCGCCGATCATCGACGTCCGCATGTTCAAGAGTTTTAACTTCGCGAGTTCGAACTTGATGATGTTCACCCTGGGAATCTTGCTGTTCAGCGCACTGGTCCTGATGCCGCAGTTCCTCCAAACTCTTTTGGGGTACACCTCCCAACTGGCCGGTCTTGCGCTCTCCGCTGGAGGTCTTGTTTTGCTCTTTGAGATGCCCATCATGGGCCAACTGACCACCAAGCTTCAGGCTCGCTACCTGATCGCCTTCGGCTGGCTAGCTTTGTCCATCGCCATGTTCTATTCGACAAAGCGGATTGACTTGCAGATTAGCTTCAATGCCGCGGTGTGGTTGCGCATTACCCAGGTTATCGGTTTGGGGTTCCTGTTCGTGCCGATTTCGCTTGTGGCTTATATCGGAATTTCGCCGGAGAAGAACAACTCCGTCGCAGGAATCGTCAACTTCATGCGCAATATGGGAAGCAGCGTGGGAACCTCCATCGTCACCACGTTGATTGCACGTCGTTCGCAATTCCATCAGGCAAGGCTGGTCGAGTACGCCAGGCCTGACAATCCTAATTTCCAGAATTCCGCTAATGGCCTTGCCGAGCGCTTTGCCCACTCGGGATTGGGCACGAATGAGGCGCACATGCGGGCTTATGCCCAGATTTACCGAAGCCTGCAAAACCAGGCGGCGAGTTTGGCGTACATTGATACCTTCATGGTTCTGGCCGTGGGGGCAGCGATCATGTTCTGTCTCACTTTTGTTTTGAAGAAGAATGATCCCGGTGGTGGCGGGAGAGTGGCGGTGGAGTAGGGAAAGTGGAATCATATGTAATTAGGACTGCGTGGAACAAATAGTCGGCGCACAGACCGCCATGATCAAAATCGTCACGGTTGAACGGGAGTATGGAAGCGGCGGAGGCGAAATCGCTCAATCGCTCGCGACGCAACTGGGCTGGAAGCTTTGGGATCAGTTGCTCACCGAGGAGATCGCCAGGCTTGCGAATTGCCCCAAAGCCGTCGTCGAGGTTCGAGAGGAACGCACCGATCCACTCTACTACCGGCTCTTCAAATCCTTTTTGCGCGGGAGTTATGAAGGCAGCCTCAACGCGCACAAGCTCAACCTAGTTGACAGCGAAACCATTTTGAAAATTACAGAACGCGTCGTTCAGCACGCCGCTAAGACGGGAAACTCCGTCATCGTTGGAAGGGGGTCGCAGCATTTTCTGAGAAGCCGCCCAGACACGCTGCGTGTGTTTCTCTACGCCCCCAGAGAAGATAAAGTGCGCCGCCTCTTGGCTCGCGGCAAAAGTGAGAAGGAAGCCGAGCAGCTCGTGGATACCGTTGACCGCGAGCGCGTCGATTTCATCCAGAAGTATTTCCGCGTCGAATGGCCTGACCGCGCCGTTTACCACACTATGATCAATACGGTGATCGGCGATCAGGCCGTCGTTCACATGATTCTGGACTTCATGAAAACCGTCGACGCAAGAGTCCCTGCCTGAGTGCTCGCGGATAGCTCCGCCCCGATCGTCCGGCTCGCAAGCCACTCCTGGGTCTAGCGCACGGTTAAAGTGCGACGTTCCCTTGCATAACATTGGGACGAAAACCTACGGTTCAGCCAAACCAGCGCCGCCGCGAGTAGCTCGTCGCCCGTCCCCATGAATTACTTCCGAGTTGCACTTCCCGGTACTAATCCGGACAATTTCCTCGAAGCCCATTTCGGGATAGTTTCCGTGTCGACCATCCGGGAGTTATCGCGTGGTGGCTCGAATTGAAACGCCGAGTACCGCCGCTTCTACGGGTAGCGAAGAGCCCGCTGCAAAGGCCTGGTTCTGGTTGAAGACAAGTGACGTTCAAAACATGCCATAATGGGGGCGAAAGAATCCCGACCATGGGTGTCTGCTCCGGAAAATTCGGGTGGACAGCGAAGTATATGCGTCCGCCGCGATCGCTCAAGGCGCTTGCCTTTGGCATAGCTGCTCTTTCCTGTTGCAGCAGCATCACGCGATTATCCGCGCAGAGCACGACCCCTGGCATCGAACAAACAGACAGCCTCCGCGGCACGGTTGTGAACAGCTTGACGCATGAACCAATCAACCGTGCGCTTGTATTCTCACCAGACAACCGCTTTGCCACAATGACAGATGATCGAGGCCATTTTGAATTCACATTCCCACGGCCGGATGGCGAAAAGACTGCCGGGTTTGCCGGTACCTCAGACGTTCGCTCCCTGGAAACATCTCAGCTTCAACGCGCCGGGATCAATCGTCCCACCATGCTGGTGGCCCGAAAGCCGGGATTTCTTCCCCGCAATAACGGGCAGGAGGGACTCCAGTTAAGCCCAGCGCAGCAGGAACTCACAATCTCCCTCGTGCCGGAAGCTCGCATCGTTGGCCACGTTGTTCTGCCTGGGTCCGATGGTTCCGACAAAATCCAGGTCGAACTTTATCGACGCCAGGTGCGGGAGGGCCGCGAGCATTGGGATCCGGCAGGAACGGCGATGTCAAGAGCAAACGGGGAGTTCCGCTTTGCCGAGCTTTCCGCAGGTTCTTACAAATTGCTCACTCACGAATTGCTCGATCGTGATCCCCTGACCTTTAACCCTCGCGGCCAGTTATTTGGCTATCCGCCGGTCTACTATCCTGCGGCGCCGGACTTTGCAACGGCCGCCGTCATTCAGTTATCGCCCGGCGAAACCTTCGATGCAAATGTTTCGCCTGCAAAGCGAGAATATTATCCAGTGAAGCTGGGAGTCACGAACGCCCCAGCGGGCCTCCCGGTAGGAATTCAGATATGGCCGCAGGGGCGCGCAGGCCCTGGGTACTCTCTGGGCTACAACGCGGGAGAGGGGCTGATACAAGGTTCCCTGCCAGACGGTACCTACACCGTCCAGGTCACGACCTACAGGCCGAATGCGATGGCAGGAATGTCGAATATCAGTGTTCGCGGGGCCGCCCTTTCCGGGCCAGCCATCACGTTGGTGCCGAACAGTTCGATTACTGTCAGCGTGAAGGAAGAATTCCAGCACACGGACACCCTACCTCAGGTGAATACGACAATTGGCGGCATTCGTCCCGTTTCTGAAAGCGGACGGCGTCCCAATTATCTGCAAGTGGCGTTGCTGCCAGCCGAGGAGTTCGGCCTCGCGCCGGGCGCCTGGCTGCGTCCGCCTACGGGTCCGGAAGACGAGTCGCTGGTCATTGAAAATGTGCAGCCTGGCCGCTATCGCGTGCATGTAAACACATCCATCGGATTCGCATCATCGATTACTTCCGGCGGCACGGATTTGCGGCGCCAGCCGCTCGTGGTTGGCCCGGGAGGGGCAATGCCGCCGATTGAAATCACCGTGCGCGACGACGGCGCTCAGGTCGAAGGCACGATCGAGGGCACAACTAGCACGGAGGTTCCTAGAGCGGGATTCAACTCACCGGGCCAACCCTTGGGTCACGTTTATTTCCTACCTATGGCCGATAGCAGTGGCCAATTCAGCGAAGCTTGGGTTTCCCCGGATGGGAAGTTCCAGCTCCAGCAGCTCCCCCCGGGTGCCTACCGCGTACTTGCCTTTGATCGCCAACAGCCGGACTTGGAGTACGCGAGCGACGAAGTCATGGGCCAATATGATTCGAAGACAAAAGTCATCCGCGTGGTCCCAGGTCAGAAAGAGCATTTGCGATTGCCGCTGATAACTGCGAGCGAGTAACTATGTTCAGGTTTGTAAAATCCATGCGATTCATGGTTCCGTTACTTGGGCTTAGCCTGCTGCAGTCGTGTGCGTTGCTTCGCGCACAGAGCGCGCCCCCCGATCGAAGCGCAACTCCGGACGCGAAATTCAAGATCGCCGGCACGATCGTGAGCTCACTCAGCGGGACGCCGCTCGGGAATGCTCGCGTTTCGGTCTTCGATACTTCGAATCCTGCCGACGCAGTGTGGATGATCACCTCCGAGAATGGGCACTTTGAATTCGGTTCGCTTAAGCGAGGCAAGTTCTCGCTGCAAGGGGCGAAGCGCGGATTTGTCCGCGCCGCCTACGAGCAGCATGAACAGTTCTCAACGGCAATTGTGACCGGTGCCGGCTTCGACACCGAAAACCTCGTGCTGCGTCTCACGCCGCTGGCCTTCCTTGGCGGCAAAGTCATCGATGAATCGGGCGATCCCGTCCGCAATGCACGCGTCATGCTTTACGTGGAGAACAACCAGGCAGGCATGAACCGGATTACGCCGGCCGACGGCGGTTCGACAGACGATCAGGGTTCCTACGAGTTTGCGGCTCTGGCTCCCGGGAATTACTACCTGTCGGTTGCAGCAAGACCGTGGTATGCCGTGCATCCTGTTTCTTCTCCCGCCGAAGGCGCGGGCAATTCTTCCCCGGACGTTGCCCGATCTCTGGACGTTGCCTATCCTACCACGTACTATAACGGCTCAATCGATGCCGATGCTGCCACACCTATCTCCATTAAAGGTGGCGATCACTTGCAGGTTGATATCCACGTCAATCCTGTCCCAGCCCTTCATTTAGTGTTTCATGTTGCCAACGACGGACAGCAAGGCTTCAGCCCGCCCGTGTTTCAGAAACGTGTTTTCGACTCCTTGGAATACGTTCAGAGCGATGGCGCGCAATTTGTGGCCCCTGGCGTTTACGAGTTGACGGGAGTGCCCGCAGGAAAATACTCCGTCCGATTGCGCGAACCGAAGTCTGGCCAACTCCAGCAATTCAGTGAGATGGAACTGGTCAAGGATGGCCAGGAATTGGACACTTCGCGCAGCGAGCCAGCCGCCAGGGTCAAGTTGTCGGTAAAAATGCCGGGGCCGGAGCCCCTCCCGAAGCAGTTCCACCTGGCGCTGCAGGATTCGCGACGGCAAAACGTGGCCTTCAAGCCTGTCGACCCGGCGGGTGAAGCGATTTTCGAGGACCTTCCTGCAGGCCAGTACGCAATCCGCGTCTTTTCTCCCGCCAAGCCATACTCCGTTGTTCGAGCTTCGTCTCCGGGAGTCGAAATCTCCGGACACGACCTCAACGTAACGCCGGGCGCGTCTCTCAACTTAGCCGTGTTCTTGGTTGGCGGCGTCGTGACCGTGGAGGGATTCGCAAAGCGAGGAGACAAACCCGTCGCCGGTGTGATGGTCGCCCTGGTGCCGAAAGACCCCGAATCGCATCTGGAAATGTTCCGTAGGGACCAGAGCGACCTTGATGGCAGCTTCGTCCTCCGCGGCGTGATCCCCGGAACGTATACCATCTTCGCGGTGGAAGACGCCTGGGGCTTTCAATGGATGCAGCCCGGCGTGCTCGAACGGTACGTCCAGCATGGGCAGAACCTTACGATTGGGGAGCTCATGAAAGGTTCCGTGCACCTGCCGGACCCCGTCGAAGTACAGCCGCGTTAGATTCGCTGATGCTACGACTCGTTCGACCCGGGTGTTCGGAGCCTCTCGGGATTGTGCCTGGATCACTCAGAAGTAAGGCGCTTGCCTGTGAGACGGGCTAAAGGGAAGCTGAGGCGCTGCGGAGAGCCATCCTTTGCCGCTTTGCAGGATCGCGACGCTGGAAATCCGTTATTATTGACTTTGGACGCCCAAACGGGAATGAAATCGGAGTCGTGCACAATCTGGGTTCTTGGCGCGTTGATGATGCTGGCCTCATTCGACGCCCTACCTGACCCTCCCGCGGTGAATCCGCGGACTGTCATTGGCGCCTCCAGCCTAAGTGAGGCGACTGGCGGCTTGTCCGAGCGGCGTTTGAACTGCGATTCGTCCTGCACTTCTGCTCACCTCCGATCACGCTGGATTGCAGACACTTCCGCTGATGAACCGAAGGTTCCTAGTGATTGCATTGCCCTAACGGGACACGCAACCGATCCATCTCCCCCGGTACTCCTAGCACGACGCAAACTGCATTCCCGATCGTAAGGGCACGTTTGCAACGTTTTCTCTGTGAAGAGCGTCAGCCTTAAGGGCGACATACTTTCCCCAAAACCGATTGGCACTGGCAGCGTTCCCACTTCCTGCGGGTATTTTGCCGCGCGTAGTGGGCAGGCTTTCCGTAGACAGAAAGAGGACGGTAGTGAAGACTTCAGAAATTATTGGAGCATGGTGGAAGATTCTCAAGGGTGAACGGCCCTCGCTATCCATTGAGATTACGCGCGAGTGCCCGCTGCGATGTCCCGGATGCTATGCCTATGATGACGCGCATCTAGGCGGCGGGATGACTTTGCGGGGTCTTCGCGATCGCAAAGGGCAAGAACTGATAGACGGTGTTCTCGAGGTCGTCGACGGCCTCAAGCCTTTGCATCTGTCGATCGTGGGAGGCGACCCGCTCGTCCGGTATCGCGAGCTCGAGTTGATGGTTCCGCAACTGCTTGATCGAGGAATTCACGTCCAAATCGTGACCAGTGCGTTCCGGCCGATGGCGCCGGGTTGGGCGACGCTTGCGCATATGACTGTCGTCGTATCGATTGACGGACTGCAACCAGAGCACGATGCCCGACGCGCGCCGGCAACGTACGATCGAATTCTGAAGAACATTGCGGGCCAGCAGATCACGATCCACTGCACTGTCACCGGTCAAATGATGAAGCGGCCAGGCTATCTGAAAGAATTTCTGGAATACTGGACCCCCAGGGCCGAGATCCGCAAAGTATGGTTCAGCCTGTTCACTCCGCAAGTGGGAGACCGGCTGCCGGAAATGTTGCAACCGCATGAGCGTGGGCAGGCCATTACCGAGATGCTTGCATTAAGGAGGCAATTTCCCAAGCTGGACATGCCGGAGGGGATGATTCGGCAGTTCGCAACACCTCCAAGTAGTCCCAAGGACTGTGTTTTTGCGCTCACCACGCAAACACTGTCGGCGGACCTGAAAACCAAGATCGTCCCCTGTCAATTCGGCGGAAATCCGGACTGTGGTTCGTGCGGATGCGTGGCATCCATGGGCTTGGCAGCCGTAGCAGCGCACAACCTGGGCGGCATCATCCCAGTTGGACCCATCTTCAAAGCCTCAGTCAGGATTGGCCAGGCTCGGTCCAAATGGACTGCACAGATGCCGCCAGTCGAGAAAGGACTGCGGGTGCTGCCCTAAGAACGAAGATTGCAGGCGTGTATGGGCAAGAATGCGTCAGCGACCAACGAGGCTGAACTCACGCCGCTGCGGAAACTATCCGCACGGATTGGCAGGGATCCGCTTCTTATACAGGCGAACACCGGTAATAGTTCTATAAAGGTTGAAGGTGTCCTGTACGTGCAGTCGATGTGCGTTTTTTTCTTTTCTATGCGGGACGGATGGCATACGAGGATAACCGCAATGTCATCGCGACCTACGCCGACCCGCGTCATTGAGCCACTTTGGGTCAGAATGAAAGTCCCTTCCCGAAATTCCGATTTTTTGATTCTGCCCTCTCGTTGCCGATTTTGGCCGAAGTCTTCATAGTGGAAAAGGTCCTCTCCCCTTCTCCTCGAAGCGCATTTGATGCAATGGCTCGGCGATGCTGCGTGCCCGCGCTGGGGTGGAGCTATGGATTTTTTCAGACAATTGTTCCTGTCCGGCGATTTTCAGCCTCACGGTTTCTGCTACCGGTGGAATTCTGGCCTGGTATGGCTGAATGTCCTATCGGATGCGCTTATTGCTCTGGCGTACTTCACAATCCCTTTCACTCTTCTGTGGTTTATCCGCAAGCGCCGCGACCTTCCTTTCAGCTGGATGTTCGCGCTCTTTGGAGTGTTCATTATTGCCTGCGGCATGACGCACGTCATGGAAGTGTGGAATCTGTGGCACGCGCAATACTGGCTGGCGGGAATCATCAAGGCGATCACGGCCCTCGCTTCCATTCTCACTGCCATTCTCCTCGTTCAGCTTGTTCCCAAGGCGCTTGCTCTTCCTAGCCCAGATGAGCTGAAAGAAGTGAATCGGCATCTGGTAGAGCGCACGAAAGAACTGGCGCGCGCCAATACCGAACTGGCATCCGCGAACAAGGCGCTCGTGCAATTTCAGGAGCAACAGCGCCTCCTCTTCGACAATATTCCGTATCCCGTGTGGGTCTATGAATTAAACACACTCGCCATCAAGGACGTGAACGAATCAGCAATCCGGAGGTACGGATATTCGCGCGAAGAGTTTCTGTCTCTTACGATCAAGGACTTACGCCCCGCGGAAGACACCCCGGCAATCCTGGAAAGTGCCAAGAAAGCGCCGAATGGCGCAGAGACCACAGGCATCTGGAGGCATCGGAAGAAGAACGGGGCTGTCATCGACGTTGAGATCACCTCTTGCGCCGTAGTGTTCGAGGGCAGAGACGGCCGCTTGATGGTCGCCACCGACATCACCGAACGCAAACAGGCCGAAGAGATCCTGCAAGAGAGCGACGAGCGACTAAACCTTTTGGTCCGCGGAGTCAAGGATTACGCAATCCTGATGCTCGATCCGGAGGGCCGGATAACCACTTGGAATGAGGGGGCGGAGCACATTAAAGGTTATCGCGCTGATGAGACCATCGGCCAGCATTTCTCAAAGTTCTACACGCCCGAAGCTGTGGCACAAAACAAGCCTGCGCAAGATCTGAAGATTGCCACAGAGCAAGGACGTTTTGAGGAGGAAGGCTGGCGCATGAGGAAGGACGGTTCCCGTTTTTGGGCCAACGTGGCGATCACCGCGCTCCGTGAT
>Ga0137409_10005056_pt1 | contig 13784 bp, 13 predicted proteins | sample CZODoug1_16funga_FD_122059 | JGI IMG/M metagenome (GOLD analysis project Ga0137409, IMG submission 122059) | Vadose zone soil fungal communities from Angelo Coast Range Reserve, California, USA - CZODoug1_16fungal (Hybrid Assembly) | ecosystem: Environmental > Terrestrial > Soil > Vadose zone... | reverse complement strand
GGGAGGGGGGAGGGTACCCAAAATCAGGGTCCAGTTCGCCGCGCAATCGCAGGCACCTCCCGCCATCACCCGGTAGCCAAACTTTATTTCCGCGCAGGAATCCACAAATGGGTCGAGGCGAAGATCGGTGAGATGTCGCCAGGTTACGCTAGAAGCTAGAAGCTGATAGCTCATAGCCGAAAGCCGATGCCGTTGGCAATCCCGCCCGCAACTGTTTACCATGTCACCCGATGCCTCGCGAGACCGTAGTCGATTCCCGGCAGGAAATTCTGCGAACCGCCGCGCGCTTGTTTCAGCAGCGCGGCTACGACGCGACTTCCATGAACGATGTCGCCGCCGCGCTCAAGCTGAGCAAGGGCGGGCTCTATCACCACTTTCAGAGCAAAGACGAAATCCTGTTCGAGATCATGAACCACGCCATGGAGATTACGCAGGAGCGCGTCATCAATCCGGTGCGCGGCATCGCCGATCCCGAACAGCGGCTGCGCGCGCTGATCCGCCTGCACATCGAAGTCGTGCTCAGCCCGCGCGACCGCGAGATCACGGTGATGCTGCACGAGAACCATCCTCTGCCGCCGGCGCTGCGCAAGCGCATCAACGCCCGCAAAAAGGATTACATCCACTTCCTCGAAAACCTGATGGCCGAGGTACAGAAAGAAGCGCAGAAAGAAGCGCAGAAAGAAGTCCAGAAAACGGTTCAGCCCGCGCAATTCGCTAAGGGGAAGGTCAGCCCGCGCGCCGCCGCCTTCGCCCTGCTCGGCATGATCAACTGGATTTATCAGTGGTACAAACCGGAAGGAGAACTTCAGGCGCAAACCCTGATTCCACAATTCACTGATCTCATTTTTGGCGGAATTTTCGCGTGAAGACTTTTTTCGACAGCCTCAGCGCCATCGACCAGCAGCGCGCCGAAAGCGGCAAGCAATACCGCGAGTTCCTGCGCGTTCCGGCGATGAGCGCGGGAGTCTACGTTGTAGCGGCCGGAGGAACTGACTCGCAGAAGCCGCATCATGAAGATGAGATCTACTACGTAATCCGCGGCCGCGCCCGCTTCGAAGCAGATAAAGAAGACCGCGAAGTTTCCGCAGGCAGCGTAATCTTCGTTGCGGCGCACGTCGGCCACCGCTTCTACGACATCACGGAAGAATTGGCGGTGCTGGTTTTCTTCGCTCCCGCCGAAACCTGATCTCTCTCCCAATGACTTACGAGACCGTTCCCATCATGCCCATGCCGCCGCAGCTTTGGCCCGCGGTTCTCGAGATTTATCTTCAGGGCATCGCGACCGGAAACGCAACCTTCGAAACCGAACTTCCGGATTGGGAGGATTGGGACAACAGACATCGCAAGGATTGTCGCTTAGTTGCCTTGGAACCGATCGAGGAGGAGGAGTTGGTGGGCATGAGGGACATTCGCATCTTGGGATGGGCCGCGCTTAGCCCGGTTTCGAGCCGCCGGGTTTACGCTGGCGTTGCGGAAGTTTCGGTCTATGTGGCCGCTGCCGCGCGGGGCACTGGAGTCGGTAGAGCGCTGCTTCGAGCATTGATCGAGGAATCGGAGCAAAACGGAATCTGGACGCTGCAAGCCGGCATCTTCCCCGAGAACACTGCCAGCATCGCACTGCACCGGTCAGAAGGCTTCCGAGAAGTTGGTCGCAGGCAGCGCATCGGCAAACTAGGTGGGACCTGGAGGGATGTGCTGCTGCTCGAACGCCGCAGCGAGATCGCAGGCAGATAGCCGCCTCCCATCTTCCCACGCGACGCGCAGCTTATTTCGGAGGAATCCAGTAAATCTCTTCCTTGATCGCAGTCTTGTCGAGGAATCCGCGGCGTTTCAAGATCGCCTTACTATTAGCGATCATGTCAGGATGTCCGCACAAATAGGCGTGAGTATTAGTGGCGTCGAGTCCCCACGAGTCGGCATATTTGCGCAGGATGTCGTCGGCGCGCCCGATCTCACCCGGCCAGTCGGCGTGATCCCACGGACGGCTCACGGTGGGAATATATTTCAGCCACGGAAGTTCTTCGGCAAAGCGTGTCAATTCGTCTTTGTAGCCGAACTCCCACGGACGACTGGCGCCGTTCAGTAAATACAATTTGTGAGCCCCGTCGAAGCGGCCTTCCTTCCAGTCTTTCGATAGCGTGCGGATGAAGCTGACGAAAGGCGCCACGCCGGTGACCGTGGACACGAGCAGGTGATTGTTGCGCCCGTTTGTGGTCTCGAGCGTGAAGCGTCCCTTGGGGATTTTGCGCATGAGCAATTCGTCGCCGGGTTGAAGCTTGTGAAGCTTCGGCGTGAGCGCGCCTTCGGGGACCAGTTCGAAGAAAAATTCAACCTCATCTTCGGAGGGCGACGACGCGATCGAATAGGGACGCTCAATACGTTTCCCGTCAACTTCCACGCCAAGCGTAGCGTACTGTCCAGGAACAAAATTGAAGCGTTCTCCCGACTGAATGCGGAACATCCACAGATCGGGAGCAAAGTCGACGCGTCGCGTGACCTGCGCGTGGTAAAACTTGTCGTCCGCAGTCGTCATTTTGTAAACTCCACCGGCCCAACGAACTTTTAGATGATCGAGTAAAAGAGAAGAAGCAAGGCCCGCCAGAGTGGAAAATAATACATGTGGAAGATTCGATTGGCAACCGAACGGTCGTTCGATTTATGGGCAAGATTTTAAACTTCGACAGAACCACAGAGAAAGAAAACAGAAACAACGGAAGCGATCCTGACTTTCTCTGTGACTCCGTGGTGAAGATTTCTTCCTTTTACTTGCCCACTACAAGAACCACGAAGCTGTCGGGCAAAATAGTGCGCCGGGGATGCGGGTTATCAGCGGTGGGCGCGGGCGGTGGCCCGAACTTCGCCGTCACTTCATACGTGTTGTGCGTCTTCGTGTCGAGCGCCATGGTGCGCGCACCCGGCTGGGTCGGAACATTTTCGGCCACGCTGAATTTGTCGGGCGACTCTTCGCGCACTACGGTCAATACGCCCTCGCCGCACGAAGCGAAGGCCAGGCCTGTTTCGTCGTCGAACGCGGTAGCGTCCACGCCGTCACCGATCGTGGGCGTCGCCAGCACCTTGCCGGTGTCAGCATTCACGACCGCCATCATCTTGTTGTCGCAACCCGCGAACAGGCGTCGATTTTTCTTGTCCAAGGCGAGCCCGCTTGGTTCCTTGCAAGGAGCCAATGGCCACGACTGTTTGACCACGAGTTTGCCGGGGTCGATCGCGGTCAGCTCGCTTTTGTCTTCGATGTTGACCCACACCCCGCCCTTGCCATCACTGACGGCAAACTCAGGCTTGCCGTCCAGCTTAATTGTGCCCAGCACAGTGCCGTTGGTGGCGTCGATGGCCGTCGAATCGTTGCTGCGGCCGTTGAAGGTGAACACACGTTTGGTTGCAGGATCGTAAAGGATCGCATCCGGATTCTCTCCAACTTTCACTTTACTGCTGGTCGCCAGAGTTTTCAGATCGAAGATGCTGACGGTGTTTTCGCGGCCGTTGCTGGTAAAGCCGCGGCGCAATTCCGGCGCCAGCGCGATGCCGTGAACGCCGGGGGTGTCCGCGATGTCGCCGACTGTTTTTCCGGAATCGAGATCGAGCACGATGACGTGGGTGGCGCGCGAAATATAAAGACGGCGCGCGGCGGAATCCGCGGTCAAATAGTCCCAGCTACCATCGCCGCCGACTTTGTAAGTGTTTACAACTCTATATCCCGGACCGGCCGCAGCCAAAGCTACAGCAGCGACCAGCAATGTAAGCGACGCCGGCATCCAGCGGCGAATAAGAATTCTTTTCGTAGACATAATTCCTCCGCAAACTTTCTGGACCCGCGTTGAGGCTGCAATGAAATCCGAGCAGTGCGAGCTTGCATCTAACCTCTTTGGGGCGGGGTCCAGAAGTAACTTTACCCTATTCCGGGCCGTCCCTAAACTTTGCTTATGGATGTATTTCAGCCAACTCCGCCGCAACAAGCCGCTCCGGACCCACGCCTACAGCCGACGCCGGATTACGGTACGCTCGGTCCCGGCTCCGACGTTGCGAAATCCACAGTGCCGGCAGCTCCCGGCGGTGTTCGTAACAGTCAGCGTCCCGCGGGGAATGTGCGTGCACTTCAGTTGCTCGCGATGATGGGAGGAATTGCGGCGGCACTGCTGGTCTCCAGCGGCGGCGGCCTTGCGGCTACCTGGGAAAAAATCAGCGGAATGTTCTCGTCCCCAAAAAAATCTGCCGCAGGCTACGCATCGCCTTCAGACCGCGATCTGGATCGCCAGCGCCCGCAGAAGCAGGCTGAGATATTGCTGGCGCGCGCGGTGAGCCACAACGGCGGATCCCAAGCCGAGGCCGAAGCCCAGATCCAGGCGCGTCTCGACGCCTGGCATGGAAAGCTGCATTGGGACTCGCAACTCAGCGACCTCACTACTGTTGCGCTCAACTCCAGCGACCCGAGCGTGCGGGCGTCCGCCATCGAAGTGCAACTGGCGGCTTACGGGCTCAGCAAGAATGACGTGACTGCCGATGCCTTAGTCCGGCGAGCCGACTCGGGTGATCACGCGCAAAAGATTTGGGCGCTATGGGCGCTGGGTTTGCTCGGCAACCGCGGAGTTCAGACCGATCGTGTGGTTCAGGTGCTGACCGCACATCTGCAAGGTCCTCGCCGAGATTCCGATGAAGATTCACGCCGCTGGGCCGTCGAAGGACTTGCTCTGGTAGGAACGACCGCAACCATCACACCGCTGTTGGAAACCATGCACAATGATCCATCGGCGATGGTGCGCGAACGCGCGGCATGCAGTCTGGCGGAGTCGGGCATGTTGAGTCACGTGCAGCGGCTCACTGCGGTTCCGCAGCTGATCAACTATTCCGATGATCCGGCGCTCGACGCCCAAACCCGCGGCTGGGCGTTCCAGGCGCTGACCGACATTACCGGGCAAAGGCTGCCCAACAACTCCAGCGCATGGCGAAACTGGTACCAAACCGCAGTGGCCAGTGGGCAGTGATCAGTGATTAGTGGTCAGTGATCGGGCTTAGAACCTGAGTGCATCTGTTTCCGGCCTGTCTGCAAAATTCCCGCAACCACCTGCTGCTGAATCCGCATCCCTCCCTTTATCATCAGTACAATAAGATTCCGGAGGAAAAATCATGGCTTACGAACTACCCCCCTTGCCGTATGACTATGCGGCACTCGAACCTGTCATCGACAAGCAGACGATGACCCTGCACCACGACATGCACCACGGTGCTTATGTCAAAAATCTCAACGCAGCAATCGAAAAACATCCCGAACTCGGCAAGAAGTCTCCCGAAGACTTAATCCGCGACCTAAACTCGATTCCAGAAGACATTCGCGCCACGGTCCGCAACAACGGCGGCGGCCACGTGAACCACAGCATGTTCTGGAAGATCATGAAGCCCAAAGGCGGAGGCGATCCCAACGGCCCCGTCGCACAGGCCATTACCAAGGCTTTCGGCAACTTCAAAGATTTCCAAACCAAGTTCAACGATGCCGGCGTCAAGCAATTCGGCTCCGGATGGGTCTGGCTGGCTGGAAAAGGCAACGACATCCAAGTCGTGTCTACGCCGAATCAAGACAACCCCATCTCGCAAGGGCTGTTCCCCATCTTTGGCAACGATGTCTGGGAGCACGCCTATTATCTGAAGTACAACAACCGCCGTCCGGAATATCTCGCCGCCTGGTGGAACGTAATCAACTGGGACGAGGTCAACGCCCGCTACGAAGCATTCAAGACTGGCAAGCCGGTCCAAGAACCAGCGATGGCTCGCTAGCTCGGACCGTGTGGGTCGGACACTCCTGTCCGACTGCTTTTTGACGTCGATTTCAGCAGCTGACACCAAAAGGAATCCCCGGCGCAGTCCAAGCGCCGGGGATTCCTTGTATTGCCCTAAACTTAGCAGCTCTTATGCCGCTGCCGTCTCCACGTACTCATTCGGATCAGCCTCAAACTCCTTCCTGCACTCATCCGAGCAGAAGAAGTATTTTTTCCCCGCAAATTGCGTCTGGAACTCGGTCCTTCTCTCGTCAACTCTCATTCCACAAACCGGATCCGTCGTCATGATTCCTCCTGGACAGAATTTGTTTCCAGCTACCTGCGCCTCCTGCAATGACCCTTCCGTTCTGCGCGGGGCCAAGTCACTGACTCCGTTCATCTTGTCGGTCCCGGCAACTTCATCTACGTTAAATCCCCGAAGAAAATTCTTCTTCCCAATTGCACCTTTATACCCACAACCCCCTCGCGCGCCCCGGGGAACAATGGCCTCCGTTTCGCCGTACACTCCTTCAAGCCAATGCGCTCCACCAAAAGATTCCGTCGCCTCCTGCTCTTCGTCGCCCTCTACCTCGCATGCTGTTTGGTAGCGGGAATATATGTAGCTCGCGGCACTCTGCACCCCGCCCGGCGCCCTCTGGCCTCCGGAGACGAAACCACCATGCGCGAGATTGCGAGTCACCTGGAGTCCGACCTCGACAATGTTTCCATCACAACCCCAGACGTCATCACTCTCCAGGCTTGGACGATCCATCCTCATCGCAGCAACGGTGACGCCGTGATCCTCCTCCACGGCCTCGGTGACAACCGCATTGGCATGACCGGATACGCCCAACTGCTCCTCGCGCACGGATTCAACGTCCTCCTCCCCGACGCGCGCGCCCACGGCTCAAGCGGGGGCCAACTCGCCACCTACGGCCTGCTGGAACGCAACGACATTCACCAATGGTTTGAGTTCGTTACCGCACAGACTCACCCACACTGCGTCTTTGGATTCGGCGAATCCATGGGCGCCGCCGAACTCCTGCAATCCCTCACGGTTGAGCCAGGCTTCTGCGCCGTCGCTGCCGAATCTTCTTTCTCCAGCTTCCGCCAGATTGCCTACGACCGCATGGGCCAGCCCTTCCGCCTTGGCCCTTGGTTCGGAAGCACGCTGCTCCGCCCCGTCGTCGAGTTCGCGTTCCTCTACGTCCGCTGGAAGTACGGGCTCGACCTGCAGCAGGTCTCGCCAGAAGATTCGGTCGCCACCACCGTTCCAGTTTTTCTGATCCATGGCCAGAACGACAGCAACATTTCCCTCCGGCACTCGCGCCGCATCCGATCCCGCAGTCGCAATGCGGTGCTCTGGGAAGTGCCCAACGCCGATCACTGCGGGGCCATCAGCGAATCGCCAAGAGAATTCGAACAACGCCTGCTTACGTGGTTCTCACCACGTCTGGTACCTACGAAGTAAGAAAGGATGGTCATCCCCGTGCGAATCTCGACACCAGCCGCACCAAGCGCACCAGACGATAGAGAGGAAAAAGAAACCGGGGGAGATGAACAGCTTCCCACTCACCCGGACCTGGAGTAAGTGCCAGCCGCGCAAGAAATCGCAGGCGGTCCGCCCTGCGTTCGCGCAGCCGAATCATGAGCCGGAAATATGACAACTGCTGGACGTCATAGGAGACTCCAGCAGCCATGGCCGCGGCGATCTCGTCGGCCAGGTCCCGCGCCGCACGGTCTGCGAGAATCCCTGGTTCGACCGGCAAGGGCATCTTCATTCCGAGAAGCCGGTGCGCCAGCAAGACGGTGACGAGCACAATCCGCTCGACGCCAAAGTCCCGCGCCCGAAGCTGCACCCAATCCCAATCCAAGCTTTCCCGCCTTAGAATTTGTGCGATGTCGCAAAGCCAGATCAGCCGTCCCCACACGTGCTTCGCAGCGTGGACGGAGAGCACCAGCAGCAGATCTTCGGGCGAAGGCGTCTTCACGCTTCGGCCCGCTATTGTAACGTTCACCGCGCGCTCGAAGAGGCCATTCATGTCGAAGTCAACCGCATAGAACCGCGGTTGCAGGGCCCACTGTATTTCGAGCAGACCCCGTCCAGCGGGACTGTCGAAGGAGCACTCGTATCCGGACGCGACGTAGTCTTCCTCGGCATCCTGAGGAATTGGAACGCGCTCGGTGTATCCCAGCTCGCGCACTGCGCCCTTGATCCGCGCAACATCGCGCTTGCGGACGAACAAGTCGATGTCGCCCGGTTGCCGCAGCGCCATGTCGCCGTAGTAAACCTCTGACAAGGCCACGCCTTTATAAGGAATCGCATCGATTCCAAGCGAATCGAGGCAGTCCAGAATGCGGATCAATTCACGCGCGAGGAAGAGAGACTTATGAACGTTGCTTTCATAACGCTCGCGAAGAGAAGCCAGCACAGCCGATGGAATGACGTCGGCCCAACGTGCGAGATTTTGATAGAGGAGCGAAGATGTGCCGTGCTCATCCGCGAGGCGAAGCAGAGTCTCCCAATCGAAGGAGGCTGGATTTTCCAGCAAAGACCGGATGCCGGCGTCATTTGTTTCGAGGGGACCGGCGCTCGCAGCCAATAGAAGATGCCACTCGCACGCAGCTGAAGCTGTGGACGCCGGATGGTCCGCAGATCGGGCGGATTCACTGATCTGATTCACAAATGTCGAGTCATCTTAACAGGGCAACGCAACGGCCTTCGAACCGGAAAAGCGACAGTCAGGGCCTGATTTCCGTGTAACCGGAAGTTACTTCCGTCATCTCTTTTCGCTTGTTATCACGCCCGTATTCCATCCCGGTTCTGTCACACTAGTACATTGAGGACCGGGCAACTACCGCTCGAGTAGCTCCGATGGAAATCTTAACGTCCAAGGCGACTCGGCGCAGCACGCGGCTGCGGGTGGAAATTCCCATCACCGTGACCAGCATGGATCGCAGGCATCAGTTTTCCGCGGAGTGTCTCGCACTTGTCGTAACCCCGCAAGGGTGCGGATTCCGCGCTTCGCAAGCCTTGCCACTTGAGACTCCGGTGCTGTTGAGCGGCCTGCCCGGCGGAGGGAGCGCTTCGGCCCGCGTGGCTAATTGCCTGCCTCTGGGCAGTGACGGTAAATACTTCCTCATTGGGGTGTCACTTTACAACCCCGGAAATGTGTGGGGAATTGCCGATCCTCCCGCGGATTGGAATTGCAGCTCCGATGCCAATGCTGCCTCCGCAGGCGCCCCGGCCGCCGCAAGCAGCAAGAATGTCTGGCCTTACAACCTGTTCTCCGGACAGGGCGAGGCTCATCCCGGCCGCAAATAGTGGCCAGTGGGCAGTGATCAGTGGTTAGAGAAAACGGGCGCAAACCGGCCGATTTTTTCTTCAAAGCCTCCATAGCCTGGCGATTGACCACTGTCCACTGGCCACTGAATCCTGTGCTTTCGTAACCTCGTTTTGCAGATGGCGAGGTGCCATACTCTAGCCACGATGTCGCAGACGCCAGCTTCGGTGCCGCTAGGCCTATCTTCAGGATTGGCGGGCGGCCAGGGCCGTCCGTTTCGGGTAAAGCTGCGCGGATCGATTCTGACACTGATGCGGCTGCCCAACCGGCGCGAAGTGCGGGGGAAACTCCATCAGCTTTCCATCACCGGCGGCCTGATGCACGTCGAGAAGCCGCTCGACGAAAAGCTCAAAGTCGAATTGATCTTCCACCTCGGCCAGACCACCATCCGCGAAAAGGCCGAAATGATGTTCCCCATGTGGGCCACCCAAGGCTGGCTCCAGCCCTTCCGCTTCATCGAACTGCCCGAGACCAGCAAGGCTGGCCTGGAGAAGAGTCTGCTGCTGTTCGTTCAGAGCCTGCAAGAACCCGCTTCCTGAGTCGCGCTGCACCGCCACCTGATTTTTCGACCACCCTGTACAAACCCAGCCTCTTGTAGAAGAATTACGTTTCCAGCCGCGAGTGCGCGACTTCGTCATTGAGGTCATTCTTTGTACTTCAGGCCCAACACGCTCACTGAGGCGGTAGACGCGCTTGCCAGTTCCGGGGGACAGATCCTGGCGGGCGGGACCGACTTCTTTCCTTCCCTGGGCGACCGGCCCGTGACTGGAGCGGTGGTCGACATTTCCGGACTGCGGGAACTCAAAAGAATCGTTCATGATCCGCAATACACACGGATCGGCGGGCTGACTACGTGGGCCGAAATTGTTAGATCTCCACTCCCGCGGAGCTTCGATGGATTGAAGGCTGCGGCGCGCGAGATTGGAGGAGTTCAGATTCAGAATCGCGGGACTGTGGCCGGGAACCTTTGCAATGCATCTCCGGCCGCGGACAGCGTTCCGCCGCTGCTCGCCCTGGATGCGGAAGTCGAACTGGTTTCGCGGTCGCGGACACGGCGCATGCGGCTCGCCGAGTTTATCGTGGGCAATCGGAAAACGGTGCGGCAGCCAGGTGAAATCCTTTCCCAGGTACTAGTGCCTCGGACTATCGAGAATGCGGCGTCGACCTTTCTTAAGCTCGGAGCCCGGCGCTACCTGGTGATCTCCATCGTGATGGTGGCGGCGGTGATCGAGAAGGATTCAACAGGTTGCGTTCGCGAAGCCCGCGTCAGCGTTGGTTCTTGCTCGGCCGTTGCCCGGCGGCTTGCAGAGTTGGAGCGGGCCTTGAATGGAGCGCCTGTGGTGGTTGGTTTGGGGTCGCTCGCCACGGCTGAACACCTCAAGAGTCTTTCGCCCATCGGCGACGTTCGCGCAACCGCGGCATACCGGCGCGATGCGGCATTGCGACTGGTGCAGCGGGCGCTCGATGCCTGCGCAGGGAGTTCATGAATGGCCACCATCGCGGCCACATCGGAAACCAGGGGATTGCTGACGCTGATCGTAAATGAGCGCGAGGTCTTGGTGGCCGCCGCTCCAGCGCAAAGACTCTCGCGAGTTTTGCGGGAGCAACTCGGCCTGACCGGCACAAAAGTTGGCTGCGACGCCGGCGACTGCGGCGCATGCACCGTTTTGCTTGATGGCGCGCCGGTGTGTGCCTGCCTGGTGGCGGTGGGGCAGGTGGAAAATCAATCGATCACCACCGTGGAAGGACTCCAATGCCGTGCGCCGCTGTTTGGAGGTCTGCAGGAAGCATTTCTTCGTCACGGAGCGGCACAGTGCGGGGCGTGCACGCCGGGCATGCTGGTCGCGGCCACGGCCCTCCTCGAGAAAAATAATTCTCCGTCGGAAGCCGAGGTAATGGGTGCGCTGGGCGGCGTGCTCTGCCGCTGCACGGGCTACCGTAAGATTATCGATGCGGTTCTCGATGTACATTCGAAAACCGAAGAAGCGGCGTGCCCAGCGGCGGGCACTGCCGTGGGTACGCGCCTGGTCCGCCTGGATGGCAGGCCCAAGGTTGAGGGCACCGAAATCTACGGTGCAGATGAAGTTCCAGTGGACGCTCTGCTGCTGCGTGTGATCCGTTGCCCGTATGACCGGGCGAACTTTCGCTTCGGGGATGTGCAAGCATTCGTCGCTGCTCATCCCGGAGTCGAGGTTGTGCTTACCTCTGAAGATGTTCCGGGCGAAGACTGCTACGGTGTGATTCCACGCTTCGCGGACCAACCGGTCTTTGCCCATCCGGAAATCGGAGCCAGATATCGCGGCGAAGCCATCGCTGCGGTCGTCGGCGATGCGGAAGCGATTGAGAATCTCGATCCGACGACCTTTCCAATAAGTTGGGAAGAGTTGCCCGCGCTGCGGACCATCGACGAAGCTCTCGCGCCGGGCGCTCCGCTTGTTCATCCGCATCGCCCAGAGAACGTTCTGGTTCGCGGACGCGTGGTGCGGGGGGATGTGGAGAAAGCGCTGGAAGAAGCGGAGGCGGTGGTCGAAGGCGAATTCGAAACCGGCTTTGTAGAACACGCATGCATAGAACCGGAAGCGGGATTTGCCAGACGTGTCGGCGATAACATCGAGATTCAGGCCTGCACGCAATCACCCTACATGGACCGCGCCGACATCGCGAAGCTCTTAGGAATCCCCGCCGAATCAGTTCGTATAATTCCGACCGCGGTCGGCGGAGGCTTTGGTACCAAGCTCGATCTTTCAGTGCAGCCGTTTCTTGCGCTCGCGGCGTGGCGTTTACACAGGCCAGTGCGCATGGTGTATTCGCGCATCGAGTCGATGATGTGTACCACCAAGCGCCACCCGGCGCGCATGAGGTGCCGTGCCGGAGCTGCCAAAGATGGAAAACTTCTGGCGCTCGACTTCGCGGCCGACTTCAACACCGGCGCTTATTCCTCCTGGGGGCCCACGGTTGCTGCGCGGGTTCCGGTGCACGCTTCCGGACCTTATGTTGTCCCGCACTATCGCGCCCTGACGCGTGCTGTTCATACGAACATTGTTTCTGCGGGCGCATTTCGGGGTTTCGGCGTGCCGCAAATGGCTATTGCCCAGGAGCAGCTCTACGACGATCTCGCCATTCACCTGGGAATCGATCCTCTGGAATTTCGCATTCTGAACGCACTCGAGAATCACACGCCCACAGTGACAGGTCAGGTCTTGGGAGAGGGCGTCGGCATCCGCGCCTGCCTGGAAGCCTTGCGGCCTGGGTGGCGCGCCGCCCGCGCGGAAGCTGAAGAATTTAATAAGAAGGCCACCGGCCCGATTCGCAGGGGCGTTGGCGTCGCGGGCATGTGGTACGGATGCGGCAATACGTCGTTGCCCAACCCATCCACGATTCGCATCGGACTGAAACGCGATGGCAGAATCGCGCTGCATCAGGGAGCGGTCGACATCGGCCAGGGATCGAATACGATCGTCACGCAAATTTGCGCAGACGCACTGGGAGCGCGCATCGATTGCTTCGATTTGATTTCCGGAGACACCTCGATCACTCCCGATTGCGGCAAGACCTCGGCGTCACGGCAAACGCTTGTAACGGGCAAAGCCGCGCACATGGCGGTGAGGGAGCTGCGTCGCGCAATTCTTCAACTTGCGCACGTGCCCGATGAGAGAGATGTTGTCATAGATTTTGGCGGAGGCACATTGACGATCCGACAAAACAGCCGGCAGTGCTCCCGGGTCCCGCTAGGCGATTTGCCGCTTGACCAATATGGGTACGTGCTGACCGTCGAGCAAACATTCGATCCGCCAACCAGTCCGCTCGACGAAAACGGCCAGGGCGTGCCGTATGCTGTCTACGGATTTGGCGCTCACATGGCCGAAATAGACGTTGATGTGGAACTAGGCACCGTGCGTGTTCTGAAGATCGTCGCGGCGCACGATGTAGGCCGCGCCATCAATCCGACTCTGATTGAGGGCCAGATTGAAGGCGGCGTCGCTCAGGGACTTGGCATGGCTCTGATGGAGGAGTTCTTTCCCGGCAAAGGCGAGAACCTGCACGACTATCTCATTCCATCAGCCGGCGACATTCCCGCAGTCGAGTCGATTCTGATTGAAGATCCCTCGCCGATCGGGCCATTCGGAGCAAAAGGAATCGGCGAGCAGGCAGTGATTCCGACCGCGCCGGCGATCCTGAACGCGATTCACCACGCCACCGGGGTCCGCATGCGCCGCGTCCCCGCGACACCTGACCGCATCCGCGAAGCCATACTCGCAAGAGCACTGACCGACGATACTGGGGCCACGCGTGGCTGACGACGCCATCCGCTGCGATGCCTGCCCTGTGCTCTGTTACATAAAGCCCGGACGCACGGGCGCGTGCGATCGTTACGCCAACGACAACGGACAGTTGATACGAATCGATCCGCATATCGTTCTCGATCGTGCCTTATCGCGCGGCGATTCGGTCGTGCCATTTCTCGATCCCCATCGCGATTGGGACGGCAACATCGTGAGCGGACCTGATACGTTCGTGACCGCGATCGGCGCCGGCACCACCTATCCCGACTACAAGCCCGCGCCCTTCATCATTTCGTCGACGGTGCAGGGTGTGGACATGGTCACCGTCGTCACCGAAGGAATATTCAGCTACTGCGGCGTCAAGGTGAAGATCGATACCGATAGATTCCTCA
>Ga0137409_10005055_pt1 | contig 13784 bp, 11 predicted proteins | sample CZODoug1_16funga_FD_122059 | JGI IMG/M metagenome (GOLD analysis project Ga0137409, IMG submission 122059) | Vadose zone soil fungal communities from Angelo Coast Range Reserve, California, USA - CZODoug1_16fungal (Hybrid Assembly) | ecosystem: Environmental > Terrestrial > Soil > Vadose zone... | reverse complement strand
AGAGAATCGAGGCGCTCTTCTGCCGCGTGCTCGGCCGGCATGCAGCGAAGTCTGAGATCTCCTCGGCCCTGCGGTTTATCACCTCCGCCGAAACCAGGGTTCCCGCGGGAGAAGGACTGACCGCCTGGGAACAGTTCGCCCAGGTTCTCCTGGTTTCAAACGAAGCCGTCTTTTTGGATTAAAATTTTATGAATCTGCTCGAACATCTTCCGCCGCGCTTGCTGACCCGCCGGCAAATGCTCCGGCAGATGGGGACCGGCCTCGGTATGCTTGGTTTTGCCGGGTTGCTCCGCGATGCCGGCTTGCTGGTGCCTGCGGCGGGTGCCGCCGCCGTAAACCCGCTCGCCGCCAGGCCCGCGCCATTCCCGGCTCGCGCTAAGCATATTATACATATTTATCTCAACGGCGGACCCTCGCAGGTGGACACTTTCGATCCCAAACCGGCTCTCGCCAGGTACGCAGGACAGCCGCTGACAGGCAAGGGTGATATCAACGTGCGCCAGGGCTGGCCCGGTCCGCTGATGCCGAGCCCGTTCCAGTTCAGGAAGTACGGGCAAAGCGGGATCGAAGTGTCGGAGATTTTTCCGAACCTCGCCCAGCACGTGGACGAAATGGCGATCCTGCGGTCCGTCTACGCAAGATCCAATGATCACGTCCAGTCGACCTATGAACTCCAGTCAGGACAGATCCGCGCGGGTTATCCCAGCATGGGTTCCTGGATCACCTATGGCCTGGGATCGGAGAGCAGCGGCCTGCCGGCGTTTGTCGTGATACCTGACGCGCGCGGTGGACCGATCGGCGGAGTCAGCAGCTGGAACGCCGGCTTCATGCCGGCCGCTTATCAGGGAACGGCATTCCGCTCGTCCGGCGGCGACCCGATCATGGACCTGAAGCCGCCCGCGGGAATGACCTCCGAACAGCAGCGCGCGCGGCTCGACGTTCTGGCGAAGCTGAACGAACGGGATTTGCAGAAATACCCCGGCGACTCCGAGCTGGCAGCGCGCATTTCCTCTTACGAGCTCGCCTTCCGAATGCAGGGTTGCGCGCCTCAAGCGGTAGACATTTCCACCGAGTCGGAGGCCACGCGGAAGCTTTACGGAATGGATGAGAAGATCACGGAGCCGTTCGGCAGGCAGTGCCTGCTGGCTCGCAGGCTGGTTGAGAACGGCGTGCGATTTGTTCAAGTTTTTTCGGGCGGACTGGGCGACCAGAACACCGAAACGTGGGATGCGCACGTCGATGTGAAAACCAACCACACGCTCCATGCCGCCGAAACCGATCGGCCCATTGCCGGGTTGCTCACAGACTTGAAGGCTCGCGGCCTGCTGGATTCGACGCTCATCGTCTGGCACGGCGAGTTCGGCCGAATGCCGATCTCGCAGCGAGGTATCGGCCGGGATCATAACCCCGGCGCCATGCCCATTTGGATGGCCGGTGCAGGCATTAAGGGTGGTCAGGTGATCGGAGCGAGCGACGAATTCGGCCTGAAGGCGGAACAACAGGTGATGTCCGTGCACGACCTGCATGCGACAATGTTGCACTTGCTTGGCCTGGATCACACGAAACTCACGTATCGGTTCAATGGCCGCGACATGAGACTCACGGATGTCTACGGCGACTTGATTCCCCAGATTGCCGGCTAGCTGTAGCGGCGCTCTATGAGCGCCGGCGACCTTCAGGCCGGCAACATCGCCGGCGGTCATAGACCGCCGCTACAGTGAGGTAAAAACGATGACTACAAGGATTGCGTCCGTATTCGCGATAGGCGTATTGGTGATGGGTGCCGCGGTGTTGGCGATGACACCCGAGGCCAGCCAGGAGACCGGCGGGGCAGTCACGTTCCACCGGGACGTGCTACCAATCCTTCAAAAAAATTGCCAGAGCTGCCATCGGCCGGGCCAGATCGGACCGATGCCGCTTTTGAGCTACAAGGAAGCCAGACCCTGGGCGAAGGCAATCAGAGAAGCGGTCGTTTCCAGAAAGATGCCTCCCTGGTTTGCGGACCCGCAGTATGGACATTTCACGAATGACCGTTCCTTGAAACAGACTGAGATTGACACGCTTGCCGCCTGGGCCAATAGCGGAGCGCCGGAAGGCGATCCGAAAGATGCGCCGGTACCGGTTCGATGGCCCGAAGGTGGTTGGAATATCCAGCCCGATGCCGTTGTTGAATTGCCGGCCTATTCGGTACCGGCACGAGAGGTGAAGGAGTGGGAGAGCATCGCCCTTCCGGCTCCTTTCAAAGAGGACACCTGGGTCACGTCAGCCGAAACGATGCCGGGTGAGGCATCCGTGATACATCACCTGTGCTACCACTTCGAGAAGCATCGGCCAACGACCGTGTACAACAGGTACGAGTGGATGGAAGTGCCGCGAGACGAAGCGGGAGTCAGCAGGAAGGCCGGCGGCAGTCTGGTGATGGCCGAAGGGACCGTCCTCACGCGCGAGGTTGGCAGCAGCGAGGTGAAGAGCCGGAAGGGCCGCCTGAGTATCCGCGGGTCCAACGACTTTTGCTACCTGCCGGGCTTGACCTATGAAGACTACCGGCCGGCGAACGCCGGATTTCTGGTGCCGGCGGGTTCGGACATCATCGTGAATCTTCATTACACGACCAACGGTCTGGCTGTCGTGGACCGGACGAAACTTGGCTTCACGGTCACGAAGACGCCGCCGAAGAAGAAGTTCGTCCCCCAGGGCTCGGGCGAGGGAGGCGATGCTCCGGTCCCCGCGAACGACGCTGTTGCGGCAGCCCTGGTTAGACACACGGCGGGCATCAGTCAACTTGCGATCCCGCCGTACGAAAGTAACTATATGGCTCCCCTTGCAGACATCGCTTTCAACCGGGATGTCGAACTCGTATGGTTCCGGCCGCACGCCCATGTGCGCGGAAAGAGTGTCCAATACAAGCTGATATACCCGGATGGACGAGAAGAGATCGTGCTCAATGTTCCGCGCTACGACTTTAATTGGCAGCTCACGTACAGAACTTCGTTGAAGATACCGAAGGGCGCCCGCATGCATGTCGAATTTCGATACGACAATTCGGTGAACAACAAGTTCAATCCCGACCCGGGCAAATGGGTCTATTACGGGGATCAGAGCTGGGAAGAAATGGGAAGCCCGAACATGGGATTCCTCATGGACCGCGACGCCGATGAAAAAGGCTTCATGACGCGGCGGTGATCCATGCTGAAACCCTGTCGCCCAAATGGAAACATCGGCGGTCAGCACGTAGCCGTGGGCTTTATGCCCGCGTTCAAACACAATTAAAGAATTCTTCTGGCGGTATTTGAACGCGGGCATAAAGCCCACGGCTACGTGCTGAGACCGACGTGATTCCAATTTGAGCAACAGGCCCCGGCTCGTCGCTGCTCCGCGGCTATCCTTATTCTCCCTGCCAAAACCTGCAAATCTCCCTAAGCCGTAGGACTACGTTGCGACACTCTCGGTGTCCAAATGTTCCGAAACCGTCTCTCTAGTTAGAGATGGAGTAGTCCGATAGCGCGCCACAGAGTTGGAAGCAGTTTTGCTCGAATTTAACAGCACGTGGGAAGGACTCACGGCAGAACCCGGGCAGTAGCCCAGAAACGGAGAACAGTTGTGTCCTCCCGGTGGTAGTTGGCAGCACCTGGTGGACAACACATACCACCCGCGTCAGTAGGAAGCGGGAGAGCAGTTGGGGGTTTGAAATGTCAGGCTTGAACATCGGTGACCGCGTTGAACTGATCAACGACATCGGACAGCGATACCATTCCAGGATCGGCGTTATCACCGCCGCAGACCAGCATAACGTTCCTGTACTCAAGGAGTTCGTCGTCAAACTCGCGGATGGCGGCGAAGAGTTCTTTTCGGGTTTCCAGCTGAAGAAACCCGCCGCGACACTCGCGCGCCGGCTTCGAGACAGCGAAGTATCGCCTTTTATGTCCGGCATGCGTGGAGGACCGGGCGACCGTCACATGATTTTCGGCGCCGATGATTTTGACCTTCATTTAAAAGTCGTGCCGACGGCGACACATAAGAAAGTACTCGGACAATTGAGTTCACGTACAACTGTCTGGGACTTCGCCCTGGTGACATTACTCGTGGATGGCAACCCCCGTGAGACGGCAACCACGGATAATTTCGGTGAATTTATACTTCAGGAGGTACCGGCTGGACACGTGAGTATCGAAGTCCTGGTACCCTCGCATTGCATGGTGGCTACATTCGATGCGTGATCCAGCCTGTGCTGGGAAAATGAACCGCCTCAAAATCGGAGATTATGTAGAAGTCGTCGGTGAGATGGCCGCTTTTTGCAACGCGAAAATCGGAGTCATTGACGCAATTCCGGTACGTGCGATCTCGGTTATCAAGGAATTTACGGTCAAACTAGCGGATGGTACGCTTCGTAATTTCTTTGACTTCCAGCTGAGAACACCTCCGGCGGCACCGGCGTACCTGGTTTACGACAGTGCCTGGTCCTCAACGCCAGGTGGAATACGCGGCGCGGTTCAGAGCCGGCACTTGAGGTTTGTGGACCAGGAACTGGCGGCCGATATTCACATAAAGAGCGCAGTATGCGGGGGATTTCAGACAATTATCGGGCAGCTTTTCATGATCAGAAAGGCTCCGCAGCATGCAATGGCTACTCTGATTTCCGAGGGAAAGACGAAAGAGATGATCATTCTTGATCGTGCGGGCGAATTTCGGTTCGACGAAGTTCCCCTTGGGAGTGTCTGCATTGAGTTTCTCGTGCCATCGCGTCGCATCTCGACGGCATTCGAGATGTCCGTTTGGAAGAGCACAGCGTAACAGGAGACCGGCCGTGGCGATGAGTGCCACGCGCCACAGATTTAGGATGAGTATGACAGGACGTCAATTTTTACTGACTCTGATTCTGCTTTTGGGCTTCAGCGCACAGGCGCTGGCCAGTCCTCTCCCGCTGATCGTTCAGATTTCCCCAGCGGCGAGCATTGCCACTATCGCCACGGTACTTGGTGGCTCGCTCGTCGACACCATTCCCGGTGACAACCTTTATTTGCTCAGCGTTCCGGCTGTTCCGCCGTCGTTTCTGGCGTCTACGCTCGGCATTGAGTGGATGGAGCTAAATATAGGAGTGGCCCTGCCCCGCTTTGCTCAAGTCGGAAGACTGACCGTTCCCGCCACCATAGCCGCGGACTGGTACAAGGATCAACCCTCCATGCAATTAATTCGTGCCGGTCCAGCGTCGTCGTACTCCACGGGCCAGGGCGTTGTTGTAGCCGATATCAATTCTCAGGTGGACTACGCGCATCCGGCACTTGTCGGGCACTTGACCAGCGGCTACGACTTCGTGGCCAACCGTCCGTCCGCTTCGACTGCTCTGAATCAAGCCGAGACAGGCTTTTTGGACCAGGCGGAAACCGGATTCCTGGATCAAGCGGAAACCGGGTTTCTGGATCGGTACGGTGCCAGCTTTCTCGATCCGTCGCTTGCGGGTCTCTTCGATATTTCCAATCGCGCTTACAGCCATGGCACGCTTTGCGCGGGTGTCATCGCGGCGATCGCTCCGAACAGCATGATCATGCCGCTGCGCGCATTCGACGGCCTCGGGCGGTCAGACATTTTTACGATCGCGAAGGCCCTCCGATATGCCGAAGAGCACGGAGCTCAGGTGATCAACATGAGCTTTGGCACGCTGACGCCATCACTGGCGCTTAGTTACGCGGTCAGTCACGCGAGAAATGCAAACATCATCCTGGCCGCGTCCGCCGGCAATAACAACACCGCCGGCCCCCAATATCCTGCCGCTCTCAGCGGGGTGTTGACGACCGCAGCGACCGATCTGCTGGATCGGAAGGCGTCATTTTCGAATTACGGTAGTTCCGTCTTCGTGGATGCACCGGGCGTTAACATCATCTCGACTTACCCGGGGGGTTATTACAGTATGGTTTCCGGCACATCCTTCAGCGCTCCCGCTGTTGCGGGTACGGCAGCTCTGATCCGTTCGCTGACAACGACCGGGATCCCGGAGTCTATTTCTTCAAGCTCCGTCAACATCGACTCCGTCAATCCCGGTTATGCGAATCAACTGGGATACGGCAGAATCGACGTGCTCCGGGCGGTGCACCCGAACTGAGCTAAGTAGGACTGTAGCGGCGCTCTACGAAGGTGCGAATGAATTGCAGGTCAGGCCGCATTCCCCTCCTTATGAAGGAGGGGTGGCCGTGCCATCAAGAAAAAGGACCCGTTCCGAAATGGCACGGACGGGGTGGTCGCTCACAAGTTACGTTGCGGAATGCGTTTTGAAACATGGTGCGTGAGCGACCACCCCGTCTGCGCCTTTTAAAGGTGGCTTCGCAACATTTTTATTGATGGCGCAGCCACCCCTCCTCATTGAGGAGGGGAATACACTCGGCGAATTCATTCACAGCTGCTTCTGGAAATACCGGCGGTCATAGACCGCCGCTACAGTTAAGACTGCAGCCAGCGAACCCACTTCTGCCGGATCGGCAGCAGCTCCCCGTTGCGCCGTTTCCATTCGGCAATGTAGTCATACGAATCGTTCAAGCTTGCTTCAGTACGAATGATCGCGAGTTCCTCGATCACTAATTCGTAGTAGCGAATCAGTTCGTCCTGGGCCTGGCGGCCCGCAAACGTTTGAGCACGGTGAGACCGGACCACCTGCAGAACAGTCTTGGCCCTGCGATGGCCCTCGATAAAGTACTGCAGGCGCCAGAGGTCGTCCGTGGTCTCTTCCGCTTCCTGCATGATCCCAAAGAATCGCGCTTCCGCGTTGTTGATTTCGGGAAGGATCCACTGGCGGTACTGAGGGCGCTCGTTGAACTCGCTGGTCAACGCTAATGCCGTGAAAATCAAAAGAGCAATCGCAGAGAGCAAGGCGGGAAGTTTGTTCCGGCGCAGGTTTTCAACCGCGCCGTATATCAAGGCTTTGATAAAGCCGCGGAACGACGTCGGATCATCAAACAAGCTCATTTCTTCAAATAAGCTCATTTCTTCGGTTCCGGTTTCTTATAGTGATTCGGATCCAGATCCTCCCAGACGGTGGTGCACGTGTCCCGCACCGCGAGTGCCGCGCTTGTCTGGTTCCCGGTGCCTCGAAGCTCGCCGGCCCGGCCACGTTTCGCACTGAGAACCGTCCACAGCCATTCCTGCTCCAGCTCAGGTGTGTCGCTGGTGCCTAACGTGAGCCGGACCTTGAAGTCCGGTGGTGTTTTCTTGTCGCCGGTATAGACGATAATCCCACTGCATTCTTCGGAATCTTTGAAGATATCGAGGAACTCCTGTGAAAAATCGGCGTCGATGACGGGCGCCACAGTTGAGTCTGCAGTACTGGCCGTCGTCTGTGGCTCGGATGTCGAGACAGGAGACGGCGGGCTGGGAGCTGTTTGGCACGAGGCTAGCAGGACAACGAGAACCAGCGCCGGGGGATAACTCATTGTAGCCACTCATTTCTTCTAACTCCCTACCGGGCCACGGGCAAGCAAAAAAAATGGGATCGTAGCCGCGGATTTCACGGATTACGCGGATGGCGCGCAATTAAGCCGTTGAATGCGCGCCATCCGCGTAATCCGTGAAATCCGCGGCTACGACTCCATTTTTTTGATAAAGTTCTCCAGCGAGAGGAACCCCTATGATTTCGCTAAACGTAAATGGAAAACGATATGACGTCGACGTGAGCCCCGACATGCCGCTCCTCTGGGTTATCCGCGACGCGGTTGGTCTCACCGGCACGAAATTCGGCTGCGGTCTGTCACAGTGCGGCGCATGCACGGTTCACCTGGATGGCGAGCCTGTTCGTTCCTGTGTTACGCCGGTGTCGAGCGTCGGCGCCCGGAAGGTCACAACCATCGAAGGGCTGTCGCCCGACTCCACGCACGCGTTGCAGACGGCGTGGGTGGCGGAGCAGGTTCCGCAATGCGGCTACTGCCAATCCGGACAGTTGATGTCCGCCGCCGCGCTGCTGGCAAAGAAACCCAAACCGAGTGACGCCGACATCGATGCTGCCATGTCCGGCAACATCTGCCGTTGCGGCACATACCAACGCATCCGCCGTGCAATCCATCGCGCGGCTGGCGTCTAGGGGAGGCGTTATGGCATCGACTCTCAGCAGACGGACCTTCTTAAAAGTAAGCGCGGCCGGTGGCGCTCTGGTTATTAGCGGATATATTCCCGGCCTGAACGATACAGCCGAGGCGGCGGGCTCCTTTGAACCAAACGTGTGGCTCAAAATCGGCGCCGACGACACCGTCACGATCACGCTGTCGCAACTCGAAATGGGACAGGGCGTGATGACGTCCATGCCGATGCTCGTCGCTGAAGAGCTGGACATCGACTGGAACAAGATCAAAACCGAGTGGGCGCCTGCCGACCCGAAGTACGGCAATCCGAACTTCGGCGGCGCTCAGCTCACCGCGGGCAGCAACAGCGTGCGCGGTATGTGGAGGCCGTTGCGTGAAGCCGGCGGCACGGCGCGAGCGATGCTTGTCACCGCCGCAGCCAAAGACTGGAGCGTAGCCGAAAACACCTGCTCCACGGAAAAAGGCGAAGTCATTCACAAAGCAACCGGGCGCCGGGCGCGTTATGGCTCGCTTGTCGACAAGGCGGCCGCGCTGCCGGTACCGAAAGACGTGTCGCTGAAAGATCCGAAAGACTTTCGCCTGCTCGGCAAGACGATGCCGCGCCTGGACATTCCGGAAAAGGTCAATGGCAGGGCGGTATTTGGTATCGACGTGAAGCGTCCAAACATGCTCATCGCGCGCGTCGTCCGTTGTCCCGTGTTCGGTGGCAAGGTTGCAACCTTCAACGCGGACAAGGCGAAGGAGGTCGCGGGCGTGCGGCACGTCGTGCAAATCAGCAGCGGCATCGCGGTCGTGGCCGACAACTACTGGGCCGCGTCAAAGGGCGCGCAGGCCCTCGACGTGAAATGGAACGAAGGTTCCCTGGCGAACCTGACCAGCGCCGACATCATGAAGAAATACAAAGCGCTTGCAGAACAGCCCGGAAAGGTCGCGCGCAACGATGGTGACGCCGCCGGCGCAGTCAAAGGGGCAGGACGTTCGTTCGAGCGTGTGTTCGAGCTTCCGTTCCTTGCTCACGCGTGCATGGAGCCGATGAACTGCACCGCGGATGTGCGTTCGGATCGCTGCGACGTGTGGGTGCCGACGCAGGGACAGACCGCGTCCGCCGCGGCTGCGGTCGCTGCATCGGGTCTTGCTGCCAAGGCTGTGAATATCCACACCACCTACCTGGGCGGCGGATTCGGGCGGCGTGGCGAAGCGGACTTCGTCACCGACGCGGTGGAGACCTCGAAAGCCACCGGTAAGCCGGTGAAGGTCATCTGGACGCGCGAGGACGATATCCAACACGACTACTATCGTCCGGTCAGCTACGTCCGCATGTGGGGCGCGCTTGATCCGTCCGGGAACCCCGTCGCATTCATGCAGCGTATCGTTCAGCAATCCCTGATGAAGCGGCTCGGCCCGCTGCCGCCGAACGGCGTGGACTTCATCTCTGTTGATGGCTCTGCCACTCTCCCATATGACATCCCGAATATCAGGGTCGAATACACGGAGACCGATCCCGGTATTCCTTATGGTTTCTGGCGCTCCGTCGGCGCATCGGTGCAGGGCTTTGTGGTTGAAGGGTTCATCGACGAACTTGCGACAACCGCGGGGAAGGATCCGTACCAGTTCCGTCACGACCTCTTGAGCAAACATCCGCGTCACCGCGCGGTGCTGGATCTCGTCGCGGAAAAGTCCGGCTGGGGCAAGCCGTTGCCGGCGGGACACGCTCGCGGAATCGCCGTCATGGAGGCCTTCGGCAGCATTGTTGGTGAGGTGGCCGAAGTCTCTGTGACTAACGGCGCTGTGCGGGTTCATAAAGTATGGTGCGCCGTGGATACCGGCTGGGTGATCAATCCAGATACGATCAAGGCACAAATGGAGGGCGGCACGATATACGGATTAACGGCGGCCCTCAAAGGGGAAATCACGATTCAGAACGGACGCGTTGCGCAGCATCACTTCAATGACTATCCGATGATCCGGCACAACGAAGCGCCGGAAGTTGAAGTGCACATCGTGCCGAGCACGGAAAGGCCGGGAGGCATTGGCGAACCGAGCACCGCGGTTGCCGCGGGCGCGCTCGCGAATGCGATTTTCGCGGCAACCGGTAAGCGTATCTATACGCTGCCGATTCGCGCCGAGCAGCTTCGCGCGTGAAGAAGAATTAGCCGCGAATTACGCCGATTACGCGGATGGGCCCCATTCGCGCAATCGGCGTAATTCGCGGCTAATTCTTTAGTCCAGGAAATTCCCCTCTTCCAGCCTGGCGGGCACAAATTCCTCAGTGACGTAGCTGACGTCCTTGCTTATGAGCGCTTCGACCTCGAGTTTGAACCCGTTCTTGAGCATCAGATCGAGTTCTTTCTGCCACGGCTTTTTGTTGGCGAACCATGGATACTGAGCGATCTGCCGGGCCCGCTTGATGTCCTGATCGTTCAACTTGATTTGCACGCTGGGTGTGAGCTCACAGCGCTCGTAATCATTGCTGCGCAAGCCGAGGAACCGGGCGGCCGGGATGGCCATCCGGCGTGATTCGTAGGCGAGATTGATCGATCCCTGTTTGATCACGCTGTAGATGTAGTATCCCCACGGGTCATTATCGAGCAGGCAGTACACCGGCAGTTTCAACTCGTAGTGCAGCCGGTGCAACAGGCGCCGCACACCGCGCGGCGGCTGGCCGCCCCCGTGGGTCAGGATGCAATTGTGCAGGCGCCAGAATTTGTCTTCGTTGAAGCGCCGCCAGACGGTGTCCTTTTCGACGTGCAGGACGAATTTCGCGGAGTTCTTTTTGAACTGCACAATTTCCTCCTCAACGATGGACGGAATGCTGTAGCCGCCGGAACCCATGCGTGAACAATCGATCTCGTCGCCGCTGTCCACCAGCGTGATGGGCCCAACCATCGCTCCGGCGTTCTTGGCGTAAAGATGGAGCTCTTCCCTCATCGAGTCGAGCGATACCTCGACGTCTTCGATGACCGGGTCGCACTCGCTCTGTGTGTCGAAAGTCTCTTCGCTCGTGCCTTCGATCGTGTGCTTCAACAGGTAGAAGAGACCGCGGATGCTCGTCGTCTTTCCTTGTTCGATCAGTTGCTTACATCCGGAGCCGACCAGCAGGGTCTGCATATAGCTCCTGGCCTGGCCCAGATTGAAAAGCTCGCGGCGGCTCTTGCCGGTGCCCATTTCGATGATCCGTTTCGACTGGTTGAAGCGCACGTTGGAAAGGGAACGAGACGGAATATCGACATGCGGCGCCCTGCCGCGTTCTGCAGACTGCACCACGCTGTCAGCAAGACCGCGAATCGAGCCAAGGGTTTTCTTGTCTTTGGTGGTGAGAGTCACCTTGCTGGAAGTTTTGGTGGTCTTCTTCTTGGCCATGAGCAACTTTCTTTAACCTCAAAGACACAAAGGAATTAACCGCCAAATGACGCGAATTACGCGAATGGGCGCATCAACGATTTCTTATGCGCCCATTCGCGTAATTCGCGTCATTTGGCGGTTAATTCCTTTGTGTCTTTGTGGTTAAACATTCGGTTTATCCCCTTCAGGAGTCACAATCAAGACATTCTCCCCGAAATCCTCGTCGGATGAATCCGTCTTCTTGCCGCTGCCATCGAGCCTGGTGTCGGCCTCGGCCGTTTTGCGTTTCGCGACGTGCAGCAACCGGCCATACAATTCTTTTCTGGAGCGGTCGCCGTAATCCTTGATCGAGGCAACGGCCGAGGCGACCTCGCCAAGGTACCGTAAGAAAATCTCCCGCCGTTCTCCTTCCTGGCGGACGCGGTTGCGGCGATTGAGGTACATTGCAACCTTTCGCCCGACGGCCTGCAGGGCAAGCCGCAACTCTTTCATGACCTCGGGATATGACGCGATTGCCTCTTTCGATTCGCTCGTGAACGGGACCCAGACGCTGGCCATGTGCACCATCACTGTAACCGGGCCGGCCGGCAGCTGGCCGCGGGACTGCGACAGGCCGTAGCTCCGCCAGTTATTGGCGATCATCGCCTGCGTAATGGCGCACGCCGCGGCCTGAAACTGCAAGGGTACGCGATTGGCATACCGCAACACCTGCATCGACTCACCTTCACTCAGGTTCACGTTTTTCATCGCGGCGTGGAGCTGCGCGATGTCTTCCTTTTCCAGCTTCGCAGGAGTTTGCCGCGAACTCATTTTCGCTTCCGACAGAATCTTCTCGGCGCCTGCCGGGCCAATGCCATCGAAAGTCGTGAGCAGGAATTGTCTGAGGGAACGAGCGTCGCTTTCCGCCAATAGTTCGGTCAGCGTCTCCAAAGTAACCTTCTGTGTGGAACTGGCGCCGCCATAAGCCAGTCCAACTTCGATCAGAAACGGGTTCCCGCGATACACGGACGGCGGCCGTGTCGCCGCGCAGAAGAACTCGCCCGGCACCTGCTGGTGTAATCCCTTGAGGATCAGCGCTTCGCCGATGGGCGAGATGCAATCGGTCGCAGGCGCGCTGATCTTTGTGTTCTGAATCGCCTGATAGAGAGCGTCGGCTTCCTGGCGTCCGATTCGTTTGGGATTCGATCTGGTGCTGATCTTCGCGGTGTCGCAAATCTGCTTCGCGACCGCAGAGCTGACGCGCGAGAACGACTCGGTCAGGAACTGCGCGATCGTGCTTGTGTCCGTGTCCTTGAGCATCGTCACCAGCCGGCCCAGCTCAATGCCGTAAGGATGGGGCTTGATCTCACGAGGTTCGGGGGGAAGCTGGTCCGTCGATCTCGAGTAGGTTTTCTCGTTACGCTCCGGATCGACGTAATGAATCGTGACGTGCGGGTTTGCAATGGCCGTCTGTTCCAGATATTCATCGACGCTGCCGCGGCCGCGCATAAACCGTCCTTCAAGCTCGATCGTCACACGAGTGCCGCTCCGCAGTTCCGGGACCCATTCGATGCCGTGATCGGCAATATATTTGTTTCCCTTTTGGCCGGAGGGAATGTCTTCGCCGTCTCCCTTGCCATTGATGATCTCCGGCAGGTTCCGCTTCGTGTCGATTTGAAGTTCGAAGTAATGGGCCGGTTTTCTGGGCGACGTCATGGAGATGATCTTGACCGGTTTACCGGTCGTAAGCATCCCGTACATGCCCGCGGCGCTGATTCCGATTCCCTGCTGGCCGCGGCTCATCCGCAACCGGTGAAACTTCGACCCGTAGAGGAGCTTGCCGAATATCAACGGGATCTGTTTCTTGACGATTCCGGGCCCGTTGTCCTGCACGCCCACTTTGAAGCGATTGGTGCCGGTGGTTTCGATGTGCACCCAGATTTCCGGCACGATCCCGCCTTCTTCGCATGCATCCAGTGAATTGTCGACGGCTTCCTTTACTGCCGTGAGCAGCGCTTTGCGCGGGTTGTCGAATCCCAGCAGGTGTCGATTCTTGGCAAAAAACTCGCTTACCGAGATGTCGCGCTGTCTCGCCGCCATCGCTTCGGCGGTGACTCGGCGCTTGGGTGGACGGTGCGGGACGGCTTCAGCCGGCGGCGCGACGCTACTCGAACCGGCGTCGTTGTTCTTAGGCATATGTTCGCTATTTTCCATTGTACCGGGCTTCACCGCGGATTATTTCTCTAAAGAAATCCTCCCGTTTTGCCGACTTGTAATTAATGACGACAGACCGCGGACATCGAAGGTGTGAATGAATTGCCAGGAAAGGGTGTTCCCCTCCTGGAACAGGAGGGGTGGCTGCGCCAGTAAGAAAAAGGCGCGAAGCCTCCGAAGCGGCGCAGA
>Ga0137409_10005054_pt1 | contig 13784 bp, 12 predicted proteins | sample CZODoug1_16funga_FD_122059 | JGI IMG/M metagenome (GOLD analysis project Ga0137409, IMG submission 122059) | Vadose zone soil fungal communities from Angelo Coast Range Reserve, California, USA - CZODoug1_16fungal (Hybrid Assembly) | ecosystem: Environmental > Terrestrial > Soil > Vadose zone... | reverse complement strand
GCGGGCCGCGCTTCGTCGAAGCTCGCGAACGCCGCGGTAGGAATCCGGTGGCGCGTCATGAATTCCTTGGCGAACTGCTTGGAGCTTTCCAGTTGCGCACAGGCCCGCGTCGGGCCGAAAATCCTCAAGCCCTTGGAGCGGAAGAGGTCGACGACGCCCTCAGCGAGCGGCGCCTCGGGCCCGACCACGGTGAGGTAGACGCCTTCGGCGAGCGCGAATTCGGCGAGCTTGCCGGTCTCGGAGATCGCCACGTTCTCGAGGCCGTTCTCGCGCGCCGTGCCACCGTTCCCTGGAGCGACGAAGACCTTCTGCACGCGCGGGCTCTGCGCGAGGCGCCACGCGATCGCGTGCTCTCTGCCGCCCGAGCCGATGACGAGCAGCTTCATCAGTGCCGGAAATGCCGGACCCCGGTGAACACCATGACAAGCCCAAGCTCGTCCGCCGCCGCGATCACCTCGTCGTCGCGCACGCTGCCGCCCGGCTGGATCACCGCCTTTGCCCCGGCCCGCGCGACCACCTCGATGCCGTCGCGAAACGGAAAGAAGGCATCGGATGCGACCGCCGATCCCGCGAGCGAATGCCCCGCCTCCTTCGCCTTGAGGTCGGCGACCCGCGCCGCGTCGACGCGGCTCATCTGTCCCGCGCCGATGCCGAGCGTGCGTCCGTCCTTGCAGAAAACGATGGCGTTGGATTTGACGTACTTCGCCACGCGCCACGCGAACAGCAGGTCGCCGAGCTGTTCCCGTGCTGGTTTGGAGCGGGTGACCGTGCGCAGTTCCGAAGCTTCCAGCGAGCGGTCGTCGGGCGTCTGAACCAGGAGCCCGCCGCCGATGCGCCTGAAGTCGTACGCCTGCGCGGCCCGCGCGAGCGTCACCGCCAGGACGCGCACGTTCGGCTTGGCGCCGAGGGCCTTTCGCGCCCCGGCGTCGAACTCCGGCGCAATCAGGACCTCGACGAACGGTTTGCACACCGCTTCCGCGGTCGCGGCGTCGAGTCCGCGATTGAAAGCGACGACGCCTCCGAATGCGGAGGTCGGATCGGTGGCGAAGGCGCGATCATAGGCCTCGCGTGGGGAGCTGCCGATCGCCGCGCCGCAGGGATTCGCGTGCTTCACGATCACGCACGCCGGCGCGTCGAAGGTCTTCGCGCACTCCCAGGCGGCGTCGGCGTCGGCGAGGTTGTTGAAGGACAGCTCCTTGCCCTGAATCTGCACATGGCTCGCGAGGCCGCCACGCACCGGATCGGCGTCGCGGTAAAACGCCGCGACCTGGTGCGGATTCTCGCCGTAGCGCAGGTCCTGCGCTTTTTCCAGCCGAAGCGTGAGTTTCTCCGGGAAACGAGCGGTCTTCCCGTCGGCGGAGCGCGCGGTGAGATAGTTGCTTATCGCGGCTTCGTACCCGGCGCTGTGCGCGAAGGCTTTTCGGGCCAGGCCAAAGCGAGTGCTCTCGCTCAGCGCTCCACCGTGCTCTTCCATCTCGGAAAGCAGCTTCGCATAATCCGCCGGGTCGGTCACGACGGCGACGCCCGCGTAGTTCTTCGCCGCGGCGCGTAGCATGCTTGGTCCGCCGATGTCGATGTTCTCGACCGCCTCGGCGAGCGTGCAATCGGGCTTGGCGATCGTCTGCGCGAACGGATACAGATTGACGACGACCAGATCGATGGGCTCGATGCCGGCGGCGCGGATGGCGGCGAGGTGGTCCGGTGAATCCCGCCTGGCGAGGATGCCCGCATGAAGGCGCGGATGCAGGGTCTTCACGCGTCCGTCGAGCATTTCCGGAAACCCGGTGTAGTCGGCGACCTCGGTTACCGGTGCGCCTTGTTCGGCGAGGAACTTCGCCGTGCCGCCCGTCGACAGAATCTTGATCTTGAATCGGGCCAAGCCCCGAGCCAGCTCGGCGAGGCCGGTCTTGTCGGAAACGCTGATCAGCGCCCTCCGGATGGGAATCACATTCTTATCTTAAGCGACTGTATTTTCTTTCGCAGCGTATTGCGATTGATGCCGAGCATCTCGGCGGCGACCGATTGGTTGCCTGCGGCCCGATCAAGCACGAGCTCGAGCATCGGACGCTCGACGTTCTTCAGCACCATGTCGTAGATGGCGCGCGGCTTCGCTCCGTCGAGGTCCTTGAAGTAGCGTTCCAGAGAGCGGCGCACGCAGTCCGCGATCTCGCTCGTTTGCTTCATGCCGCCAGCTCCGCCTCGTAGCGCAGGCGGGAATCTTCACGCCCAAGCTGTTCAAAAAACCCGTTCACCGCGGCCAACTGCTCCTCGCAACTCTCCAGCTGATTCATGCGGTGCCGGAAGCTCGCTGATCCGGCGAGCCCCTTGGTGTACCAGGAGATGTGCTTGCGCGCGACCTTGACCCCTCTCTCCCTGCCGTAGAAGGAGTGGAGATCGTGCAAATGCGCGGTCAACACGGCGTGAATCTCGGAGACCAGGGGCTGAGGGAGTTTCTCGCCCGTCGAAAGGTAGTGCGCGATCTCGCGGAAGATCCAGGGCCGGCCCTGCGCCGCACGGCCGATCATGATGCCGTCGGCACCGGTGTATTCGAGAACATGCTTGGCTTCCTCGGGAGTCGTGATGTCGCCGTTAGCCACCACGGGCAGGCGCGTGAACTTCTTCACCTCGCGAATCGTGTCGTACTCGGCCCGGCCCGAGAAACCGCACGCGCGCGTGCGTCCGTGCAGGGACAGCAGCTGCACGCCGCTTTCCTCCGCGATCTTCGCGACCATCATGGCATTCTTGTTCGTCGTGTCCCAGCCGGTGCGGAACTTAAGGGTAACGGGCACATCCACGGCCATCACCACGGACTCCAGGATCTTGCCGACGAGCGGCTCGTCTCTCAGAAGCGCCGACCCCGCCATGGTGTTGCAGACTTTTTTGGCAGGGCAGCCCATATTGATGTCGATGATCTGGGCGCCCTGTTCGACGTTGAAGCGCGCGGCGTCGGCCATCATGACCGGGTCGGCCCCGGCGATCTGCACGGAGATCGGCTCGACTTCGCCGTCGTGATTGGCGCGGCGGAGCGTCTTCTCGCTGCCCCACAGGAGCGAGTTCGACGCCACCATTTCGGACACGGCGAGGCCCGCGCCGAAATTCTTGCACAGCTGACGGAAGGGGCGATCGGTGACCCCGGCCATCGGCGCGACAAACAGATTATTTCGCAACGTGCGCGAACCGATTCGCATCGACAATCACGGAGTTTTTCGGCGGGAGCGCAATTCTATACCTAAACGCGAACGCCAAGGGAAGCCTTCGACCGCCTCGCGCGACAAAACTTAGCTTGAGGTAATCGCGCGGCGGCGAATTCGGAGCCGCTTCGCTTACGGCAGTGCGCGCGCCCCGAAAATCATGCGGCGGGCGAGGAAATGCCGGGCCGGCGGCAGCATATCGAGCATCGCCAGCCCCGCCCCGCGCGCCAGCGCGAGCGGCGCCACCGAATTCGAGAACATTCGGACCAGAAAATCGGTGAAACCGATTCCCGCATGACGGTCGAAACCTCGGCTGCGGGCGTAACCAGCGACGAACACCGGCGCGCCGACCTCATCCTTCGCTGAATCAAGCAACATCCGAGCCAATTCCCACGCATCGCGCAATCCGAGATTGAGGCCTTGCCCGGCAACTGGGTGGAGCGTCTGTGCAGCGTTCCCGATCGCGAGGACTCGCGGTGAGACTCGAACGGCGCTGCGGCGCAGAGAGAGCGGGAAGGTCGAACGGGGGCCCGTCGAACGGAAATCCCCGAGTCTTGCGCCGAAGGCCCGCCGCAGGCGCGCGAGGAACTCCGGATCCGGGAGTCCCTGCAGCTCTTGTGCGGTTGCCGGGCTCGTGCTCCATACGAGAGCGTAGCGGTCCCCGAAAGGGAGCAAGGCGAGAGGCCCCTCGGCAGTGAAGCGTTCCCAGGCGGTGCCCGCCGACGCGTGCTCGGCCGCGATCTCGGCGACCACAGCCCGCTGGCGATAGTCGGTGACGCGGCCGGCATCGCGATTCAATCCGCCGTCGGCGAGCACCAGCAGCCGTGCCCGCATGCGCGCTTCGCTCCCGGGAGCGGCCAGGCGAAGGACGATCCCGCCGCCGGAATGCTCCCAGCTCCTCAGGTTTCCGGAAATCGCGGGTGTGCGGGCAGCCAGGCGAGCGACCAGCTCGGAATACGACGTGACGTACCCGAGCGCGGGGAGCCCGTAATCCGCGCAACGCATCACCGTCCTGCCGAATCCCTGCTGGGAGACGTGGATAGTCCGGATGGCAGTGCTCGCGGCTGGGCTCCATGCGGCCAGACGCTCGAGGATCAGCCGGCTGCCGTAGGAAAGGGCGATGGGGCGGTCAGCGACATCGGCTGCGTCGGTGATCCGCGCGACCGACACCGCGCTCCCGGACAGGGCGAGCGCGAGTGCGCAACCGACCGGCCCACCGCCGGCGATGACCACGTCGACATCCGGCAGCTCAGCCGCGGCCAACGAGCGCCTCGATATCTCGAACCGACTTCGGCGCCGCGGTCGTCAATACCTCGCACCCTTCGGCGGTGACCGCCACGTCGTCTTCGATGCGCACGCCGATGTTCCAGAACGGTTCGGGAACGTTGTCGGCCGGGCGCACGTAGCAACCCGGCTCGACGGTCAGCGTCATTCCGGGTTCGAGGCGACGCCATTCGCCACCCGACCTGTATTCCCCTGCGTCATGCACGTCCAGACCCAGCCAGTGCCCGGTGCGGTGCATGTAGAAGCGTTTGTAGTCTTCGGTTTCGATCACCTGTTCGACCGTTCCAGCGCAAAGGCGAAGATCGATGAATCCGCGTGCAAGCGTATTCACCGCCGCGTTATGCGGCTCGTCCCAGCGATTGCCGGCCTTCACGGCGGCGATGGCGGCCGCCTGCGCCGCGAGCACCAGCTGGTAGATGTCCTTCTGCGGTCCGCTGAACTTGCCGTTAACGGGAAACGTGCGAGTCACGTCCGAGGCGTAGCCGTCGAGCTCGCAGCCCGCGTCGACCAGCAGGAGGTCTCCGTCGCCGAGCCGCGCGCTGTTTTCGCGGTAGTGCAGGATGCAGGCGTTGGCGCCCCCGGCGACGATCGGGGTGTAGGCAGGGTACTGCGATCCTCGGCGGCGAAACTCGTAGAGCAGCTCGGCTTCGATCTCGTATTCGCTGCGACCGGGGCGCGTCGCGCGCATCGCGCGCTGGTGCGCGGCAGCGGAGATCGCGGCCGCGCGGCGCATCACCGCGAGCTCACTGTCGTCCTTGACGATGCGCATCTCGTCGAGACTAGTCCGCAAGTCGCGGATCTCGGCGGGGGCCGCGATCCCGGCGCGCGTCTGCGAGCGCACCTGGTTCAGCCATCCCAGGATGCGCGCGTCCCAGGCCGGGTCCGCGCCCGGCGCGTAGTGCAGCGCGGGCTGGTTGGCCAGAAGCTTAGGTAACTGCTCGTCGAGTACCTCGATCGGAAGGGCCTCATCGATGCCGAAAGCCGCCTTGGCTCCTTCGGGGCCGCTGCGCAAACCGTCCCACAGCTCGCGCGCCGGATCGCGCTTGCGGCAGAAGAGGATCGACTTCGGCTCGTTCCCGGCGACGAGGACGAGAACCGCCTCCGGCTCGGGAAATCCGCTCAGATAGTAGAAGTAGCTGTCGAAGCGGTAGAGGTACTCGCTGTCGCGATTGCGTACGCGCGCGGGCGCGGTCGGGATGATTGCTATACCCTGGCCCATGCGCAGCTGCAAGGCGTGGCGGCGCTCGGCGCAGCGTGAGAGCGTGTTTGCGGTGTCCATTCGCGAATTGTCGTCTGCTTCGGCGGAGCGATCAAGCAACTTGGTTCAGCTCGGCGAGCCGCTGCGGCGTGCCGACATCGTGCCATTCGCCGCCATGCATTTCGCCCGACACCAGACCGCGCGCCATCGCAGCGCGCAGCAACGTCGCGATTTGCCCCTTGGATCCCGGTTTTACGCTGGCAAAGAGCGCCGGCTGGTACCAGCCGATCCCGCTGAAGGTCCATTTCGGGTTGCCCGCGTCGCTTACTTGCGAGCCGCGCAGGGCGAAGTCCCCGCGCGGATGGTGCGCAGGGTTCGCGACCAGCACCAGATGCGCGAGCTGCTCGTCCGGCGAGCGCGTGACCAGTCCGGAGAAATCGAAATCGCAAAAGACGTCGCTGTTGACGGCGAGAAACGGTGCTTGGCCGAGCAGCGGAAGCGCTTGGGCGATTCCTCCCGCGGTCTCCAGCGCCTCGGCCTCGGGGGAATAGCGAATCGCCACGCCGAAGCGCCGGCCGTCACCGAGCGCCGCTTCGATCATGTGGCCCAGATGCGCATGGTTGATCACGATGTCGCTCACGCCGGCGCGCGAAAGCGCTTCGAGCAGCCAGACGATCAGGGATTTTCCGCGCACCTCGAGGAGGCACTTGGGCACACGGTCCGAGAGCGGCCGCATGCGCTCGCCACGGCCCGCCGCAAGAATCATCGCCTTCATGGCTCAGGCCTCAGAAAGTGTAGCCGACGCGCTTCTCCGTCGCATCGAGCTCGTCGAGCAGGCGCGCGAGCGGAGCCAGGCCGCGGTAGCGCTCGCAGGTGCGCCGCAGGTAGCCCATCACGCGGGGCTGATCCTTCAGGTAGCCGTTCTTGCCGTCCCGGAACGAAAGGCGCGCGAAGATGCCCAGCACCTTCAGCTGCCGCTGGACTCCCATCCATTCGAAATCGCGGTAGAAATCGGCGAACTCCCCGGCGACGGGAAGGCGCGCACTCCGCGCCTTTTCCCAGTACCGGACCGTCCAATCGATCACGCGCTCTTCTTCCCAGGCAATGTAGGCGTCGCGCAGAAGCGAAACCAGGTCGTAGGTGACGGGGCCATACACGGCGTCCTGAAAATCGAGAATACCCGGGCAGGGATCGCACACCATCAGGTTGCGCGAGTGGAAGTCCCGGTGAACGAACACCCGCGCCTGCGCAAGGTTGTTGGCGAGGATCGCCGAAAACGCGTTCTCGAGGCCCTCGGCCTGCGCCGGGGTGAGCTCCCGCCGCAGCTGACGCGAGATGTACCACTCCGGGAACAGGCGCATTTCCTTTTCGAGCAGGCCGCGGTCGTAGTCGGGCAGTGCGCCGGGACGGCTGGCTAGCTGAATCCGGGTGAGCGCGTCCAGGGCGTGTCCGTAGAGCACTCCGGCGCTGTGCTCATCGAGCGCGCTCAGATAGGTCGTGTCGCCGAGATCGGAGAGCAGTAGAAAGCCCCGGTCAAGATCCTGCGCGTGAATCGCCGGGACGTGCACCCCGGCCCCCGCGAACAGGCCGGCTACGCGAAGGAACTGGGCGCAGCTTTCCTTGTCGGGCGGAGCGTCCATTGCGATGAGCGAGGCCTGCGAACCTCCTCGCCGGACCCGGAAATAGCGGCGGAAGCTTGCGTCGTCGGATGCCGGAGCGATGCGGGTCTCGACGCCGAGCGTCGTGTTCAGCCATCCCCGCAGTTGCTCAGCGCGGTCCAAAACTCCTCCGGAAACAAAGAATTGCCTTCACCCCTGATTTATGCGATTTTAGCACTCGCCCCGGCAGCCCATTCGTTACTCATCCCGCGATATGTCTTTTTCCCCCGCCCGCTTTCTGGCGCTGGCATTCGCGCTGTTGTGTTCCGCTCCGGCGTGGGGCCAGGGCCAGGGCCAGGGACTCCAACTGCCGCGACAGGATCGCGCAAAGCCCGATCCTTCCGCGCCGATCACGCTCGACGCCGACCGCATCGAAGGCGTCTCGGGCGGGGACACCACGGCGCAGGGCAATGCAAGCCTGCGCCGGGGCGATCTGTCGATCCGCGCGGAGTCTCTCAGATATTCCGAGAGCGACGAGCAAGTGGAGGCGAAGGGCAACGTCCGCCTTGAGCGGGGCGGCGATACCCTGAGCGGTCCTGGCGTGAGATATTCGCTCAAGGATGAGACCGGCCTGTTCGAGAAGCCCGAATTCACTCTCGCTCCGCGAGTCAGGGCCAATCAGGCGCCGGTTTCCGGGCGCGGGAAGGCGGAAGCGATAGAGTTTCTCGGCGAAGACCAGTACCGGATCAAGAACGGCTTCTTCACCACCTGCAAGCCGGGCGACGACGGCTGGTACATCAGAGCCGACGAGCTCGACCTGGATTTCACGCGCGATGTCGGCACGGCTCACGGCGCGAGCCTGTACTTCGAAGGAGTACCTATCCTCGCTGGGCCGACGATGAATTTCTCGCTCAACAATCAGCGGAAATCGGGCTTCCTCCCGCCGTCGACCGGTATCACCGGCAAGAGCGGGCTCGAGGTGGGCATCCCGTATTACCTCAACCTCGCGCCCAACTACGATCTGACCCTCACCCCCCGCTACCTGCAAAAGCGCGGGACGCAGATCGCCGAGCAGGTCCGTTACCTGGAGAAGTACTACACCGCCGAGCTCAACGCCGAGCAGCTTCCTAACGACCGGACGCTGAATGAGGCCCGCTCGGCAATCAGCCTTGTCGGCGCCTACAACCGCCAGGGCACGCTGCTGGGCGGGCTCAACCTGAACAAGGTCTCGGACGACAACTACTTCCGCGACCTCTCGACGCGCATCAACCTCACCTCCCAGACCACGCTGCCGCGGGAGGGGTTCGTCACCTACAACGGGAGTTGGTGGGGTTCCGGCAACTACTCGACGACGGCCCGGATTCAAACGTTCCAGGTCCTGCAGGACCCCGAGAATCCGATCGTTGCGCCCTACGGACGCACACCCCAGCTCACCTTGACCACACTGCGCCAGGACATCGGCGGGTTCGACTTCAGGTCGGCCGAAGAGTTCGTCGATTTCAGCCACCCCAGCCTGGTTACCGGCAGGCGCACTACGGTTTTCCCAAGTCTGAGCCTTCCGTTGATATCTCCCGAGTATTTCCTCACGCCGAAGGTGAGCTACAGTGCGACGTACTATTCGCTGGATCAAAATACGTCAGGAGGGTCCACGCTGCGGCCCGCTCCGGCCGGCGCCACCGAGTTGCCCGGCACGATTACCCGCAATCTACCCATTTACAGCCTCGACAGCGGTTTGATTTTCGAAAAGGAAACGCAAGCCTTCGGCCAGGTAGTCACGCAAACACTCGAGCCGCGGCTCTTCTACGTGTATGTCCCGTATCGCAACCAGAATCTGATCCCGCTGTTCGACACCGCCGTCGCGGACTTCAACTATGCGCAGATTTTCTCCGAGAACATGTTCTCGGGAGGCGATCGCATCAACGATGCCAACCAGCTCACCGCCGCGGTGACTTCCCGCCTGCTGCTGCCCTCGAGTGGCCAGGAAGTGATGCGCGGCACATTCGGCCAGCGCTACTACTTCAAGGACCAGCAGGTGACGCTCAACCCGACCGATACGCCGCGGACCTACAAGGCCTCGAATCTGCTGGCCGCCCTGTCCGGGCGTGTGTCTTCTTCGTGGACGATGGACGCGGGCACGGAGTACGACCAGCGCGACAACCGCACCGAGCGCCTGACACTTGCCGCCCGGTATCGCCCCGAAGGGCTCAAGACGGTCAACCTGAGTTATCGCTACCTGAGCGGCGACATCACGCAATCCGGGCCCACCAAGCAGATAGACCTCTCTGCGCAATGGCCGCTCTTCGGCCGCTGGTACGGGGTCGGGCGGTTCAACTATTCGCTGCCCGACAGCCGGGTCATCGAAGGCATCGGGGGATTCGAGTACGCGGCCGGCTGCTGGACGACCCGGCTGGTGATGCAGCGATTCGCATTGACGGCGGGCACCTCGTCTTCGAGCGTGTTTATTCAGCTCGAGCTGAACGGCTTCTCGCGACTTGGGTCCAACCCCCTCGAGGCGTTGAAGCGCAACGTCCCCGGCTACCAGCGGATCAACGTTCCAACGCCAGACAGCAAGCCGGACGCCCCCGTTGACCTCTACAATTGATGCTGGACCTGACGATCCGATGAGACTTGCCCTGCCCCTTCTTCTGCCGCTCGTGTGCAGCACCGCGCTTGCACAGGGTGTGCGTTCCGAGCAGGCCGCATCCGGCCGCATCGATCTGCTCGACCGCATAGTCGCGGTCGTGAACAAAGAGGTGATTACGCAGTTCGAGCTCTCGGATCGCACCGAGCGCGTACAGAAGGAACTCCAGCGCCGGGGAACGTCCAGCGTGAACCGCTCCGAGCTCGAGCAGCAAGTGCTCGAGCGCCTCGTCGTCGAGAAGGTCCAGCTGCAATACGCTCGTGAGACCGGCATGCGTGTCGACGACCTGGAGCTCGATCGCACCGTCAATCGAGTCGCGGAAAACAACAAGCTTTCGCTTACGGAGTTCAGGCAGAGGCTCGAAGGCGACTCGATCCCCTTCGACAAGTTCAGGGAGGAGCTGCGCAACGAGATTCTGCTGAGCCGCCTGCGAGACCGCGAGGTCATGAGCAAGCTGGCGGTCAGCGAAAGCGAAATCGACAACCTCATCCTCGAGCAAAGCGAAAAAAAGGAAATCGGTACTGAATTCAACATCGCGCACATCCTGGTCCGCATGCCCGAGCAGGCGACGCCCGCGCAGGTTGAGGCCAGGCGCGCCCGCGCCGAAGAGGTGGTCAGGCGGCTCAAGGAGGGCACGGACTTCGCACAGCTCGCCGCGACATACTCCGACGCTCAGGACGCGCTTCAGGGCGGTGTCATCGGCTGGCGCAGCCGGCAGCGGCTTCCGGAGCTGTTCCTGGAAGCACTGACGGGACTCAATGTCGGAGGCGTGAGCGGGGTGTTTCGCAGCCCCGCCGGATTTCACGTCATCAAGCTTATGGAAATGCGCGGAGCCGGTGCGCCCCTGTTCGTCGAGCAGGCGCACATCCGGCACATCCTGGTGCGCACCAATGACCTCGTTTCCGAGAACGAAGCCAAGAGGAAACTGCTTGGACTGCGCGAGCGCATCGTAAACGGCGTCGACTTTGCCGAGCTCGCCCGCCTGAATTCGGACGACGGCTCCGCTTCCCGTGGCGGAGACCTGGGCTGGGTCTATCCGGGAGATACCGTATCCGAGTTCGAGCGCGCGTTCGTGGAACTGAAGCTCATGGAAGTCAGCCAGCCCGTGAAGACTCCCTTCGGCTGGCACCTCATCCAGGTGCTCGAGCGGCGTACCGCGGACGTGTCCTCGGACCGCAAGCGAGTCGAGGCGCGCAAGGCTTTGCTCGACAGAAAAGGCGACGAGGCCTATCAGGAGTGGCTGCGCCAGCTCCGCGACCGCGCTTACGTCGAGCTGCGGCTGGAAGAGCAGCGGTGAGAGCGCGCGCGGAAACACCGGCAGCCCAACGGCCTGCCACCCTCTCGAATAGGGGTTCCCCTGCGTCCGTCGCGGTGACCTCCGGAGAGCCGGCGGGAATCGGTCCGGAGATCTGCCTGGCCCTAGGCGACAGTCCCCTTGCGAGTCGCGTCGTCGTGCTCGGGGATCGGGAGATGCTGGAGGCGCGCGCCCGGCAACTCGGGATTCGCGTGAGGCTGCGCGAGCCCGGCTCGCGGCGGGTGCCCGGGTCGATTGCGTGCCTGCACCTGCCCCTCTTGTACACCTGCCGCGCCGGCGTGCTCGACCCGCGCAGCGCCCGCTATGTAGTTTCTCTTCTCGACCGGGCGCTCGCTGGTTGCAAGGCCGGCGAATTCGCGGCGCTCGTCACCGCGCCGGTCCACAAGGGCGTCATCAACGACGGCGGTATTCCTTTCGTCGGCCACACGGAGTACCTCGCGGAGCGCACCGGCACCGTGCACGCGGTGATGATGCTGGCCGGCGGGGGCCTTCGCGTCGCGCTCGCCACCACGCACCTCGCCCTGAAAGACGTGTCACGCGAGTTGACGCGCGAAAATCTGGAGCGGACGATCCGGGTTCTCTGCGCCGGTCTTGGCGACCGCTTCGGCATCGCCGCGCCCCGGATTCTGGTCGCCGCCCTCAACCCGCACGCGGGAGAAGGCGGCTATTTCGGCCGGGAAGAAATCGAGGTGATCGGGCCGGTTCTCGAGAAGCTGCGGTCGGAAGGCATGCATCTCATCGGACCACTGCCCGCGGACACGCTTTTTGTTCCGGACCGCCTCGCGGACGCCGATTGCGCGCTCGCGATGTACCACGATCAGGGCTTGCCGGTGCTCAAGTACGCTAGCTTTGGCAGAGGAGTCAACATCACCCTCGGTCTGCCGATCATCCGCACCTCGGTCGATCACGGCACGGCGCTCGACATCGCCGGGACCGGCAGGGCGCAGGCCGAGAGCCTCTTCGAGGCCGTGGAGACCGCGATCAACATGGCCCGGACCGAGGCTCGAGTGCGCGCTAGCACCTAAGTGGCGACGCGCCGGCACGCTCCGCGGAAAAGATTCGGCCAGCATTTCCTCGTCGATCCAACCATCGTCGAGCGCATCATCGGCGCCATCGATCCTCGGCGAGGCGATCATGTCGTCGAAATCGGTCCCGGACTCGGCGCGCTGACGGTGCCGTTGCTGGCGCGACTCGATCACTTGCATGTCGTCGAGATCGACCGGGACCTGAGCGCGCGTTTGCGCGAGCTCCATTCCGCCGAGCGCTTGACGGTGCACCAGGCAGATGCGCTCGAGTTCGACTTCGCCGCCCTGCCTGCGCCCTTGAGGATAGCGGGTAATCTGCCGTATAACATCTCAACCCCGCTCCTGTTCCACGCCGCCGCTTCGGCGAGCCGGTGCCGGGACTTTCACTTCATGCTCCAGCAGGAGGTGGTCGATCGCATGGTCGCAAAGCCATCGGAGTCCGAGTACGGTCGGCTCTCGGTGATACTGCAGTACCGCTTCCGCCTCGAGAGGCTTTTCGATGTCCCGCCGGGTTGTTTCCGGCCGCAGCCCAAGGTGCACTCGGCCGTAGTGAGGCTCCTGCCCCGCCCGATGGAGCAGCTCGGTGCGGCGAGCGAAAGCGGTTTTTCGCGGGTCGTCACCCAGGCGTTCTCGATGCGGCGAAAGACTCTGAGAAACACGCTTTCGGGTCTGATTTCCGCGGGCGAGCTCGCCGAGCTCGGAATCGACCCTGGCAGGCGGGCGCAGGAGCTTCCGGTTGCGGCGTTTGTCACAATCGCCAATCGACTAGCCGGTGCTGGAACTGGACCGCACCCACAGCGGCTGGCAAAATAGCATATATAGCCGTATGAAAACCCGAAGCTTTGGCAGGGGATGACCATGGGCCTTCTCGACGATCTGAAAAAACAGGCGGACCTGGTAAAGACCCAGCAGATTCTTCAGCAGAATCTGCAGGGAGACAAGCTCAAGATCGTCGAAGACAGGATGAAGCAGACGTTCCAGTTCGTGCATGAGCTCCTCAAGCAGCTCGGCGTGGTCAAGCCGACCAGCCCCTTGGTTTATTCGATCCCCGGCGTGACCGACTTCAGGAACCTCTCGTTTGCCGAGTCGTTCATCGACTACCGGAAGAAACGCATCAGCGACAAGGAATATTTCGACACGGTTCACTTCTTCATCAAGTGGGCTGGTCCCGATACGTTCGTTTCAGAAAAGGACATGCCCCCGGCGATGCAGCGGATACGCGAGGCGCTGTGGCTCAGCAAGGTCAAGTTCATCGAGGAAGAGAAGAAGAACGCGAAGGGTTTCGTCGTCGGCGCCAAATTCATCGTCCCGGCCGCGGTCCTGACCGACGTCATCATCAAGGCCGATCACGAGCTGGGCAAATTGCATTTCCAGACGACCCACATGTTCGGGCTCGGCGTGGAATACATCTCGGTTCCGGCCCAGGAAGTCACTGAGGAAATGCTGGACGACCTCGCGAAGGCCCTGATCGGGCAACCAAGCGAGATCCGCAAATACCGCGTTGCCGGCGCCCCCGGGATGTTCCGCTGAAG
>Ga0137409_10004794_pt1 | contig 13784 bp, 15 predicted proteins | sample CZODoug1_16funga_FD_122059 | JGI IMG/M metagenome (GOLD analysis project Ga0137409, IMG submission 122059) | Vadose zone soil fungal communities from Angelo Coast Range Reserve, California, USA - CZODoug1_16fungal (Hybrid Assembly) | ecosystem: Environmental > Terrestrial > Soil > Vadose zone... | reverse complement strand
ACTGTCAATGTAGGTAACATTGCTCATATTCAGAACAACCTTTTTCTGACCTGCTGCCAGCAACGATTTTACTTTCTCGCGCAGCGCGTTGCTCTCCTCGCCGAGAACGATACGACCTTCGAGCGCTTCCACCGCCACGCCATCCACTACGCGGTCCGTAATTTTCAATGCCACAGTCCGTCCTCCTAACGAATCAAAATCTGGCGGGCTCCAGGCTGCGCTGGAGACCCTTCGCTTTCACCCTCGCGGGGTGAAGGGTTCAGGGTAAACGTTCAGCGTGAAAGTAGAGCTCGCGCGCGTCTTGTACTTGAACTCGATTTATCGTTCACGGCTTACGGCCAGTGAACTCAGTAAAAGTCCGAACACGATAAATAATAGCCGCACACCGCGCAAACAAGTTTGCAGCGTTTCGATTCCAGCCTCTGGGAGCAAACCGGACAAAAACTAATCGGATGCTCTTCGACACGCCGTTGTTCGACAGATTCACTACGATTTGCAGCAGGGCGCACGGTTATTGGGCTTTCCACGGTCCGATGGTTATAACATAACCCGCGAAACGTGGGAAGCACGGGAAATCACTCGCAGGGTGGCTCCCTGTTCTGTGGATTCCTGCTTCGTTCCCGGTGTCCTCAAATCGCTGCAACCACAAGGGTGTTTCGAGCATCTTCTTAATTAGGGTAGAGGGATGAACTGGAAAGTCCATATAGCCGGCATGGCAATTGTGACGTTTTTGGCTTTCTCCGCCGCGGGTGCACAGATGCGTGGCGGAGGATCCTCCAGGGTATCTGTTCCCGCTCGGCCAGCGCCTGGGCGGGTGGCGACCATCGCGAGGGAATCTGGCTCCTCAGGTGCCCTCTCCAGGCCTGGCGCCCAGGCATCGCGGCAACCCACGGTGATTCAAATTGGGCCCAATGGCCATGTGATCTCCACCACCAGTTCTTTCGCAAATTCGTCCAATTTTGGTGACGGCTACGGAGTCCCCGGATTGGGTTTTGACTATGCTCACTTGGCGGCGGTCAGCGGGAACTTCAGCAGCAATGCACACGGTTTCGGGCATGGCTCACACCGCCGGCGCAATTTCATAACGCCGATCTTCTACGACGGATTTCCCTATTACTCCGACTCTTCGGATTACCAGCAAGAGCAGCAACCACCCCAGATCATCGTGATTCAACAACCCGCTCCGGCGGTTACGCCGCAACAGGAGGCTCCTGCGGCGCAGGAGACCTACGAAGCCCCGAGTCCCGCACCTGCGCCAGCCCCTGTACCCGAAGTGGGCGAATTAATCCTGGTAAGGCGTGACGGAAGGGTTTTGTTTGCTTCAGTGTTTTCCGTAAGCGGCACTCAGTTGCAGTACGTCACGCCAGAGGGGATTCGCCATACGCTGCCGCTGGCCGAATTGGATACCGTCGCAACCCAGGAAATGAACGAAGCTCGCGGCACCACATTACAGTTCCACAACTGAAATTCCCGCGTCTGTATTTTGGCGGGCCCCACACCCCCGGCTTGGCCGGGGCGGTCAGCGCAAAAGTGGAAGCCTCACCCGACCCCCCGAAAAGATGGCTCCTCGCAACTTCCCGCGAATTTATTTTGAAGACTGAAAAGGCTGTGGCATGTAATAGCCAGCGTGCTGGGGCAAGCCTGCCCGTTCGAATTGAATCGTTGTGTGCGTAATGTGAAAATCGGCCTTGAGGCGTTCCAATATGCTCTTCAGGATTTTTTCGCTCTCGTCCATATGCATGTCAGGGATGCGGACGTGGCAGGAGAGCGCTTGGAGGCCGGTGCCAATCGTCCAGATGTGGATGTCGTGGACTTCCTGAACGCCGTTGACGCTCAGGATCGAACGCGCCACGGATTCCAGACGAATACCTTTCGGCAGCCCCTCGAGCAGAATGTTTCCGGCTTCGCGGAGAAGGCCATTGGTGGACCACAGTACGAGGGCGGCGATGATTACGCCGATGGCCGGATCAAGCCACTGTGCACCTGTCATTCGAATTGCAACGGCTCCTGCAAGGATGCCGATGTTCGAAATCGCATCTCCGAAATTATGAAGGAGGAGGCTTCGAAGGTTAAGATCGCGCCGGCTGCGGACCAGCGTGAGAGTAATTCCACCGTTGATGGCCAGCGCCAGCAGCGAGACGCCGATCATCCAGCCCTCATGAACGGCCACTGGATGCCGGAAACGCTCGAACGCCTCCCAGAACAGAACGAGCGCAACCAGAATCAGCAAGATCGCGTTGGTGAACGCGGCCAGAACGCCCGCGCGCTGGTAGCCAAAAGTGCGCTCATGATCCGCGGGACGCGCGGCCCAGCGCAGCGCACACCAGGAAATCAACATCGTCGGAATGTCGGAGAGGTTGTGCAGCGCATCGCTCACAAGGGAAATGGAGTGTCCCAGGTAACCGCCCAGCAGTTCCGCGGCAACTAGTACGGCCGTGGCTGCCACTGCTCCGGCGAGCACCCCAGTGGCCATTTTCGTGTGCGCGTGCGAGTGGCCAGCAGAACCATCGTGGCCTTGCGCGTGAACGTGCATTTCCTTATTGTACAGGCAGATACCTCGGGATGCATCGAGGCGCCCATAACTTTCTGGGCGCGGGCTTTACCTTTTTACCCTGAATCCAGAAGGGCAGCCAGCCGGAATTCATTACATACAGTTCTCGCACACTCGAAAGCGAAGATAATTGACTTCGTTCGAGATGGTCCATACTATGAAAAATTGTCACTTACCCAGATCCCCGTGCCATCCACCAAATCCATCGCGGCCGAGCCGATGGCCAAGCCATCGCGGAAGAGTACATCTGAACCCGTGGCGACTCTCCGATTCTGGGGTGTTCGTGGATCCACACCGACAGTGGACAAGGCAACCTGGCGGTATGGCGGAAATACGGCCTGCCTGGAACTCACCACGCCTGCAGGGGCTCGCGTGATTCTGGATTGCGGAACTGGCCTTCGGATGCTCGGGCGGCATCTGGAATCGGCCCAGGAATCAAAGAGGGTCGAAACTCACGTTTTTGTGACCCACTATCACTGGGACCACATCCAGGGAATTCCGTTTTTTTCTCCGTTGTACGCGGAACAGAATCGTTTTCATTTCTACAGTTTTCGTTCGGAGTATCTCGGGCGCGACAGTTTGAAGCGGGTCTTCGAGGCCCAGATGGCGCACCCTTATTTTCCCGTGGACATCAGCGCGATGTCAGCGCGTCGCGATTTTACGGAAGTCGGCGGAGGAGATCAGTTTGAAGTGCCGGGGGCGCGCGTAAAAGCAAGTTGGCTACACCACCCGCAAGGTTGCCTGGGCTTTCGCTTTGAGACCTCCGCTGGATCGATCGTTTATGCCACGGACAACGAACCGGGCGATCCGAAGCTCGACCAGAGTCTGCGGCAACTGGCGGCAGGCGCGGATATTTTCATTAATGATGCGCAGTTTACCCCCGAACAATTGACCACTGCGCGCAAAGGGTGGGGACACTCCACGTGGCTTGAAGGTGTGAAAATCGCGGCGGAAGTAGGCGTGAAGAACCTGGTCCTGTTTCATCATGATCCCGATTCAACCGACAAGGCCGTGGATAGCATCCTGCGCGACGCGCGCGGAAAATTTGCGAACGTTTGGGCCGCGGCCGAAGGCATGGTGATGACTTTAGACGGCTCGAACATGGATGTCGTGATTCCCGCCGTACGCGAAGGCCTGCGGCGCGACACGCACTTCCGCGCGATGGTGACCGGCTACACCGACACGGGCATGGCGTTTGAAGAAGAAACAGTGATCCGAGATCTGAGCCTGCATGGCGCGCTGATTTATTTGGATCACAGCCCCAAGCTGCAATCCGAACTGCAAGTCCAACTGGATAATCCCGGAATCGGCGGGTCGTCGGACGGCCCTCTGCGCTTGCGAGGTTACGTCGTCCGTATCGAAAACGAAGCCGAAAAAGATCGCACGGCGGTCGGCATCGTTTTCACCGAATAGACGCGATTTTCGTTTCCGTTGCGTTCAGCTTAGATCTCTGCTGGAAGGAAATCAAAAGCCCCAGCCTTCAAGAACCCGAAGACAGGGCCACCCGTCAAACCACGCTTCAAAGGCCCTGCCACCCGCCCGAAAAGCCCCACGCTTCAAAACCGGAAGCGCGGGCCACCCGAAATTCAACTCTAAAGGCTGCGTCACTCGCCCCCCACGCACCTCTAGCGACGTAGGATGTGTACGAGAACATCCAAAATCCAAAAAGCGACACACAGGGCAATAAAGACGTCCCATGCTTTGGAAGTTGCCGGTCTAGTTCCTGATGCGGTTTTCCGCTCTCGAACGAAAATTGCGACATTGAAAACTGCGAGCACTACGGCTGACAATATTAGTCAAAGGAGGAATGGTGTGTTAGCGGGGACAACGAACAACGATGAAGCAACTCCCAGTAGGCCTGCTATGTTCAACACAAATATCTTCTGCCAGAGCTTCATCCCGAGACCAGCCTCTCACAGCCTACAGTTACCGCTTCTTTTCATCCGGCGGGTGGCCAACCCTTTCGCGTTTTTCCTCTTGCCGAATGCTCACGGTGGATGATACCACTCTCGTACGTCAACGCCGAGTGACTGGTTCAGCTTTTGAGGGTGCCCGATCCTTCGTGTTTTTCGAAGGGTCGGGGTTTTGAATTCTCTTCCGCCAATTACCTTAGAATCAAATTCGGCACTACGGTCGCGGACACCTGCATTTCATCTTAAGTCTCACACCGGCTTCTGCGGAACGTTGTTCTTAGGACATGCCTTGGTAATCTGTTTTTACAAGGCCCCCTGCGCGGGATAGGCTCTTAGATAACGAGCCGATGACATCCACAAAAGATAAGACCCGCCGTTACGCACGTGTTGGGCTGCCGAAAGGGATGTTGGTCGCCTGGGAACACTCCGGCATCCGGAAGGTGTCCCGGGTAGGCGTATTGGCCTTGGGTGGTCTGTTTATATCGACCCCCAAGCCTCCTCCCGTGGGCGACGTGATTCAGTTGATTTTCGAAGTGCCGGACGGCGATGTTCGCGCGCGGGCGACGGTTCGCGATTCTCAGCAGGGCAAAGGCATGGGGGTGGAATTCACGGCCATGGGTTCGGAAGCACGAGCGCGCTTGAACCACCTCTTGAAAGTTCTGTCTGGAGCGTGATACAAACGAACTTGCCGTCTCGCAAGTTCGATATTCACCTTTGCGGAAACGCAAACGCCTCAAACATGTCGGCGCGAGCCTTGTGATCCGAAGCGATGACCTGAAGCAGGTCCGCGACAGAAATCATTCCAAGATATCGTCCCGAGTCCTCCACCACCAGCAGATGAAAAACTCCGTGCTTTTCCATCAGGCACAGGCATTCATCCAGCGCCATTTCCGGCCGGACCACGACCAGCCCTCGGGACATAATTTCCGAAACACGCATCCAAGCGGGACATTTGTTCTCCGCGGCGACTTTATTGGAAATATCGCTGTGCGATACGACGCCGGTCAGATGGCCTGCCGAGTCCAGTACGCCGACCGACCGCACCTGCTGATCGCGCAGGTAACGGGCCACCTCGTAAATTGTCGCGTCCTCTCGAACGGAGAAAACATCGTACCTCGATTGGACCAGATCCAGGACTTTCATCGGACACCTCCTGAGTGGCGAGGCCGTTGCGGGCATGGTAGACCCACTCGAGTGTGTCGAGCAACTGAAATCGCTCGCCCGCACCCGCGGATGAATCCACACCGAAACACATCGTATTGGGGAATTGGAACGGACAGAGTAAACTAGGGTAGACTCGATAATTTCCCGCAAATGGAATTGAGGGCGCACGAGGCCCATGGAGCCGGATGATGCCGCGAAAAGGAACCTTCCGATGAACATGATCCGGCTGAAGCGAATCGCCCTCGCTCTGGTGGCTGTTTTTCTTCTTGCCCAATTCGTGCAACCCAAGCGGACGAATCCGCCCGTAGTCCCATCCAGGTCTCTTGAAGCGCATGTTCAGGTACCTCAGAATGTCTTACCCATTTTGAAGAGGGCGTGCGGCGATTGTCATTCGAGCGAGACGACCTGGCCGTGGTACAGCCATGTCGCGCCTCTTTCATGGTTAGTCGCCGACGACGTAAATGTGGGACGCAGTCATATCAACTTTCAGGATTGGGAGGCCCAAGAAAATCAAAAGGAAGCCGTCGAGCATCTCGCCCTGATTTGTAAGGAAGTCCGGGAAAAAGGGATGCCTCCGCTGACGTACCGGATCATGCACAAGGATTCGAGGCTATCAGAGGAGGACATAGCGACGATTTGTGTTTGGTCGCAATCTTTCGGCAATAGTTCGGAAACAGGGGAGGAGCACCACCACTAGACTGCCTCAAGATCTCCCACTTTGGAACAGGAATGCACCAGAGGGGAAAGTATTTTCCCAAAATTCTCGATTTCCACAGGCATAGCCGTAACGGAACCCTCAGCAGTCCTATTACCTAGAAAACTGTAAGTCGCTGATTATGATAATGTTATGTTCAGATGGCGGCTAAATCTACACACATTTTAGCAACCACTAGGCCAGAAAGTTTGGCTCATTGTGTGCATTCGATTAATGCAGAGAGCCTTCTGCTATATTGGTCGTACAAATTATGGTAGCCACAGCCGTTCCAAAATCGGGTCTAACGGATCGGGCGAATCGTCTTCCTCCCGTCCACATTATTTTTGGTTCCTCAGCCCTGATGCAATCGATCCGGCAAAAGGTGGAAAAGGTGGCGTCCTCGGGAGTGCCGATTCTGATTCAAGGTGACAATGGTACGGGGAAGGGCTTGTTAGCGCGTTTCATCCACAATCGTTCGGTGGCTCCCGCCTCGACATTTGTAAAAGTGAATTGTGCGGCAATTCCAGGAGCACTACTCGAGAGCGAGCTATTTGGGTATGAAAAGGGCGCTTTCACAGGCGCGTATTCCTCCAAGGCGGGTCGCGTCGAGCTAGCACACGGAGGCACGCTATTCCTGGATGGGATCGACGAAATCGACATGTCCCTCCAGGCAAAATTACTGCAGTTGCTGCAGGACGGACAATTCAGCAGAATTGGTGGCCAGGAAGACAGGCATGTCCAACTCCGCGTGATCTGCGCAACAAATCGTCATCTGGAGGAGGACATCACGCAAGGGCGTTTCCGTCAGGACCTTTTTTATCGAATCAATGTGGTAAACATACAACTTCCCTCGTTAAAGGCCCGCATCGGAGATATTGGCACCCTGGTCGCGTACTTCCTCGATGTTCATCAAGCCCGGCACAACGTTCAGGTACAGCCGCTCTCGCCCGCGGTGATGAGGCTCCTGGAAAAACACCCGTGGCCGGGAAATATTCGTGAGCTGGAAAATCTCATCGAGCGATACGTGATACTGGGTTCTGAAGACGCCGTATCGAGTGAGTTGCTAACCTGGGAGCACATTCACGAGGAATCGGATGTGCCCATGGACGGCCAAATCCATCTGAAGAAGGTGACCCGCCAAGCAGTTCACGAACTAGAGCGCAAGATCATCCTCAGTGTGCTTGAGGCGAACCGATGGAACCGTAAGCGTACGGCCAGCGCCCTAAAAATCAGTTATCGGGCCTTGTTATATAAGATCCGTCGTGCCGGCCTGCCCTCAAAACGTACCTTGGCAACCGCCAAAACGACTGCTGAACGGCCTGTAATTATTAATGGCGATTGACCTGGTTGCCCGCTAAATTCCCCATTGAGTTTCGCGTCCTGGGTCGGTCTTAAATCGGAATACTCTCTCTTCTACTCTTAGGATGTCTCTTCAGTGAAAACCAAGTTCACTATGGAGAAAACAGGTGGCAATTGCAAATTCGAGGCCTTCTATTTGGCTTAATGCGCTAAACAATTGATTCCTAGTGATTTATCGCAATCGTGTAGCATGACGGGCCGATTGAGGGAAAAAGATTACCACAATGTGGAAGCCAAAGACCTAGAATATTGAAAACTGTTAGCCCCTCCCGCATAGACCGGATTGCGAGTTATCTTATTTGTATTGAGATTGATAGAAGAGATTTGGCCTGCCGGTAGCTCGCGGCGTTGGCATGGCCCATGCGTTGCTCTTTCAGTGTAGCTGTCCATGCAGCCTCCTTTTTCCCGAATAGAGGCTGCCAACAAAGAGGTGAAATGGTTTCCCGAGGTGATGAAAATCTGATACCGGCAGGGACGGCGACAGTTCGTGCCGGCCTCAACCAATATTTTGTCCACGGGGTGAGCCCTTTGATGCGCACCTTAGAGCGTTCCGTTGCGGACATCGCCCCCACGGATATTCCCGTTCTATTAGTGGGGGAAAGTGGCACCGGGAAAGAGGTTGCAGCGCTTGAAATTCATCGTCTTTCGAGGCGGTGGGACGAGGCGTTTGTGAAGTGTGGCTGCGCCGGACTGAGTCCGGATTCGCTCGCCGCGCGCCTGAAATGCGGAGACGGCACGACGGGAAACCGGACCACGAGCGGCGGCTCGCTGTTCCTGGACGAAATCAGCAATCTTGATCTGGCAAGCCAGGCAAGGCTGCTGGACATGTTGCCCGACGGAACTGGCGTGACGCCGGAGAACTACGTCAGCATGCGGATTATCTCTTCGACGACGCGGAATCTCGAGGAAGAGATGCGCAGTGGGCGCTTCCGCGAGGAGCTCTACTATCGAATCAATGGGGTCAATTTGCGCTTGCCCCCGCTCCGCCAGCGCAAAGAGGACATTTCAGGGTTGCTCGACTTTTTCCTCAAGAAGTACGCATCGTTGTTCGGGCGGCCGGAACCCCAATTGAGTTCGGCGACGGTGGACCTATTGTTGAGGTATTCCTGGCCGGGAAACATCCGCGAACTTGAAAACGTGGCACGAAAAATCGTCGCGCTGGGAAATGAGCAACTGGCGGTCAGTGATCTATCGATCGGCATTGCTCCAAAGGCGGCGGAATCCGCGCCAGATTCATCCTCCGGAAACGGCCATGCGACGGGCCAATCGCTGAAACAAGCGTCCCGAGAGGCGTCGCGGCACGCCGAAAGAGAGATGATATTGAAGCAGTTGGAGCGGACCCACTGGAACCGGAAGAGAACGGCGCGCGATCTACAGATCAGCTATAAGGCGCTGCTTTACAAACTGAAACAATTGGGCCTCGACGGCTCCGGCAATGCGAACGGGCAATGAGGAGAATTCCGATGACCAAGAAAATAGCTCTTTTTATGGTGATTGCGTTGAGCAGCGCGGCAATGGCGAACGCGGCGCGGCAAGACAAGAAAAATGACGGCAAGGAAGCAACGGTCGCAGCGGCCCGCATCGATTCAGCTTCCACGGCCGATAACAAAATATCGCCAATTCTGGCGACGACCGATGCTGCCTATTTGATCGGACCGGAGGACGTGCTGGACATCAGCGTATGGAAAGAGCCGGATGTGAGTCGCGTCGTGCCGGTGCGCCCCGATGGACGGATATCGCTTCCTTTGATCAATGATGTGCAAGCCGCCGGACTGTCGCCCCAGCAACTGGCCGGATCCGTGTCGGAGAAGCTAAAGAAATATCTCAATGAGCCGCAGGTGACGGTCATCGTCACGGCGATCAACAGCCAGCGGGTGTTCGTCGTTGGGGAAGTGCTTCGCGCCGGCGCATTTCCCATGTTGCCGGGAATGACCGTTTTGCAGGCGCTTTCCAGCGCCGGCGGGTTCACGACGTTCGCCGACGTGAAAAAAATCCACGTGGTGCGGCTGCGCAATGGCAAGCAAATCGAAATCCCGTTTAACTACCGGGACGTCCTCAAAGGCGACAATTCAGAGCAAAACATCAAGCTGGAAGCGGGCGACACGATTGTCGTCCCGTAAAGGGTGAACGAAATGAAATTGCAAAACAAGTTCAGGATGATCGTCGTCTCCGCGGCTATGGCGCTTAGCGTCGCCGCCGTCCATGCGCAGGACCGAACGGAAGACCCGCGGTCCATCAACCCCATTCCACCGATCTCTTCGACAAATTCGGGCGCAAACAGCGGCTTTGGCAAGAGACCTGTTCCCGTCGCGCGCGGCGTTTTCGCGCCCGACGATGCTCAGCCGTACGATCCTGCGCAGGTCGAGCCGGATACGAACACACTTTCCGGTGCCGAAGTTTTCGGCGTGGGTTCGCTCCAACACTCGCGCGACCTCTTTGATCCTTCCATTACCATTAGTTCATTGGGTCAGGCGGGGGCTACGGACACAACCGGCCAGACGGGAGTACACGCAACCACTTTGGTTGGCGGCGGCCTGAATTTCAACCAAATCTGGAGCCGCTACCACTTTACGGCGGCCTACAATGGTGGGGAAACCCTCTCTTATGGGTTTCAACGGAATTCGATGTTTCACAACCTGGCCGTCTCGCAAGATATCGAATGGCAACGTTGGCGCCTTCATCTTCGTGACAATTTCGCCGCCTCACCGGGCGCGGCCTTCACCGGTAGCGGCATGGGCGGACCCGGACTCATCGGGCAATTTTCCTCTACCCTGGCGAATTCGTTGAATACCTTCGGTCAGAGATTTCAGCCGAGCGAAACAATCCAAACCGGCCAGGCGATGCGATACATGAACGCTGTGCTCGGCGAAGCGGAGTATTCCTTCAGCCGGCGGTCCTCATTGACCTTCTCTGGCTCGTATGGGCTTTTGCATTTCACGGATGCTGGCTATATCAGCAGCCACATGCTCAATGCGCAAGCTGGCTATGACTACCTGCTGAATCCAAAAAATTCAATCGCCGTCCTCGCAAGCTACGGCAAGATTGATTACACTGGAGCGTCGAATTCGACGGTGGATTATTTGGCGGATCTCGCCTTCGGAAGAAAGATTACTGGGCGGCTGGCGTTCCAAGCAGCGGGCGGGCCGGAGCAAATCCGTGTCACCGGCGCCGGAAACGGGAACTTTCAACTTTGGACGTGGTCAGTGAACACAGCCCTGACGTATGAGCGCCGCCGCTCCGGAATCTCCGTTGTTTTTGTGCGAAGCCTCACCGGAGGTTCGGGCGTGTTTTTCGGGGCGAGAAGCAATACTCTTAACGGGTCTTTCCATCATCAGTTCACGCGCTTCTGGTCTGCGTCTGTAAATGGCGGCCATGCCTTTAACACGAACCTTGCTCCAGCCGGCGCGGCTACGTTCAGCTTCAACACTTGGTTGCTGGGCGCTAACGTGGGGCGCCAACTGGGGCGCCATGCTCAGGTTGGTTTCAATTATGGCCTGCAGAAGCAGGTCAATCCGGCAGTCTGTCCGGTGGCGAGTTGCGGCGCAACTGGTTTTCAACAATCGTTTGGGATGACGGTAAACTGGCATCTGCTCCCGGTTGAATAAGAATGACCTGAAGCGTTCAACGAACGGCAGGCAAAAGTTAGCCAAATGAGAGCAACATCTTTTGGCGGGTCCCCTGCGGAGCCCGCACCCAGTTATTATTTTGAATGTGGGCTGGAGCAAAGGACCCACATTCGCGGTTTGCAAGTGCAGGCTGAGGGTGTCGTGAATGTATAAGAAGTTCTTCGGACTCAAAGAGAATCCGTTCAACGTTAACCCGGACCCGCGCTACCTGTTCCTCACGCATAACACGCAGGAAGCGCTGGCTTGCCTGACGTATGGCATTGAGACCCGTAAGGGCTTCATCCTCTTGACTGGCGAGGTGGGAACCGGGAAAACCACGCTCATCAACAAGCTGCTCGAATGGCTGCACAAGGAACGCGTTTCAACCGCGTTTGTCTTCAATCCCCGGCTCAGCGTCTCGCAATTCTTCGATTTCATGATGGCCGATTTCGGCATCCCCTTTGAATCGCGGCAAAAAGGCCAGATGCTCCTCAAGCTGAACCAGTGGCTTCTGGAGCGCTACCAGGCCGGGGAACGCGCCGTGCTGATCGTTGACGAGGCGCAGAACCTGTCGCCGCAAATGCTGGAAGAAATCCGGCTGCTGACGAACTTGGAAACGTCGACCGAAAAATTGCTGCAGATCGTGCTCGCGGGACAGCCGGAGTTGGAGCAGAAACTCAATCAGCCGGACCTCCGGCAGCTCCGCCAGCGAATCACGCTGCGCGCGAAGACCCGTCAGCTCACCCTCGAGGAAACGCAAGGCTATATCCAGGAACGCCTGCGCATCGCCGGCGCGGAAAATACCGAACTTTTCAGCCCGGAAGCAATTGCGGCCGTGCACCGCTACGCCCGCGGAATCCCCCGAGTCACCAATTTGTTATGCGAACATGCACTCGTCAGTTCCTTCGTGGACCAGCGCAATCCGGTGCCCCCGGAGATTGTGGAAGAAGTGGCCCGCGATTTCGATCTCCACATTGTCGATCCTATTGCGCAACCGCCGGCCCAACCCTACCTCCAACCTACCAATGGCGATCAACCCCCGCTGGTTGAGTCTCTCCTGCAAGCGCTCAACACCCTGGTAGACCGGCTGAACCAGGCCGATGCCCCCGTTGAGGAACCTGATCACGAAAGAAAACGCTGAACGATTAGTATTTGCAAATTGGTCCTCTCAACCAGAGTTTCATTCCCGCACGGCCTTCCCTCCAGAGTGCAATAGGCGCATCAATCCCACAGCGGCATGCGACAGGCGCGCGCCGCGACGTGACACCAGGTACAGAGATCGCGGCATCTTGAGCTGCCGGATGCGTACTTCGGCCAGCAACTTTCGTTCAACTTCCCAGCGCACGCACATGCGCGGAACGATGGCCACGCCCATGCCCATCTGAACGAAGCGCTTGATGCTTTCGATGGTGGGCATCTCGACGTCGCGCCGCAGCGGGGTGCGGTGTTTTTCGAAAAGTTGAATGACGCGCGAGCGGTACGGGGAGTCCACACTGTGCGCGACGAAGGTTTCGGCTCTCAATTCCTTGATGTCCACCGACCGGCGGCGCGCCAGGCGATGTTTCGGCGGCACGACAAAGGTCAATTCATCGCGAAGAATTTCGACGGCCGCGAGTTTCGGCTCCTGCGGCACGTAAGACACGGTGCCCAGGTCCAGGCGGTAATTCAGGACCTCCAGTGGAATGTCGCGCGAAAGCGTGCGATGCATGACCAGCTTCACGCCGGGATACAGCTTCCGGTAGCGCGCCAGGGCCGGCAGCAAGGCGTGAATCGAGCTTTCGTTCACGCCGAGCCTGAGTTCCCCGCGGCCCAGACTCTTGAGGTCTTCCATTCCCTTCTGAATTTCGTCGCGCAGATTCAGCAGCCGCTCCGCATAGTCGCGGAGCAATTCGCCCGCGTCGGTCAGTTTCACATGGCGCGGGCCGCGCACCAGCAGCGGCTGGCCCACGGATTCTTCGAGTTTGTGGATGACAATGCTGACGGCAGGCTGCGTGCGATAAAGCTTCCCTGCGGCCCGGGAAAAACTCTGCTCTTTCGCAACGGTCAGGAATACGTGCAACTGAGATAAGTCCATGAACCATACTCCAAAAATGCGGCGCGGTTTCGTAGCACAGGCTCTTGTGGTGAGTGGCCGAACCATCAGCCTGTGCTACTCGGGGCGACTCGCCATATAATAATACTTTATGGCGCTTACAAGTATTATAAATTTGACTCGACTGCCTAACTACGATGAAATAGACAGTGTAGGAGAGTGTCTTAAGCCATGGACCTCATACGCATCTTCGATACCACGCTGAGAGATGGAGAGCAATCGCCCGGATTCTCCATGACCGTGCCGGAAAAAGTCCGGATGGCCCGCCAGCTCGAATCGCTTGGCGTGGACATCATTGAGTCCGGCTTCCCCATCGCTTCCCGCGGAGACTTGGAAGGCGTGCGCGCCGTGGTGCGCGAAATCCGCACCTGCACCGTGGCAGCGCTGGCTCGCGCCCGGCGCGACG
>Ga0137409_10005053_pt1 | contig 13785 bp, 9 predicted proteins | sample CZODoug1_16funga_FD_122059 | JGI IMG/M metagenome (GOLD analysis project Ga0137409, IMG submission 122059) | Vadose zone soil fungal communities from Angelo Coast Range Reserve, California, USA - CZODoug1_16fungal (Hybrid Assembly) | ecosystem: Environmental > Terrestrial > Soil > Vadose zone... | reverse complement strand
GCCGCGTATCGCTTCTTGCTGTCGCGGATCACGGCGTCTTCGACGGGCTTGTTCATCTTTGCTCCGGCACTCCAAGTCGAGCCATGCAGGGACTGTAGGAACCGTCGCTCTTAAGGTAAATTCACTTATCCCTACCGGTCCGTTCAAAAACTCTTATGCGAGGCGCCACCCTGCGACAGCTCAGGACCTTTGCAGCGGTGGCGCGCCTCGGGACCTTCGTGCGCGCGGCCGATGAGCTTCACCTCACGCCACCGGCCGTCTCGATGCAGATCAAGGAGTTGGAAGACGAAATCGGCCTGCCGCTGTTCGATCGCGGCGCGCGTGCCGTCACGCTGACGATGACCGGGGAGTACTTGCTGGTTTACGTCCGTCGCGTACTGGCAACGTTGAAGGAAGCCGATGACGCGATGGCGCGCTTGCGGGGTGCTGAAGTAGGCAGGGTCAATATCGGCATGGTCAGCACCGCGACGTATTTCCTGCCGCGTGTGCTGGCCCGCTTCCGGACCGAGCATCGCGGCGTCGAAATGCGCCTGGCGGTCGGCAACCGCGAGCAGCTGGTCAAGCAACTGCAGGACGCCGAAGTTGATCTTGCCGTCATGGGCCGCCCGCCGCGGGAGCTTGCCGCGCGCGCCGAACCGTTCGCGGCCCATCCGCACGCTGTCATCGCAGCACCGGGACATGGACTTGCGGGCCGGCGCGAGATTCCGCCGTCGGCGCTAGCGGGGGAGGAGTTCATCGTGCGCGAGGAGGGATCAGGCACCCGCGCCGCGATGGAGCAATTCTTCCACGACAACCACATCAACCCGCCGCGCATCATGGAGATGACGAGCAACGAGACCATAAAACAGGCGGTGATCGCCAACATGGGCCTCGCCTTTCTCTCGTTGCACACGGCTGCGTTGGAGATGGAGACCTTGCAGCTTTGTGTACTCGATGTGATCGGACTGCCGCTGGTGCGGCGCTGGCACATCGTCCACCTGCAGAGCAAACCGCTCTCACCCGCGGCCGAAGCGCTGCGTTATTTCGTCCTCGAGCAGGGCGAGGCTTTGATCGCACAGCAATTTGCCGCGACGGCGCCCGTGCCGGCGACGAGCTGAGTTGAGCTTGCGGCGCGACCGGCAGCGCTCCCCTATGATTGCGAGCCCATGGAGACGCCGACACAGACCGGAGCGAAAGCTCCACCGCGGATGAAGGCCGAGGGTGGGAGTTCCGCACAGGACGGGCGCACGTTCAAGGGCAAGCGGGGCATACGGCGCTTGATCAATGCGGCGCGCTACTCGCGCGACGGGTTGCTCGAAGCATGGCGCAACGAGGACGCATTCCGGCAGGAGATCGTGCTCACGGTGATCCTGGTGCCGTTCGCCTTCTGGTTGCCCATCGCACTGGTAGAGAAAATCCTGCTCATCGCAGTACTGCTGCTGGTCCTCATCGTCGAACTGCTGAATTCCGCGGTCGAGGTTGCGGTCGATCGCGACAGCTTCGAAATCAATTCGCTCGGCAAACGCGCCAAGGATCTTGGTAGCGCCGCAGTGTTTCTCGCCCTGCTGCTCGCGGGTGGCACGTGGATCGCGGTGCTATGGACCAACTTCGCGCCCGGCGCGATGCACTGAGATGTCCAGCGGCTTGCTGAACACGTCGATCACGTCGTTGCCGCGCGTATATCGCGGCAAAGTGCGCGATTCGTACGCGGTGGGAGCGGACCGCCTTCTGATCGTGACCACGGATCGGCTGTCCGCGTTCGACGTCGTGATGGCGCAACCGATCACCGACAAGGGCAGGGTGCTCAACGCGCTGTCGGATTTCTGGTTCGAGCGCCTTTCTGCCATCGTGCCCAATCACCTGACGGGGATTGCACCGGAGACCGTGGTGGCAGCGAACGAAGTCGCGCAGGTGCGCGGCCGCGCCGTGGTGGCGCTGAAGCTGAAACCGATTCCGGTGGAGGCCGTGGTGCGGGGCTACCTGATCGGCTCCGGGTGGAAGGACTATCGCGCGACCGGTGCGGTCTGCGGCATTGTGCTGCCACCGGGTCTCGAAATCGCAGCACAACTACCGCAGCCGATCTTTACGCCGGCAGACAAGGCCGAACTTGGGCAGCACGACGAGAACATCACGTTCGACACGATGAGTGCGCGCGTCGGCGCAGATCTCGCTCAGGAGGTGCGACGCGTTTCGATCCAGCTCTACCTCGCGGCCGCCGAGTTCGCCGCGGGTCGCGGCATCATCATCGCCGACACCAAATTCGAATTCGGCCTGGATCAGGACGGGCGGCTTCGCCTGATGGACGAGGTGCTGACCCCGGATTCGTCGCGCTTTTGGCCGGCCGATTCGTATCGCGTTGGCCAGTCGCCGCCGAGCTTCGACAAGCAGTTCGTGCGCGACTGGCTCGAGCAGCAGCCCTGGAACAAAACAGCGCCGCCGCCCGATCTGCCTGCGGACGTCATCGCACGAACCGCCGACAAGTACCGCGAAGCGCTGCGCCGGATCACCGGACACGATCTGTCTTGAGCCGCACCGGGTGACGCCGTGGGCTAATCCCGATTCCCTAGCCCATAGAGCGGCGCGGCCATTCTGCCCGCGTCGCGCAGAAACCGGTTACAGAAAAATCAACCGGTTTTCCCCCCAGTAATCACCCAGCGTGCGGGTGAAAATCGCCGTTCCTCAGTGAAGATCCGTACGCAGAAGCTCAATCTTGTTGGGTCTCGTGGAACCGGTTACTTTTCGCGGCGACATGAGCACGAACGGCATCCGATCGCAGAAGGAAAACGCACGACCAGTGACGATGCGCGACGTGGCGTCGGCTGCAGGCGTATCGGTCGCGACCGTCCCGCGCGTGCTCAACAGCAGCGGCAGCGTCACCAGCGTCACGCGGCACAACGTGCAGCAAGCGGTCGCGCGCCTCGCATACGTTCCGGATAACGCAGCGCGCAGCTTGAGCACGCGCAATACGCGCTGCATCGGCGTGCTGCTGCCCGATCTGTACGGCGAGTTTTTTTCGGAGCTCATCCGCGGCGTCGATCGCGCCGTGCGTGCGCGCGGCCTTCATCTGCTGCTTTCGTGCTCGCATGGCGACGCTGGCGAAGCCAGGGCCGCGCTCGAAGCGCTGCGCGGCCGCGTCGATGGAATGCTGATCATGTCGCCGCATGTCGACAACAAAGTTCTATCGGCAAGCGTGCCGTCGTCGCTGCCGACCGTGCTGATGAACACGCACATCGATGCCAGCCGTTACTCCACCATCGGCATTGACAACGAAGGCGGCGCCGGTGCGCTGATGCGGCACCTTGCCGGTCGCGGCCATCGCCGTATCGCGCACATTGCCGGACCGGAGGACAACGTCGACGCGAAAGGCCGACTGTCGGGTTACCTGCATGGCCTTGCCGAGTTGTTGCCCGGCGCCACACCGCAAGTCCTGCGCGGCGACTTCACCGAAGAATCGGGATACCGCGCCGGAAGGCAACTTGTTTCGTTGTCGGAGCGGCCGGATGCGGTATTCGCTGCCAACGACATGATGGCAATCGGCTGCCTGTTCGCGTTGAGCGAAGCCGGCATCGTGGTCCCGGACGAGATCGCGCTGGCGGGGTTCGACGACGTGCCCATCGCGCGCTTCGTCAGTCCACCGCTTACCACGGTCCGCATCCGCATCGCCGAACTCGGCGAGCTCGCTCTTGAGCGCCTGGTGACCGCGATCGACGCGGGCGCCGTGGACAAGGTCACGCGCCAGACCTTGCGCACCGAACTTGTTGTACGCAGCTCGTGCAGTCGAGCCAGACCGACCGTCATCGCGGTCGATGGGCGTCGCCGCCGATGAAGCCGATTTATTTGTCGCGACCGGCGTAGGCGGTCGAGTATCAGAAGGGAAAGGAAATGACGAGAGGGGTCAGCAAGATCCGGCCGGAGTTGTGTGCCGCGGCGGATCCAAGCAGTCTGGGACGCCGCCGCTTGCTACTCGCAGGCGGCTCCGCGGCCGCGCTGGCGTTCGGGCTCGGGGCCGCAAGGCCGGGCAGGGCGCAATCGTCTCAGCCAACGCAACTCATGCCGCCGGATGCCTTGCTCGACGATCTGGCCCAGCGCACGTTCCGCTTCTTCTGGGAGACAACCAACGCCGAAAACGGACTTGCGCCGGATAGCTGGCCGACGCGGTCGGCCTGCAGCATCGCGGCGCTCGGTTTTGCACTGACGGCGTATCCCATTGGCGTCGAGCGTGGTTGGATCACGCGCGAGCAGGCGCGCGACCGCGTGCTCACGACGCTGCGTTTCCTGCGCAATGCACCGCAGGGGCCGGACACCATGGGGCGCGCGGGGTACAAAGGGTTCTTCTATCACTTCCTCGACATGAAGACCGGCACCCGCGCCGACGAGAACGTCGAACTGTCGACGATCGACACCGCGCTCCTGCTGGCGGGCGCGCTCTATTGCCAGAGCTGGTTCAGCGGCACCGATGCCGGCGAGAGTGAGATCCGCGGCTTGGCCGAGGAACTTTATGCACGGGTCGACTGGCGCTGGATGCAGGTACGGGCGCCGGCGATTTCCCACGGGTGGTATCCCGACTTCGGTTTTATCGAATACGACTGGAAGGGCTACAACGAGGCGATGATCCTGTACCTGCTCGCATTGGGCTCGCCGACCTACGCGGTAGAACCCGATGCATGGGCGGCGTGGACCAGCACGTACGAGCGTTCCTGGACCACGATCCACGGGCAGCAGCATCTGCACTTCGCGTCGCTGTTCGCGCACCAATTTACCCATTGCTGGGTAGACATGCGCGGCATCACCGACAAGTACCTGGGTATGCGCGGCATGGACTACTTCGAAAACTCGCGCCGCGCCACATACGCCCAGCGCGCCTACGCAAGCGACAACCCGATGAAGTGGAACGGGTACGGCGCTGACGTCTGGGGTATCAGTGCGTCACAAGGTCCGGCAGACATCGTCCGCAAGTACGCGGGTGAAGAGCGCAGGTTCCGCAGCTACGCCGGACGCGGCGCCGGTGGCGTGAAGGAATACGACGACGGCACCATTGCTCCGTACGCGGTCGGCGCCTCCCTGCCGTTTGCGCCGGAGATCGTGACGCCGACACTGCAGGCGATGGTCGATCGGTTCGGCTCGCGCATCTACTCGCAATACGGCTTTTTCGATGCGTTCAACCTCAGCTTCGACTACGAAGACGTACCGCTGAGCAACGGCCAGCGCATTGCCGGGTGGGGTTGGGTCGACAGCAACTACCTGGGCATCGACCAGGGTCCGATGCTGGCGATGATAGGCAACCACCGCAACGAGTCGGTATGGCGTGCGATGCGGGGCAATCCGCACCTGCGGCGCGGCCTCCAGCGCGGCGGATTCACGGGCGGCTGGCTCGCCTGACCCCCTCCGGTCGGTCCTAAGGGTGGCGGCCGCCCCGACGCCCGCCGCCTGATACTCCGGCCCGGCCCTGGCTTCCCCAACCTGCGCGTCACGCGCAAATACCATGGCTGATTGACCCGGTTTCTTGGAACCGGTTACATTGCCGCGGGGGTCCGCAGAACAACAACAAGATTGGAGCGCGATCGAACGGCAGCCGCAGCGTGACCCGTGCGACATGTAACGGCGTGCAGCAGGCGGTAGCGCGGTTGGCGGGCGTGTCGGGCCTTGCCGCCCGCAGGCTGAGCACGCGCGACACCCAGTGCTTCGGCGCCCTCCCGCCTGATGTTTACGGCGCATTTCTTTCCCCACTGATTCGCAGCATCGATCCCGCAGCGCGCGCGCTGCGGCTCCCCTTGTCGTGCGCGCATGCCGTCGCAGCACCGGCTGGTACGGCCGTGAAGACGCGGCGCGGACGCAGCGCACGCAGCCGCGCAGCGCAAGCCATTGCGGCCAGCGATCAACGACGACGACGATGAGGTGCACCGGTCGATAGACGAAAGGCTGGCATGCGCCAGCGTCGTTCAACCTCCAAAAACAAAAGGGGACACAGATGCGCAGCACAAAGCGATCGACTCGGCTCGTTTTGCTGGTGGCGGGCCTTCTTGCAGCGGGTTTGACGCTCACCACAACATCGCTCGCGCAGCTGAGCACGGCGACGATCAAAGGTCTCATCAGCAGCGAAGGCAACCCGGCCCAGGCTGGCGTGGCCGTGACCGCGGTCAACAAGAGTACGGGCATCTCGTATCGCACCACCACGCTCACCGATGGCAGCTACGTGCTCACCGGACTCGCGCCCGGCGCGTACGAGATCCGCGTCGCCGGCCCGGGCGGCACCGCCAAGACGGAGGAGATCACCGTGCAGGTCGGCGAGACGGCGTCGCTCGATCTGGCGCTTGGCGGTGCGGCACAGCTGGAGCGCGTCACGATCGTCGGCTCGCTCCAGCGCAAGGACGTGCGCACGTCGGAGGTCGGCACCAGCGTGTCGCGCAAGATGATCGAAAGCCTGCCGCAGGAAACCCACAACTTCCTCAGTTCGGCCGATCTCGCGCCCGGCGTGCAGTTCGTGCAGGACGCCGGCGGCAACACGAAGATCCAGGCGGGCGCGCAGAACTTCGACCACGTCAACGTGTTCATCGACGGCGTAAGCCAGAAGAACAACGTCCTGCGCGGCGGCTTGACGGGCCAGGACTCGTCGCGCGGCAACCCGTTCCCGCAGTCGGCGATCGCCGAATACAAGGTGCTTACGCAGAACTACAAGGCCGAGTACGACCAGGTGAGCAGCGCAGCGATCAGCGCAATCACGAAATCGGGCACGAACGAATTCCATGGCGACGCATACGTCGATCGCACCGGGACCAACTGGCGCGCGCGTACGCCGTTCGAGAAACAGAACGAGGCGGCCGGGATTCCGCTGCCACCATCGGCGAAGTACGAATACGGCGTGAGCCTCGGCGCGCCGATCAAGCAGGACCAGGTGCACTACTTTTTCGCCTACGACGGCAAGGACATCAACGACTCGCGCAGCGTTGCTGCGCGCAACCTCGATCAGTTGCCTGCCGGCCAGGGCGTGGTGCCGTCGATCGCCGCGGCACAGGGATCGACGGTCGACAGGTTTCGCGAGCACCTGCTGTTCGGCAAGGTCGACGCGCAACTCAACGACGAGCAGAAGCTCACCGCCAGCATGCGGCTGCGGCGCGAATCGGACCGCCTTCCCGAGGATCGCAATCTCAGTGCGCCCGGCAATGACAAGGATCGCTCCAATGACGAGACCCATTTTGACCTGAAGCACGAGTGGGGGCGTCTCTCCTGGCTGAGCGAGGCGCGCGTTGGTTATGAAGACGCCGTGTGGAACCCTCATTCGGCGTCGAACGCACCATTTATCCGCTACAAATTCTCGCCCGGCACGCCGCAGCTGCTGAGCAACTCGCAGGATGTGCTGTTCGTCGGTGGTTCGCCCGACGCACAGCGGCGTGAACAAAAAGGACCCTACGTCTCGGAGGACCTCACGTTCACCGCACTGGCTCAACATGTGCTGAAGGGCGGCGTGAAGTTCAAGGCGGCGAGGTACGACCTGTCCGGCACCGCATTCAGTGTCGACACCGTCAACACGCTGGTCGACCGTACCAACGGGCAGCTCTTCTACGACGGTACCAACTGTTTGGGCACCAACATCATCAACGGCGGCAACAACAGCGACCAGTGCGAGATCCGGCGCGCGACGCCCGCGTCTCGGGCTGCCTTCAGCAACAACCAGATCGGGCTCTACATCCAGGACGACTGGGCGATCACGCGGCGCCTCGAACTGAACCTCGGCGTGCGGTACGACTACGAAACCAACATGCTCAACAACGACTACGTCACGCCGGCCGATCGCGTGGCCGCAATCTTCGGGCTCGATACGCGCACGTTCACGGGTCAGACCGCAAGCCCCGGGCAGACGTATGCGCAGTCGCTCGCCAAGGGCGGCATCAACATCTCCGAGTACATCGCCGCCGGCCACTCGCGCAAGTCCTTCACCGGCGCGATCGCGCCACGGATCGGCGCATCGTTCGATGTCCTGGGCGATCGCAACACGGTGCTGTTCGGCGGTTACGGCCGGTCGTACGACCGCACCATGGCCAACCACGCGCTGGATGAGTCTCAGCACAATGCGTCGCCGGGCCAGGGCGAGATCTGGCTCGTCAAGAACGACTTCAAGATGCCGTACGCGGACCAGTACAGTCTGGGTCTGCGCCAGGCGGTCGGCGCGTGGAATACCGAGGTGGCGGCGAGCCAGATCTACGCGAAGAACCAGTTCATCTGGTTCATCGGCAACCGCGATCTCAACGGCGGAACGTTCTTCCAGAGCCCGATCGATCCGCTGTTCGGCGGCCCGCCGGGTTACGGCAACCTGCTCCTGGGCGACTTCGTCGGCAAGACGCGAACCAGGGCGCTCTTCGTCAAGGGCGAGAAGCCGTACACCGTCGCCTCCGCATGGGGCGTGAACATCGCCTACACGCTCAGCGACGCCAAGACCACCCATCGCGAATGGAACAACGACATCTTCGACTTCACCTACGGCAAGCCCGGCCAGGGCGGTTGGAAGCCGTCGATCCTGGTCGATAAACATCGCCTCGTGGGTGCTGCCGTGCTTGACCTTCCGTGGGGTCTGACGCTGGCGAGCAAGGCGAGCTGGGCGAGTGGATTCCCGCGCCGCGTGACCACGTGCCCGGGCGGTTTCCCTGACCCGGGTACGGGCCGGGAGGGCACCTGCGTGACGGCCGAGGGCGACTCGCCGAGCTTCCGCCAGGTCGACATGAGCCTCAGCAAGGAACTCGTCTTTGGCGCCACCCGGTTCAGCGTGCGCGCTGACGTGTTCAACATCTTCAACGTGATCAACTACGGCGGCTTCGACGATTTTGCCGGGGCGCCTCCACCCCCGGGCAATCCGACCAACTCGTTCGGCGGAGACAACCTGAACCTGAACAAACCGAACGCCATCCGCGGCGATCCACGCACGGTGCGCGTTGCACTGGGGTTTCGCTGGTAACGCTGCCCGGCACGGGCAAACTGCTACAGCATATGCAGCAAGCCACGTGCCCTTTCAACGCTCGTGCGCGCAGGCGGGAGCGTGCCTGCAAGGGCGCGGCTTGGGCCGCACAATAGAGGGCGGCACCCATTGTCCTGCGCGCATGGCCTCCTACGTCCGCGCTATCGATTCGTCGAACGACCGCAAACGACGCGCGCTGCTGCGCGCGGCAGGCGGCGTGACTGCCGCAGCACTGGCGCCAGGCTGCGCACGCGAGCCCGACGCGACCGTGCGCTTCTGGGCCATGGGGCGCGAAGGCGAGGTAGTCGGTGAACTGCTGCAGGAACTCGAGCGCAGTGCCGGCATTCGCGTGCGCATCGAGCAACTTCCCTGGTCGGCGGCGCACGAGAAGCTGCTCACCGCGTTCGCGGGCGACACCACGCCCGATTTGTGCCAGCTCGGCAATACCTGGCTGCCGGAACTGGTCGCCCTCGGCGCGCTCGAGCCGCTCGGTGCGCGTGTGCGCGTTTCGCCGATCGTCGACGCGCGCGACTACTTCACGGGGATCTGGGACACCAACACCGCACAAGGCGATCAATACGGCGTGCCGTGGTACATCGACACGCGACTGCTTTTTTATCGCCCCGATCTTCTTGCCAAGGCGGGTTTTTCCGCCCCACCACGCAACTGGGATGAGTGGTTGCGCATGCTGACGGCACTCAAGGAGAGCGTCGGGCGCGACCGTTTCGCGATCCTGCTGCCGCTGAACGAGTTCGAACCGCTCGTCGCGCTGTCGCTGCAGCAGGACGAGCCGCTGCTGCGCGACGGCGATCGCTGGGGCAACTTCCGCTCAGAGGGATTTCGCCGCACGTTGCGGTTTTATCTGTCGATGTTCGAGCGCGGGCTTGCACCGCCCGCGAGTAACAACCAGATCGCCAATGTCTGGAACGAATTCGGGCGTGGGTACTTCAGCTTCTACATCTCCGGCCCGTGGAACATCGGCGAGTTCAAGCGCCGCCTGCCGGCCGAGTTGCAGTCGGCGTGGATGACTGCTCCGTTGCCCGGACCAAGCGGGCCCGGCGCATCGATAGCGGGCGGCTCCAGCCTGGTGGTGTTCCGGCGCTCGCGCGTCAAGGACACCGCGTGGCGCGTGGTCGAGTACCTGGCGCAACCGGCGGTGCAGCGGCGTTTCCATGCTCTCACCGGAAATCTGCCGCCGCGCCGCTCGGCCTGGGACGATCCCACGCTCGCGCGCGATCAGCATGCACGCGCTTTCTTCGATCAACTCGAACGCGTGCGACCTGCGCCGAAGGTTCCCGAGTGGGAACGCATCGCCACGGAATTGCGCTTGGTCGTCGAACGCGTGGTGCACGGAGAACTCGCCGCCGACGGCGCCCCGGCAGAGCTGGATGCGCGCGCCGACCGCATTCTCGAAAAGCGCCGCTGGATGCTCGACCGAAAAGCGGGGAAGGTAGAGGCAGGGTGAAAAGCTCGAGCGCCGGCTGGATCTTCGTCGCCCCTGCGCTCGCGGCGCTCGGCGTGTTTTTTGTCATCCCGGTGGCCAGTGCGCTGGCGATGAGCTTCACCGACTTCGATATCTATGCGCTCGCCGATATCGCCAACCTGCGTTTTGTCGGCCTCAGCAACTACGTGCGTCTGCTGCAAACGCCGCTGTTCTGGCAGGCGCTCCTGAACACGTTCTATTTCGTGGTTGTCGGCGTGCCGTTGTCGATCGCGGTATCGCTGGGCGCTGCGCTGCTGCTCAATTCGCGCCTTGTGCGGTTCAAGGCGTTCTATCGCACCGCCCTGTTCGCCCCGGTGGTCACGACCCTGGTCGCGGTCGCCGTCGTCTGGCGCTACCTGTTGCACACGCGGTACGGGTTCCTCAACTACGCGCTCGCCGCGTTCGGCATCGATCCAATCGACTGGCTCGGCGATCCGCATTGGGCGATGCCGGCGATCATCGTGATGTCGGTGTGGAAGAACTTTGGCTACAACATGGTGATCCTGCTCGCCGCGCTGCAGGCGGTGCCGGCGGAGCTGTACGAGGCGGCACGTATCGATGGCGCCTCCGCGCTGCGCCAGTTGCGCGATGTGACTCTGCCGGCGCTGGCGCCCGTATTGCTGATGGTCAGCATCCTGACGATGGCGGGCCATTTCCAGCTGTTCGCCGAGCCGTACGTGATGACGCAGGGTGGCCCGGCGCAGCGCACCATCACCGTCTTATATTTCATGTACGACGAGGGCTTCAAGTGGTGGAGCCTCGGCTCGGCCTCGGCGGTCGCCTTCGTGCTGTTTGTGATCATGTTCGCGGTCACGCTGCTGCAGCTGCGGGCGGCGCGTTACACGGAGGCGGCGTGAGCGACGCAAGACCCGCAAAGTCGTTGGCCATCAACGCCGCGCTGGCCGTAGTCGCCGCGCTGACGCTGTTTCCGCTTGCCTGGATGTTTTCGGCTTCGTTGATGGCGCCCGGCGAGACGAGCGTATTTCCGCCGCCGCTGCTGCCGCGCTCGGTCACGCTGGCGAACTATCGCGAACTTTTCGCCACCGCCGGCATCGGGCGGCAGATCGCCAACAGCGCCCTTATCGCGGCGTGCGCAACCGTGCTCTCGCTGGTCTTCAACCTGAGTGCCGGTTACGCGTTCGCCAAGCTCCGTTTTGCCGGACGCGATGCGACGTTCCGCACGCTGCTCGGTGCGCTGGTCATCCCCGGCCAGGTGGCCATGATGCCGCTCTTCCTGATGCTCAAGCAGATGGGGCTCGTCAATACCTACGCCGGCGCGCTGGTGCCGTGGCTCGCGAGTGTGTTTGGCATCTTCCTGGTGCGACAGTACGCATTGTCGATTCCCGACGAGTTGCTCGAGGCGGCGCGCATCGACGGTGCAGGCGAGTTGCGCATCTTCACGTCGATCGTGTTGCCGCTGCTCACGCCGATCGTCGTCACGCTCGCGGTGCTCACGTTCCTCGGCTCGTGGAACGACTTCATGTGGCCGCTGATCGTGCTCACCGATCGCGAACTGCAGACGCTGCCGGTGGCGTTGGCCGGCCTGTCGCGCGAGCACGTGCAGGACACCGAGCTGATGATGGCGGGCTCAGTCGTCACCGTGCTGCCGGTGCTGGTCCTGTTCCTCGTCCTGCAGCGCTACTACATGCAGGGCCTGCTGATGGGAAGCGTGAAGGGATGATCCGGCGCCGCGGCGCTCCGGTTGCTTTTGCGGCCTTCCTGGCGTTGCTCGTCTCAGTCGGGCCGAATGCGACCGCCGCGGCATCGACGCGCCTTCTCGACGACTTGAGCGATGTTTCAGCATGGCGCGCGAGCGCGTCCGACGACGTGAGCGCGAAATTGCGCCGCGAGCGCGACGGCAGCCTGTGTCTGGATTTCGATTTCGGCGGTGTATCCGGATACGCGGTGCTCCGGCGCGAGCTGGAGTTGGCGCTGCCGCCGGACTACGTCTTCCACGTGCGGGTAAAGGGCAGCGGGCCGGCCAACGATCTGCAGTTCAAGCTGCTCGATGCCAGCGGCGATAACGTGTGGTGGGCGACGCGGCCGGGGTTCGTCCTGCCGGCGCAACCGACCGATCTGCGCTTCAAGCGCCGCCACATCAGCTTCGCATGGGGACCGACGCAGGATCGCGAGCTGCGCCGAACCCACACGATCGAATTCGTGATCGCGCCAGGCGCGGGCGGGCACGGCTCATTTTGCCTGCAGCGGCTCGCCCTCGAAGAGCGTGCGACCGAAGCGGCGCCGCGCAAGCCGCGCGTGACGGCGAGCGCGGTGCTTGGCTCCAACGCGGCGGCGCTGGCGCTCGACGGCCACGCGGATACGGCGTGGCGTGCGCCCGGTGGCGCGCAGACGTTGCAGATCGATTTCGGCGCCGCGCGCGAATTCAACGGCGTCAAGCTGCGCTGGCTGCGCGGCGAGCGAGCGACCGACTATGACCTGGAAATCTCGGACGATGGGCGCCGGTGGTCGACACTTCGGCGTGTGCGTGGCGGTGGCGGCAACCTCGATGCGCTGTTCCTGCCCGAGTCGGAAGCGCGGTACCTGCGCCTGAAGCTCCTGCGCAGTCGCGATGCCGGATACGCGCTGGCCGAGATCGAGCTGCCCGACCACCGGCAATGGCCAACGCTGAACGCCGCACTGGCAACGCTCGCGGCCGAAGCGCCGCGCGGACATGTGCCGCGCGCGTTTCTAGGCGAGCAGAACTATTGGACCCTGGTTGCAGTCGACGGCGGTGGCGCGCGGTCCGCGCTCATGAGCGAAGATGGTGCGATCGAAATCGGTCGCGGCGGTTTCAGCGTCGAGTCGAGCGTGCAACTGGCCGACGGCCAGCGCGTCACCTGGGCCGATGCACAGCTCACCCAATCGCTGCGCGACGGTTATCTGCCGCTGCCGGCGGTGCATTGGCGCCATGCCGTGTTCGAGCTCGACGTCGAAACCTGCGCGGACGGTGCGCGCGAGGCGCCGAACGTGTTGGCGCGCTACACGCTGCGCAATCGCACCGATCGCGAACTGGCGCTGACACTGGCGCTCGCGGTACGGCCCTGGCAGGTGAATCCGCCACAGCAGTTCCTGTCCACGCCAGGAGGAGCGAGCCCGATCAACACGCTGCGCTGGACCGAGGGTCTGCTGCAGGTCGGCGATCGCGCTGCCTTGCGCGCCACGCAGGAGCCGCAGCGCGTCGCTGCAGCTGCGCTCGACGCCGGCATCGACCTGGACGCGCTCGAGCGTGCACCGCTGCGCGCGGATCTCACCGATGCGCAGGGCATGGCGTCGGGCTCGCTTGGCTTTGCAGTCGTGCTGCCTGCGCACGGCACCCGCACGGTAGGCTGGGTCGCGCCGCTCGCCGCGCCGGCGGCGCCCTCGCGCGTGACCCAGG
>Ga0137409_10005052_pt1 | contig 13786 bp, 12 predicted proteins | sample CZODoug1_16funga_FD_122059 | JGI IMG/M metagenome (GOLD analysis project Ga0137409, IMG submission 122059) | Vadose zone soil fungal communities from Angelo Coast Range Reserve, California, USA - CZODoug1_16fungal (Hybrid Assembly) | ecosystem: Environmental > Terrestrial > Soil > Vadose zone... | reverse complement strand
CGCATGCCGGAGCGAAGCGTCTAAAAGACGGCCTGACCTCCGTCGTCACCGCGAAGCCCGAATCCAAGGAGACGATCGACGCTGATGTGGATCAGCCAACCGAGGAGCGGCCAGGGATTCACTACACCGACGAGGAGTAGCGCGCCGATCCAAAGGACGGCCGGCACCGTGTACGTGTGCCACACGTTGTACAGCCACACCCCGCGGGGAGGCAGATAGCCGCGAGCCGGCGCGGGTCCGAAGAGCGAGGCCGGGATCAGACCAAACAGATCCGGCGCAAGCAGGAGCAGCCAGAAAACCCAACCGAGCTGGTCCTTCTGCCAGATCGCCGCGCCCACGAAGATCAGCGTGGCGGCGAGGTATTCGGTCCGATGTATCGCGGTGGCCTGTCTCACCAAGCGCCCTCCCTCGCGCGGACTCCCCTGAGCGGGGGCGTGTCTGTTCCGTACCGCGCAGCCCGTACCCAATTCCCCTGAAGTGGTGACATGCCCAGCGGAGCTCGTGCGTCAATCAGTTTGATGAACGATCGCGTCGACTTCGTCTGCGCTCGTGCGGACCATCAGGGGTCCGAACCGAACGACGCCCTGACGATGCACGAGGACCGCTGGGCGTACTGCTCGGGCGGTGCCGGCGCGCCGGACGCCGTGCCCGCTTTCAAGCTGTCCTCCAGCGTGCGGATGTATCCGGCGTTGAGTCGGCGCACGGTGAAGAGGCTGAGCACCGCCAGGGTGAAGACGCACGCGAGAAGCAGCGGACCGGCGACCGCGTGGGGGAGCGCGACGATGGCGAGGGAGAGCGAGCTGCCCGCCGCAGTGCCGAGCCGGTCGAAGGCGACGTCGATGACGGTCTTGGCGCGGCCCGGGCTCGCGGTCATCACCATGATCTTGTCGGCGAGCGTCACCGCCTCGTCCACGCTGTGGGTGATGAACACCACGGTCTTCTTGTCGGTCTCCCAGATCCGCAGCAGCTCCTGCTGCAGGATGGTGCGGTTCTGCTCGTCGAGCGCCGAGAACGGCTCGTCCATCAGCAGCACCTCAGGGTCGTTGGCGAAGGCGCGTGCAATCGAGACGCGCTGGCGCATGCCGCCCGAGAGCTGATGCGGATAGAGCTTGGCGTAGCGCGTAAGGCCGGTGCGCTCGAGCCAGTGCTCCACGGCGGTCTCGATTGCCGCCTTCGGTGCCTTGCGCATGCGCAGCCCGTAGGCCGCGTTGTCCCACACCGTCATCCAGGGAAAGATCGAGTCGCCCTGGAAGATGATGGAATATTGCGGCCGCCCCGGCGCGGGGTCGGCGATGGTCGCTTCGCCGCTGGTGACGGTCTCGAGCCCGCCGAGAATGCGCAGGAGCGTAGTCTTGCCGCAGCCGGAAGGGCCGACGATGGCAAAGAATGTTCCTTCCTCGATGTCGATCGACACGTCGTCGACCGCCACCAGATTGCGGAACCGTTTGGTGAGATGGTTGATGCGGATCTTGATCGGGCGCCGCGGCGCCGGATTGGCAGCGACGATCATGCGTCCGCTTTCCATCGGATGACGACGCGTTCGACCTCGCGCAGCAGCATGCTGATGCCGAAGCCGATGAGCGCGATGGTGAACAGGCCGACATACATCTTGGCGACCGCGAAGGTCTCCCAGGCGCTCCAGATCATGTAGCCGAGCCCGCTCTTCGCGCCCACCATCTCGGCGACCGCAATCAAAATGAGCGCGAGGCCGGCGCCGAGCTTGATGCCGGTCATGATGAACGGCAGCGCGCCCGGCAGCGCGATGGTGCGGAAGGTGTCCCAACGGCTCGCCTTGAAGCTTCTGCCGACGTCGAGATAGATCGGTGGAATTTGAAGAACGCCCGCGGTCGCGTTGATCGCGATCGGAAAGAACACGCCGATCGCCACCATCACGACCTTCGACATCTCGCCGAGCCCGAAGATCAAAAGAATGAACGGCAGGATCGCGCTCTTGGGGATCGGGTAGGTGGCGATGATGAGGGGTTCGACCAGCGCGCGCACCGGGCGCGAGATGCCCATGGTGATGCCGATGAGGATCGCCGGGATGCCGCCGAGGAGGAAGCCGAGCAGGATGCGCTGCAGGCTGATCAGCACATGCTCGATCAGCTCGCCGCTCATCAGCATCTCGCTCATCATGCCGATGATGCCCGATGGCACCGGAAAGAAGCGCACGTCGACGGAGTCCAGCCGGCCCGCGATCTCCCAGATCAGCAGGAGCCCGAGCGGGGAGGCGAAGCTCATGATGCGCTCGCGCCGGCGTGCCGAAAGCCGCGCCTGCTCGCCGATGTCGATCAGCTCGGTTTCGGGCGCGCTCGATTTGGCTTTGGATATCGCGCTGTCGGGCGCGGTCATGCGATCCCTCTTTGATCGTCATGGCCGGGCCTGTCCCGGCCATCCACGACTTTGATGCTGAGCGGAAGTGTAAAGACGTGGATGCCCGGCACAAGGCCGGGCATGACGCGGAAAATTCAATGCCGTTTCGCCTGTCACCCCCACGGATCGACCGCGACATGGATCGCGCCCGACTCGCCTTCGCCACCGACCGTGCGCAGCGCGCGGTCGGTCTCGGCGAGCGGGAACACGTGCGTGCACATGTCCTCGAGCGGGTACTTGCCGCCGGCGATGATCCCGAGCGCCAGCTCCACGCTCGCATAGCTGTGGCCGCGCATGCCTTTGACGGTGAGGAAGCGCGTGATCAGGAGATCGCTGTTGAATTCCGGCACGGTCTTGAACTTGCGTCCGCCCAGGATGATGCGGCCGCTCTTGCGGGCCACGTAGATCGCGCTCACCACCGTGGCGGGCCCGCCGGAGGCGCAATCGATAACCAGGTCGGCCATGTCGCCGCCGGTGATGTCGCGCACGGCATCGCGCAGGTCCTGCTCCTCCACATTCACCGTGTGGGTTGCGCCGAGCGCTTTGGCGAGCGCGAGCCGCCGCGCATCGACGCCGAGCCCGCTGACGATGATTGCGCCCGCACTCGCCTCCTTGGCGGCGACCGTGCAGGCGAGGCCCTGCTGGCCCGGCCCCTGGATCACCACCACCTCGCCGAGCTTCACGCCGCCCTGCAGATAGGTCCATTCGACGCCGTTGCCGAGCGGCAGCGCGAGCGAAGCGAGCTTGGCCGGCACATGGTCGGGCACGCGATGGAAGACGGCGTTGGGATGCAGATACTGATACTGGCTGTAGCCGCCCCACAGCGACGGCGCGACCGCGATCGGGGTCGAGCCATAGCGGATGGTCGGATCTTCGGGCGGGCGGTTGAGCGTGTCGGTCTCGTCGCAGAGCCGGAAGTCGCCGCTGCGGCAATAGCGGCAATGGCCGCACGGCAGATACTCTTCCAGCGCGACGCGGTCGCCTTCCTTGATGCCGAAGCGGGCGGCGGCCGCGGCACCGAGCCTGGCGACGCGTCCGACCGCCTCATGCCCGAGGATCAGGGCGCCGCGCGCCTTTGGATATTTCAGATAGTAGGGCCAGTCGCTGCCGCACACGCCGCAGAGCTCAATGCGAAGCAGCCCGCCGTCGGGCGGCAGGTCCGGCTCCTTGAACGTGCGCACCTCGGTGCGCCGGATGTCGTAGGACACCGCTGCGGCGATGTCGTCCACGGTCGCTTCCTTTGTTCAGGCCGCACGCGCGTGCAGCGCCATGGCCACCAGCGCAATGCCGCCCATCAGCATGTTGATCCCCACCAGCAATCCGATCGCCCAGCTGGCCGTGCCGGGAAATCCGGCGAGGATGAGGAGGGCGAGCACGATATCGACAATGCCGCTCACCAGCATCCAGCCCCAGCGGCCGCCGAACTCGCGCCGGTGATCGAGCGCGTACATGATCGAGACCGCGCCCTCGATCAGAAAGAAGATCGCAAGCCCGAGCGTCAGCGACAGCACGCCGCCAAACGGCCACCACAACAGCGCTGCGCCGGTTGCAATCGCCAGCAGCGCCGACAGCAAGGACCACCAGAAGCCAGGCAGCTGACGCATCCAGATGGTGGTGACGAGGCCTAGAATTCCGCTCAGCAGAAACAGCCAGCCGAGCAGGACGGTGACCGCGAGCGCGGCGGCTCCCGGCACGATGACGGCAATCGCGCCGAATGCAATGAGCATGAGGCCTTCAACCAGGAACAGCACCCAGTGCCTGCGGATCGATCTGAGCAGCAGATCGCTCGGTTGCTCCGGCTCGGTTTCGATCGAGGACATCGCTGGCACTCCTGCGGTTGCGTGAGGCCAGAATGCCTGAAGTCGGACCATTGTTCCAATGGGTCGGAAGGTGTGTCGCTCGGCAATGCGAGCAGGGCCGTAGGGCGCAATCGCTTTATTGCGCCATTCCTGCCACGGGCCGGCCGACCCCATTGACGGAAGCATGCCTTCGAAACGGCGCAATAAAGCGATTGCGCCCTACGGCCGAAACGTGCGGCTCGTCACAGCATCGGTGTCAACTACGATGCCAAATCGTGCTTTGCGATCGGGCGCTCGGATACCTGCGATTGCGCGGCGCTGAGCGCGTGACCGATCATGACAATGACCGGGCCGTCCGGCGCTGCGTCAGCAAGCTGCGCCGCGATGGTCGCGATCGTCGCGCTGATCACCTGCTCATCCGGGCGGGTCGCGGACGCGACCGCGATCGCCGGCGTTTCGGGGTTGAGCCCTTGCGCCAGGGCGGTGGCTGCAAGCTCCGCCAGCGTGCGCTTGGGCATGTAGACCACGGTGGTGGTCGCGGGATCAGCAACGCTCCGCCAGTCGATGTCGGCAGGCAGGCGGCCGTTTGCGCCATGCGCGGTGATGTATTGTACGCGCCGCGCCAGCTCGCGCTGCGTGAGCGAGACGCCGAGGCGGCTCGCGGCTCCTTGCGCAGAGGTGATGCCGGGCACGACCTCGACCGGAATGCCGGCCGCCTGGCAGGCGGCGATCTCCTCGCCGGCGCGGCCAAAGATCATGGGATCGCCGCCCTTGAGCCGCACCACGCGCTTTCCCGACCTGGCAAGCGAGATCATCATGGCGTTGATCTCGTCCTGCCGGCACGAAGGGCCGTAGCCAGTCTTGCCGACCATCATCTTCCTGGCCTCGCGGCGGGCGAAATCGAGGATCGCGGGTGCGACCAGATTGTCGATCAGGATCACGTCGGCTTCCTGCAGCGCGCGCACGGCCCGCAATGTGAGCAGCTCGGGATCGCCCGGGCCGGCACCGACCAGCGTGACCGAGCCGTTGACGTGTGGCTTATTCTTGGGCGCGGGCATGGATCAACATCCGTTTGAGCTCCGGCAGACACGAGCCGCAATTGCTGCCGGCTTGTAGCGTCTTGCCGATATCGTCGATAGTCCGCACGGCGCCCGATTGCACCGCGCTACGCACCGCCTCGACGCCGACGCCGAAACAGGCGCAGACGATGGGCTCGCTTTCGACCAGCGCCTGGGCGGCGATCGTGAATGGGGTGCCGTCCTCAGCGTCGGTTGCGGTCAGGGCGGGCACGACCGCATTGGCGGGCGCGAGGCAGATGCGGCCGTTGAACTCGCCTTCAACGAAGGACGCGGCGTGGTAGCTCTGACCCTCGAGGCGCTCCGCCAGCCGGGCGTCATGGCCGAGCGACTGATGGGCGAAATCATGCCACAGCATCGGCCCGCGATTGGTCGCCAGCCGATATTCAATGCCGGCCGCCGAGGTGACGCGCGCCCACCAGGTCTCGTCCGGCAGCGTGAGCGGCGCCTGCGTCTGCGCAAAGCCGCGCAGCGAGAACGACACCGGCGCGATCGCGGCCGGCGTGGCCTTGGCTTCCGGCTGGCCCGAATAGGGATCGGTCTGCGCCGAAACGAGCTCGCCCACGCGCGCGCAGGAGGCGGTCTGGTCACTCCAATGGATCGGCACGAACAATGATCCGGGTCGTTGATTCTCGCTCACCATCACCTTGAGGATGCAGCTTCCGTGCGCGGTCGCAACCCGCGCAAAGCCGCCGTCGCTCAGGCCGAAGGCCGCGGCATCGCCGGGGCTCACCTCGACGAACGGCTCCGGCAGATGGGCGGCGAGCCGCGGGCTCAGGCCCGATCGCGTCATGGTGTGCCACTGGTCGCGGATGCGGCCGGTGTTGAGGCGCAGCGGATGGGCGTCCGACGTTGCTTCCTTCAGCGCCGGCGGTTCCGGCGCGATGAAGCGGGCCTTGCGATCGGGCGTGAAGAAGCCGCCCTCGGCGAAGAAGCGGCGCTCGGTTGCCCTGTCGCCTTTGCGCAGCGGCCACTGCACGGGCGCGAGTGCGTCGTACTCTTCATCCGGGGTCGCGGCCAGCGCACCAATGTCGAAATCGCGCGTGCCGTCGTTCTCGAACGCCGAGAGCGCGGCGTGCTCGCGGAAGACGTCGGCGGGTGAGGTGTACGCAAATGCCTCGGCAAAGCCTAAGCGCTGCGCCACGTCCGAGACGATGCGCCAGTCGGGCCGTGCGTCGCCTGGCAGCGGCAGGAACGCGCGTTGCCGCGAGATGCAGCGCTCGGAATTCGTCACCGTGCCATCCTTCTCGCCCCAGGCGGCAGCCGGCAGCAGCACATGCGCGCCCGCATTCACGGTGTCGTTCGAGAGCACGTTCTCGGATACGACGAACAGATCAAGCTGCTTGAGCGCCTCGCGCACGGCGCCGGCGCGCGGCAGCGACGCCGCCGGATTGGTGGCCATCACCCACAGCGCTTTGATCTCGCCGCGCGCGATCGCCTCGAACATTGCGACCGCCTTGTGACCCTCGCGCTCGGCCATGCGCGGCGCGTTCCAGAACCGCCGTACGCGATCGATTTCAGTTGGCGTGAAACCCATGTGGGCGGCGAGCTGATTGGCGAGCCCGCCGACCTCGCGCCCGCCCATGGCGTTGGGCTGGCCGGTGAGCGAGAACGGGCCCATGCCGGGTCGGCCGATGCGCCCGGTCGCGAGATGGCAGTTGATGATGGCGTTGACCTTGTCGGTGCCCTGCGCCGACTGGTTGACGCCTTGCGAATAGCAGGTGACGACGCGCGCGCTGGCATAGAACAGATCGAAGAAATATTGGACGCTGCCCTGCGTCAGCCCGGTCGCGCGTGCTGTCGTTGCAAGGTCGGGCGCGATCTCGTGCGCGCGTGCGTAGGCCTCGGCAAAGCCGAGCGTGTGCTCGCTCACATAGTTCTGGTCGACGGCCCCGCGCCGGATCAGATCGACGAGGAGGCCGCAGAACAGTGCCGTATCGGCGCCGGGCGCGATCGGCAGGAACAGATCGGCTTCTTCCGCGGTCACCGTGCGGCGCGGGTCGATCACCACGATGCGCGCCCCGCGCTCGGTCTTGTTGTGCAGCATGCGCTGGAACAGCACCGGATGACACCAGGCGGTGTTCGAGCCCACCAGCACGATCAGGTCGGCCTCGTCGAGGTCGCTGTAGGTGCCGGGCACGGTGTCGGCCCCGAAGGCGCGGCGATGACCGGCGACCGACGATGCCATGCACAGCCGCGAATTGGTGTCGACATTGGCCGAGCCGATGAAACCCTTCATCAGCTTGTTGGCGACGTAGTAGTCCTCGGTCAGGAGCTGGCCGGAGAGATAAAACGCGACCGCGTTTGGCCCGTGACGCTCGACGATGTCCCTGAAGCCATTGGCGACGCGGTCGAGCGCGCTGTCCCACGAGACGCGCGCGAGCGCGCCATCGTCTTGCCGCAGCATCGGATGGAGCAGCCGGCTGCCAAGCCCGAGCGTCTCGCCGAGCGCCGAGCCCTTCGAGCAGGTGCGGCCGAAATTCGCCGGATGCTCGGGGTCGCCCTCGACCGTTGCGCCGCCGCGCCCGTCCGGCGTGATCAGAAGCCCGCAGCCGACCCCGCAATAGGCGCAGGTGGTGCGGATTGTCGATACGGTTTGTGCGCTCATGAGCAGATCTCGCTGCTGAACGCGCCACATGCACCCCATGCAAGTGATTTGACGATGCGTGCCGCAGGCGCCACCTCTCCCCGCAGGGGAGAGGTCGACCGCCGAAGGCGGTCGGGTGAGGGGGTTCGGAACTCTCGATTGTTCGTAACCCCCTCACCCCACCCCTCTCCCCTGCGGGGAGAGGGAGCGCGCCGAGTCTGCCGCACGGTGTGGGGCCAACTCACGCTCACCATCAGTACACGTCCTGCTGATAGCGACCGGTTTTCTTCAGGTCGGCGATGAACGCCACCGCGTCGTTGACCGAGCGAACGCCGTAGCTCGCGATCACGTCGATCAGCGCGCGCTCGACATCCTTCGCCATGTGCTTGGCGTCGCCGCAGACATAGACGTGCGCGCCTTCCGCGATCCAGGCCCACAGGTCGCGGCCGACCTCGCGCATGCGATCCTGCACGTAGATCTTCTGGTCGCCGTCGCGCGACCAGGCAAGCGTGAGGCGGGTGAGCACGCGCGCGGCCTTCATGCCGGCGAGCTCGTCCTCGTAGAAGAAGTCGTAGTTGCTGCGCTGGTGGCCGAAGAACAGCCAGTTGCGGCCGGGCGCCTTGCTGGCCATGCGCTCATGCAGGAAGGCGCGGAACGGTGCCACCCCGGTGCCGGGCCCGATCATGATGATCGGCACGGCGGGATCGGCGGGCAGCGCGAAAGCATGCGCCTTCTGCACATAGACCTTGAGGGTGCCGCCGGGCTTGATGCGATCGGCCAGGAATGTGGATGCGACGCCGAGGCGGGCGCGGCTGTCGATCTGGTAGCGCACGGTGTCGACCGTGAGTGCGAGGCGCTTGCGATCAACCTTCGGCGAGGACGCGATCGAATAGAGCCGCGGCTGCAGCGGATCGAGCGCCTCGATGAAGGCCTCCGGATCGGGACGCACGCCCGAGAACTTCTGGATGGCGGCGAGCACGTCGAGGGCCGCGGCGTCGCCATCGGGGTCCTCGCCGGCCGCCAGCGCCTTCGCCTTCAGCCGCCGCTCGCCGCCGGCAATGTAGGAGAAGAGCTGGAACAGCATGTCAGGCGCCGCCCCGAGCGACACGCCGTCGATCAGCACGTCACGCAGCGTGCGGCCGCCGATCGGGAAATCCGGCGGCGCGTTGAGCGCCGCGATCACCGCATCCGCCAGCGCCGGATCGTTGGTCGGAAAGATGCCGAAGGCGTCGCCGACGGTGTAGTCGATGCTGTTGCCCAGATCGAACTCGATGTGCCAGGTCTCCTTGGCGGAGCCCTTCTTGTTGAGGCGGGTGCGGGAGAGGAACGTCGCCTCCGCCGGGTTATCGCGGGAACATCCGGGCGCCACGGCCGGAGCAGCCGTAGCATCGGCAACCGTCGTCGCGGACATCGTCGCAACGGGCGCGGCGCTGTCCAGTTCCTGATGAAGCGTCTTGAGCATGCGGGCGGTTTCTTTCCCGCCGGGCACGCAGAGATTCAGCCGCGCTTCCTTTTTTGAGAAGAGCGCTTCGGAATAGTCCTGACAATTGTATCCGCATTGTCCGCAGTCCTGTTGCGCCATCGCGGCCATCATCCGCCGGTGCAGCGGACGACCTTGCGCGAGATTCATACGTTCGGCGAGCGGCAGTGTCTGGTCGTGCCAGGGTGCCTCGCCGTCATCGCCATCACCGTTGCCAGTGGGCGCCACCATCCCCGGCAGGCTCGGCATCAGCGCCGCCGACTCCGCCGGCGACAGCGTCTTGATGCCGGCGCCATCGAGCGAAAGGAGGCCCGCAAAGAAGCCGTTGAGCCAGGTGCGCTGCTCGAGCGTGAACGGCGCACTTTCGGGAATGAGCTCGGGGATCGGGGGACGCGGGGCGATGCTCATGCCGTCGTCTCCGCCATGGTCTTGAGTGCGGCGACGTCGTGCCGGCGCGCGAAATCGAGAAATGTCTCGTCGGGATTGGCGCGGCGATCGAGATAGCTCCTGAGCAGGCGCTCGACCAGCACGGGCGCATCCTCCGCCTTCACGTCGCGGATCACCTCGCGGGCGAGGCCCGCCTGCGGGCCGAAGCCGCCGCCGACATGCAGGTGATAGCCTTCGACGGTGTCGCCGTCGTCCGAGGTTGCGACCTTGCAGGCGATGAGCCCGATGTCGCCTATATAATGCTGGGCGCAGGAATGGTGGCAGCCGGTGAGGTGGATGTTCACCGGGCTGTCGAGCGTGACGCGCGCCTCGCACCAGCGCGCGATCTCTTCCGCGTGGCGCTTGGTGTCGGAGGCCGCGAAGCGGCAGCCGACATTGCCGGTGCAGGCGACGAGGCCGGCACGGATCGAGCTCGCACTGGTCGAGAGCCCAAGCGCTTCGATGCCGCTGACCGCGTCCTTGATCCGGTCGGTGGGCACGCCCGAGATGAGCAGGTTCTGCCAGACGGTGAGGCGGATGTCGCCGTCGCCGAAGGTGCGCGCGATGCCGGCAAGCCCACGCATCTGGTCTGCGGTGAGACGCCCGACCGGCAGCACCACGCCGATCCAGTTGAGCCCATCCTGCGCCTGCGCATGCACGCCGATATGGGCCGAGCGATCGAAGGCCGGACGCGGCGCCAGCGCCTCAGGCGGAACGCGGGTGAGCTTGCGGCCGAGCTTCTCCTCGGCGAGTGCCACGACCTTGTCGAGGCCGAGCGCGTCGATGACGTATTTGAGTCGGGCCTTGTTGCGGTTGGTGCGGTCGCCGTGCTCGATGAACACGCGCACGACCGCATCGGCCACCTTGGTCGCGTCTTCGGGCGTCACAATCACGCCGGTCTCGCGCGCAAAGTCATGGTGGCCGGTGATGCCGCCGAGCATCAGACGGAACCAGACGCCGGGCGCGACGCCGTCCTTCACGTCGACAGCCTGGAACCCGATGTCGTTGGTGTCCTCCAGCACCGGGATGATGCCGCCGCCATCAAAGGCGACGTTGAACTTGCGCGGCAGGCCGTAGAGCGCACGTTCATTGAGGATGTGGAAGTGCCACTCGCGCGCATAAGGCCTTGTGTCGATCAGCTCCTGCCGGTCGATGCCAGCGGTGGGAGAGCCGGTGACGTTGCGGATGTTGTCGGCGCCGGATCCGCGCGAGCAGAGACCGAGGTCCTGGATTCCCTCGACCATCGCGACCGCGTCCTTCGGCTCGATCTCGCGCATCTGGATGTTGGCGCGCGTGGTGACGTGGGCGTAGCCATGGGCGTAGCGATCGGCGAGGCTCGCGAGCCCGTCGAGCTGCCAATGGGTGAGAATGCCGTTGGCGATGCGCAGCCGGCACATATAGGCGCTCTGCGCCGGTGCGCAGTAGAACAGGCCGTAGTAGCGCCAGCGGAAATTATCGGCTGCCTTCGGCGCCTCGTTCTTGGCGGCCTGCTCCTTCAGCCGCTCATAGGCATCGAAGGGATGCTGCTCGCGCTTGAACTTTTCCTCGTTGCACAGCTTGCCGCCGGCCTTGACGGTGCGGTCCTGCGCTTTGATGTGGATCACGTCGGGGCCGACCGGCTCGGCCGTGGCCGGCGAAGCCTCGCCGCCACGCGCCGCGCGCGCGATCTGCAGGCCGGCACTGAAGCCTTCCAGGTAGCGCTTCTGCTCGGGCGTGAAATCGCCGGACATATCGCTGTGCCGCTTTGCTATGCCGCTTCGACGAAGCTGTGCCGTTCGTACAGGAACTCGAGCACGCGCTGGCGGCACTTCAGGTAGGTCGCGTTGGCGGCAAGCTCGAGCCGGCGCCGCGGCCGCGCCAGCGGCACCTCGAGCACCTCGCCGATGCGCGCCGCCGGGCCGTTTGTCATCATCACGATGCGGTCGGACAGCAGCACGGCCTCGTCGACGTCGTGCGTGATCATCAGCACGGTGTTGCCGAGCTTCTGATGAATCGCCATCACCGAATCCTGCAGATGCGCGCGGGTGAGCGCATCGAGCGCGCCGAACGGCTCGTCGAGCAGCAGCACCTTCGGTTCCATGGCGAGCGCGCGGGCAAGCCCGACGCGCTGCTTCATGCCGCCGGAGATCTCGGCGGGCCGCTTGTCCTTGGCATGCGCCATCTGCACCAGCTCGAGATTGTGCATGGTCCAGTCATGTCGCTCGTCGCGCGAGCGCGTCGACGAGAACACCTTGTCCACCGCGAGCTTGACGTTCTGATAGACCGTGAGCCACGGCAGCAGCGAATGGTTCTGGAACACGACCGCCCGGTCGGGGCCGGGCTCGTTGACCTCCTGGTTCTCCAGCAGCACGGCGCCGCGCGTCACCGGCAGGAGGCCCGCCACGATGTTGAGCAGCGTGCTCTTGCCGCAGCCGGAGTGGCCGATAATGGACACGTACTCGCCGCTCTCGATGCTGAGCGCGATGTCCCTGAGCACCTCGGTCTCGCGCGAGCCGCGGTGGAAGGACTTATCGACGTGATCGATCTTGAGATAGGACGTCATATCGTCTGATCCTTCAGTTGGCGGCGGTGCCGCGCGTCACGATCACGGCGATGCCGGCCACGATGCGGTCGAGAATGAAGCCGACCACGCCGATGTCGTGCAGATAGGCCGAGCCCAGCATCAGTGCCGCGCCGACGAAAATGCCCAAAATGAATCTCATGTCCGTCTCCCCAATAAAAATCGGCCAAGTCTAGTCCCTCATATACGGAGCATAGCCTGATCTTGGTTGCGTGGGGGGCAGCTCTGTAATTTGGAGCAATTCCAATGTTGTTTCCGTGGCTTGCATTGCGCTCGCGAGGGTGACAGTTATTTTCGGACGCGCCGCTCTGCACGCGCAACCAAAAGCGAGGCCGCCGATGCACCGCCGAATAATCGCCGTCGCGCTCGCGACTGTTTTGCTGCCGCTCGCCGCCAACGCCCAGGCGCCCGCGCCCAAGGATGCGCCCAAGGAGGCGGCGAAGGTTTACGTGCCAGGTCTCGAGCAGTTCATGAACGTGATCCTCATCGAGCACAACAAACTCTGGTTCGCCGCCAAGGCACGCAACTGGCCACTCGCGGCCTATGAGCTCGGCGAAATCAAGGAAGTCATGTCGGACGTGCAGGACGTGGTGCCGACCTTCAAGAACCTGCCGCTTGCCCAGATGATCGACGCCGTCATCACCAAGGAGATCGTCGATCTGGAGAAGGCGGTCGAGGCCAAGGATTTCAAGAAATTCGCCGCCGGCTACGACAAGCTCAACGCCGCTTGCAATTCCTGCCATCAGGGCACCGAAAACGGCTTTGTCGTCATCCAGCGCCCGAACCGGCCGGCCTTCACCAATCAGGACTACCGGCCGCATTAAAGCCGTGGCGGTGGCACGCATGATCCCCGCGTGCTAAACGCGGGGCGCATGGCCAGTCCCGATGACCTCAAACAAATCGCACCCACCGGCAAGTTGCGCGGCGGCGTTGTGATATCGCCGGCGGCCTCGGTCTTTTTCGCCATCAAGGATGGCAAGGGCGAGGTGCAGGGCGTCACCGTCGATCTGGTGCGCGCCTTCGCCGAAACGCTGAAGCTGCCGCTGGCGCTGCAGGTCTATGACAATTCCGGCCAGGTGACCGATGCGGTCGCCAGCGCGGCCTGCGACCTCGCCTTCATGCCGCAGGATGCCGAGCGGGCGAAGAAGGTCGATTTCGGTCCGGCCTATTATTTCATCTCCAGCACCTATCTGGTACCGGCCGGCTCGAAAATCCAAAGCATCGACGAGGTCAACCGCCCCGGCGTGCGCATCGTCGGCATCTCCAACACCACGACGGTGCGCAGCGCGCGCCGCACCGCGCCGCTGGCGTCGGTCGAGGAAGTGCCGAGCGTCGATCTGATGACCGAGATGGCGGCCACGGGAAGAGGCGACGCCTTCGCGCTGTCGCATGACTCGTTCACCGGCTTGCTGCCGAAATTGCCGGGCGCGCGCGTGCTGGCCGGACATTTCCAGCAGACCGGCATCTCCGTCGCGGTGCCGAAGG
>Ga0137409_10005050_pt1 | contig 13786 bp, 16 predicted proteins | sample CZODoug1_16funga_FD_122059 | JGI IMG/M metagenome (GOLD analysis project Ga0137409, IMG submission 122059) | Vadose zone soil fungal communities from Angelo Coast Range Reserve, California, USA - CZODoug1_16fungal (Hybrid Assembly) | ecosystem: Environmental > Terrestrial > Soil > Vadose zone... | reverse complement strand
GCTCCAGCTAAGAACACTTTCATGAGAAACCTCCTTTGTCCGAGGTCGACAACGCAGACTCTCTGTTTGGGGTGAGCAAGGCTGCAGTCAATCCAAGAACGACGGACCCACCGACGATACCGAGCGATTCGGGTAATTCCGGTTTTGCCGTCATCAGTAAGAGAATTCCGAGAAAGATCGCGGTTCTGACACCCAGCGAAATCTTGAGAAAAGGGTGCCGCAGCAGGTCCAGGAGCTTTGATTGATTCGTCATGCTGCTCGCGCCCAGGCGCCGCACGTGACGCATGCGTCTGCCCGTCGCAGCACCCAGCGGTGCCATAAGCAGAAAGGCTGCAATCGTGACCTTGAGCCACGCCAAGCCGAAACCCGACATCTGAATCGTCAAGTAGACTCCAGAAAGAAGAATGACAAGGAGTGATCCGAGGGCAACCGCCGAGAGACCGGGAACCGGCTCAATCCAAAGTTGAACCTCGGGCAAGGTGGAGGCTCGCCGCAAATGAAACAGCGAGAGTGTCTCCAAGCTTAGGCAAGCAAACAGAGCAAGCACGGCTGTGACATGTCCGAACAAAACAAGCGAATAGAGCGTCATGTTTTCCTCATTTCTGATTAGTTAGAGATTCCTACGATCTTGCCGATCGAGGAGCGATTCTCCACTGCTTGGATCATGAAGTCGGCCACATCCGCGCGCGAGATTTTGAAACCGAAAGGAGGCAGGTGTCCCTCTCGCACGCGATACTTCCCCGTGTAAGGCTTGTCGGTCAGTTCGGGTGGACGCGCGATCGTCCACTCAAGCCCACTTTCTTGAAACAACTTCTCCATAGCGGAAGCGTCTGCAACGACACTCGGGTAGAGCAACCGTCCCAACAGGTATGCAGGCGGAATAATGGAGTCTTTAAACAGGAATGCTACCGACTCGACTACAACGCGTTTGACTCCGGCTTGAGGCATGGCGCTCGTCAACGCGCCACCGAATTGGCGTAAAAGATTTGCGTCCGCCTTCGGCACAGGCAGCCGCGGTCCAAATCCTGACAAAACCGCGTCATGACCCTTAATGACCGGTCCAAGCTCCGCACTGTCCAGCAGATCTCCCTGCTTGACAGTAATGCGGTCTCGAAACGGCTTGAGCCGCTCCGGCGAGCGAACAAATGCTGTCACGGAATGACCGCGTTCAATTGCTAGCCGCACGATCTCCAGTCCCGTGCCCCCTGTGGCTCCCAGTACAATCAACTTCATGCTGCCTCCCTTTCCAGAACGCCCGACGCTCTCCGACTTAGTGTCGCTATGATCTTGCATATTCGCCTTAGATGACTATACTCAATATAGGTTACTTATGATTTTTGGGCGCCGAACATGAGAAAACGTCCGTACAAATCACTAGTTCGCCAGCGCCAGGCAAGCGATACGCGCCGGCGCATCGTCGAAGTCACCCGGCAGCTTTTGCAGAGCGAGGGCTACGATGGAATGACCATCGAAGCTATCGCGAAGCGGGCGGAGGTATCTGCCCAAAGCGTGTATGCCATCTTCAAGTCGAAGACGGGAATTCTGATCGCGCTTCTTGATCAATCCACGTTTGGACCCGATTACGTCGAGGTCGTGGGGCAGGCACTGAGTGCGAGTGATCCCGAAACCCGTTTGCGGCGCGCCGCCAGCGTTGCCAGGCAGATCCGCGGCGCGCAAAGTGCGGCGTTCGATCTGATGCGGGGTGCAGGTGTGGTGGCCCCCGAACTGGCAAAACTGGAACAACAGCGCGAGCGCCTACGCTATGAGAAGGAGGAAAGCATGATCACCTTCCTCCGCGACGCCGGAAGGCTTCGCCCCGGGCTTAGTCACAAGACCGCGCGGGATATCTTCTGGATGTTTACTGGAGGGGACGTGTACCGGATGTTGGTGCGCGAGCGTGGGTGGTCTCCTCAGAAATACCAAGACTGGCTGGCCGGCGCTCTCGTGCACTCTTTGCTGACTCCGCCAAAACCGAGTCTCGGTTCGAACTTTGGCAGCAAAGCGTGATTCATCTTAGGGGCACGTTTGAAGATAGAGTCTCGGACGTTGTCACTTTGAGTTGTGATTCTCAAACCCCGCGATAACTCCCGGATGGGCTAACCGGATTCCACGGCGGGATTAGTCCTGTGAAGTTCTATAAAGGCTTGTAGGAAGTGATCTCCGCGGTTGGCATCGATCTTGGAGCAGCTGCAAGTATCACGTATTGAGGTGTCGCGACACCCGCACGCCTCGTTCCCATGACCCTCTGCTTTTTGAGCAGAAGGTCAACGGTGAAGATCATTTCTTCTTACTCTTTTCAGTTCAATGAGATGGCGCGCCCGGCAGGACTCGAACCTGCGGCATTCTGCCGACGTGCAGCAAGCCGTCACTTCCGGAATCGGCGGCGAAATGGTGACGGAAAACATCGAAGGCCGCGAGCGTTACCCCGTCAACGTCCGCTACAGCCGCGACTTCCGCGACAACGTGGACGAGTTACGCAGAGTCCTGATCGGCACGCCTTCCGGCGCACAAATTCCCATCGAGGAAGTGGCGCGCATTTCGTTTTCACGCGGGCCCGCCACGATCCGCGATGAAGACGGCGCGCTGACCGGCTACGTCTACATGGATCTCAATTCCAGAAATTACGGCGACTTCGTGAACGCCGCGAATGACGTGCTGAAGCAGAAGCTCCATCTGCCCGCGGGTTACACGTTTAAATGGGCAGGAGAATATGAATTTGAATTGCGAGCCAAGGAACGACTGCAAGTGATCTTGCCGGTCGTCTTCTTCGTCATCTTCGTGCTCCTCTACATGGTTTTCCGTTCCGTCGCGGAATCGGCAGTGCTCATTTTCCCGACACTCTATGCACTAACCGGCGGCCTCATCCTGCAAAAGCTGCTGGGCTACAACTTCAGCGTGGCGGTGTGGGTCGGCTATATCGCCCTGTTTGGCATTGCGGTCGAGACCGGTGTCGTCATGGTCGTGTACCTCCACGAAGCGCTCAATCGGCGGCTCGCAAACGGAAAGCCACTGAAGCATGAAGACATCGAGGAGGCCATCGTCGAAGGCGCAGTGCAGCGCCTCAGGCCGAAACTCATGACCGTATGCGTTGTACTGGCGAGTCTTATTCCTATTTTGCGGGAGACCGGCGTCAGTTCCGATGTTATGAAACCGATTGCCGCGCCGCTCGTCGGCGGCATGATCACCTCCACCATTCACGTGCTGACTCTGGTGCCCGTCTTCTTTGCACTTATGAAGGAGCGCGCCTTGCGGCGCGGGACGCTGCGTCTGCAGGCGGATAATTCGACAAAAGATTGACTACCTGGTGGCCGGGAAAGTGCAGGACGCCAGGTTGTTCGATGAAGAAGCGAAATCAAAAGGAGAAGCAGAATTGAAAACCAAAACAAAACTGACCGCAGTACTCATGCTGGCGCTTGCGGGTGCGTTTGCTGCAGTTGCGCAGCAACAATCGCTCACCGGAGTCGTCACCGATTCGATGTGCGGCGCTACGCACATGGCCAAAGATAAGACTCCGGCCGAATGTACCCAAATGTGTGTGAAAGACGGCATGAAGTACGCACTGGCCGCGGAGAAAAAGGTCTATGCCTTGGAAGGACACGAAGCAGAACTCGCCAAGCTCGCTGGCCAGAAAGTCACCGTCAAGGGAACGGTGAAGGGCGACACGCTTTCCGTTCAGGAAGTCACCGCGTCGAAATAAGTATCAGATTCGACTTGACCCTGGAATCCGTTCCAGGGTTTAGACTCTTCTCGCGGAGGACAGCCCATGCGTTCGGGACAATTGGCGCGTCAATCGGGCGTAAGTACCGATACGTTAAGGCACTACGAGCGTCTTGGACTCTTGCCTCGACCCCAGCGCACGGCAGGAAATTACCGCGAGTATCGTCCGACATCTCCGCAGAGGGTGGAACTGAATCAAAGGGCTTTGACGATTGGCTTTTCGCTCGCCGAATTGAAAACCATTCTGACCGTGCGCGACAAGGGCGGTGCACCCTGCCGCCACGTCCGCGACTTGCTACGTTCGAAGATCCTCGACCTCGACCAGCAAATCAGCAATCTGGTTTTCTTGCGCGCTGAAATGAATCGATTGTCGAGGGAGTGGGACAAGCGATTGCAGCGGACAAAACCGGGTCAAGTCGCACGGTTGCTCGAGAGCGTGCCACCAAGAGCAAGCGGCAGGGTTGATTCCGCTGCCCCAACTCTGCGAAAGAAGAAAGGACTCTAAATCATGCGCAAGATGCCGCTTCTTTTCTTGCTGGCCATCCTTCCAGGTATGGCGACCGCTCAACAAAATCCATCACCGGGCCAGGACAAGCGTTCGGAGGACGTCGTCAAACGTGGAGAGCATGTGATGGGCTTCTCCCACGAAGCAACGACACATCACTTCCGGCTATTCCAGGACGGAGGAGAAATCGCCGTCAGCGCAAGAGACCCGAACGACAAAGCCAGCATCGAACAGATCCGCACGCACCTTGGACATATCCCCAAGATGTTTCCGCCGGGAATTTCAAAGCGCCCATGCTCATTCACGACACGAACCCACCAGGCACCGCGACGATGACCAGGCTCAAGGAACAGATTCGCTACGAATTTGTGGAAACAGAACGCGGCGCACGAATTCGGCTTGTCGCGGCCGGTCCGGAGACGACGGACGCCGTGCACGCCTTCCTGCTCTTTCAAATCGTCGATCATCAGACGGGAGATGGTCCCACCATAGCCGACGATCTTTCGAAGAAGTGATTACCCTGGGCAGCAATCCTCACAGGTCTTGCCATGTAAGCCATCCACTCCCTCTTTCGCGATGAGGGGAACCATGATCAGGCCCGCCACCGGGTCGGCCCACCACAGGCCGAAGGCCGCGTTCAGAAGAAGACCGGCCAGGAGTATGGCGGAAAGATAGGTACAGAACTCGGTTTGCCTCGCGTCCGCGTTCATCGCCGCACTGCTGAGGGCGTGCCCCACTCGTCGCTTCGCACGCGAAAGGAGTGGCATCACAACAAGGGAAACGCAGGCGAGAATGATGCCCGGAATGCTGTGCTCGGACGGTCGCTTGGCCCACAAGTCCGTCGCGGATTCGTAGGCGATGTAGGCAGCGAGCCCCAGGAAACAGATTCCGACTACTTTCAGTGCTCGCTTTTCATTCCGTTCGCGTTCCCGCACCTTGGCGTCAACCGACATCCGCCACAGCAAGACCGATCCCGATGTCACTTCAATGAAACTATCAATTCCGAAGCCGACGAGCGAAATGCTGCCGGCAATCAAGCCAGTGACGACCGCCACTAAACCCTCGATGGCGTTCCAGACGATGGTGAAGTATTCCAGCCGTCGTCCATGACGAACCAGTGTCGTGCGATCGAGAACTGCGATTTCGCCCATATCTTAGAGGTCTGCAAGGTGGATAGTTCATTCGACGCGACAGAGAGAATGGAGAAACTGCTGCGTCGTGCCGAACGGCGTATTGTGCAATTCCTTGATGCTATCCAGCAGGCGAAAGCGCACGCCGAATTCTGCATGCAGAGACTCAGCGTCGTAACGAATAACCTCAAGCCCGCTGCATTTCGTGGGACCCTGTGGTCCAAACGTGCTGACGAGCACATGGCCACCCGGCTTCACCGCGCGCGCCACTTGGCGAACGTAGGCAACACGCTGGTCCATCGCCGTAAGGAAATGAAACACGGCGCGGTCGTGCCACACATCGTAGGCGTTGGGCGCGAGTTCGCCGTTGACAATGTCCGCCGTGACCCACTGAACTCCTTCAGAGGCGGGACCCAGACGCTTTTTGGTTACGTCGATGGCAGTTTGCGAAACATCAAGGACGGTGATGTTCTGATACCCGTGGGCAAGGAGGTCATCGACTAATGTTGACTCACCGCCACCAACGTCAACGATGGAAACGCTGCGCTCGGGAGCTGCTTTTTCGATCAGTGCAAGGGATGTCTCCAGGTGCGGACGGTACCAACTAACCGCATCCGGGGCTTTCTCGCGGTAAATTTTCTCCCAATGCGTCTCTACATTCATGGCGGGCGACGCCCTCTGCCTTGATTAGACTCTGTTACTAATCATAAGCCAGCTAGAAGGCAGCGGGCATCAATTCTGTTTGGTCCGTTTGCTGGGAAGCGAGGCGATTATGTCCTTCTACAGAAACAGGGTTTATCCACACATCGTAACGGTGCTCGGAAATCCGGAGCCCATCCAAAAGATTCGTCAGCAGATCATCCCCTTGGCGCGGGGAACGGTCCTTGAGGTTGGCGTCGGTCCCGGTGTTAACTTCCCTTACTACGATCCGACAAGAGTGAGCAAAATCTATGCGCTGGAACGCAGCACCAAAGAGCGAAACACCTCGTCGATTTGTGACGGCGTTAGCCGGGTGCGGCGGTCCATCCACCAGATCAGAACAGCAAAGAAAGCCGAAGTAAGATAGTGAACAAACAAATTAACGGGAACCTCTGAATTCGCCGTCTTCAGCTTCACAATTTCGGCCTTGCATTCTCGTCGTATCAACTCCTCCAGGACTCCCTGTAGTTGCTGCCGAACAATCGCCCCATGCCCCTGTATTCAAGAGAGCGAAGTAGACGTTGCGGTATCCATAGGCATGGTCGAATATGGCACGGCTGAACGCGATCACGTTCTCGTGACGTTTTGCGGATTTTCTTTGGTTCTCTAGCGCCGCGTGGAGCGTTCTACGGAGTTCCTGAGTGCCTGAAATGAGCAGTTCATCCATGCTTTGAAAATGCGTATAAACGGTTGAGCGGCCAACGTCCGCTCGATCGAGAAGTTCCTGGACCGTGATCGAGTCGTAGTGCTTCTCGATGGCCAGGGAAATCAGTGATTTGTGGAGCGATTCCCGCGTGCGCCGAACGCGCCGGTCTGGTTTGTGCATTCGCTTCATTCCCATCGATTCCGCACAAAAGTGGACTTCACGCCCATCGTGGAAGCGCTCAAAGAAGAAACGCGCACCGCTGGCCGGAGTATCCGGCGCATCACTCTGGCGAACGCACTTCTGGTGGGACAGGCCGCGGTTTCTCTTGTCTTGCTGGTCACCGCCGCGTTGTTTTTGCGCAGCATTCAACGCGAATACTTGATTTCACCTGGCTTCGAGACCGAGAACCTCACCATTTTCTTGCTTTATCCGGGCCAGTCGGGCTACGACCGCACGAGAACGGAACAGTTCTACAAAGACGTGCGCGATCGCCTCAGTACCCTTTCCGGTGTCGCCTCCTTATCGTGGGCCGCAAACCTGCCCATGTGGGGCCGAGCCCAGCCTGGCGTGGTGCTTGAGGGCCAGGAGCAGCGAAAGAAATCTGAGGCGATTTCAAGTGTTGTGAACACCATCGATCTCGATTACTTCTCGACGATGGGTATCCCAATCCTGAAGGGGCGCGACTTCACGCAAGACGATCGCGATGGCGCAGCTCCGGTCGCAATCATCAACGACACGATGGCGGGCCAATACTGGCGTGGCCAGGACCCTCTCGGGAAGCGGCTCCAGTTGCCCGGCCCAAAAGAGTTTCGTCAGATCGTCGCCATCGCCAAGACGACTAACTATCAGACTCTCGGCGAATCGCTGCAATCTTGTGTCTACGTCCCACTGCGGCAAAACTATTCTGAATCCATGGTTCTTTACGTAAGGACGGAGCGTGATCCTCGCAGATGATCACCTCCATCCAGAGTGAAATCCGGAATATCGATCCCGCCTTGCCGATCGACGACATTCGCACGGGAACCAAAGTGATCGATCAGGCTCTTTGGGGCACAAAAATGGGAGTTGGTTTGCTCGGCGTGTTCGGATTTCTGGCGCTCGGACTCGCCTCTATCGGGCTCTATGGAATCATGGCTTACGCGGCGAATCAGCGCCGACGCGAAATTGGAATTCGTATGGCGTTGGGGGCCGGCCAGTCGAGCGTGCTAAGTCTGATTCTTCGTCAAGGAATGACGCTCGTCATCAGTGGAGTTGGGCTCGGGTTGATTCTCTCGGTCCTGCTTGGACGCGCTCTGTCTAAGTTCCTCTACGGCGTTGGCCCAGGCGATCTGCCGAGCCTCGCCGGAGCATCGCTGGTTCTCCTGTTTGTGGCAATGGTCGCATGCTACCTGCCGGCGCGACGCGCTAGCCACCTAGATCCACTCGTCGCATTGCGAGAGAGCTAAAAACCCACTGCCCTTCGGCGTCGAGCAAAATCGCCAAGTCTGCTAATCTGACAAGCCCTGCTCATGGTCCACAAACGGCGTTCGAGGAAATGACAGTCCGGGCTGCCAATACCGCACTTCCTCAAAGCGGAGAAGTTTCCGAATACGCCGTGATCCGACCACAATGGCGGATTGGACCCTGCCGAATCTCCGGTAAACACTACGCAACCTATGTGACCGTATTTCGAAGCCGCGCGGAAGATAGCTTGTATTCCTGGCGAAGCACCTGAGCGGCACGAGTCATCGCTTTCGAGGCCAACGGTGTAGATCGGATGGCGTAGACGTGACCATTGCAGCGCGAGAACAAGCCGTTCGGCCGACGGTGACGGTCGCCACAACCGTGCGCTGATCGCACTGTTCGTGGTGATCGTCTGCAGTCGCTCGGCCGTGCGTGGACGGCGGAGCCTGTGCGCTCACCGTTTTTGTGGCAGAATGCGGTCGTGCTCCAATCACTGACCGAGCGCAAGGAATGGAAGTTCTTCGGCGTCCTCCCGAAGGCGGACCCCGGCCTCGCCGCTGCTTGGTGGACGGTCCTCCTGCTGAGGGGGATTCTGCCAGCGGCGTTCGCGGTCGCGATGGGTGTGCTCGTCGGCGCCGTGCAACGCGGCGGTCCTCTCGGCGGTCCGCTCGCGTTTGCCGGCACGATCTTCGTGCTGCTTCAGGTGCTCAGTCCGATTCATCAGGCGCTCAGCGCCAACCTCGGCGACCGCACTGCCGCATGGCTCTACGACCAGCTCACCGAGGCCTGCGTGCGCCCGCCGGGCATGGGGCACCTCGAGGAAGCGAAGCTCACCAGCGACCTCACCGTCGCGCGCGACTTCGACCTCGGAATGACCGGCCCGCCGCTAGCGATCTCTATGGATTTCATCGCCAGCGGCATGGTCGAGATGATTGGCGGCGTGGCGTGCGCTGTAATCCTCGCCAGATACGCGTGGTGGGCGCCGATCGTGCTTGCGGGCGCGTGGTTGGCAACGCACTGGCTTCTCCGCGAGAGCGCCATCTGGCACGACCGCAATACCGACGAGGTGCGCGCCGCGCAACGCGATGCCGACTATTCCTACCGGCTGGCGGTGGACCCGCCGGCGAGCAAGGAGCTGCGGCTGTTCGGTCTCGCTGGCTGGACGATCGACCGTTTCATCGCCAGGCGCACGCGCTTGCACGAGCTGCAGTACGCCGCCACACAATTGCGCGAGCGTCCGGTGATCTGGAGCATGCTGCTGGTCATCTCTGCAAACGTCTTGGTGTTTTGGCTGCTGGCGAACTCCGTTGACGCTGGCCACATCAGCCTCGGGGAAGCCGTCGTCTACGTGCAGAGCGCCGTGGGTGTTTCGATGATTGCGTTCGGCGGATTCAGTTGGGCGCTTGACGGAGCGGCCGCCCCCGTCGTCGCGGTGCTGCGACTGGAGCCGGCAATGCGTCCGGCCGGCGAGCTGCGCTCTGGCGATCGCCGCGCGGACGCAACACCCGCGCGCGAGATTCGTCTCCGCGATGTCACGTTCGCGTACCCTGGCGGCGCGCGGGTGCTGGAGCACTTCGATCTGACGATTCCCGCCAGGTCGTCGCTGGCCATCGTGGGGCAGAACGGCGCCGGAAAGACGACGATCGCAAAGCTATTATGCCGTTTGTACGATCCTCAATCCGGCGCGATCGAGATCGACGGCGTGGACATTCGTGAGTTCGATCTCGCGTCGTGGCGCGCGCGGGTCGCGGCCGTGTTCCAGGACTTTATTCGCCTGGAGTTGCCATTGCGCGACAACGTGGCGCCGGCAGGCGCTCCCGACGATGTCGTGCGCGCGGCTCTGGAGTCGGCAGGCGCGACGAAATTAGCCACTCTGGACACCGTGCTGGCCCGCGGCTACGACGGCGGCACCGACCTCTCGGGTGGCCAATGGCAGCGCATCGCGCTTGCCCGAGCGCTGGCGGCCGTCAGCATGGGCGCCGGAGTGGTGCTGCTGGACGAGCCGACCGCGCAGCTCGACGTGCGCGGGGAAGCGGAGATTTTCGACCGCCTGCTCACCGCGACGCGTCATTGCACAACCATCCTGATCTCGCATCGATTCTCCACGGTCCGCCATGCCGATCGCATCTGCGTGCTGGAGCACGGCCGGGTGATCGAGTTCGGCACGCATGACGAGCTGATGGCGCTCGCCGGACGGTATCGGACCATGTTCGATCTGCAGGCGCAGCGCTTCAGCATTCCTGGCGAGGAGGAGGGCACGACGTATGACGTCCTCTCCTAATCGAGAGCGCGCGATCGAACCGCTTCCTCCCGCGCTATCGTCGATGTGGCGGCTGTGCAAGCTGGGGTATCGCCACGAGCCCCGCCTGATGGTCGTGGCCTTTGTGCTGTCGCAGCTCGCGGCGCTGCCCGATGCGCTCCTTGCCTTGTGGCTGATGCTGCTCGGCAAAGGCGTTCTGGAACACAGACCCGGCATGGTGAAAGGCGCGGCGATTGGGCTGGGTGTCTCGACCGCCGCGACGTGGTTTCTCCGCACCGTCAGCACGCGCGTGCAGCGCCGCTTCCGCGACAGAGTGACCATCGCGCTGGAGTCGCACGTCGCGCAACTGCAAGCCTCCGTCGCCACCATCGCGCATCAGGAACGCCCGGAGTATCTCGATCGCCTGTCCATGCTCCGCAATCAGGTGTTCGTGCTTGACCACATGTACATGTCGGTGTTTTCCACGCTGGGGTGGATCCTGCGGTTGGGCATAACGATGGCGCTGCTGGCGTCGATTCACCCGGCGCTCATGCTGCTTACCGTGTGCGCGGTCCCGACGGTGTTGACGTCGACGTGGCGGCCCGCAGTCGAAAGATACGCGCAGGAGCGCGGCGCACAAAGCAATCGGCTGGCGCGTCATCTGTTCAACATCGCCACGACCGCGCCATCGGGGAAGGAAGTGCGGGTTACCGGCATCGGAGAGCGCCTGATCACCGACCGCCGATGGACGTGGGAGTGCTGGTATGGACCGGTGGCAGCGGCTCGGTGGGGCTCGGCGTTGTGGCATTCGCTGGCGTGGGCGGTTTTCGGTTTGGCGTACGTGGGCGCGGTGGTGTTCGTGTCGTCCGGCCTCCGCGCGCCGGCCAGCGCGGTGCTTCTGGTGCTCGCCGCGGGTGCGCGCCTGTCGGCGTATATCGGCGCCACCGTGGGCGAGATTGGTTTTCTGCGCGGATTCTGGATGGACGGCTCACGGCGGCTCGCGTGGCTCGAGGACTACGCCGCCTCGGTCGCTGCGCTGGGCGATCTGGCGGTGCCCACCGCGTTACACCGCGGCATCCGGCTCGAACACGTGTCGTTCGCGTACCCCGGCACGTCACGCGTTGTGCTGGACGACGTGTCGTTGACACTTCCTGTAGGGGCGGTCGTCGCCATCGTCGGCGAAAACGGCGCCGGCAAGACGACGCTGGCCAAGCTGCTCGCGAAGATGTACGAGCCATCCTCTGGTTCGATCTTCGTGGACGATACGCCGCTGGCGCGCGTGCCGGCCGCCGAGTGGCGGGCCCGTCTTGCAGGCGCGTTCCAGGATTTCTTCCGCTTTGAATTCCGCGCAGGACACACGGTCGGTTTGGGCGACGTCCCCCGAATGGACGACGAGCCTGCGGTGGTCGCGGCTGTCGAGCGCGCCGGCGCCGGCGATGTCATCGCACGTCTGACGTCAGGTCTCGACACGCAGCTCGGTCCGACGTGGCCGTCCGGAGTCGAGCTCTCGTTCGGCCAATGGCAGAAGCTCGCGCTGGCGCGTGGCTTCATGCGCGATCATCCGCTTCTGCTGGTCCTCGACGAACCCACTGCCGCGCTGGACGCGGAGACGGAACACGCGCTATTCGAGCGCTACGCGGCAGCGGCGCGCGCCACCGGCGAGAACCACCGCGGCCGCATCACCATCATCGTTTCGCACCGTTTCTCGACCGTCCGCATGGCCGATCTCATCGTCGTGCTCGATGGGGCCCGGCTCGTGGAGGTCGGCACCCACGATGAGCTGATGGCCAAGAGAGGTCAATACTCGGAGCTGTACAGCATCCAGGCCGCCGCCTACCGCTGACCAGCTAGTCGTTGGTCAAGGGTCGTCTGAAGTCCACCGAATTGAAACGCACGCGGGTTTTCCTTTGGAGACTCGCGTCCAGCGATAGCGGTCCTGAAGGGTTCCGACTAACGCCGTGGTGTTGACCGAAGCGATTAACTCCCGGATTCTTGGCAACTCTCCAGAAACTATCGGGAAATGGGATTCGAGAAGATTTCCCTCCTTCGAATTGCCACCGACCGCAGAGCGCCTGCTTGGGGGTTTATCTCGCCCTTGAATTGGACCGAACTTGGACTGAAAACGCTATTAGCGTTTGCCGCCGATTCGGACGAATGACAGGGTACTCTTCCGGAATCGGATTAGGGAAGAGTTGCCGACAATACGCCAATTACCAAAGACTATTTCTGTTCGGACGGTCCCTCAGCACGCCTTAGCCTGGCGGCGAAGGTCCTCAGGGTCGCAGGTCTCCGTGGAAGCGAAGTTGGCCGTCGTGGTCAAACCCGGTCCGACGATTTTGAACGGACCGGGTTATCGCGGAAACACGTTTTAGAATCCCTGCGAGCAGTAACCGACTCCGCTTAGACTCTTATTGCTCCACAACGTCTGCACTGGGTACGCGCGGCCGTCGTTTCCCATCATATTGAACGCCGCGCCCGGGACCTGCAGGCCGTCGCCGACCCACGCGCATTTGTCGCCGATCTCCCAGCCTTGGTAGTCGAACCAGGCGCCGTTCTGCACCAGGCCGGTGGACGACTCGGCGCCCGGGTCGGTGAGCGTTTCCGCGATCTCGTGACCCAGCACGATGGTGACGCCGTCAAGATCTCCCGTGGGCGTGGGATTGACAAAGTCCGTTCCGCATCTGCCGCCCGCATTCGCACATAAGGCATATTCGTGAACGCGATGCCCTGCTGCACCCCTGGATAACCCGCCGGTGTGTAATCGTGCCAGGCGCATTACTGGCTTTGATTGAAACCTGCATCGTTGAACTTCTGCGGTGTGGCGATCACGAAATTGGAATCGGCCAGGTCGGTCGCGTGAAAGAATTGCACCGCTCGTGCTGCTTCGCGCGCAAGGTCAATGGGGCTCAGATTATCGTGAATGGGGTTGGTGTTGTCGTGCCACACGCCCGCCAACTGCTGCCGCGGGTTTCCGATCGTCGAATAGTTTCCGTTGTAATTGGATTGATAATACTGCGTGGCAATATTTCCCCATGTCGTGCCGCCCATGCCGGACACGAATCTGGCCATGAGCGCTCCTGCGCCGTCGGGGTCGCTGACCGGGTTACCCACGCCCGTGTGATCAAATGCGTTCGGCTGCCCCCAACCCCAGAGAACGAGGTAGATCTTAGGGTTCACCTGCACGTGTCCGCCGAAATACGCCATGTTGACCGGCATGGGCTGTCCCGCAGCGACCCCAGGCGGGCAGGTGGGCAGGGTCATACAGATATCAATCGCGGGCGGCGTGATGCCCACCGAAGGCATGACGTGTGGATTGGTCGGGGCAGAGCGCACACACCCGTCGCCGGTCACGTCGAATGCTTTGTTGCTCCATAGGGGTTGCACCGCGAACGAGGTATGATTATCCA
>Ga0137409_10005047_pt1 | contig 13791 bp, 13 predicted proteins | sample CZODoug1_16funga_FD_122059 | JGI IMG/M metagenome (GOLD analysis project Ga0137409, IMG submission 122059) | Vadose zone soil fungal communities from Angelo Coast Range Reserve, California, USA - CZODoug1_16fungal (Hybrid Assembly) | ecosystem: Environmental > Terrestrial > Soil > Vadose zone... | reverse complement strand
CCTCTGACTTCTGGCTTCCTACCGCCCATTGCCCACTTCGTCTCACTCATCACTCATCACTTATTTAGGCTCTCTACTGTATTCGGACTTACTACAAAATTAATCGCCGCAAACTTAAGAAGATCTCAACACTCCTCAAGGAGAAGGACTAGTCCTCATGGGGCTGGCCACTGACCACTGCTCACTGACCACTGATTCATTCACTCATCACTCATCACTTATTTGAGCTGCCTACTGTCTGCCGTCTACTGTCTAAAGAGATTGACAGCCAACAGGGCTAAGAATAGGCTTGGGGTGCTTAGCCCGACTATTTGCGACTCTCAACTCCTCTTACCGCAAAGGAGCGTGCCCCATGAATCGATCACTTCTAATCGCAATATTGAGTTTGATCTTAAGCGTCTTTGTTAGTAGCTGCCAAAAGTCGCCTACCGGGAATACGAATGCTCCCAGTCCGGCGGCCAGTCCCGCGAGCCCGGCTGGCACCCCGAATGCGACGAAGACCGGCACCAAGGGACCATTTTGCGATGATCCTCTGCCCAAAAATCCTGCAAACTGCAAGCCCCCTATCGATAAGCCATTCAACGTGGGTTGTAACTTGCCATTCACCGGTGGACAGAGTCATGACATCGACAAGCATTGTCCGAACGAAGGTTGTGCCAAGCAAGACAACGACAAGGCCCAAAACACGATCAAGAATAATCTTTGCGCAGCGGGACCGGCGATCCAGATCAGCAGCGCTTCCATCGATAAGCTACAGGTCGATGTCGATGACTTGGTCAAGCAAAACAAGTTCAAATACGGGCAGTCATCACCACCGCCGGCGGATCGTGTGAAGTTGCACGACCTTGCCACCGTGGACGTAAATAACAAGGCGGTCACCCTGGGTGAGGGCAAGCTGGTTACCTTTGAAGGTTTTGTGCTCGACGCCAAACACGACGACACCTATGTACTGGGAACAGACAAACCGTATGCAGGCGAAGGTGTCAACTGCAAGAACTCACTCTTTGATTGGAATGACATTCATGTTGCGCTCGGCGAGAAGGCTGGCGCAGAAGAATGCTCCAGCGTAACCGCCGAAATCATTCCCCACTTCCGGCCGGCCCTCTGGGATCGATTCGATTCCAACGCCTGCACCTCTCCGAAGGTCACCAATCCGCTTCCGATCAATGGACTGCATGTCAGAATCACTGGACAGCTTTTCTTTGACGGCAGTCACACACCCGGTCCGTGCCAGGGTCCACATGGAGTAAATAGTTTTCCGCGGCGCTCAGTCTGGGAAATCCATCCCGTCTACGCCATCGAAGTGTTCGATACCGCGAAGAACAAATTCGTCACGCTAGAGGAGTGGGCAAAGGGACTGTAATATCAGTGAGCGGTAAACAGTAAACAGTGAACAGTGAACAGTAGACAGTAGAAGAAATCAGCAGTCAGGAAACAGTTCTGCTGTTCACAGTTCACTGATTTCCGGCTGTTCACTGTTCACTGGTTGAGACTGTCTACTGTCTCCTGTCTACCATCTACTGTCTGCTGATTCATTTACTCATTACTCATCACTCATCACTCATCACTTATTTAGGCTGTCTACTGTTTGCTGTCTACTGTATTCTATCTTGCATGCCTGATAAGAGCCCGCAGCTTGCCCACCGGATCCTGAGCTACCTCGTTGATAACCCGAATGCCCAAGACACCTTGGAAGGGATTGTGGAGTGGTGGCTATTGGAACGTTTCACCAAGACTAACGTCGCCGTGGTGCAAGCGGCTCTGGGCGAGTTTGTGTCAGCCGGTCTGCTTTTGCAGCGCCGCGGTAAGGACTCGAGGACTTACTACAAAATTAATCACCGCAAACTTAAGCAGATCTCAGCACTGCTCAACGAGAAGAACTAGTCCTCATGGGGCTGGCCACTGACCACTGCTCACTGGCCACTGATTCATTCACTCATCACTCATCACTTATTTTATGCTGCCCAATGCCCACTGCTCACTTCGTCCTACTCATCACTCATCACCTTTTGAGGCTGCTCACTGCTCACTGCTCACTTCGTCCCCACTCATTACTCATCACTCATCACTTCTCGTTGTCTTTGTTGACTACTGACTGCGGATTGCCTGCCGCTGACTGCTGACCAAGGCAGGCCGATTCAGCGCTTCGGATTTACCTTTTTATAACGCTTCTCTTGGGCGGACAAGCGAATCGGCACGCGACCTGTCTCCAGCGCTCTTTGATATGCACTATTGAACCAAATGACTTCTACACGGTCTGCATTCTTTCCGTTATGACCTCTTGTTGTGGTTTCAATCAGCCGTTTGCGCCAGCCTCTGGCAGAGGTTAGATAGTTTTCATAAAGATCGTTGTGATAGCCACTGATGAAGATCATGCATTTCGCCTTTACAACGGCCTTCAGCAGTTGTTCGTGAAAGTCCTTCGAAGTCTGGTCGAAATCATATCCACGCATGCGATCACCGAAATATGGTGGATCAAAATATACAAGGGTAGCGGGACGGTCGGCAAAATCTTTGAAGAGCTTCAGCGCTTCCTTATTCTCAATCCTTACGCGGCTCAGTCTCGCAGCAACTTTTTCAAGATGATCAGCTGATGAATTCCATCGACTGACGCGTGCTTCTCTACCGCCACGTGAATATGAATTGCTAAAGGAAAACCCACCTTTCGCCTCTCCAAAACTCCCATTGATGGCCATCATTGCCGTGACAAAGAAACGGCGCGCCTTCTCAAGGTCAGAAATCGTTTCCGCCTGCGCCCGAGATATCTCCAGTTCCTGACGTGAATATGGAGTAAGACTTATCAACCTCTGCAATTCGGAAGTGTTCTCCCGAAGCTGCCTAAAGAAATTTATTATTTCACCGTGAATATCGTTGATAACTTCTATCTGTGCGGGCTTTTTCGCCAGAGTCACAGCGGCGGAGCCACAAAACAATTCTACCCAAGCATTGTGTGGTGGGAGGGTTGCTACGATCCGCGAAGAAAGCCTTTGTTTGCACCCGTAGTAACCAAACGGCGCTTTCAGTAAGTATCGGTCGTTCGAGTGTTCAGAATTCCGTTTGTTGGTTGTTTTCTTCGGCATAGGATAACGTTATCTTCAACGAGCCAATTTTCAGTGTTCTTGTAAACCGTCTCATACGGATTCTCAAGAACTATCAGCCTAGAGAAATCAAACTTGCCGCTCACGACCGGAAGCAAATACAAGAAATACTGATTTGCTAGTAGTTTTGCGGCTTCAAGCTCATAACTAGACCAGAAGAATTCATATGAATCGGGAGAAACCGCTTTCACTTCGATGTATCTTGGAATGCTCGAATCGTCCGCTATGGTGAGGCTCTTCACGTCATAACACGCAAACGGATATGTCGCCGAGATGTATTCGATTTGCGTGGCCAACTCCTCGCCAACTCGAATCTTCTCGTATTCAAAGACGGCATACTCGGCAGACGATCCCAACTCCTCTCTTTGGAGCGACCTGGCCTCGAAAGCTTCTTTTGTCTTAGGCCCTAGTATGTTCTTAGCCCACAAATAGAGGTGAACATGACTCTGAGTCAAAACGAACCTGTCGTGTTCGTTATCATAAAGAACAATCCCCATGTCCATTAAAAGATCACGAATTGCGCTCTCCTGAAGTCGTGCTTGGGGCGACGGTCGACGGAAGACTTCGTTTCCCAAAACGTTGAACAGTACTAAGTATTCAGCGAGAACAGTTGCGTAGGCATCAGAGCCAATCATCGCATCTAAGATCTTTTCTGCAATACAACGTTCGTTCGCGACCGATCCGGCGAAAACTCTACATTCATCACTTAGTATTAATTCATCGCCGGCCTCTCGGACCCAACCCAGACCGGTGATGAATTCTAGTGTCTCCAAAAAATGTTGTGCTTGCTCTTGATACCTCGCTTCAACAAATTGTTTTCGGCGCAACGTTGCGCCGTGAAGCGTTGTCAGCAACGTTTTAATCTGCTTCACCTTAAGTCTCTTAAGAACTCTGAAGTGTTTATCCGAAGAGACGCTCATAAGCGGCTAATTCATCATCAAAGCTAAACATGTCAAGGGTGTAGATCGGGTAGTCCTGGTCTATTACCGCGCTCATGTTCCGGGCTTTTCGTTGCACGTTCAGCAGAATATCTCCATCGATAGTGTCAGCATACTGAAGGAAATGATAATGAGCGATCTTGTCCTCAGATCCACCCACTCTATGGATTCTGTCTAGCGACTGTAGGTACTGAGCGCAGTTATAAGACAAATCATAATAGATCGCGTGAGAACATTGCTTATGTAGCGAGATGGACTCAGCACACGCAGCGGGGTTCGCAACTAAGATATCGATTCCGTCCGATGGCTGAACGAAGGCGGCGATGATTTGCTCTCGCGTCAATTCATCTTCCACGTTGGAGTTCTCTGTCGGTGTTTCGCCATAGATCAATTCTGCGGTGTGGCCTCTACCTCTTATTCTCCGCAGGATCAGCTTCAGCGTTTCAATAAAGTTCGACCATATAACTACCTTTTCTCCGCGCCGACGCAAAGAGTCGATTAAATGAATCAAGGCTTCAAGTTTGGCAGGACTTTCGAGTTCATCGTAACGCTTGATTAGTTCCGCAAGCGAAACCTGATCTTCAAATAACTCTTCTTCGTAATCCGAAACTGCGGTATGCAACAGTTTCGCGTAGGAGATTGCTTGTCGAAGTCTAATCATTCGCCCACGCCGAAGCCGGAGCATGAGTTCCAAGTCACGAAAGTATTCTTCTTTCGAGAAGTGTTGCAGTCGATCAACTATAGCGTCATATGCCATCCTTTCGTAATGATTCATTCTTATCGTTAAAGGTGGCTGGAAGTCCTGAGGAGCGAGGCCTAGCTCGCTCTTGCGAACACGATAAAAAAGCGGACCAATCGATTTATCCAAAACTTCTGCAGCATCGCTTTCTTTCTTCTTCTTTATTAGGCTTTGGATTCTGATTCTTTCGTCTTTCGTTATCGGCGAACTCTTCGGCCAGAGCACATCGAACAAATTGAATGCATCGCCGTACGTGTGAGGAAACGGTGTGCCTGTCAGAATACAGCGCGTCTTCGCGTACTCCGTTACATTCAAGACCGCGTTCGCCCAAGCTCCGTCGGCGTGCTTAATGTAGTGAGCTTCATCCACAACAAAGAAGAACCGCACCCCCGCCTGATTAAAGAAGAATCTAACTCGATCCCAATCTCTTTGTAGAGTCTGATACGTTGTGAGATACAAATCGGAGAGTTGCTCCTTGGCAGCATAGTACTTACTTCTTCTGTCTTCGATATCGCCTCCGGCAAGGAGGTTGACGGATGGTTTTGTCCCAATGACCAGCTCGTACTCGGTCTGCCAAGGACCGAAGCAGGACGGGGGACCGACAACAAACAGAGAGTCCACTTCACCGCGGTTACGCATCCAATGAAACACAGCCAAGACCACAGTAGTTTTCCCGCTCCCTGGTACCGAGAAATTTGCGCCATGGCTGATACTTAGAAGATGCAACGCCGCCTTGAGTTGGTGCTGCTTCAGAGGACGAGCAATCTCGGAATTTAGGAACCGAAGGAAGTCTGAATATTCGGCGGGTTGCACTTCACCGCTCTTCACCTTTTCACCCTCGCGTCTCGCGTGATCTAATTCAAGTCTAGACTGCTCTAGTTCTCCTTGAGAAACAACAACTTCTTCAGTAAGCGACAAAGGCAATTGGTGACGTAAAAAATAGCGACGCACTTTTTCGATGGTTACACCTAGATTTTCGTGTTGTCCGACGTACGAGCGCGTGCCGACGTCAAACCGGAATCCCCAATAAAAGAGCTGGCTCTGGTGTGGGCCGGTGAGAAGTTCAGACGGATCTGTTAAGACTAATCGACCATTACTGATTGCTAACGTACAACTCATTTCTTGCGTGGCAGCTTGTTCCATTGCTTTTCGTATTTGTAAATTTCCTTTTCGATCTCATGTCCTCTGGCTTGAATGCTGACCGCCAGCTCTCGCGCTTTTCCAAGGTCGCTGATATTGACGGAGGAGAGTTTCAGGTCATCGTGTGTCAGCTTCTTATAAGCAGCCTCCAACAAGGCAAGTGGAGTTTCCTTCTCATCTGAAGTGTCCACATATTGCAACGCCTTCCTTGCGCGATGAGTCAAAGTCTGTTTGGTTCGTTCCGCCCACTTTCTGTCGATATCATCGGGCCCTAAAGCATTTCCCTGGGCGTCGAATTGTTCTTGTCGTGGTAAACCTGATTCAGCTTCGCTGCTTATCTTTAGTATTTCTTTCTTGCTATCCTTGTCGGCACAAAACCTGGGTAGTTTACGCATTATCTGGTGAGCTTTTGGCAACCCAGGTAGCACTCGCAGCCGAATCAATTTGAACGCAGCGTCTTCAATCGCACCAACGTCCTCTTCGTCAAACTCATTTTCAATCTGCCAGTTCCTATCGGTGATTCTCTGGTAGGCTTTACTATAGTCTTTGAACGCTTCCCACCGACCTGCTTTGTCGAATTGTCCCTCTGAGATCGTCGCGTACATGCCTTCTCTCCCAAAATAACTGAGATATCGCTCCGAGCATTCTAGAGGAAGCAGATACTCGCTCTTATATCTTCTAGCAGCTTGTGATAGTTCCTTTGGGCTAACGTTAGCGTACAGGGGATCATCGCGAAGTTGCTCCTCGAGACTGAATCCGAGCTCCATCTTTCTCTTCATCGACAGTGCCCGATCAAAACCGTAGTATTCGGACTTACCCTCACTTTGTAACTGATAGCGGTTTTCAAGCCGCTCGATGTCCAAAAGCGTTGGCGGCCCTCCTTCATCATCGGGGCCTGGAAGAACAACTACTTTCATGTACTGATACTGCTCACTGCCCAGATTTTGCTCACCTAGTTTTTCGAGTACCATCTTTCTGCGATTTCCATTTATAAGGAACCCGTCACACGTAATAATTGCCGGTTCGTTCTGCCCGCTATGTTGAATCGACTTCGTTAGGATTTCGGTTTTCTCGGGATCTTTGTCTTCTAGGAACTTCCGAAGCACGCGTTGGGCCTCTTCGTCTTTTTCATCTAGTGGGCCGTTCAACTTTTCGTAGTTCATTACGTCGGAGGCGATCCGACCATTGTCTTTGCGATACCTCAGTAATCCGATTGGCACTTCTAAAATCGGCCGCTCAAAGCCCACTTGCTTTTCGTTGCGAAAGTTAATGACGTCTCTTGCTGGCTTGGCCGTCGGCCGCTTCTTCTCGCGAATTGCCTTCGCAAAGTCTTGAATGATCTCTCGTGTTGCGTCTTGGGTAATTAATCGCATTCTATTCCTCCCAATGCATTAGTCGCCCGGAAAGTGATGGTCTGCAGCCAAGACCGTGCTTTCAAACTTCTGCCTAGCGGCCACCTTTACCTCTTGCTCTCCGGCGTTTCTTCAAGTCTTCTTTTGAAACCTCTGTTAGTTTTATTGAAGTCATATTTGTACCGACCCTTGAATAGATGAAGTAAAACTCTATCTAAGAAGTAGTCTAATGTTCCCAGCTGGGTTGTGCGAAGGCCGTGGTTTGAAGCGCACCCGAAAGTGCGGCGGCCGTCTGCGGAAGGCACATTCTGCACTACATACAAGGACTCTAGCAACGGGAGAATCAGTGAGCAGTGGGCAGTGAGCAGAGCCCTTGCTGACGCGCGGGCTTCTGCCTCCGGCGCGCCTGCGGCGCGAAGGAGATTTTTGCGCGGGTGATCCAGGGGTGGCGTCCCGATTCGTCGGGACTTACCCCCGGCTATTGTCTGTCACGCCGTTGGCGTGAAGAGAGCCCTTGCTTACGCGCGGGCTAATGCCCCGATATGGCTACTCTCGGTCACCTGGCGTGAACAGCGAAGACGCGGGCAGGTACGAGACCTGCCCCTACAGTCTCGCCGACCACTGACCACTCACCACCACTGATCCTGCCGTCTGGTTCTCTTCTGTCTGTCGCCCCTTCGGGGCGAAGAAGAATTCGAACCGCGCGATCCGGGGGTGGCGTCCCGGTTTGTCGGGACTTACCCCTGGCTGCTTTCTGTCACGCCGTTGGCGTGAAGAGAGCCCTTGCTTATGTGCGGGCTAATGCCCCGGTATGGGCTACTCTCGGTTATCTGGCGTGAACAGCGAAGAGGCGGGCAGGTACGAGACCTGTCCCTACAGTCTCGCTGACCACTGGCCACTGACCACTGGCCACTGACCACTGGCCGGTGGCCACTGATCACGACCGTCAGCCATGCGGGCTTTCGTTGCCCGCGGGGGTGGTTGGTGTCGGTGTTGAGCCCGGTGTCGAGCCCGGCGTTGATCCCGGTGTTGAGCCCGGGGTTGAGCCAGATGTTGAGCCCGGCGTGGCCGTCTTGGTCTTATGACGCGGGCTGCGTTCCGTGTGGCTGGCGCTGGTCCACTGCGCCAGCACCGCCGGATTGTTGGCGTATTTGTTCCTCACGATCGCGTCCAGTTTGCGGATCGTCGTCTCTCCCTGATCGATTGATTCATCGATGGCCGCGCCGGCCGCAACGCGTTAACCAACGCCGCTTGACTGGTCGCTGATCGCCGCCTCGAGCGCCGCGATGTCAACTCGCAAATCTTCGAGAAAGTCGGCGGGCAGCTCGTGAGCAATAAACTGCGCCGCCAGTGGCGCAGCGTCGGCGGCAAAGGCCCGCGCGACGTTTAGTAGTAACTGATCATTCCCGGATGGCGGCAGGCGAAACTTGTCGTCGAGACCGGGAATGTCTTCGGCCATCACGGCCGCGGTGCGACTGATGGCTTCAAGGTCTTCGCGCAGCGCTTGTCGCGCCTGTGCGCGGCTGGTAGTTCCCTGCTTCGCGGCGCCGCCCTTCGAAGCCTGGGCCGCGGCACTCTGGTTGAGCGTGCCGACGGTGGCGTTTAGAGTTGCAAACAGTCCCGTCACCAGATTGTTGGTGGCAAAGTCTGCCGCATGCTCGTTGCAAAAGTCCTGCACGCGCACGAAGGTCTGAAGCTTTCTGTTTTCACGATCATTCATGGGGTGAACCTCCTGAGGTTTGAGGGTTGAAAGTCTTGCTACTTCAATCCGCAGATTGAGGAGCGTTGAGGTTACGTATGCGGGACTGTGCCTTGCGCAAGGTTGGGCAGCACTTCCCACGGGCGATTGTTTTTGAGACTACGAGCGGGATTCTAACACGTCAGGGTTGACTGTCCCAGCAAAAACCTGTGCTTTTACTGGCAAAATCGACGGTCTCCGCGGCCGATGCCAGATTTTTTGCATGAAAAATGGTGGTTGACACGTTTGGGATCACGGTTTTCACGGTCAGGATCAGGGGTTACACGCCAGGAATGGCGTCTGACACGGAAAAAGTGGCGTCTGACCAGAAAAAATCACTAGCTTCACGTCCAGAATCAGGCCTTACACAGAAAAAATGGGGTCTGACACAGAAAGAATGGCTAGTTCCACATTCAGAATCAGGTCTTACACCTGAAGAATGGACTCTCACACAGAAAAAATCACTAGTTGCACCGTCGGGATCATGGCTTACACGCCAGGAATGGAGTCTGACACAGAAAAGATCACTCGTTCCGCGGAAGAAGTCAGAGATCAGCGGTCAGAGGTTAACGGTTAGAGGTTAGACGTCAGGTGCAACGGGTTAGTTATCAGCAATCAGCGGTCAGCAATCAGCAATTCGACCGCCCTTGCTTACGCGCGGCTACTGCCTCATGCCTCCGGCGCGCCTGGCGCGAAGATTTCTATACGGGTGATCCACTGACCACTGACCACTGACCACTGACCACTGACCACTGACCACTGCCCACCGCCCACTGCCCAATACAAGAAGTCTTGTCTATTCTTGATACAAGAATTCTTGCATCGAGCCTGAGGCCAGTGTATAAGCCAGCCAGCGCTCACTTTCCGGAGGTCCACGCCATGAAGCTACGTACTGTTTGCCTGCTTTCCTGCTTGTTCCTGTTCACCGCGAACGCCTTTGCCCAGGCAAATGGCAAGCTTCAAATCCACTTCATGGATGTTGGGCAGGGCGACGGCACCCTCCTCGTTTCTCCCCTGGGCGAGACGGTCCTTTTTGACAACGGGAAGCGCGCGAATTGCGATCTGCCTGTTTCCTATTTGCAGCAACTGGGCACCACCAAATCGACTACATGATTGTCAGTCATTACCACGACGATCATATCGGCTGCACCACCGATGTGCTCACGGATTTTCCGTTGCAGAAGAAGGGATACGATCGTGGCGGAACCTACAACTCCTCAACGTTTCAGAATTACCTGACCAAGCTGGGCGCCAAACGGACGATCGCGTCTGTTGGAACGACCATCACCCTGGATTCCGGTACCGCAAATCCGGTGAAGATTGAAATCGTTGCATTGAACGGCAATGGCGTGCCGACCACGAATGAAAACGACTTGAGCGTTGTGGCCACGATTCGTTTCGGTAATTTCGACGCCGTCATTGCCGGCGACCTGAGCGGATTCAAGACGGGCTCTTACGAAGACATAGAAACGTCCGTGGCCCCCAAGGTGGGCCAGGTGGAAGTTTACAAAGTTAACCATCATGGAAGCAGCTATAGTTCAAACGACGTCTGGCTGGCGACAATCAAACCCAGGATCGGGATTATTTCCACCGGCACCGGCAACACCTATGGTCATCCAACTCAGGAATGTCTCGACCGGCTTCACGCGGCAGACGTGAAAACCTACTGGACCGAGATTGGCAACGGCGTCGAGCCTGATCCCATCTTCGATGTCATCGGCAAGAACATTGTGGTGGAAGCGACCCCGGGAAGCTGGGCGTTTACCGTGACCTACGGCAGCAATCAGGTGGATACCTACCCGGATTGGGGAGCCCCGCCCGGTGCCGAAACAGAAGCGCCCTTCGCCTGGAGCAAGAATTCAAACATCTATCATTTCGCCAGTTGCAAGTTTGTCAAGAACATCAGCGCCGCTAACCTGCAAAAGGGCAACACGCCACCGGCGGGCAAGAGACTCCACTCCGGTTGCCCAAAGTAGGGGTCTGAGTGCTGAGTATTGTCTGCCGAGTGTTGTCCGCCGAGTGTTGTCTGCTGAGTGTTGTCTGTTTCGAGCGGAATTTTGTTGCCGACCGGCAAGTTCATCGTTACTATTCTCCATAGCCCCGCGAGTTACCCTCACAAAACATCAGTGATTAGTGACGAGGGATAAGTGATGATAAAGAACCTACTCGTGCCTCTTGCGGTGTCTTTACTGTTCTTAAGTAGCGCCAACGGTCAGGAAAGAGCCGGAGGTCGCGCTTGTCCGGACCTGCCTGGGCAGACGTCGTCCACGCATCGATTTCGTCAGTTGGGGGAGACGATTGAGATCTCGATTAGAGGCGAGCGCGCGCCGGCGGACGTTGCTGACTGTGAGCCGGTGGCCCTGGAGCTGCGCTGGACCAACGGGCGAAACAATGGCGGCAACTTCAATGTGACTTTTCTGGACGGCAACAATCGGCCAATCTATGCGAAACAGATTTCGGCCTTCATGACGGGCGTGTTCCAGTTTCCCCTTTCGTCGTTTGACGCCCAGCCCGTGTACGGCTCAGCGATTGAAATGATATCGGTTCCCACCACAATTACGATCCAGGCAGTGTCGCCTTTTGCCGCGCCGGCCAGTCTTTCCTATGCGGTTACGCGCGTGGCTCGCGCTCCAGCAAGAAAGGAAAAAGAGGAAGACGAAAGGGAGACGACGGAAAGAGATGGGAATGAGGTCGTGAGCGTCCACAACGCCGTGAGGCTGATCGGCGCAAGCCGGCTGCCTTTGGTCCAGATTGAGTTGAAAACGGGCCGGCCATTTCCGGTTAGAGACGTGCCGTTACGATTGCGGATCGGAAAGAAAGTCTTTATCGATGAACTGAGCGGCGATTACACGGGAAGAAAGCTGACGTTGAGTCTGACGCCGGAAATCTTTGCGGAACTGAAGGATGGAGACGAGATTGAGGCGTTTTTTGGTGAGCCTCAGGCAAACGGACTCGCTGACGCAGGCGTTTGGCGCTTCGGGAAACTGCGAAAGACAGTGAACAGTGAACAGTGAACAGTAAGCATTACGTAGCGGGCTGCTTTCTGCTGTCTACTGTCTACTGTCTACTGTCTACTGTCTACTGTCTACTGTTTTACTGTTCACTCGTTCCTAGAACGGCTCGTCCTCATCGACGATCGTCAAGCGCTCGAGCTCCATGACGCCCAGTTGGTTGTAGTATCCGCCGGGCGCGAACTGACCGTGCTCCCCAAGATCCAGCGAGCGTTCTTCAGTCTTGAGCGCCCCCTCGGCAGTCGGCGCAGTTTCAGGTTCCCACCCTTCTTCGGCCTTCTCTTTACCAGTCTTCGGATCCTGTTCGTCCATGATTGGTCTCCTTGTTTGCAAACTTGCCGAAGGCATAGGCAAGACGCGAGCCTAAATGAGGAATTGGGAAAAGGAGAACCGGGAAATGGGAGATTGCAGAAAAGGCAGCAGTAATTGGAAGTTAAGCTATCGGCCCGGCGTAGCGAAGCGCGACAGAAGCGCGACAGTAGTGTCCGAGCGTCAAACGGCGCGAGCAGGCGGCAGGCGGCAGGTGGTTCTGACATGAGCCCTTGCTGACGCGCGGGGCTTCTGTCCACTGCTCACTGCCCACTTTCCCTCATGGCTCGGGGCTGAAGCGTCTATCTTCGAAGCCTCTCGCGCCTTCGCGTCTGCGTAAAGGATCCGGACGCTCATAGCGACGCGGGAGAATTCCCAGTCGCACCAGCGCCGGATAGTATTCATAGCGAATCGTTACCTCCGCCGCGGGACGTGAGTCGAGTTCCATATCAACCCAGCGTACGTCGTTGTGAACTGAGCGCCCAATGCCTGTCGCTGCATACTCATCATCGGGCAGCGGCTGTGCTACGGGCGGTTGACGTCGTCTGAGAGTGTCCGCGGAAGTACCGCCGGATTTTGATTCATCGCCGGCGGGCTCTGCGCTCGTTCCAGCCGCTGGTGATTCAGACCTCTTGTAGTCGCGACCGTCATCTTCATAGATCGGGTGTGGACGAGGCGGCGGGCCCGGTGTCACCGGAACGGGATAAGGCCGGCGCTCGCGGAAGAACACGGCGGCAATGTTTCCGAGGTTGGCAGTTTGGCCCAGCTTCGCGCCGTAGGAATCGCGTTCGGAAGTAAAATAGAATCGCCGCGCGCGCTCCGAGCTCATTTGCCAGCCGCCGATGCTGATGGCGCCGTAAGGTTCGATTACCCACTTGCTCGCATTCCAGGCTGAGCTGCGCCGCGCGTCGATAGTGTTGAGACCGTCAACTGACAGTGCGACGGCGACGCGATATGGCAATGGGTTGCGAACTCTGACTTCATACTCGGCGCCGGCGATGGCTTCGACGTAAGTCTTGCCGCGTGCGGCATACTCCTCGAGCGGACGTCCGTTAACGAGTATTTGAACTTCAAAACCACGTTCGAAATCCACCGGCTCGGGAACACTCGCGAGGTTTTCGGAAACGGCAGCTTCACTTCGGGCGTTTGAAAACATGAAAGCGCTGACAGCAATCAGCGCTAAGCCTCCGCAGCCAAGTAATACCAGCCTTCTTTTCATGACGCTTTTCCTCCTGACGCAAAATGGCTTCCGACCCATGGGAGGAACGACTGGCTAGGACTGATCTTGCGTGGCCGGAACAGGAGCAGTTGGCAGGAGCATGCGGCAGATTTTCCATTTCTCATTTGTCATTTTTCCTCTTGGTATTTCAGGCACAGGACGATCATGAAGAGAGGGGTACTACAATGAAAAATGTCCAATGAAAAATGAGAAATGGAAAATACTGCCTTTTGCCGTCTGCCGACTG
>Ga0137409_10005046_pt1 | contig 13792 bp, 12 predicted proteins | sample CZODoug1_16funga_FD_122059 | JGI IMG/M metagenome (GOLD analysis project Ga0137409, IMG submission 122059) | Vadose zone soil fungal communities from Angelo Coast Range Reserve, California, USA - CZODoug1_16fungal (Hybrid Assembly) | ecosystem: Environmental > Terrestrial > Soil > Vadose zone... | reverse complement strand
CGATCCACGTCACGCGCCCGTCGGAGGCCCTGCACACGCTCTCGAAGATCACGCCCGACCTCATCGTTCTCGACGTGGGACTGCCCGGCATGAACGGTATCGAGCTGTATGACCGCATCCGGCTTGACGAGCGACTCCGGCTCGTGCCGGTGATGTTCGAGACCGCGGTGTTCCGCGAGTACCGCAACGAATTCACGCGGCGCGGCATCACTGCGGTGATGGAGAAACCCTTCGACGTCGGCGACTTCGTGAAGCGCGTGCATGAGCTCGCGCCCCTGAACTGAGTTCCGCGAAGGCGTCGGGCGCGGCGGATCTAGCGGCTTGTCACGCCATCGGCGCGGACGCGTGAGGCCGCGACCTTGGCGATGTCGTCTGCGGTCTGCTGCGAGCTCGCGATCATCATCGTGAACGACTCCTGCGAGACCGCGATGACCTCGAGGCTCGTCTTCGCGCGCACCGTCGCGTTACGGGCCTCGCCCCGCAACAGGCCGAGCTCGCCGAAGTACTGATCTTCCTTGAGCTCGTTGACGACGCGCTCGGCGCCGGACTCGTCGCGCTGCACGACGACAGCCACGCCACGTGCGATGACGTAGAAGTCCGTGGCCGGATCGCCCTCGTGGACGACGACGTCCCCGGGGGCGAACGTGAGGATCCGCATGCCCTCGGTTGCGCGCACGATGACGTCGCGCGGCACTTCGGGGAATGCGCGCTCGGCGTGCTTCAGCTCCTCGATGTATCGCTCTGCGTGAAGCACCGCGGTGGTGGCGTCGCCGACCGCGGTCGTGATCTGCTTCGCGAGCTGCGCGCGCGTATCGCCTGCGGCGTAGACGCCCGGGATGTTCGTACGCATGTACTGGTCGGTGATGAGGTAGCCGTTGGCATCGTGATCGATGTGGTCCTTGAACAGATGGCGACCCACCGGCTTGAAGCCGACGAACACGAAGACACCCTCGACCGGCACGCGCTCCTTTTCCTCGCCGACCTTCTCGATGTCGATCCACTTCACGCCCGAGGCGTCGCCGCCGATCTCGCGCACGACGGCCGGCGTGATCGGGTGCACCTTGTCCATACCCAGCAGACGGTCCTGCAGGATGGCCTGCGCCCGGAACTCGTCCCTCCGGTGAACGACGTGCAGCTTCTTCGCGAACCGTGTGAGGAAGAGGCCCTCCTGGAAGGCGCTGTCGCCGCCGCCGATCACGGCCAGGTCGGCACCCTTGAAGAACGCGCCATCGCAGACCGCGCAGTACGAGACACCGCGGCCGTTGAATTCCTGCTCGCCGGGGACGCCGAGCTTCGTCGGCTCGCCGCCGACCGTGACGATGACGGCGTAGGCGGTGTGGATCGTGCCGTTGTCGAGCTCCACGATCTTGCGGTCGCCGTCCTGGCGGATCTCCTTCACGGAGGCGTAGGTCTCGATCCGCAGGCCGAACTTGCGGGCGTGGTCGGCCATCTTGTTTGCGAGCTCCGCCCCGGTGACCGACTCGAAGCCGGGATAGTCTTCGATGAGCTCCGTGTTGAGGATCTCGCCGCCGACGTCCTTCGCCTCGAACAGGATCGCGCGCATATCGGCGCGCGCCGCGTACAGGCCGGCGGTCAAGCCAGCCGGCCCGCCGCCGATGATGATCAGGTCAAAGTCGCTCAAGAAAACACACCCCGGGACGTCAAATCGTCCTTCATACAGTAGAACCGTCCTTATGCCCTTCGTATTCGCGTGCGCTATCTAGCCCTGGGCGACTCGTTCACCATCGGCACCGGCACCACGCCGGACCGGTCGTTCCCCGCCGTCCTCGTGAATCGCTGGTGGGACGAGGGCCGCGAATGTGACCTGCGCAACCCTGCGATGAACGGCTACACCACCGAGGACCTTATTCGCGAGGAGCTGCCCCTGGTCGAGTCGTACCGGCCCGATCTCGTGACCATCCTCATCGGCGCGAACGACATCGTCGCGGCCGTGCCGGAGCAGCGGTATCGCGCGCAGCTGCGCCGCATCCACGAGCGCGTGCGTGCCGGCGCGCCCGCGGCCGCGCGGTTCGGCCTGCCCCAGCCGGACTGGTCGCTCACGCCGGGCGGCGCGGCCTTCGGTGATCCGGGGCGCACCGCGCGGACGATCGAGCGCTTCAACCAGATCGCGCGCGAGGAGATCGAGAGCGCAGGCGGCACGTACATCGACATCTTCCCGCTCATGCGCGAGCAGATGCGGAAGAACATGACCGCCCCGGACGGGCTCCATCCGTCGGCCGAGGCCTATGCCGAGTGGGCCGGGGCGCTCCTCCTGGCCCTGCGGGAGGCAGGTCACCCGAACGGGGGATAACGAGGACTGCCGCGGAAGAACAGGCTGTGTGCTGATGCGACGGCTGTTTAGTCCCGCTGCTCTCCTGCTCGGCCTGATCGCGATTCTCGCGACCAGCTGCGGCGGGAGCGTGCCGTTCGTCACGCCGACGGCGACGAAGGATCCGTTCGCCGGCGCCTACATCGCGCGCGGCGGCGGCGGCGCGCTCGACAACGTTGGGCCGCTCATCAAGGAATTCACGAAGCTGCACCCCTCGATGACCTGGCAGGGCATGGACGACATCGGCTCGGACGCGGGCGTGAAACTCGTCCAGAGCGGAGACATCGACCTGTCCTTCATCAGCCGCGACCTCAAGCCTGCGGAGATCGGGGCCGTGCTGACAGTGCCGATCGGCAGCACCGGCACGGGCGTCGTGGTCAACGCGGCGGTGTACCTGCTCGGCAGCTTTCCTGGCCTATTCGAGACGCGCCCCGATTTCGTCGAGCGTTGGGCATTCGTCGCTCCGGATATTTTGAGCGGCGACTGGTGGCGCGCGTTCAGCTACCTGTTCATCCACGCCAACGCGCTCCACTTGCTGATGAACCTCGGCCTCGAAGTGATCGGCAATCCCTCCGCCATCGTTTCCGCCAAAGTCGGCGACGAAGCGCTTGCGCGCATGGTGAGCCAGAAATTGCCGGCGCTCGGCGTGGTCGCCAATCTGGTCGAGTTTCCCGCGGTCGCCAAGGGCAGCGCGCGCTTTCGCTTGCAGGTCATGGCGAAGCACACCAAGCAGAACATCGACGATCTGATCGGCCGCCTCTATAGCGCGCTCGATGAGGTCAAGGTTGGTTACCAGGCTTATCGCGCGGCGCTGGCGGCGGCGCCAGCGGAAGAATCCGAGCCTTCGCGGAGGATGGCGTGACTCACACCAACGGAGCCAAACGGCTGCTTGCCGTCGACGACAACTCCGATTCGGCCGAACTGATCGCGCGCGTCGCCGTAAAATGCGGCTATGAGGCCCGCTCCGTGACCAATCCATCGTCGCTCGGCGAAATGCTGCATCAATGGAAGCCGCAGGTCCTGACGCTCGATCTCTGCATGCCGGAAGAAGACGGCATCAGCCTGCTGTCGCTGCTCAAGGATACGGGCTTCTCGGGAAGTCTCATCATCATAAGCGGCCAGGATGATTGGTTTCGCAAGACCGCCGGACGGCTCGCCTCGGCGCGCGGTCTCAATGTCGCACAGGATTTGTCCAAGCCTGTGGATCTCAAAGCGCTGCGTGAAGTGCTGAACGAATTGGCGAAATAGCGCCTATCGATTGCCTACTCGCTACTCTCTCTTCAGGCTTGCAGCATTCTCGGATTTGACGCCGCAAGGCAGCTTCGTATTTTGCCCAGCAGGCGCGGCAGATCGACCGGCTTGGTGTCGAAATCGGCGCAGCCCACCTTGACGCTGGTGTCGCGGTCGCTGGCGAGCGCATGCGCGGTCAGGGCGATGATGGGAATGCCACGCGTTTCGGGATTGGCCTTGATCAAACGCGTTGCCTCCCAGCCATCCATGTCGCCGAGCGCGACATCCATCAGGATGAGATCCGGTGATTCCTGGTGGGCCATCGCGACTCCGGCCGGCCCGTCCACGGCAAAGCACACCGTGAAGCCGAGCCGCTGCAGCCGCCGCCCCAGCATGTCGCGGTTCATTTCATTGTCTTCAACGAGCAGAATTTTGGTCATCACACGGTCCCACTGGCTTGGAGAGCGTCGGGTTCAGACATCGGCAAGGGACAGAAGCTTCCGATCGTGCGAAACAGGACTTCCCGGTCAATCGGCTTGATCAGATGCGCCGCGGCGCCCAAGGAGCGTCCTTTCGCGATATCGTGGTGGGTCGTCAGCAGGATCACCGGACAGTCGCGCAAGGTCTCGTCGGCTTTGAGGGTTTTCAGGACGGCCCAGCCGTCCGTACCCGGCATCAGGATATCGAGCAGGATCGCCGACGGTTTCAGGCTTCGCGCAAGATCGAGGCCTTCCTCCGCGTCGCGCGCGATGATCGGTGAATAGCCTTCCTTGACCAGCATGCGCTGAACGAGATCGAGAACGGTTGGATCGTCGTCAATGATGAGAATCGTGTTGCCCCCATCGGTCGAATTCGCGGCGAAAGTGCCTGGGGACTCCGCTTGGTGCGCGTGGGTCTTGAGCTTTTTCGGAATCCGCACCGTAAAGCACGAGCCTTTGCTCAATTCGCTTTGCACCTCGATGTTGCCGCCCATCAACCGGCAGAGCTTCTGGCTGAGCGCGAGGCCGAGACCCGTGCCGCCATATTTGCTCGCGGTAGCGCCTTCGGATTCACCGAAATTCTGGAACAGATTCGCCAGATTCTCCGGGCGGATGCCCGCTCCGGTGTCGCGCACCGCGATTTCGAGCAGTTCGCCCTGAATGCGGGCGCTCAGCGTCACGGTTCCGTTGCGGGTGAATTTCGCCGCATTGTTGACGACGTTGGCAATCGCCTGTCGCAGCTTTGCGATGTCGGTTTCGATCTCGGCCCGTCTCTCGACGCAATCGACGACAAAGCGGTTGCCATTGGCTGCGATCTCCTGCTCGCAAGCAGCGGCCACATCGTAAATGAGGCGGCCAAGCTCGGAGCGCTCTGCGAAAAGCTCCATCTTTCCCGCTTCCAGCTTGGAGAGGTCGAGCACGCCGCTGACGAGCGACAACAGATGCTTGCCCGCGCTGTGAATGCGCTTGATGTCGGTGGTTTGCCCGCCGGCGCCCGCCTCCTCGGCCTCTTCGATCAGCATTTCGCTGTAGCCGATCACGGCGTTCAACGGCGTACGGAGCTCATGACTCATCTTGGCAAGGAATTCCGATTTCGCTTTGTTGGCGCGCTCGGCTTCAGCCTTGGCCTCCTGCAATTGCCGCGCGGTCGCGAGGTGGCGGCGCACTTCGCGCTCGAGCTCGGACTGCGAGGCGACAATGTTGCCGTAGTACAGCGCCATGATCGAAACATAGACTGCCGCTGCCAGCGTCGAGATGATGCCGATGCCCGACAATGCGGCGAGCGGAATGTGCACGGGAAAGGACGCGCTCTCCCAATAAGCAACATAGAAGCTGCCGAAATTGCCCGCGATCAGGCTGAGCACGAGCAGCCTCTGGGGACCCGCCGAGCCGAGGTAGAAGAAGGCGAGCAAGGGAACCGTCAGCAGCCAGGGCAGGAAGGGCGAGCTCAGGCCGCCATAGTGATAGCAGCCCCATAGAATCGCGAAGATCAGATTCTGCACCGAAAGAACGGCGAGCGTGTTGTACCAGCCGGTCCATTTGAGCGCGAAGGGGAAGGCCCAGAATGCGGTGATCGAGCCCCCAAGGACCCACAGCGCGTAGTCGGGCGCCGGATCGAGAATGTAGAGATAGATGGTGATGACGTGGCCGAGGAAGGGGCCGAAGAGGTGGCTGATCAGGAACATGCGGGCGCGCTGCTGCAGCTCGCTCGTTTCCTTGACGCTCGCCGGAATGAACCAGTCTAGGATCGGATAGATCATCGTCGGCGAGAATCGCCGCGGCCGGTACATCTCGATCGTCCGTATCATTCCCGTCTCGCTTGTCATTCCCATCTCGCTTCCTTCGGCGCGGCGTCTTCAGGCGCTCTGCCTTTCGGCATTTTCGTCCCTCGTATTCGACACGCGTTCGCGCGGAAACAGCAGCCGGACCAGCGTGCCTTTTCCCAACTCGCTCTCGAGCTTGAGGCTGCCGCCATGGATCTCCACCATCGCCTTGACCAGCGCCAATCCCAATCCGGTTCCTTCCTGGCGCCGGCTCAGCGTGGTGTCGGCCTGAACGAAAGGCTGCAGCACGCGGGCAAGATCGGTTTCGGCGATGCCGACGCCGGTGTCGCGCACGGCGACGAAAAAACCGTCCGCCGCAACGCCGGTTTCGATGTCGATCGTTCCGCCGGCCGGCGTGAATTTCACCGCGTTGGTGACGAGATTGAGCAGCATTTGCTTGAGCTTGCGCTCGTCGCACCAGAGCAGCGGCAAATCGGCGGGGAAACGAATGTTCAGCTGGATTCCGGCGTCGCGCGCGCGCGGGCCCAAGAGCCGTTCGATTCCCGCGGCCACTTGATGGATGTCGACGTCGCTTTCGAAGAGCAGCAGTTGGCCCGCCTCGGCTTTGGCAAAGTCGAGGATGTCATTGATGATATCCAAGAGATGCCGGCCCGAGGCGTGGATGTCCTCGAGATATGTCCGATATTGATCGTTGCCCAAGGGACCCAGAACGTCGCGAATCATCAGTTCGGAAAAGCCGATGATCGCGTTCAGCGGCGTCCTCAGCTCGTGGCTGATCTTGGCCAGGAATTCCACCTTGGCGCGGTTGGCCTCTTGGGTGGCGACCTGAGCGTTCTTCACGACGTTGTAGCCGGTATCGGCGAGGCGCCATATTTCGCGCTTTTTGAAGCAGGCCTCTATGGCCGGCGCCAATGCCTCGACCCCTTTGGACTTGTCGATGAAGTCGCACGCGCCCTCGCGCATCGGCACCGTGCCCTGGCGATGATCGGGACGTTTTGCCATCGCGATGCAGAGCAGATCCGGCCGGGCATTGAAAAGCTGCGCCGGCAGATTAGCGCCTTTGGCCTCGGGACCTTCGATATCGCAAAGCACGACGGTGGCGTCGAACCGCGCCAAGGCAGCGAGCATCTCGCCGGGTGTCGCGATGGCGGTTTTATAGCCGCGGCTTTCGAGATGGCCGGCGTAACGCTCGGCGCACTCGCGGCTGCCGTCCACGATAAGAACGTTGCCTGGATTATACTCCACTTTATCCTGCATGACTTAAGCGAGTCCCTTGTGCTGAGGCGACTGTGAGCGGCGCCTGTTCGTTCTGTTTGTCTTCGACATAGGCGGGAACGCGGATGGTGAAGCGCGAGCCGCGGCCATAGGTGCTTTCCACCGTGATCGCGCCGCCCATCATCCGGCAAAGATTCTGCGAGAGCGCGAGGCCGAGTCCCGTGCCGCCATATTTGGTCGCGGTCGAGGCTTCGGCCTGGTTGAAATCCTTGAACAGCTTTTGCACGTTGTCCGGCGTGATTCCGATGCCGGTGTCTTCGATGGCGATGCGCATCCAGTCGCCCGCCAGCCGCTTCTCGCGCGCGACGCTAAAGGTGACGCGACCGTCCTTGGTGAACTTGCCGGCATTGCTGAGAAGATTGAGCACGCTCTGGCGCAGCTTGGTGGCATCCGAAATCATGATGCCGAGATCGGGCGAACGCTCGACCGCGAATTCGTTGCGATTGGCGACGACGAGGCTCTTGCTGGTGGCGACGACGTCGTCGATGAATCCGGCGACGTCGAAAGGCTCGACCACGAGCTCGGTCTTGTCGGCTTCGATCTTGGAGAGGTCGAGCACCGAAGTCACCAGCGACAAGAGATGCTTGCCGGCGCTGTTGATGCGGCGCAAATCCTCGATCTGGGCGTTGTCGCGCTTGAGTTCGGCGTCCTCGAGCAGAATCTCGCTGTAGCCGATCACGGCGTTCAAAGGCGTGCGCAATTGATGGCTCATCTTGGCGAGGAAGATCGACTTCGCCTGATTGGCGCGTTCGGCTTCCTCCATCGCTTTTCGCATGCGCGCCGCGGTGGCTCGGTGCCGGTCGGCCTCGCGCACCAGCACGGACTGGCTGGTCACGACGTTCGCGTAATAGATGGCCATCATCGACACGTAGATCGTGGCCGAGACCACCGAAACGATGCCGACGCCGGAGAGCTCGGCCAAGGGGATGTATTCCGGAAATGATCCGTGTACGGTGTAAGCAAGGTAGAAGCCCAGAATGTTGACGCCGAAGACGCTCAACACCAGTACCGGGCGCTCGCCGAGATAGAAGAAGCCGAGCAGCAGCGCGGTCAGGAGCCAGGGCAGGAAGGGCGAAGAGACGCCGCCGTAATAATAAGAGCCGTAGAGCGTGACGAAGGTGAGATTGACCACCGATGCAAAGGCCCAGAGCTGAAGCTTGCCGGACAACTTCAGCGCGAAAGGCAACGTCCAGAATGCGGTAATGCAGAAGACGATGACCCAGAAGGGAAAGCCGCGCTGATGCGATTCGAAATAGAGATAGACCGAGATGGCGTGACCCAAGAACGGCCCGAAGAGATGGCTGAAGGCGAAAATCCGCGCCCGCCCAAGCGTTGCCTCATCGGTCCTCGCATGCGCCGGAATGAACCAGTCCAGCATGCGAAGCATGGTCGACGACGTGGATGACAGCATCCGGACCCCCTGCACTGAAGCCGGTCCTCCTTTTAAGAACCAACCTTTGAAGAAAATTTACCTGAGCCGGGTAAACAGAGAGTGAGGGAACGACGCCGCCAAAGGAGCGATGTTTGGATCAGGTCCGAAACTGGCTGGGTGCTTCATTAGGGCGCGGGCCACTCGCCTTTCGTCCGTCCTATGACTTTGTTAACCATGCCGGGACTACGTTCGGACCACAGAAGCCGGCACGCCATCGCCTTAACGGCGAGGCTCTCCCGGAGGGGAAGGGCTCAATGAAGCGCATATCCAAGTCCCTGATGTTGGCCGGCAGCGCGATGCTTGCGATGTCGGGCGATGCAATGGCGTCCGGTTTCATGGTGCGCGAAAACAGCGCCGAATCGCTTGCTACCGTTTTCGCCGGAAACGCTTCGCGGGCCGATGAAGCCTCGACGGTCTTCAACAATCCCGCCGGAATGAGCTTTCTTTCCGGCACCCAAATTCAGCTCGGCGCCGTTGCCGTCTTCCCGTCGATCCATTTCACCGGCAATGCCACCGACCCATACGGGCCGATTCCCGGCGACAATTCCCGCAACGCGGGACAGATCGCGACCGTTCCCCACGCCTATGCGGTGTTCGACATCGCGCCGCGGCTGAAGGCCGGCATCGCCCTGACCGTTCCCTTCGGCAACACCGTCGATTATTCGGAAGACTGGTCCGGACGCTACGTCAACATCAAGACGGCGGCGCTGACAGCCGACATCAATCCGAACATTTCCTATCGCGTCACCAACCGCCTCGCCATCGCGGCCGGCGTGTCGCTGCAATATTTGAAGCTCGATCTTTCGAGCCGCATCCCGCAATTCCTGATCTTCGGGAATCCCTCGATGGCCGATGGCGGTTATCTGCTGAGGATCCACAGCTGGGATTGGGGCTACAATTTAGGACTGCTGGCCGAACCATGGGACGGCACCAGGCTCGGACTGACCTACCGTTCCGGCGTCGATCATTCCGCCAAGGGAACGCTGACCTTCAACTCCGACACCAGTCCGTTCCTGGGCCTCTCCAGCGGCCCTGCCACGACCAACCTTTCCATGCCGGCCTCGATCACGGGCAGCATCACGCAAGCATTCGGCCCACGCTTCAGCCTGTCCTCGGATGTGCAATTCACGCAGTGGCATACCTTCAAGCAGATTACGGTGATGAGTCCCGGCAATCCGGCTTTCGTGTTCAACGAGGATTATCGCGATTCCTGGATGGTTTCCGTGGGCGGAGTCTACCATTTCAACGATATGTGGACGTTTAGAGCCGGCGTCGGCTTCGACGAAACCCCGGTGGTGGACGCGTTCCGCGACACCGGCGTTCCCGATAAGGACCGCTATATGGTCGGCGTCGGCTTCGGCTACCAGTTCACGCCTGCGATGGGAATCGACGTCGGCTATGCGCATTATTTCGCCGCCGGCCACGCCACTATGAACGAGAGCGTCAATCGCATCGAGCCGATCACGAACGCCATCTTCCTGAACGGCCGCTATAACAACCACCTCGATTATTTCGGCGTCACGCTCCGCGGTTCGCTGTAAAACGCGAACGGCAAAAGGCGAGTAGAGTGCCTCGCGCTTGAGGTACTTTCGCTGCTTGCCGTTCCCGAACCACTCCCCGCGACAACGCTTTAACGTCCGCAACGCTGCTCGACCGGCTTAAGCCGGCTGCTTGCTGCGTTGCACCAATGAACGTGTCCACCCGCCGCAGGCCACCAAGCTGGAATTCCGCTACACTCTTTAAACCGTTAGCCGCGGCGTTTCTTCGCGAGGGAGGCTCATTGTGCCGCGTTTGACTTCTCCGGTGTGGCCGTCGCGCGCTCGCTTGATCGCGCTCGGCGTCATTCTTTCCGCGCCTTGCGCCTTAGCCGACGCCGGGGCGCAAGAGCCGGGAGCTTCTCCTTCGCCCGGAATGCTTCAACCTTTCCTTCCACCGGCGACTCGGCCGGACGATGGCGTGAACCCGGACCTTTTCCGTCGACCGCCGGAGACTCGGTCGCCCGACGAAAGGCTGCCGCCTCCGTTTGTTTCGCCGTTCGGCCCGCCACGTCCCTCTCCGCGCCCGTCATCCCCACGGACACCAACGTCGCCGCCTGGGCGCGTGATGCCCAATGTGATCGGCATGGACCGCGAGCTCGCAAGCGAGACGCTCCAGCCCCTGGGCGTGCAGGTGAATCTGCCGGAGGAATTTCGTTGCGGCGCCACGCCCGGATTGGCGTGGGATCAGGAGCCCGACGCGGGGACGCCGCTTGCGCCGAACGTGCCGGTGCGGGTGATTCTCGCGCCGCCGGTGAGCACCGTGGCCGTCCCGAATCTGCTGGAACATCCGCAGGAAGAGATCGCAGCGAGTCTAGCAAAGGGTCGCTTGTGCGCCGGCGAGCAGACGTCGCAAACAGGCGACGGCGTCGGCGGCCACGTTATGGCGATGTCGCCCGCACCCGGTGCGCGGGTTTTGTCCGGGACGCGGGTGAATGTGACCGTGCGAATCGCCACGTTGAACCCGTCGCCCTCGGCTCCGCCGCCCGCGACGCTACAAACCGTCCAACCGTCGACGGTGCAGCCCGCGGCGACACCAACGCGGCGGGCGCCGGCAGCCCCACCGCGAACTACGCCAGCGGAGGCGGCGAAACCGACAACACCGACAACACCACCTCCGCCGGCGACAGCAGGACCGACGGCGACGATCGTACCTCCGCTGCCGACGCCACCGGCGACGATCACGCCGCCGCCGTCACCGACGCCGGCGATTGCACAACCGCCCGCGACAACAACGACGCCAGGGTGGCCGCTTGTTGCGGTCGGCGCCCTGACATTGATGGGCTTGCTAGCGCTGTTGGTGCGATCGGCACGACGGACTCGCCATGGGCTGCCGAAACAGGTGAGGCTCGAGAGTCGAACGAATTCGCTGCGCACATCGGTCGAGTCGCGCAAGGGTCCCATCGTGCAGGGTGACGTCGAGCTGAGGCCCATTCGCTCGGCAGCCAAACAAATGTTGCAAATGTCGGGGTCGCTGATCCGGCACGAGGAAAAGCTGTCATGAGCGATCGGCCCTTGACGGTCGGCAATGTGCTGTTTCCAGTCGGCTGGGAAGCGCCGCCGAGGGACGATCATCCAAAGCTGCAGGAGATTCAGAAAGCGGTCCAGAAGGAGTTGCGATCCGTCGATATGTTCGCCCTGAATGGAGCATTGCTGAACAAGGTCGCGAGCATGCTGGACGCCCCGTTCGTGCACGCGCTCGCGGGCGGCTGGAGCAAATGCGGGGAAATTCTCAAATATCGCGATCGCGAGAAATATCGGCCGGAGGACACGTTTCTCGTCGCTCTCGCGGAACATACGGTCTCGTCGGAATATCGGCCGTCGATCGACATGCTCATTAATAATGTGCCTCTCAAGACGCTCGCGTTCGTGGTGACTCTGGGCATCGATGTGAAGGGGTTCCAGCTGGAAATCCAGGATGCGAAGATTCGGCGCGTTCGGACTGGAACCTGGCTCGGATCGGGGCAGGTGACGCTGGACGGCATGCAGATTTATCGGAAAGAATTGCAACCCGTGGCCCTGCCCGGCGTCGTCCATCTCGGCGAGGGATTGGCTATCGGCGGGTGAGGCAGCCGTCATCGATGCGAGCGCCGACCATGTGGAGTCCGATGGAAGGGTCGCGCGCAAAGCACCGCTCGATGCCACAGCGGTGAAACACTGGAGCGGGCGAGGCGATTCGAACGCCCGACCCTAACCTTGGCAAGGTTATGCTCTACCCCTGAGCTACGCCCGCGCTCCAAACGTGGGATGGGGTTTATTGCCCAGCCCGCACCGAGTTTCAATAGGTTAACCCATGCGGGGTTAAGGCAGTTGCAATATGTCTCCTATCCCCAGGGGCAGTTTGAGCACGCAAGGTCGATCCGGCGGACGAAGAAGGACAGCGGCCTAACGGTCATGGGGGTGCAATCAAGCCGGACCGCGCATGCGAAATAAGCGTAGGTGCTCTCGCCGCGGACAGGCTTGGCTTTTCCCTGCGCCAGACCCATGTTGGGGGCGCAAGTTTGACCAAAGGCGCATCATGGCATCGCTCATCGACCCGACCGGCCGCCCCCTCAAAGGCCTAAAGGACAATACCCAGGCCAAGGCTGGGACGATTCCGAGCGGGACGCCCAAGGCCGCGCAGCCGGGCTATATAAAAGACGCGTCATTAAGCAGTTTCGCCGCCGACGTACTGGACGCGTCGATGGACGTGCCCGTGATCGTTGATTTCTGGGCCCCCTGGTGCGGCCCGTGCAAACAATTGGGCCCGTTGCTCGAACGCCTCGTGACCGAGGCTAAGGGTGCGCTTCGTCTCGTCAAGGTCAATATCGACGAAAACCCGGAGATCGCGCAGCAATTGCGCATCCAATCCATTCCGACCGTCTATGCTTTCAAGAACGGCCAGCCGGTCGATGGCTTCATGGGTGCGGTTCCAGAAAGCCAACTCCGCCAATTCGTGCAGACGCTCCTTGGCTCCACAGGGGAGGAAGGCGCGGGAGGAGTCGAGGATGCGCTTTCCGCCGCCGCAGATGCGCTCGAGCAGGGTGATGTTTCCACGGCTGCGCAACTCTATGGCCAGATTCTGCAGGAAGATCCCGGCAACCCCAAAGCCGTCGCCGGTCTTGCCCGCTGCTATCTCCAAAGCGGCGATATCGACCGCGCCAAGAAAACACTCCAGCTTGTGCGCCCGGATGGTGCGTCCGACGAAGCGATCCGGGCCGTGGAAGCCGAACTCGCTTTGAAGGACAACGCTGCGGCGGCGGCCGATCTCGCAGACTTGCGGTCGAAGGTCGAGACCGATCCTGCAAATCTGCAGGCGCGCTTCGATCTCGCGCTCGGTCTCGATGCGAAAGGGGCGCGTGAGACGGCGATCGACCAGCTTCTGGAAATCGTGCGCCGGGATCGCAAATGGAACGAGGACGCCGCGCGCAAACAATTGGTGACGCTGTTCGATGCGATGGGACCGACCGATCCGCGCACGATCTCTGCGCGGCGGCGGCTCTCTTCCCTGCTTTTCTCGTGACCCGATGCCCGCGCCGCGCCGCTATCGCAACATCTCCGATCTGCCGGCCGTCATTCCGGTGTTTCCACTGACAGGGATTCTGTTGTTGCCTCGCACACGGCAGCCGCTAAATGTTTTTGAACCGCGTTACCTCGCGATGGTGGATGCCGCCATGGACCATCAACGCGTCATCGGCATGGTCCAGCCCCGCAATCCAGGCGAAGATATGGCGAAGAAACCCGCCCTC
>Ga0137409_10005045_pt1 | contig 13792 bp, 13 predicted proteins | sample CZODoug1_16funga_FD_122059 | JGI IMG/M metagenome (GOLD analysis project Ga0137409, IMG submission 122059) | Vadose zone soil fungal communities from Angelo Coast Range Reserve, California, USA - CZODoug1_16fungal (Hybrid Assembly) | ecosystem: Environmental > Terrestrial > Soil > Vadose zone... | reverse complement strand
AAATCGTGAGCTGGCGTGCGCTATCTCCTTGCGCCACAAGGAGAAATCTCGCTTATCGAACGTTTGGCCGGAAATCTTGATTCCCCAGTATGCAAGGTAGTGTTGCCTCAACGCCACACCTCCGGAGGTTCGGAAACGTCGTCACGATTCCATCTTCCCCCTTCATCCTGGGGGAGGAACGACATCCTGTAGCGACCGTGCCTACGGGATTAGCTGTCTCACGCGAACCAACTCGCAGTCGTCCACCCAGAGCGGGCAACGCTGAAAGCAGGGATCGCGCGGGCGTCTCGGTCAGGATCTCGACGATGACGTGATAACCGTTGCCGGGCAGCGCGGTTTCGAGCTGCGTCCGGTCACGCTCGCGGACCGTCGCGCGGGTGGTTTCGTACGAAAAGAGGTCGTCGGTCGCCTGTTCGGCTTCCTCGCCGGTGATGTCAGGCGTCGAGATGAGCGACGGAAAGTCGTCGCGGTTGTTCTGCTGGAGCAGCTGCTCGAGGCGGTTGAGCAGCACGGCCACGCCGTCCGGCGGCGGCGCAGGCGGCTGCGCCTGAGCCTGGGCGTACGACGGCCGCGCGCAGAGCGCCAGCGCGAGCGGGAGCGCGAATCGAACGATCAGGAAAACCAAGCCGTCCCGCATCGCCGTCACGCGTATTAAACCTCAAATCACCCCCAGCGATCGCCCCACTTTGGCGAAGCAGTCGAGCGCGAAGTGCAGCTCACTGGGGGTATGCGTGGCCGTGACGATCGTGCGCACGCGCGCCTTGTCCCGTGCAACCGTGGGAAAGCCGATTCCCTGCGCGAAGACGCCTTCGCGGAACAGCGCGTCCGAGAGCTTCATGGCCAGCGACGCGTCGCCCACGATGACCGGCGTGATCGGACCTTCGCTCGTGCCCGTGTTGAAGCCGAGCGCCTTGAGGCCGCTCTTGAAGACGCGCGTGTTCTCCCAGAGGCGCTCGATGAGCTGCGGCTCGCCTTCGAGCACGTCGATCGCGGCGAGGCAGGCCGCGGACACGGCCGGCGGGTGCGACGTGGAAAAGAGAAACGGCCGCCCGCGATGGTAGAGGAACTCGATGAGCGCGCGCGTTCCGGCGACGTAGCCGCCGAGCGCGCCGATGGCCTTCGACAGGGTGCCGACCTGGATGTCCACGCGGCCGTGCAGCTTGAAATGATCGATGGTGCCGCGGCCGTTGCTGCCGAACACGCCGCTGGCGTGCGCGTCGTCGACCATCATGATGCAGCCGAACTCGTCGGCGACGTCGCACAGCTCCGGCAGAGCGCCCAGGTCGCCGTCCATGCTGAAGACGCCGTCCGTGATGATCAGGCGCCTGCGCTCGCGCGGCAGCGCCTCGACGATGGCGCGCGCCGCCTTCGCGTCCCGGTGCGGGAAGACCTTGATGGTGGCGCGGCTCAGACGCGCGCCGTCGATGATGCTGGCGTGATTGAGCTCGTCGGAGACGATGAAGTCGTCCTTGCCGAGCACCGAGGCCACGGTCCCCGCGTTCGCCGTGAAGCCGCTCTGAAAGACGACGGTCGCTTCGGTGCGCTTGAACCCGGCGAGGCGCCGTTCGAGCTCCATGTGGATTGCCATCGTTCCGGCGATCGTCCGCACGGACCCGGACCCGACGCCGAGCGTGCGCGTCGCCTCGAGCGCCGCCTCGCGCAGCTTCGGATGCGTCGTCAGACCGAGGTAGTTGTTCGAGGAGAGATTGACGACGGGGCGCTCGTCGAAGGTGGCGTGAGCCTTCTGTTCACCGTCGAGCACCCGGAGGCGGCGGTAGAGGCCCTGCGCCTTGAGGATGTCGAGCTCCTCTGAGAGGTAGCGAAGCGGGTCGGCGCGCATCGCGCCATTTTTTCAGAAAAACAGGATCACCGCCCACGGAAGAACCGCCGCCGTGACGTAGAAGGCTGCGAGCAGCGCGACCGCGCCGTGCGTTTCGCGAAGGTGCAGGCCGATGCCGAGCACGGCCGCGACCAGCTTGGCCATCATCAGGGCGGTGCCATGGCCGAGATGGAGCATGAGCGAGGCGATGACGGGGTTGGCCTCGGCGGCTGTTCCAAACGTCATCACACCCAGATAGGTGAAGGCGCCGTCGAAGACCTGGGCGACGAGGAACGTGACCAGCACGACGTCGCCGAACAGCGAGCGGCGGGGTGGAACGCTCCATATTTTCGGAACCGTGGTTCCAAGAAGGGTTCGTGGATCGGCGTACCCGCCCGCGGCGACATCCATCGCGGGACATACCGGTCAAACTGCGTGCCGCGCACGCGTTAATGCAGGGCAAGCAGCACGTCGGCTCCGTCACGAAATACTTCAACGGCGCCGACGGCCCGCAGAGATGCGGTGGTGTCCCGTCCCTCCGCGTCCAGGTACGCGCCCTCGTGGACGATGACATGCGTCGCGCCAAGCTCCCGGAGCATGGCGACCGAGTCCCCGACATGACGCGGCACCTCGCCGAGCATCACGATCGCGCGCGCGTAATGCGGCGGGAAGAAGCCGCTGTAGCCGTTCAGGATCGGGCGCCAGCGACCGATCGAGTAGTACATCGCGCGCAGGTCGTAGTCGGGCTGCCCGAGCGGCAGATCGGCGATCACGGCGTCCGCCGGCAGGCGGCCGACGGCCTTATAGATCTCGGGCGCGCGCTGCGGACGCTCGAGCCGCGCCGGCGGCGTGACGAAGCCGCGGACGGGCGTCATGCCGTTGACCACGAAGGGGGCGGCGCCCGCTTCGAACAGAAACGCCGCCGCGAGGAGCGCCAGAACGATCGCGCCATGACGAAGACGGGCGACGACGGACGCACCCAGCGCACCGAGCACGGCGAGCATGAGGGTGGCCACCATGGCGAAGCGCGCCGGCACGCGAAGGGCATCGAACCCGGGCACGTGGCTCCACAGGAAGCGATACGGCGACGCGAGGTCGAGCGGCCTTCCCAACACCTGCGGCGACGGGCCGAGCGAGAGCCACATCGCGGCGAGCAACGCGGCGACGAAAAATCCCCGCGACCGCATGAACGCGGCAGCGCGCACCCGCCGCGTGCGGGAGAGCGCCAGCGCGAGCGCGTACGCGACAGCCGCCCGGAGCAGCAGCTGCGTCGCATCGCCGAGTCGAACGTCGAACAGCCACAGATCCACCGTCAACCGGCGGAAGACGATGATGGTCGCGACGGCGACGAGGTGCACGACCGCGACGGCATACAGCAGCCACGCGGCTCGCGTTCGCCAGGTCGCCGGCTCTCGCTCGGCGCGGGAGCGCCCGCTCCAGAGCAGACCGATCGATGCGAGCAGGAGCGGGACGGCACCCGGGAACAATTCGCCCTCCGGTTTCTGCAAGACGTCGGAGAGGCGCGATCCCCAGAAGCGTTCGGCGACCGATGCCGTGGCGTAGGAATACACGTCGGCCGACAACCGGGTCGTCTCGCCGAGCGTTCGTGACAACTCCAGGCCCCGGCTGACGCGCACGTACGGCAGCACGAACGGGGCCACGACGAGCGCTGCGGTCGCGGCGGCGGCCGTCAACGACAGCCACGCGCGCCGATCCCGCAGCCTGCCCGTCCGCCACATCTCCCACGCGGCGTAGAGCGCGGCGAACGGAGAAAAGTACAGGAGGTAATAGCCGCACGACAGCCCCTGCAGCACGATCGACGCGGTGGCGCCGGCGAGCGCGCGCGTGCGTCCGCCTTCGACGTAGCGGCGGAAGCCGTACAACGCGAACGGCATCCACTGCGAGGAGAGCACCTGCAGGTGCGACGACTGCGGGACGCGGTAGGGCGCGAACGCGAACAGCAGCCCGCCGACGAACGCGGCCACGGTGCTGCCGGTCAGCTCGCGGGCGAACAGGAACATCCCGACGCCCGACAGCACGAACGTCGAGAGGAACAGCAGGTTGTAGCAGAGGATCGGATTGCCCGTCAGCGCGTAGACCGGGAAGATCTGCACCGCCTGCGGCACGAGGTGCTCCGAGTACGCGAGCGTCAGCGGCGCCGGATGGAAGATGTTCGCATCGAAGAAATGGCGCAGATGCGAGGAGTACCCCGCGAGGATGCCGCGCAGCTGCTCGCAGTCCCACGACAGGATCCAGATGTTGAGGACCGGGTCGCCCAGGTCCCAGGCGACGTCGCGCGCGAGCCCTTTCGCGAGCGGCCACGTCATCACGAGGGCGATGACGGTGTACGCCGCCGCCGCGTACCACGCGCGCGCCTGCCCCGAGCGAAGTCGAGGGGTCATTCCTCCGACGTGTCGTTCATCAGCTCTTCGAACACCACCTGCAGGATGGCGGCGGTCGGCACCGCGAGGATCGCGCCGATCACGCCGAGCAGCGAGCCGCCAATCAGCAGCGCGGAGATCACGAACACCGGGCTGATGCCGACCTGGCGCTGCATGATGTTCGGGACGAGCAGGTGGTTTTCGAGCTGCTGCTGCGCGAAGAAGAACGCGATGACGCCAAGCGCCAGCGTCGGCTTCACCGACAGCGCGACGGCAATCGCCGGGACCGCCGACAGAATCGGCCCGACGATCGGGATCATCTCACCGAGGCCGGCAATCAGCGCCAGCACGTAGAAGAACGGCACGCCCATCAGGAACAGGCCGAGCGCCGCGGTGCCGCCGATGATTCCGCCCAGCAGAAGCTGGCCACCGAGCCACGCGCTGACCTTGTTGGTGACGCGGCGGCACGCGTCCTGGACCTGCCCGCGCTTCTCGCGCGGAAACAGCCGCACGAAGACCGTCACGAGCCCGCTGCTGTCGACGAGCAGGTAAAACGTGAGCACGAGCATCGTGATGAAGCCGAAGATGCCGCCGACAAAGCCCCCCAGCGCGCCGAGCACGAGCCCGATCGTGTCCTGCGCGCCGGAGCCGGTCGTCTGCTGCACCGCCTCCTGCGCCGTGATTTCGTGCGAGAGCAGGCCGCGCGTGATGAGCCACTGCTGTCCCTGGTGCAGCAGCCGCGGCAGCTCCATCGCCAGCGCGCGGGCCTGCATCACGATCGGCGGGATGACGAGAATCGCCACCACGACAATGACGCCGATGATGCAGAGATAGATCACGAGAATCGCGGCCCAGCGCGGCACGCGCTGCCGCATCAGGCGCTTGCGCTCGATGGCGTTGACGACCGGCGACAGGCCGATGGCGACGAGCGCGCTGATGTAGACGAGCATCAGCGCGCCGCGCACCTCCCAGAGCGCCCACGCGATGAAGACCGTCAGCGCGAGGCCGACCAGCGCGTAACGGATTAACGCGCGCGGAGAGTCCGGCGAAGCGCTCACGCCTGCTGCAGGTAGCGGCGCGTGAAGGCGCCGATATCCGCGTAGACCGATCGGAGCTCGCTCGGATCCGCAAGGTAGACGATGCGGAACGAGCCGGCCTCGGGCGGCATGCCGAAGCCGGAGCCGTAGACGCAGAGGATGCCGGTCTCGCGCAGCAGCGCGAGCACATAGTCTTCGTCGGTGCGCCCCGGCGGCAGCGACACCATGGGCATCGCGTAGAACGCCGCGCGCGGCGCCACGCACCGGATGCCCGGGATGGCGTTCAGCGCGTCCGTCGTCAGGCGCGCCCGCTCCGCGAGCGCGTGGCGGAAGCTGGCCTGGTGCGACCGGTCGCCGGTCAGCGCCGCGACCACCGCGTACTGCATCGGGCCGGGGCTGCAGAGCCGGCCGTCGGCCAGCTTCTTCATGGCGGCGAGCGCCTCGTCCAGCCGCGGCGTCGCGCCGACGACGAGCCAGCCCGCGCGCCACCCTGGCGCCAGGTACGCCTTCGACAGGCTCGAGAGCGACACCACGGCCGCGTCCCGATCGAGCGTGCCGAGCAGTGGCACGGCACCGTCGAAGCCGAGCTCGCCGTACACTTCGTCCGCGAGAATGGTCAGGCCGTGTTCGTCGGCAATCTCGAGCAGCGCGCGCCGTACGGCGGGCGGATACACCGCGCCGGTCGGGTTGTTCGGATCGATGGTGACGAGCACTCTCGTGTGCGGCGAGATGAGGCTGCGAAGATGATCGACGTCCGGCTGCCAGTCGCGCTGCGGATCGGTCCGGTAGTAGCGCGCTTTCGCGCCAATCCGGGCAATCACCGCCGTGTACAGCGGATAGGTCGGCAGCGGCACCAGCACTTCGTCGCCTTCGTCGACGAGCGCGTTGAGCACGATGTCGATCGCTTCAGACGTCCCGGTGGTGATGAGCACGCGGTCGGCCGTGGTCGGAACACCTTTCGCCGTGTAGTCCGCGGCGACCGCTTCGCGCGCCGGCATGATGCCCGCCGAGGGGAGGTACCCGTTGTGCCCGTCGCGCATCGCGCGCGCGGCGGCCTCGACGAGGTGCGCCGGCGTCTGGAACCCGAAGGCGACCGGGTCGCCAATATTGAGGTAGCGGACGCGCGTACCCCTCGCCTCGACGGCCTGCGCCTCGGCGACGATGTTCCGAATGGCGTAGGAGAAGCGGTTGACCCGGGACGCGACCGGAATGGACCTGGCGGCCCGCGAAATCGGCATTCATCCTCATCTTACGCTGTTACACAGACTCAGCAGTAAGTCATGTAACAATTACACCTCGTGCTGTCGCTGTCGTGGACAGGCCTCGAAACGGCGTCGAATTGTTTGGAATTTCATCGATCGTAAGCTGGCAAGCGCATTGATACGTAACGGCCCGTGACGCGCCTCCCGGCTGCAACTCTTCTCATCACGACCATCGTCGCGTGCGGTCAGTTGGGCCTGTCCGCGCAGGGGTCGTCCGCCGCCCCGGTTTCGCAGGAGCCCGCCGCGACGTTCAAGTCCGGCGTCGAGGTCGTCACGGTGACCGCCGCCGTGCGCGACGCCAAGGGCCGCGTGGTGCGCAACCTGACCAAGTCCGATTTCCTCGTCGTCGATACGGGCTACACCCGTCCCATCCAGGATTTCTATTTCGGCGAGTCGCCGGTGAGCCTCGCGATCCTGCTCGACATCAGCGGCAGCATGGGCGTTGGCGGCAACATGGATCGCGCGCGCGACGCCGTGCGTGTCGTCCTCTCGCACCTGCAGTCGAGCGGCGACGAGGCCGCGCTCTACACCTTCGACTCGAAGCTGCAGGAGGTGGTGCCGTTCACCACCGACCTCAATCGCATCCGTTCGCTGAGCCTGACGGGCCGCCCGTGGGGCATGACGTCGCTCTTCGACGCCATTGCCGCCACCGCCAAGTCGGCGGCCGAGCGCGAGAACCGCCATCGCGCCGTCCTCGTCATCACCGATGGCGTGGACACGGCCAGCAGGATGAAAGCTCCAGAGGTCTCGGGCATCGCCAGCTCCATCGACGTGCCCGTCTATCTCCTTGCCGTCGTCAACCCGCTCGATCACCCGGGCGGCGAGCAGTCGGTGGTCGAGGCCGCCGGCGAGAACGCGAAAGTCGTGACGCTGGCCGACCTCGCGCGCTGGACGGGAGGAGACATGCGGATCTCCAGCATGCCGCAGCACACGGTCGCCGCCGTTGACGACCTGTTCGGCGAGCTGCGGTACCAGTACCTCATCACCTTCGAGCCGGGGCAAGTACCTGGTTGGCACCCGCTCGAGATTCGCGTACTTCGGAAGAAAGACCTTGTCGTACACGCGCGAGGCGGGTACATGGCCGCTGCGCGTTCGTTGGTCCGTTAGGGAGGAAAGTCAAACATGAGTAAGACTCTCATCGCAGCATCGTTGCTGTCATTCGCAGTGGCCATGACCCCCGCGTGCGCCACGAAGAAATACGTCCGGACGGAAGTCGGAGGCGTCAACTCGAAGGTCGACACGCTGAGTGGAACCCTCGAGCAGACGCAGGGCCGGATCCAGCAGGACGAGGCGCGTATCGGCCAGGTCGACCAGAAGGCGGAAGCGGCTGGCAAGTCGGCTGAAGCGGCGCAGAGCACCGCGAGCCAGGCGCAGAACGCGGCGACTGCGGCGCAGCAGGCCGCACGCACCGTCGACACCAAGGTGGATCGCGTCAACGCCGACCTCGTCGCGGGCCGGAAGCTCGTCTACGAGGTGACCCTGAGCGAAGACCAGGGCAACTTCAAGTTCGGCAAGACCGAACTGCCCGACGAAGCCAAGGCGCGGATCGACCAGGTCGTCGGTCAGCTGAAGGGTGAGACGGGCAAGGACCTGTACATCGAGGTCGAAGGCCACACCGACAACGTGGGCGGCAAGGAACTGAACTACCAGCTGGGGATGGAGCGCGCGGAATCCGTGAAGAAGTATCTCTACGCGCAGCACCAGATTCCGCTCCACAAGATCAACGTGATCAGCTACGGCGAGGAGAAGCCGGTCGCGCCGAACAACACGAAGGACGGTCGCGCGATGAACCGTCGCGTGGTCATCCGCGTTCTCTCGTAGACGCGCTCATGCGCCGCGTCTGAAAAGACCCGGCCTACCCTGCCAATCTCCGTGCGGCGGGCCCTTCGGGGCCCGCCTTATCGAAGCCTCGCGAAATTCACCGTCGCTCTCGTCACGTCCTTCGCGCCTTCCCGTATCAGAACGACGTACGTCCCGTTCGGATCGAGCGCTCTCCCGTCGAACCCCGCCACCACGAGTCCTCCCCCGAGCGACGGGCCGTTCTGCGGCCCGGCACCGCCGGTGAGGTAGGGATAAGGAAGCGCGGTCGAGAGCCGCGGCCCGAATCGCGGCGCGCGGCTGATCGCCACCGGCTCGATGCGCGCGCCTCCCGGCGCGACGAGCGTCACGGTGAACTCCGGCACGCCGATGTAGTTGTTCAACGGATGAAACGTCAGATCGACGACGAGGTCGATGCGCGACGGGTTGTCGCCGAGCGCGGCGAGCGCTTCGCGCTGGCCGTAGAGCCGCCCGCCGGCGCGCGTGTGCGCCTCCGCGTCCAGCGCGATCCGCCTGAACGGCGTGACGACGTCGAGGTAATCGACGGGCGGCTGCATGACGGCGGTGCGATAGGGCGCGTGAAAGCGCGATCGCATGTCGTCGATGCGGCTCTGGCCGAGGTCGATGGCCTCGGCGAGGCTGCGGGGATCGAGCGCCTGCTCGAACGCGGAGGCGGCGGCGCTGAACGCGAGGAGAGCGGCAAGAAGCAGGCCCGTGCGCCCCATGACTGCATGGTAGCGCACGGGAGGAGCCGTGGGGCCTGCCTCGCCGACGCGCGCTCGTGAACGGCGCGAAGGCGGGTCAGTTCTCGGGAAACTGGGGCGTATTGGGATCGGCGACCGACAGCTGGCCGCGAATCTCGCCGCCCGGGAACGCCGACGAATGGATATTCACGTACGCGTTGCCCCCCGCGATCGACTGGAGCGCGTCAGCGAACGTCCTGATGCCGATCTCCGGCCGCGCGTGGAAGGCGGGGCCGTCGTGCATGCGGAAGTTCAGCGTGAAGTCGCCGGTCCGCCCGGCGCCAATCGGGAAATCGATCACAACCGGTCCCGAGACGCCCTTGGGACCGACGTGGATGTGCGAGGCCGTCGAGCCGTTCGGCAGGTTGAAAACGCGCAGCCTGACGGCGATTTCCTCGCTGGTCGGGTCGAGGGCGATTTCGGCGGTCGCCACGGCGCCGCTCAGCACGAGGGCCGGCGTTTCCTCGCCGCCCGTGAGCGTCGCGCGCATGATGACGGATGTCTGGGCCGCCGCGGACGCGGCCTGCACGAGCATGACGCCGGAGGCGAGCACACAAATCCATAGAAGCTTTCGCATCAAGCTATCTCCTTCAAGTTGTGTTCAGGAACCGAGCGCGGCAAGCCCAGCAGGAAACAGACCAGCTTGGCGGGTATGCAGGATCAACGAGATAGAACCGATCGCGGGGTCGCGACCTTACGCCAGCCGAAAACGCCTTTCGCGAGGCGGCATAGTCGGCCTGTCCGCCGACGCTCGCCGAGCGAAGGCGGGCCTTCCGCTAGACTGGCGCCGTGGACCTCACCGACAAGGTCGCGTTGATTACCGGCGGCCGGCGCATCGGCGCCGTGGTCGCGACCGAGCTCGCGCGCAGGGGAGCGCATGTCGCGATCGTCTACCGCGCGTCGCGCGCGGAAGCCGAGGAGACGGCCACGGCGCTGCGCGCGCTGACTCGCCGCGCCCTTGTCGTCCAGGCCGACCTGCAGCAGCCCGACGCCTGCCGGCGCGCCGTCGAGGAGACGGTGGCCGAATTCGCCCGCCTCGACGTTCTCGTGAACATGGCGTCGATCTATCGCGCGAAAGCGCTCGACGACCTGACGGTCCAGGACTGGGACGAACAGATGGCGATCGATCTGCGCGCCGCCTGGCTCTGTTCGCACGCGGCCGTTCCGCACATGCGGCGCGCCCGCGGAGGCCGCATCATCAATTTTTCGGATTGGGTCGCGCGAAGTGGACGGCCCCGGTACGCGGGGTACCTGCCGTATTACGTCGCGAAGGCGGGCATCATCGCGCTAACCGAGGCGCTCGCCCTCGAACTGGCCGCGGACCAGATCCTCGTCAACGCGGTGGCGCCGGGTCCGATCGTCGCGCCGCCCGGCACCTCCGAGGCCGATTCCGCCGCCGTCGAACGCGCGACGCCTCTCGGGCGGTGGGGCGGCGAGATGGAGATCGCCAAGACGGTGCTCGCGCTGGTCGAGAGCGACTTCATCACCGGCGAGACCGTTCGCGTCGACGGAGGGCGGCATGTCAAATAAGGTCCGGCTGAAGCCGGACTCCACCGGGGTCACGCGCCGACGTTCTTGCGCTGCGTGGCCGCTACTGCCGGCCGCCGGCCGCCTGCTGCCAGCTGACCCCGATGCGATCGAGGATTTCGCCCAGCGTGGATGCGGCGGTGTCGAGCGGCAGGTTGCTGATGTAGAAGTGGCGGGCCCCGACGTCCATCATCGCGCGGAGCGTCCGCGCGCAGACGTCGATCGCCGTGGCGCCCGCCCCAAACTCGCGCGACAGTCCCTCCACCGGCACGGGCAGGAACTGGCTCAGCGCGGCGAGTGTTTTCGCGTTGGCGCTTCGATAGTAGAAGACGCCGAACATGCCCGGCTTGCCGATGCCGCGGCGCACGGTCTCGTTGACGAAGCGCTCGACGGGCGCGACGTTCAGGTGGCTGACGATCTGCGTGAGGTAGTACTCCGCGTTGAAGCACTCGTCGGCCATGTACTCCACCTGCCGTGCCGGGTCGGCGTAGGGATTGGCCCAGCCGCCCATGTTGAGCCGCGGCTCCCGTGCACGGATTCGTGCGCGCAGCTCCCAGGCGTGCTCCACGCAGCGTGCGCGCCCGACACTCTTGTCGCCGCCGAGGACCACGAGCGAGGGGAAGCCGTGCTGCCAGGCCTGCTCGGCGTACGACAGGCAGAACTCGAGCGAGTGTTTTGATGTCAGAAATGGGATGACGTGGTCGCGCGTAACGTCACGCCCGAGATTCGTAACCAGGTGCCGGAGGTTGTTCTCCTCCTGGGTTCCTACGGCGCTGTCGGTGAGAAAGACCCGCACGTCCCGCCGTGCAAGGCTGCGGATCGCGTGGTACGTGTCTATCCAGGCGTCCATCCCCTCGCGGGATCCAAGCTCGGCCCGGGGCGGCCGCAGCTCCGCCGCGATCACCGTGCCCTGGGAGTTCAGCGCAACTGCGAGGGACATCGCGAAGTATTGTATTGGGAGTGAGCGACACTCGGCAGTATCTCCTCGAGCGCGTCGATGACGCGGCGGTCATCCAGATCTACGCGGACGGCTTCGCCACGCTTCCGCTGCGCGACAAGATTCTCGTCTGGCACCTCTACCTCGCCGCGCTCGCCGGACGCGACATCTTCTACGACCAGCGCCACGCGCTGAACCTCGAGATCCGCGACCTGCTCGAGGCGATTCTCCGGCACGGTGCGCAGGTCGACCCGGCGGTGCTCGCTGAGATTCGCCGGTACACCAAGCTGTTCTGGATCAACACCGGCCCGTTCAACAACCTCACGGCGCGCAAGTTCGTGCTGAACCTGACGCGCGATCAGCTCGCCGCCGCGATGCAGGCCGCGGCCCGTTCGGGCGCGGCGCTGGCCGGCAAGCCGGAGGCGCTGCTCGATCGGCTGGCGCCGATGCTGTTCGACCCGGCCCTCGACGCCGTGGTCACGAACAAGACGCCCGGCGGCGGGCGCGACATCCTCGAGGCGAGCAGCAACAACATGTACGTCGGCGTGCGGATGTCGGACGTCGCCGGCTTCGACGAGCGCTACGGGCTGAACTCCCGGCTGGTGAAGTGCGACGGCTGCCTCGTCGAGGAGGTCTACCGCGTCGGCGGCCGCTACGACCGCGAGATTCGCGCGATCGCGGGGCACCTCGAGCACGCCGTCCGCTACGCGCCGCCCGGGCTGGCGGCGTCGCTGCGCGCGCTGATCAACTTCTACCGGACCGGCGAGGAGACCGATCGCATCGCGTACGACGTCGCATGGGTGAGCGACCAGGAGTCGCGGGTCGACACGATCAACGGGTTCGTCGAGGTCTACATGGATCCGCGCGGCATGAAAGGGTCCTGGGAAGCGCTCGTCTACATCGTCAACGAGGACAAGACGCGGAAGATCCAGAAGCTGGCCGAGCACGCGCAGTGGTTCGAGGATCACATGCCGTTCGATCCGCGCTACCGCAAGGCCAACGTGCTCGGGATCACGGCGAAGGCCATCGAGGTCGTCGTCGAGACCGGCGACTCGGGTCCCTTGACGCCGGTCGGCATCAACCTGCCGAACGACCAGACCATCCGCGAGCAGTACGGCAGCAAGTCGGTCTCGCTCTTCAACGTCAACGAGGCGTACGAGGAGTCGACCCCCGAAGGGATGCGGACCGAGTTCGCGTGGACGCCTGAGGAGGCGGCTCGCGCGAAGAAGTGGGGCGCCTTCTCGCAGGAGCTCGCCACCGAGATTCACGAGGTGATCGGCCACGGCTCGGGAAGGATGGCCGACGGCGTCGCGTCGCCGCACCTCCTGCTGCAGGAGCAGTACTCGGCCGTCGAAGAGTCCCGCGCGGACCTCATCGCGCTCTACTTCCTGGCGGACCCGAAAATCGTCGAGCTCGGCATCGTGACCGCCGCCGACCGCGCGGAGGTCGTCCAGACCGCGTACGAGTACTACGCGCGGAACGCGCTCGTGCAGCTCCGGCGCATCCGCCAGGGGACGACGATCGAGGAAGACCACATGCGGAACCGGCAGCTGATCGTCGCGTGGCTCATCGCCCACACCCGGGCGATCGAGGTCCGCCGGCGCGACGGCAAGACCTACTACGTGATGGTCGACGCTGCGGCATTTCACGCGGGGATCGGGCGCCTGCTCGCCGAGGTGCAGCGCATCAAGAGCGAAGGCGACTACCAGGCCGCGCGCGCGATGTTCGACAGCTACGGCATCCACTTCGACCCGGCGCTCAGGGACGAGGTCGTCGCGCGCGTCGACGCGCTGCACCTCCCCTCGTACAGCGCCATCGTCATGCCCCGGCTGACGCCGAAGTACCGCGACGGCGAGATCGTCGACGTCGAGGTCACCTATCCGTGCGATCTGGAGACGCAGATGCTCGAGTATTCCGCGTTCGCGCGCTCCACCGATGTTCTCGCGACGCCTGCCGCCGCACGCTGACCTCAACGCGCTGACCCGTGCGCTCGCGACGCGGCGCGAGGAGGGGCGGCCGGTCGTGGATCTCACCGAATCGAACCCGACGCGCGCGGGGTTCAGCTATCCACCCGATCTGCTCGCGGAGCTCTCCTCGACCCGGGCGCTTCGCTACGAGCCGCGACCGTTCGGCATGGACGCCGCCCTGGAGGCGGTCGCTCGCGATCACGCGCGCCGCGGCGTCACGATCGATCCGGGGCGCGTGGTTCTGACCGCGAGCACCAGCGAAGCCTACACGTGGCTCTTCAAGCTGCTGTGCGATCCCGGC
>Ga0137409_10005044_pt1 | contig 13793 bp, 15 predicted proteins | sample CZODoug1_16funga_FD_122059 | JGI IMG/M metagenome (GOLD analysis project Ga0137409, IMG submission 122059) | Vadose zone soil fungal communities from Angelo Coast Range Reserve, California, USA - CZODoug1_16fungal (Hybrid Assembly) | ecosystem: Environmental > Terrestrial > Soil > Vadose zone... | reverse complement strand
GCGGTATGCTCATCCGGTCATGGCCTCCGTCGCCCACGACCCCGCGGAGCTGATCGAGGCCTACTTCGAGCGCGGGTGGACCGACGGGTTGCCTGTCGTGCCGCCGACCGAGAAATCGATCGCCGCGATGCTCGCCGGCGCGGGGCTCCGCGGGGACGAGACCATCGGTGAGATCGTGGAGCGGGGCGTCGTCGTGAGCGCGGAGAAGCTCGCGATCAACGCCGTGATGGCCGGCTGCCGGCCGGAGTACCTGCCGGTGGTCGTGGCCGCCGTCCGCGGGCTCTGCCATCCGCACTTTGCCTACCACGGGCCGGCCAGCAGCACCGGCGGCTCGGCCATGGTGCTGATCGTCAACGGCCCGATCGCGAGCCGGCTCGGCATCAATTCGGGGAACAACGCCTTCGGCCAGGGCGCGCGGGCCAACGCCACCATCGGGCGCGCGGTGCGCCTGGTCATGATGAACGTGATGAACACGCGGCCGGGCTTCCTCGATCGCGCCACCCTCGGCACTCCCGGCAAGTATTCTTTTTGCTTCGCGGAGAACGAGTCCGAGCACCCATGGGAGCCGCTTCACGTCGAGCGCGGCTACCGGCCCGAGCAGAGCGCCGTCACCACCTACGCCTCCAATAGCCTCTATCAGGTCTACAACCAGCTCGCCGCCGAGCCGGAGCCGCTGCTGCGCTGCTTCGCGGACGCCCTCTGCAATCTCGGCACGCCCAATCTGCGCGGCTTCAACCAGTCGCTCGTCGTGTTCGCGGGCGAGCACGCGGACACCCTGCGCCGGAGCGGTTGGAGCAAGCGGGACGTGCGGCGCTTTCTGATGGAGCACGCACGGCGCACGGTGGCCGATCTCAAGCGCGCGAGTAGGCGCCCCGGCGAGATCGAGCCCGGCGACGAGACCACCTGGAAGCAGGCCTTCGAGCGGCTGGAGGACATCCTGATCGTCTACGCCGGCGGTCAGGCCGGGTGCTGGTCGGCCTGCCTGCCCGGCTGGGGCAACAAGTGGACCCGGAGCGTCACCACCCCCATCGACACCCCGTGAGGACCGCCATGAAGCTCTTCGATCCGACCTCGACCCCGCGGGAGCGCACGGTCACCCTGGCCCCGCGCCTCCGCGACCTTCGAGGCATGCGCGTGGGCCTCGTCGAGAACACCAAGTTCAACTCTGACGTGATCCTGGCCAAGCTCGGCGAGCGGCTCGCGCGGCAGTACGGCGTGTCGGTGAGCCGCATGATTCGCAAGCGCTCACCCAGCCACGCCGTCGCCGAGGAGGCGGCCGACGAGCTGCGCCGCATCTCCGACTTCGTGGTCTCCGGCGTCGGCGACTGAGGGTCGTGCAGCTCGAGCAGTGTGCTCGACGCGCTGATGTTCGAGGAGCGGGGCATCCCGGGGATCGCCCTCGTGACCGAGGCCTTCCGCCAGACGGCCACCGCCATGGCGGCCACGTGGGGCCTGCCGGGGTTCCGATTCGTGGAGATGCCCCATCCCGTCGCCATCCTCGGCGACAAGGAGACCGACGACCGGGCGGATCGCCTCGTCCCACTGGTGCTGGCTCTGCTTGCCGCGCCCTAGGCTACTCTTCGATGGCGGACCTCGCCGAGAAGGTCATACCGCAGTGCCGTCAGGCTCCTGACCAGGCTCCAACCGGAGGAGGGAAACGGTGAAGATCGTCGACGCGATCGCAGAGATCCTGAAGCGCGAGGGCGTGGAATTTCTGAGCACCTATCCCACCACGCCGGTGATCGACGCGGCGGCGGCCCTGGGGATCCGGCCCGTGCTGTGCCGGCAGGAGCGGGTCGGCGTCGGCATCGCGGACGGCTACAGCCGCACCACCAATGGACGGCGTCTCGGCGTGTTCGCCATGCAGTACGGCCCCGGAGCGGAGAACGCCTTCCCCGGAGTTGCCACGGCGTTCTCGGATTCCGTGCCGATACTGATCTTGCCGCTCGGGCACCAGAGGGATCGAGCGCAGGTCTTTCCGCTCTTCAGCTCGGCGCGGACGTATGCCTCGGTGACCAAGTGGGTCGAGACGCTGAACCAGGCGGAGCAGGTGTCCGAGGTCATGCGGCGGGCCTTCAACCTCTTGCGCATGGGCCGCCCGGGCCCGGTCATGGTCGAGATCCCTGCCGACGTGGCAATCGCGGAGGTCCCGGAGGGGGCGCTCCAGTATAAACCGGTGAAGGCGACATGCCCGGCGGGCAACCCGGGTGATGTCGCCGCGGCCGCCCGCGTTCTGGTGGAGGCGCGTCGGCCCGTGATCCACGCGGGTCAGGGCGTGCTCTACGCCGAGGCGTGCGACGAGCTGCGGGAGCTGGCGGAGCTGCTGCAGGCGCCGGTGATGACGACGCTGGAGGGCAAGAGTGCGTTTCCGGAGAACCACCCGCTGTCCCTCGGGACGGGCGGTGGCGGCGTCATGTCGGGGCCCGTCTACCAGTTCCTGCCGCGGGCGGACGTCGTCTTCGGCATCGGGTGCAGCTTCACGCGCCACGGCATGGCCACCAACATTCCCGCCGGCAAGGTCCTCATCCATGCCACCAACGACGAGCGTGACCTCAACAAGAACTACGCAGCGGATCATCCGATCCTGGGTGATGCGAGGCTCGTCCTGCGCCAGTTCATCGACGCCGTCACCGATGTCCTGGGTGCTCGACGAGAGCGCCCCGGCGCGGTGGCGGGCGAGGTGCAAGCGGCCAGAGCGGCGTGGCTCCAGGAGTGGATGCCCAAGCTCACGTCGGACGAAGTCCCCATCACTCCATATCGCGTGATCTGGGAGTTCATGCAGACCGTCGATCCGGGCGCTGCGATCGTGACGCACGATTCCGGCAGCCCACGGAACCAGCTCGTCCCGTTCTACTGCGCCACGGCGCCACGGGGCTACATGGGCTGGGGCAAGTCGCACGCCCTCGGCACGGGGCTGGGCCTGATCATGGGCGCCAAGCTCGCGGCGCCCGACAAGTTCTGCGTGAACTTCATGGGCGACGCCGCGTTCGGCATGACGGGCCTCGATTTCGAGACGGCCGTCCGCTGCGGCATCCCCATCACCACCATCGTCCTGAACAACTCCGCGATGGCGATCGAGCGGCACGCCCTGGTCGTCTCCCACGACCGCTACCGCACGCGGGACATCGGCGGGAGCTACGCGGACATGGGCCGCGCGATGGGCGGGCAGGCCGAGCGCGTCGAGAAGCCCGCAGAGATCGCCGCGGCGATCGAGCGCGCCCGGAAGATGAACGCGGAAGGGACGGCCGTGCTGCTCGAATTCATCACCAGCGAAGAAATCACGTTCTCTCACCGGCGCGGGTTCTGAAGCGGGGAAACCGCACCAGGGCCACAGGAGGAAGCCGTCCATGGACGAGATGCGAGCCGTCGACCTCGGTCAGGTCATGACCACCATCCGCAACTCCTCCCGGCCCAACACCGTCCTGTGGCAGGCGCCCGACAGCATCGCCTTCGTGGCGCGCGGCCGCGAGCACCGCAGCGAGTTCCACAGCGACCCCAGCGACGAGGTCATGTTCATGATCAAGGGGGACATGAACCTCCACTACCGCACGCGCGATGGCGAGGAAAAGGTGGCCGTCGTCCGCGAGGGCGAGATCATCTACTGCCCGGCGGGGACGCCGCATTCGCCGCGATTCTCGCCCGATTCCTTCGTGCTGGTCCTCGAGCGCAAGCGGCGCGAGGAGGAGCAGGATCGCTTCACCTGGTACTGCGAGAAGTGCGGCACCCAGCTTCACCAGAGCGTCAAGCACGTCGGCGACTACCGGGAGGACCCCGTCTCCCGCGCCTACGAGGAGTTCTACGGGAGCGAGACCCACCGCACCTGTGGAAAGTGCGGGCACGTGACGCCCCGCCCGCCCGCCAAGGCCTGAGATGGCGATGCTGGCTGCCACCAGCCGTGTGTGTCGACCGACGGTAGCGAGGTCGTGTCGCTTACCCTGTGCGCGGATGGATACACCAAACGTCACAGTCCCGAGCTTTTCAGCTTGACAGCTTGGTCGGGGTGACTCGCTCACTCGGTGGCAGCACTCGGCAAGTGGCACCTTAGAGGCGCGCACCGGCTCCCCGGCCCACAGTCGGACATGGCCGGAATCAAAAATCATCACTCGTCCTGCGATCAACCGTTTCCGACGCTTCCCGAAGGCGCGAAACCCAGGGTGCCGCCCGGGAGCGGGTCCGAGTGGCCCGCGCTCTCGGCACGCTGCCGCTCTTGGCCGAGGCCCTTGGCCGCGGGGAGCTGTCCTACGCCAAGGTCCGCGCCCTGACCCGCGTCGCGACACCGGAGACCGAAGCGCGGCTCCTGGCGGTCGGGCGCGCAGGCACGGCCGCCCACGTCGAGCGGATCGTGCGGGGCTGGCGGTGCGTCGATCGGCGCGCCGAGGCGCGGGAGACGAAGCACCGACACGCGACCCGAGCCCTGCACGTGTATCACGACGAGGACGGTATGGTGATCCTCCGAGGGAGCCTCGAGCCAGAGGCGGGGGCGCTGCTCCTGCAGGCGCTGGCCGCAGCCCGCGAGAGTCTGTACCAGCGGGGCCGGGCGCGGCCCGGGGCAGCTACAGACCCCGGGGGCGTTTCCGCGGAAACGTCCACCATGGCCCAGAAGCAGGCGGATGCCCTGGCCCTGCTCGCCGAGACCGCCCTGCATCATGGGCTCGATCCGGGCGCGCCCGGCGAGCGCTACCAGGTGGTGGTCCACGTCGACGCCCAGGTGCTGGCCGATCCGGAGCAGCCAGGCCAGTCTGTCCTCGAGGGGTGCACGAGGAGGGCTATCAAGTCGCGCGTTTACCCGACGGGACACTTCAGTTCCGGCGGCCGGACGGCCGCCCGCTCCCTGAGGTGGCTCCGCCTACTTCGGTGCCTGGTGATCCGATCAAGGCGCTCCACGAGTCTCACGACGCGCAGGGCCTTCGTGTCCACGCGCGGACGGGGTGTGCGGGCTGGCTCGGGGAGCGACTGAACGTGGGCTGGGCGATCGACGTCTTGCACCCCGTCGCTCAGAGAGCCAGGCAACCTCGATAGGGGCCGGTAGTCGGCACCCGCGGGCGAGCGCCTTTTGTAGATTCTGCCTTCTCAGCCCAGCACGAACTCGCCCTCCCGCGTCGCCACGCCGACGCGACGAAGCCCGGGCGCGCCTTCCGCGAGCCGCACGGGCGCCTCTCCGCCCGACAGCCAGCGATGGAGGCGCTCCGGATCTGGAGTCGACAGCTCGAGCCACACGACGGCGCGCGCCCCGTTCGGGTGGCGGGCGGGGAGGGCGCCGGGAAAGTCCGCCGGGTCGTCCCACTGCATGAAGAAGGGGAGCCAGCCATGCTCGGCCGCGGCCTGGAGCCCCGCGGCGCGCCAGTGAAGCGGCCGGCCGTCGGGGCGCAGCCGCGAGCGCCGCTCGGGAATCAGCCGGAGCGGACCCGCGATCTCATCGATCCGATCGGTGCGGAGAGACCAGCGGACGAGGCGGTCTCCATCGGCGATGCGATCCAGGAGGGCGCGACCATACCAGTTCGAGCTCGCGAGCGATTCGTCCTCCACCCCGAGCAGCTCGAGGTACTGGCCGCCCAGCGGGATGATGCGATTGGCGGTGCCCAGACCCGGATGCACGCCGCCGTCCTGCACCGCGAACCCTTCAGCCTCCATGCGACGCGTGGCCGCCTCGAGGTCCCGCACCCCGAGGACGACCTGGCCCAGCTCGAGCACGCCCCTCAGCCCCGCTGATCTTGCCTCGTGGGCAGGGACCCGGTCGCGTACGTCCCCGCCATCCCACGCGTGTCCGGCTGGTAGGGGATCGCTCCGGCAGGATCGTCCGGCGACAGCGGGATGCGCTCGCCCTCGCGCCGTCCCAGCGCCCGCTCGACGATCTCGAGGAGCGGCGCCTTGTCGTACTGCATGTAGAAGCCCGCGGTCAGGCGGATCGGGTCGCCCGAGTAAAAGCGCACGTACTGGGCCATGCGCTGGCCGAAGGTCTCCCCCGTCACGTCCCACGCCAGCTTGAAGAGCGCGATGCGCTCCTCGGCGGAGATGCCCGCGCGCCCGCGCACGAACTTGTCGATCATGGGCCGCACCTCCGGATTGGCGAGGTCGGCCTCGCTCGGCGCATAGAAGAATCCGCCGGCGGCGAGCGTCTGCACGATCTCGACGAAGCGGCTGTAGATCTTGCCCGTCTGCAGGTGGAAGGCGCGCAGGCCGTGTCCGCCCGGCACCCACACCCCGTTGTCGAGGCGTTGCGCCATCGCCTCGGCCCCGTAGAAGACGGCGCGGGCGATCTCCATCTGGCTCAGCATCTCGCCCAGCTTCTCCTGCACGTGCAGGAAGCCCGTGATGCCAATGGCGTCCGCCAGCTTCATGGCGAGGCCGCAGAAGAATTCCAGTTGGCTCAGCATGCGGGCAGACGTCTGCACGTTGAGGAGGGCGCCGAAGTCCGCCCCCAGCGTATTGATGATCTCCCCGCTACCCGGGCTGCCGTCGACCATCACGCGGTCCCAGGGGACGAGCACGTCCTCGAAGACGGCGATGCAGTCCATCTCCTCGAAGCGGCTGGAGAGGGGGTGATCGAAGCGCGACCGCGGCGGCGGCGACACCGTCTCGCGACAGATGAAGGTGAGGCCGGGCGTGCTCGTAGGAATGGCGAAGGCGAGCGCGTAGGCGTCGTCGCCCGGGGGCACCCCGCCGAAGGGAATCACCGCCACCTCCTCCGTGATGGGGGCCATGGTGCCCAGCATCTTCGCCCCGCGCACGACGATGCCGTCGCCCGTTTCCCCCACGCGGCCCAGGTGCAGGAACGGATCCTCTTGCTGGGCGGAGGTCTTGGAGCGGTCGATCTGCGGGTTGATGAGCATGTGGGTGAGGAAGAGGTCCCGCTCGCGCACGTGCTCGTAGTAGCGGGTGGCGTTCTCGCCGAAGCGGGCCCCCGCGCGCGCGAACCGGCCGGCCATGAGGTGCCAGCCCGTGACGAATTGGTTCATGAAGTCGGGGGCCCGGCCCATGAAGCCGAAGTTGTGGTCGGCGCGCAGCTTGAAATGCTTGCGCTTCTTCACCAGCTCTTCGCGCGTGTGCGGGATCAGGAACGAGGTGGACACGGGATGTCCGGTGGTGGGCGACGGGTACGTCATCACCTCGCGGTAGGCGGGATCGAGCTGCATGTCGTACTGCTCCGCGATGGCGCGGATGGGCTCCTGGAAGATGGGCTCGGCGGTGACGTCGACGACGCGGCGGCCCCCCAGGTAGACGTTCGGCGCGCATTTCTTCAGGGACGCCACGTATTCCTGGCCGGGGCGAGCAGGCATGTGGGCTATGTCCTCTCTCGTGCGCTGATCATTCCACGATGGACGGGAGGAGCGTGCTGATGGACCCGCGCAGGACGGCGTCCCCCAGCTCGTCCATCTCCGTGGGCTCGGCATTGACGATGACGACACGCGCGCGGGCCCGCTTGGCCACGGGGACCACCCCGGCGATCGGGTACACGGACAGCTTGGTGCCCACCGCGAGCATGAGATCGCAGCGCGCGGCGGCCTGCTGGGCGCGCTGCAGATCTTCGGGCACGAGCCCCTGGCCGAAGGAGATCGTGGCCGACTTGAGGATGCCTCGGCAGGAGCGGCACGGCGGATCGGCCTCGCCGGCGCGCACGCGGGCAAGGGCCCGCTCCATGGGCGCGCGCTCGCCACAGTCGAGGCACACCACCTCGCGCATGGTGCCGTGGATCTCGATCACCCGATCGGGCGAGGAGCCCGCCGCCTGGTGGAGCCCGTCGATGTTCTGGGTGATGAGCGTGTCGAGCTTGCCGCGGCGCTCGAGGATGACGAGGGCGCGATGGCCGGCATTGGGCTGGGCCTTCCAGGCCGGCGACTCCAGGCGGCTCTGCCACGCGCGCTTGCGCACCTCGGGATCGGCGACGTAATTCTGCAGCGTGGACTGCTTCTCCGCCTCGGGATTCTTGGTCCAGACGCCCTGGGGGCCGCGAAAGTCCGGGATGCCCGAGTCGGTGGAGATGCCGGCGCCCGTCAGCACGACGATGCGCTCGGCCGCGTCGATCCAGGCCCGGACCTCGCTCATGGTCCGCGCCCTCAGCCCGCCGACTCGCTGCCCGCGCCGCCGACGATGACGTGCTCCTGGGTGACGATGAAGGGAGGCTGCCCGGGCGCGAGGAAGCGCTCGCGGTCGGCCACCGCGGCCGCGTAGTCGGGAGACGAGGCCGCGGAGCGAAGGGCGTCGGGCGAGGCGAACCACATGCTCGTCACTCCGTCGTGGGCGGGAGCTCGCCCGGCCTCGTAGGCGGCGCGACGGGTCGCGCTCAGCACGCAGCGCCGGAGTCCGGGGATCCCCGCCAGGATCTTCGCGTGGCTCTCGCGCCAGTGACGCTGGAACTCGTCCACGGATGTCCCCGCCTTGCGCGAGAGGAACTCCACCGCCTTCACCGCCTCGGGCGTGACGGCGCCCTCGACCACCACCTGCTCCTCGGTGACGAGGAAGCCCATGGTCGCGCGGTCGATGAACTGCGCCTCGTCCGCCTGCACCTTCGCGTTCTCGGGACTCCGCGTCATGGCCCGGAGCGCGTCGGTGTCCTCCGCCCACACCTCGGCGATGCCGTCGTAGACCGGCTCACCCTTGCGGTAGGCGGACGCCAGGGTGTGGGACTGGACATAGCGCCGCACGCCGGGCAGCCGCACCACGACCTCCGGGTGCCGCGTCCGCCAGTAGCGCTGGAAATCCTCCACCGACATCCCGGCCTTCCGCTTCAGGAACGTGACCACCTTGACCATGGATCACCTCGGCGGGTAGGGTGCCGAAAAGATAGCGTCCACGCGACGGAAACGCAACGGCGCCCTGGCCATAGGGCAGTGGGTTACCCGCTGCCGGCCATAGCTCTGGCGCGACATCGTCGGATTCGCCGCCGCGCGCACGCCCGAGATGTACCGCTACCAGTTCGCCAAGCCGCTCGAGGTGTTGCCGTGGCTCAAGACCCAGGAGGACGCCGTCCTGGCCATCTTCGACGCCAACGACTACATCTACCAGACGTGGGCGTACGAGAGCCACGACGTGGGGCACGAGGCCCGGCATGAACGGCGACTATGTCAAGGCCCTCCGGTCCATCAAGGCCAAGACCCTGATCATGACGGGCGTGAGGGACCTGCTGAACCCGGAGTGGGAGCCGCTCGAGGCGGCCAAGTACATCCCCGACTCCGTCACCGGCCACTTCGCGGCAGGCGGGTTCTTGCCCGCGGACGTCGATCAGATCAACGGCGAGGTCGAGCGCATCCTGGACATCGTGACGCAGCGGGGCGCCCGGCTCAAGCAGTGAGGGCGGGGGAGAGGGTCAGGGGTTGGGTCGCAGTGTCATCGACTGCTGGCGCAGGAGGGCGATGCGCTCCCGCATCCGCTCGTCGCCGTTCCGGGCCGCGAGGGTGACGGCGGCGGCGAACGCGCGATCAGCCGCCTCACGATCGCCGAGGGTAGCGAAGGCTCCTCCGGCGGCGGCGGCGACCTCGGCGTCACCGCGCTCCCGCGCCTGGACGAGGGCCAGCAAGAAAATCTGGCGCGCCCGCGCCACCGCGGTCTGACGGTCGCGCGCGGCCTCGCCGACGCGCAGATATGCCCGGCCAACCTCGAGCACGCCCGCGGGCATTCCCGCGCGGATGACGGCACGGTGTGCCTCCTCCCAGGCCTGCTCGGCCGCCCGCGCGTCGCCTCTCACGAGCCAGGCTTCGGCGCGCGCGAGCGGCTCGCGCCAGCGGGCGTCAGGGCCCGGCCCTCTCGGCTCTGATGCGAGCCCTGTCGCGCTCACGGCGAGCCATGCCATCCCTGCCGCAGCCGTCCAGAATGAAGCCCGAGTGACCGTCACGCCCTGGTGCTCCTCTCTTCGGTGGTTTCTTGGGGCCAGGAGCAGGAGCAGGCGACGTGCCAGGGTCCGGATTTCTTACCTATCAATCGGTTACCCGCGAGCGTCCTGTCAGGTGCTCAACGGTTGCCGAACAAAGCGGCAAGATGTCGACAGGTGCCTACGATCGCGTCGCATGCTAGTGTCACTCGGCAGGTAGCTCCGCCATGGCCATCACCACGACCCGTCTCACGCCGCACTTCGCCGCCCAGATCGACGGCGCGGACATCTCGCGGCCCCTGGACGATTCCACGTGGGCGGATATCCGCGCCGCCTTCGAGGAGCACTCCGTCCTCGTCTTCCGCGGCCGGACGCTGGACGACGAGGCGCAGATCGCCTTCAGCCATCGCTTCGGCTCGCTCGAGGTCACCCGCAGCATGAACCCGGCGGCCGGGACGCCCTTCGCTCGCCAGTCGAACCTGGACATCAAGACGGGGGAATTCATCCCGACGGACGACCGGCGCATGATCTACCAGCTCGCCAACATGCTCTGGCACAGCGACAGCTCCTTCAAGCCCGTGCCCGCGCTCTGCTCGCTGCTCTCCGCCCGCATCATTCCGCCCGAAGGCGGCGCCACCGAGTTCGCGAGCACTCGCTGCGCGTATCCGGTCTTGCCGGAGGACATGAAGCGGCGGGTGGCGGGGGCCACCGCCATCCACGACTTCTCCTGGTCACGCGATCAGATCCGGCCCGGCTTCTTCACCGCCGAAGAGCGCGCCACCTATCCGCCCGTGCGTCATCCGCTCGTGCGGACGAACCCGGTCAATGGCCGCGAGGCGCTCTTCCTCGGCGCGCATGCCTCCCACATCGAGGGCATGCCGATCGAGGACGGCCGCGCGCTGCTGAAGGAGCTGCTGGATCACGTCACCCAGCCGCGGTTCCGCTATCGTCACGAGTGGAAGGAAGGCGACCTGGTCGTGTGGGACAACCGCTGCGTCCTCCACCGCGCCACGCCCTACGACAGCGCGCGCTACAAGCGTCTCCTGCAGCGGACGACGGTGTCAGGGGATCCGGGAGAATTTGCCTCCGCCAGTCGTTAGGGCCCGACTCCCGACGTCCCGACCCAGCCCGTCTCGGAGACGTCGAGCATGATGCCGTCCGGGCCGCGAAACTTCACCTCGACGTTGAGGCGATGGTCGTGGCCCACGCCGAGGGCCTGCTCGACGTCGTGGCGCCGCGCGGCCCCGGCCGCGGCGAGCTTGTCGAAGATCGCTTCCAGGCTCTCGACCTCGAAGCCGATGTGGTGGATGCCGCGGAAGCCCCGGCCGCGCTCGACGCCGGCCGCCTGATCGTTCTTGAAATTGAGAATGGCGAGGTTGATGTCGCCGTCGCTCAGGAAGCAGCCGACCGTGCCCGGGTCGTCGATCGTGCCCATCTTCTTCATGCCGAACACCTCGATGTAGAACCGGGCGGTCCCCTCCACGTCCTGGGTGGAGAGCGCGATGTGCTTGATCTTCGGCATGAGGAGCCTCCTTATTCGTAATACGCCGGCGCGTAGCGAAGCTGGGCGCTCTGGGCCTTGTCGTGATTGATCCACAGCTGCGCCTTGCGCGTCTCCAGCACGCTCGCGATCCGCTGCATCGAGGTCAGCGTCTGCTCGCGGTTCGTGTTCATGGAGGGGACGCGCCGGTTCTCCCAGTTGTCCCGGATGTGGACGGCATCGCCCGAGAGCAGGAGCGGCCCGGTCTTCGCGAGGACCACGAGGAGCGACTGATGCCCCGGGGTGTGGCCGGGGGTGGAGAGGATCATGACGCTACCGTCACCGAACACGTCGCGATCGCCGGTCAGCTTCTCGATGGTCTGCGTCGGCGCGAATGCCGGCTTGGCGGGCTGAGTCATGGCCCAGTCGTACTCGGCGCCCTGGATCAAGATGGTGGAGGAGGGAAAGAGCGCGACATTGCCGACGTGGTCACCATGCGTGTGCGACAGGGCCACGTAGGTGACGTCGGCCGGCTTGACCCCGATCTCGACGAGCTGCGCGGCCAGCGTCTTGGCGCGCCGGAAGGTGATGGCGCCGTTCGCCACGACCATGCCGTCGGGCATGGCGGCGACGGCATCGGGAATGCCCGTGTCCCACAGCAGCAGCCCCTTCGCGTGACGGATCAGATAGCAATTGTCCGAGAACTCGATGGGCTTGCCCTCGTTGACGCCCGGGGACCAGCGCGACTGGTCCTTGCCGGTGTTCTGCCCGCAGTCGAGCACGTAGAGGCGCTCGAGCCCACCCGCGGCGCCTGCCAGGACTGCCGTCCACGCGAGAGCTGCCACGATGCCTGTCAGCGCGATCAATCGCGTCCGGCTCATTGGGTCCTCCGCCCGGCGGATGACGGTGTCGGGTAGTCCAGCGAAGAAGCCTCAGCCGCGCTTGAGCTTGGGCAGAAGGCGCGAGGCCGCCTCGTCTACCTGGGCGAGCTGATCGCCGCCCGCGAAGCGCAGCGAGATGTGGCGGGCGCCTGCGTCGATCCAGCGCTGGAGCCACTCCGCGCCGCCCTCGATGGGGCCGGCGTAGGTTGCCTGGCGGGCCATGACAGTGCGAGCGGGGGACGAGTAGTACGTCTCGAGGAAGCTGTGAAGGCGCTGCTCGGCGGCGGCAGGGTTGGGGTCGAACGCAAGCGTGACGTAGGCCGCGCCCGTCACCGCGTCGGGCTTACGGCCCGCCGCGCGGGCAGCCGCCTGGATCTTCGGGAAGTGCTCGGCGAAGAACTCCACGCTGGGCCCGGTGGGGAACCAGGCGTCGAAGCGCGCCGCCTCGCGCAGCGCGGTGGGCCCGCTGCCGCCGATCCAGATGGGCGGGCCGCCCGGGCGATGCGGCTTGGGCTCCATGGTGACGTTGTCCAGCGTGAAGTGCTTGCCGCTGAAGCTGACGCCATCGCGGGTCCAGAGGGCCTGACAGATCGCGAGGATCTCGAGGAAGCGGCCGACGCGACGGTCCCACGGCACGCCGGCCGCCGCGAACTCCTTGCGGATGGCGGGCATGTCCCCGGCGATGCCGACGCCGAGGATGATGCGCCCCTCGGCCACACGGTCGAGCGTGCCCACGACGTGAGCGAGCACGACGGGATTGCGGAGGGCGGGGAGGAGCACGCCCGTGCCGATGCGCACCCGACGGGTGCGCGCGGCCACGGCGGCCATCAGGGTCAGCGGCTCATGGCGCGGCCGCGCGATCAGCGAGTCGCCGATCCACACGGAGTCGAAGCCCGCGGCTTCCGCGCGCTCGGCCATGGTCAGGAGCGGCCCCGTCTCCATGCGACCGGACATGACGGCTTCGCGGGTGGGGAGCAATACGCCGAATTCTACCGGCATCTCAGCGGCTCCTAGGCGGCGCGCCAGGCGCTCGCGTCGTCGAGAGTGGCCGTCGCCTCCTGGTCCAGGCGGAGCTCGATGCCGCCGAGAAGCTCCTTGAGCTGGGGCAGGGAGGTGGCGCTGGCGATGGGGGCGGTGATGCTCGGGCGGTGGGCGAGCCACGAGATGGCGACCTGCGCCGGCGTCGCGCCGACCTTCTCCGCCACCTTCTCCACCGCGGCGAGGATGGCGAAGCCGCGGTCGTTCATGTGGCTCTTCTGGATGCCGGCGGCGCGCGCCGTCTTGGGCAGCTCGGCGCCGGCGCGATACTTGCCGGAGAGGAAGCCGCTCGCGAGCGAGGAATACGGAATGACGCCGATGCTCTGCTCGACACAGAGCGGCTCGAGCTCGCGCTCGTACTCGTCGCGGGCGAGGAGGTTGTACTTGGGCTGGATCGACTCGTAGCGAACGTAGCCGCGCTTGTCGCTCTCCCAGAGGGCGCGAGTCAGCCGCCACGCGTGGTGGTTCGAGGCGCCGATGTAGCGCACCTTGCCCTGGCTCACCAGATCATCAAAGGCGCGCAGCGTCTCCTCGAGCGGGGTCTCGCGATCGTCCCAGTGCGCCTGGTAGAGATCGATGTAGTCCGTCT
>Ga0137409_10005039_pt1 | contig 13799 bp, 12 predicted proteins | sample CZODoug1_16funga_FD_122059 | JGI IMG/M metagenome (GOLD analysis project Ga0137409, IMG submission 122059) | Vadose zone soil fungal communities from Angelo Coast Range Reserve, California, USA - CZODoug1_16fungal (Hybrid Assembly) | ecosystem: Environmental > Terrestrial > Soil > Vadose zone... | reverse complement strand
GGCTCGGCGCGTTCAACTTTAGTCGCGGCCAGAAACTCCTTCGCCGCGCGCTCTCCTTCGCCGGCTGTCAGCAACACTTCGCCATACTTGAAGTGAACCAGATCGAGCGCGCGCGTAACCGTGTCGCGAACGGAACGGTCGTGCAGCAAATCTTCGAAAGTAGCAAACGCTTCGCGCTCAGCCTTGACTGCGCCTTCAATGTTTTTGTTCTTGCGTTCAACTTCGGCCAGCGACACCAAGGCATCCGCAGCCTCCAGACGGAAGAGATAGTTGCGCGGATACTTCGCGGTCAGCTCGCGCGCGTTAGCCAGCGCATCCGCGTAGCGCTTCTCGCGTGTGTAGAGAACAATCAAAAGCGTCCTGGCATCGTCGCGGGCCCAGTTTCCTTCCTTTGCTGTACGCTCGATCATTGCCAGACCCTTTTTCTTCGAACCGCGGAAGCCGGTGATGCCGGCGAGAACTTTGATCGGCAAAGGCAACGAGCCGACCGCGTATTCATAAAGGCCGATTGTTATCCCAACGTCGACAAAATTCGGATCAAGCTTGAGAACGTCGCGGTGGTGATCGACGGAGTCGTTGCCATCACGCAGCGCCGCGAAGTGACGACGCTCGACTGCTTCCTCGAACGACGCTTTCAGTCCTTCTTCCGCGCCGAGCCAATAGAGCGCTTCGATGTCTTTCGGGTTCTGTTTCAGTCGGGCATCTGCGAGCCGCTTGGCTTCACGAGTCAGGTTGCGAAACTCGCCGATGATCTTCGCATCGACTTTGTCCTCACCGCTGGAATAAAAACTCTCCGAGCTGTAGAGCGACGATTGCAGCCGCCGCGACTCATACAGTGTTTTAGTCCAGACGCGCGCGGCCAACAATTGCGGCCCGGCGGGATGACTTGGGTAGAGCCGGACGATCTCCTTGAAGTCTCGCTCAGCTTTGTCGAAGTCAAGATTGTAAAGCGCCTCAATCCCGCTGCGACGTAGTGAGTCAAGCTTCGCTGGATCAGTTGTCTCCGGCGAGCTTGTTTGCGACTGTTGCGCATTGCCGGCGCCAGCCGCGACGAGTAGCAGCATTAAGATTATTAAACTTCTCAAGTTTCTAACCTCAACTCTCTGGAATTTCATTACAACCCGCTCAATACCAAACAGGCAACCATCACAGTCAATACTTTCTTCATGGGAGACTCTCCAAATGGATCGAGGTTGAACTGGGCCAACGATCGCCTCAGGCTTGACTAAAGCTTTCGAGATACTTCACTCCTGAGCCGGTGTTGAATAAGACGACGCTCTCATCTGCACTGACCTGACTCGTCTCGATCAGTTTCCTTAGCGCCGGCAAACACGCTGCGCCCTCAGGCGCGCAGAATATTCCTTCAGCCGCGCCAATCTCGCGCGTTGCGGCGATTAGTTCTTCGTCAGTCACGGCCACTGCCGTGCCTCCTGATGCGCGTATCGCGTCCAGAATCAAAAAGTCTCCAATCGCTTTTGGCACGCGCAATCCCGAAGCCACCGTCTGCGCGTTTGGAAACTCATCCGCGAATCGCTTCCCGGCTGCAAACGCGTTCACGATCGGCGCACAGCCGCTGGCCTGCACAGTCACCATGCGCGGACGCTTGGAACCAATCCAGCCGAGCTGTTCCATTTCATCAAACGCTTTCCACATGCCGATCAGTCCCGTGCCTCCGCCGGTCGGATAAATAATTACGTCGGGTAGTTTCCAGTTGAGTTGTTCAGCCAACTCATAGCCGAGAGTCTTCTTCCCTTCGACGCGATAAGGTTCCTTCAAAGTGGAAACGTCAAACCAACCTTCCGCTTCCTTTCGTCGCGCGATTTCCGCGCCGCAGTCTGTAATCAGTCCCGGCAGCAACGTCACCTGCGCGCCGGTTTGTTCGCATTCCACTACGTTGGCGCGCGGCGTGTCTCGTGGCATGAAGATGAAACATTCGAGACCGGCGCGGGCCGCGTAAGCTGCGAGTGCGCCCGCTGCGTTTCCGGCGGAAGGCACCGCGAGCTTCTGCGCTCCCAATTCCTTCGCCATCGAGACCGCCACCGACATGCCGCGAGCCTTGAAGCTCTGCGTTGGATTCTGCGATTCGTCTTTGATGTAAAGCTGATCAATTCCGAGTTGCTTTCCTAAACGCTCGGCCCGCAACAGCGGCGTCCAGCCTTCGCCAAGCGAGACGATGTGCTCGTCGTTTTCAACCGGCAACACTTCGCGATAGCGCCAAAGATTCGCCCGCCTCCCCACCAGCGATTCTTTTGTCAAAGTGCGCGCCGCCTGGTCCAGGTCGTAGCGCACGAGCAGTGGCTTACCGCATGCACCGCAGAGATTGAGCAACCGTCGTGCCTCGTGTTCCAAATGACAGGCGGCGCATTCGAGATGCGAAACATTCATTGATTAGGGCCTTTCTTGCGAATTTTGATTATTTCGAAAACAAGTGCAGGCGAAAATCGCCATCGTTTACCAGCAGGTGGAGCAATCATCGGTAATTATATACTTGACACGGGGTAAGGTAGTGTGGTACAGTCTTACCATGCTGGCGAGATTCAACGAGTTTAATCTTCGGATTCAGGATCGCAATCAGGATCGTCTTGAGGGTTTGCGATCTGCTTCACTCGTTCTGCAACTTCAGGCGCAATCGCGTAATCCAGAAGCTCATCGCTGGTCATATCAATCGGATGTTTTTGTTGCGTTCTATCGTCGTCTTTTTCCTGCATAGGAGTTCTCCAATGAGCCCGATAATTAACAAAGCCCCAAAGCGCAAAGCTCTTAAGCCTGAAGTTGATCTTATCAAACTAATCACCCGTTTCGATACGGATGAAAAGTGTCGCATGGCCCTTGAGAAGCTACGCTGGCCTACGGGCGTTCGCTGCATCCGCTGTGGTTCGGAAAAGATTTCGCGTAACTACAAACGCAATCAGTTTGAATGCGATCCGTGCGGTTATCACTTCTCCGTCACTGCGGGAACAATCTTTCACGATTCACACTTGCCGCTCCGTAAATGGTTCATCGCAATCTATCTAATCTGCGAATCGAAAAAGGGCGTCTCTGCTTTGCAACTCAAGCGCACGTTAGGCATAGCTTACAAGACTGCATGGTATTTGTGCCACAGAATTCGTGAAGCAGTTAAGAACGATGCCGATTGCGATTTGCTTAGCGGCATTGTCGAGTGTGATGAAGCATACATCGGCGGCAAGCCTAAGAACATGCACAAGTCGAGACTTGCGAAGCTGAATAAGGTTGGCGTGTACTACGAAAACAAAACGATGGTCTTAGGCGCGATTGAACGTGGCGGCAAGGTGAGACTTCAAGCGGGCGGCAAGGCTCCAAGCCGCGAAATACTTCATGCCTTCATCAAGTCAAGGCTTGCCAATGAGACGGCTGTAATAATCACGGATGAGGCTCCGGGCTATCGAGGCGTTGCGGACAAGGACACGCTTCACGCTACAGTCAATCACTGGCAAAAAGAATACGTGCGCGGCATTGTTCACACTAACACGCTGGAAAATGTTTGGAGTCTATTCAAGCGATCCGTTATTGGCTCCTATCACCAAGTCAGTGAGAAACATCTTAATCGCTATCTCGATGAGTTTGAATTCAGATTCAACAATCGGAATAACCCTTATCTGTTTCGAGATACGTTGCTCCGACTACTGCAAACTTCAAATCTGGAATACAAAGACTTGACCAAAGACAAAGCAGCCTAACGCGGTTTAGATCTGCGACGGATCGGAGTCCGCGCAGCGAGCAGGTCTTTGTGTCTGCCTTCGATCATGTAGCAGACCGCTTGGTAAGACATGCCCAACAAAGATGCTGCGCGAGTGACAGAACCATTTGTTTGTTCTAATGCTTGTCTGATCAAAGTCTTTTCGTACTGCAACATTAGTTCCTGAAGGTTGCACGGCCACGTCAAAACAATTTCTGTTGCTTCGGTCTTGTCTATGTCGGAGAAAACTTTACCGGCCGCTTTAGTCAACCGTACCAAGATATTCTGACTCTGCGATTCTTTGAGCCATTCACCAGCCTGTCGATATGCTGCTTGTAACATCTCAGGAGATAGATTATCTACTTCTTCGATTAAGGTAAGGGCCGCGAGTCCGGCTTTATTGAAAGCGTCAACCTGGAGCGCCGCTTCAATGGCCGTCTGAAAAATAAAGAGCGCCCGTTCCTTGTGGCCCTGTCTGGCTACAGCAATCGCTTGAACGGTCAAAGCATCGGAGACTAGACATTGCTGCCCGCCTCTCTCCAAAGCCGATGCTGCCCTACGTGCGACTGCCTCAGCCTCTTTGAATTTACCTTCCGCATTGAATACTTCCGCGCGAGTCCAATCTATCTGAGCAGTGCGAGCTTTATCTTTGAAACTGACAGTTAGTCGCCGCGCTTCGTCTAACTGTTTGTGCGCTTCTTTATAGCGAGACAAGTTTAAGAGCAGAACCGCGATATTGTTTTTCAGACTCGCGCGGTAGATAGGATTCTTCGCCAGCTTGAGATAGTGATCCGCCTTCTCGTATTCCCTGACTGCGGCCTGAAAGTAATCGTCGCGCTTTTCTGCGGCGGCAATTTCTTCCAGCGTCATTGCAAAGTGGTAATGATACTTGCCCTTAGTATTCGGATCGTGGGCTTTCCTGAAAAGCGATTCATTCTCAGTAAGGATTCTAAGAGCTTCGGTATAGCGAGAGGATGAATGCTCTATGATGATCAGCTTTATCAGAGCTTGTGCCTTCGTATTGCCCTCTGTGGTTAGTTTGTCCAAAGCCTCGCGGAGCATAATCCGCGCCTCGTTGACCTCACCATTCCACCAGTAGCAATAAGCGAGTTCAACTTGTGCCGCTGCGACTCTCGGCCGATCAGTGCCAAAGTAACGGATCGCTTTGGTAATTAGATTCTTGCCCGTTTCAGCCGCGCCCTTGATCTGAGTCTTGCTCCCGATCCACGCCGTCAAGATACCTGTGCAAAGCAAAACTTCAGCGGCGACCGGCACATTTAGACCCTTGATGCGAGGCCGCGAGCCAACACCTTGCCAAAGCGCGCGCATGGTTTCTTGTGCGCCCTCATGGTCGCCTCTGTCTTTTTGGTCCAAAGCGGTCTGACACCGGCGCAAAGCTTCGTCATTGCTTATCTGGTGCGACGTGACGGGTTTTGGTGGGCGTATCTTCATCACATGAGTCCCCTTAGAGTGAGTGTAAGAGCCCTTACCTAGTGACGCGGGATATTAGTCTCAGTCCCTAGCCCTCCGCAACAAAGTTCGCGATCTGCGACAATTCGGTATTATGCAAGGCGGCTTGCATCCTCAATCTGAAGGAGAAAATCAAATGAAACGATTTATGTTGGCGGCTGCTCTTACGTGCGCGATCTCCGCTACCGCATTGGCGGGTAACATTCCTATCGGTGATGCGCCTGCTCCCGCGCCGCCCGCTCCGCAATCGTCAAGCGTGGTGGTAACGGTAGTCCTGACGATCCTTAGTTTCGTTCGCTAGGAATCGATCAACTTACTGAATGAAGTTGGCTGTCCCTTTTGGCAGAAAGGTAGGAGTGTGTCCGTAGAGACGCGGGCCGTTTGCTTTCGCCCTTTAAGTCGCCGGTAAGTTAAAGCTTATAGGATGCAACTCGCCTGTGGAGTCAATTGCGATGACCGTCGCGCCTGTCCCGCGAATTCTCAGCGTCGTGACATCACGAACGATGAACTGTAGCCAACCCTGAAGTGAACTGTCTCTTGGCTCAGCGCGAAGTGGACATTGATTCAGGTTATTCCCCAGTTGGTTTCCGGTTTGCTGTATCTGACCTTGAACTAATACGGGAAGCTCCCGCATCTCACCAATTTGCGCAACTATGTGGCGACCATCGATAAGTGTAATGAGCTTGAATTCTTCGATCACAAGCGGGGTATTGCGAGTATTTTCTAGCGCCAACTTGACATTCACTACGCTACCTAGCGTTTCAAGGTGATCACCGGGGTTCTCAAAGTAACCCTTGATTCCTACACTCGCGATTTCCATTTTCAACTTTGGATATTGCGCTCGTATTCGTCCAATGTCTAAACCCGGACAGTTAAGGCTTAGGTCTTTTATTTCAGTCGGAGGCTCTGTCTCAATTCTCGCTTTGAGATTATCTAGCGTGAACACGCTATCGACATTGCGCAGTCGAAGCAGATCGGCAGGATCATCTAATAGGAGTCTAATGACAGCATCAGCGCGCTCACCCGGAGGCAGCCTGGTAATTCCATTACTTACCCAATGGACGGCTCCGCTCAAAGGCTGACCGTGGTAGTTAATGATCCCGTGAAGCTGTGTTAGCGAGGCTTTGAAGACTGAATAATTGCAAACAACGATTCGGAAATCAATGTAAGGCTTTGTTCGAGAAAGATCGGAAGTTTCCGGGCGACAGCTTTCACACTCAAGTCGTAGCCACGCTCGAATTTCCTTACTTTGAGCGTCCGCTAATTCATGTAGCCAAGTATCAGGGCTTTCTGATGGTGTTAAAGGATCAGCTAGGGCAGGCTTGCTTTCGGCTAACGGGCTTGCCTCTCTCGTTTTTCGCTCTGGCCGAACGATCAGGTAAGCAAGCCACCCGAAGCCAACGGCAAATACGAGCAACGTGCCCAACGGCGAACTCAGAAATGTAAGAACTAATTTCACGTGGGGATTTCCAGAGATGCCCCAAATGAAGTCTCCCAAAGATGCGTAGTCGAGACTCGCGCGGATTCCCCGAAGCGCTTCAATAACCAAGATGAGCCACGCTGGAATACTCTTCCAACTGACCAGTGACTGCAATCGTTCACGCAAAGTAATACCGTTCGCGTTAACGATCTGGTTTGGTCTATCAGCCACTTACACAAGGCCGCCTTTCTCCGAAACTGATCGGATAAATAGGTGGACATCGCACGTGCGATAATGCGGACACGGGTGAGCCATGCCGCGATTCTACGACAGATGGAGTCCCGTATGAAGTAGATAATCACCCAATCATCCGACACCCGCGACCGTGGCGCGTGCAATCGTAACGCAAACTGTTAGTTTGCGCGTCCCGAGCGGTGAGCAATGAAACACTCAGAAGGTCAAGCGGCCAAGCAGGACAAAGGAGGGGTTACGACAATAGAACGACGGCAAGAGTCATCCCTCGTGTTTGGGTATTACATCTTCAAGGTAATGCTTTTCCCCAGATTCATCTGTCATATCTGATAGTTACCTAATCATCCGACACCCATGCCAGCGACTGGTGTTACGCAAACTGAAACCGGCCGTCGTCAGTCGTTGCAAGTGACAAACTACAGGCAACCAAGTATCTTGTCACTCAACACATTTTCACGTATCAATCGCTCGAATCAGTAAGGGAGAAATATGCCAAACCGCACCGCCGCCATTCAAACCAACAAGGGCACTATTAAATTCGAACTTTTGGAATCGGATGCACCCAAGACGACCGAGAATTTCATCACGCTCGCCGAACGCGGCTACTACGACGGCATAATCTTTCATCGCGTCATCAAAGGCTTCATGGTCCAGGGCGGCGATCCAACCGGCACCGGACGAGGCGGCGAGTCGGCCTGGGGCGGACGCTTCAATGACGAGATTGACAGTTCCTCAGCGCTCTATCAACGAGGATACAAAAAAGGCACTGTGGCCATGGCCAACGCTGGTCCAAACACAAACGGTTCACAGTTTTTTATCATGCACGCCGATTACCCGTTGCCTCCAAGCTACTCAATCTTCGGCCGAGTAACCGATGGGTTGGAGGTGGTGGATGCGATCGCGACCTCAGAAACTGATCGCAATGATCGGCCGGTTTCGGAAGTTAAGATGGAGAAGGTGACTATCGAAGTCTAGTGGCAGTAACACAGAGTTAAAGCGACGTAAGATTTTCCATTTAGCATTTATCAGTTTTCATTTGCCATTGAAGTTCCCGACGCTGAATGGCGAAGCGCATCCAACACAAAACTTTTCGCTGCGGCAACAGAATCTTCGAGCGTCTTTCCTTGTCCTAATCCCGCCGCGATCGCCGCAGACAAAATGCAGCCGGAGCCGTGCAGCTTAGCGCCGCGGACACGCCGCTCCCGAAACACCGTTACTTTCCCTTCGTTATCGAGCACATCAATCGCTTCGTCCGATTCCTTTTGTGTTTCGCTTTGTATCCTGCTTTCTGCCGTCTGCTTTCTGCCTTCTGTCGCTGAGCCCTCCCTGATGGTCGGGCTTCCGCCTTCCCGCTGCGCGCCTTCTGCCTTCTGCCTACTGCCTTCTGCCTTCTGCTCCGCGAGGTGTCCGCCCTTAATCAAAACTGCTGGTGCGCCCAGCTCGCGAATAATCGCCGCGGCCCGGCGCATCTCAGTTTCCGACGCGATCGTAATTCCAGTTAACGTTTCCGCTTCCGGAATGTTTGGGGTTATTAGTTGGGCCAGCGCCAGCAACTCCTCAATCAGAGCAGTCAACGCGCTCTCTTCCATTAGCCGGTAGCCCGATGACGACATGATGACTGGATCTATAACCGGCCGTGGCAGATCATTTTCTCGAAACAAACGCGCAACCTCCAAAACCACTTCGCGCGTCGGCAGCATGCCTAGCTTCACACAGACAATTTCGGTTTCCGCGTCTTCCAGCAGCGGCATTATCTGTGCTCGAACAACTTCACCCGATTGATGCACGGCCGCGAAAACACGCGCGGCGTTTTGAAACGTCACTGAAGTGATCGCCGCCGCCGCTTGAAACCCGAACGCGCCAAACGTTCTCACGTCGGCGAGCACACCGGCCCCGCCCGATGGATCGAAGCCTGCGATCGTCAATGCGATGGAACGTCTGTGTGTCGACACTTTGCTCAAGGTGTTTAGAGTACAAACTTCAGGAAGCTCTGGTTAAGTAGCTTCGCAGCGCCAACGGCGCGACATGTAATAGCCTGGGGCAACGCCCCAGGTTAAAGTGGACAATTCCCGAAGCACTGAAAGTGCGAAATAGCAAACACGCACCGTGTTCATCTTGGGCGGTCATCAGGCTGACTGCATTTCGCGCTTTCAGCGCTCTTCCATCTGATGAACTTTTCCTGGGGCGCTGCCCCAGGCTATTACATTTCGCGCCGTTGGCGCTGCGATAATCCCTTTGCAAACTCTTCTCGGATTGCGCTTACTATGTGATCAAGTCGCAATGGATCGTTTAGCATCCTGATCGCAGCAATCCCTTGCGCGCCCGCCTGGATGCAAGCCGCGACATTCGCGATCGTCAGTCCGCCCAGCGCCACCACCGGAAAAGGAGCAAGTTCTGAAGCAACTTGTGTCAGGAGCTTGAGCCCTTTCGGTTCTCCATATTGGCTTTTGGATGCGGTTTCGAAAACAGGACCGAAGACGACGAAGTCTGCGCTGCTGCGACGCGCGTTGCGGGCTTCTTCCGGCGAATGAGTGGAGACTCCGATCAGAAACTCGTCGCCAAACGTGCGGCGCACCACGTCCGCCGGTAAAGAAGCTGTCGTTAGATGAACGCCGTCTGCGCCCGCGGCGGCAGCGATGTCGGCGCGATCGTTTATGAGCAGCCTGGTTGCGCTTCCTCTGGTTATGGCGGCAGCGTTTAGTGAGAGTTGGTAGAGCACGTTCGCGCTCAAATTCTTTTCGCGAATCTGGACGAGATCAACTCCAGCGGTCACGGCTGCCTGGACCAGTAGAATGATGTTGGCGAAATCTTCAGTTGCCGGCGTTGTCCGGGCGGTCGACTGGCCGCTCGTGATGAGATAAAGGAGTGGCTTTCGGAGTAGCTTCGACGACATTTTTTTTGGAGTTGCTTTGAGGCTCGGCGCTTTGTTCGAGCGTCTGCACAGTTTGCTTGAAGTGGAATATCTCCCAAAACGCGATGCCGATGTTCAAAAGTCCGACACCGCTAACTGCGCCGCGCATCCAGCCCGAAGCAACCACCGCCTGCAACGCATGAATGCCGGTCTTGCGCGCGGCGTACAAGAGAAAATAGTTACTGCCCCAATCGCTCAGGCCAAGCGTGCCTTGCGGAACCCACGGCAGCAGCGTAAGCACCAGGCCAATCTCCAGGCACAGGATAATATAGAAAATGACACTTAGCTTTGCCGACATATTGAAAAACAGCGAATGGTGAAAAGTGAAGAGTGAAAAGTGAACTGAATAGTATATAGAGAAGTTGAACCGAACCGGGATCGACTTTTCACTGTTTACTATTCACCCTTCACTGCCTTCTTACTTGCCTTTCTTTTTCTTTTTCTGAGCGGCTGCTCGTGCCTGAAGGCTCTGGAGCTTATCGGCAATATCACGATAACCAACATCAACGCCGTACACTTCCGTGAACGCCGCCACCGCGCGTCCCAGATCGCCCATCGCTTCATAAGCGGAACCGAGCTCGTATTGCAGCGCTTTGTATTCCTCGGCCGTGCGCCCGGGAGCTTCAAGGCCTTTCTTGAACCAAAGCACCGCTGCTTGCGGCATGCCCTTTTGCACGAAGCAATGGCCCAGCATGTTACAGCATTGCAAATATCGCGGCGTACCATCAGCCGAGCCGGTCAAGCCAGCCGCAATTTGGAATTCACGGATGGCCTCGTCCAAAAGATCCATCTCCTTGTAGGCGGTAGCCATGTTGTAATGCGTTTCGTAGTCTTCGTTTGACGACGCGCTTTCCCCTTCGGCCTCCAGGCGAAACTCTTCGAAGATTTCGGCCAAACCGGAATCGATTCCGCTGCCAACCGGAGCCGGGGCGGCATCCACTTGCGGCTGCTCGATTACAACCTCGCCGAAAGTGATCTCCGTGGCTGATTCCGTTTCCGTCTCCGGCTCGAAGCCGGCGATAACAACTTGAGAACCAGGCGCACTACTTTCTGATCCAGCGCCTGGCGGTTCGCTAAGCCTCGCGCGGCGCAAATCGATTTCCGGATGCGGACCATACTGCCGTTCGAGCAATTCAAGCGTATCGAAAGCGATGTCGGAATAACCTTGCGCGAGATAGAAATCGACGCTTTCGAGTTCCTTTCGCATCATCGCCTCAGCTCCGGCCGGACTCCGCTCGGCCTGATCGGACGATTGCTCGGCTGTTGCTTCCGTGCCGCCGGTTAATTCGAAGCCACGGGCGGCGGAATCGGCCACTGTTGGATCGACCACCGCACTTCCTTCCGTCCCGCTTTTAATTTCATTCAGATCGGCGAAAGAAACTTCGGCGCGTGAAACGGGTTCCTCAGCGACGGAATTCCATTCAAACTCCGCGGTCGCGACTTCGCCCTCGGCGATTTCCGGTTGTGTCTCTCCAATGGTAAAGCGTTCGAAGGAGGGCACGACGGCCAGCGCCGGGTCGTCTAACATGAGCGAGCCTTCGACGCCTTCCTCGGAAACGCCTCCCAGCATATTCAAGCGATCAAGATAACGCTGCTCGTCCGGAGCCAAACGCACCAGTTGCGTTAGTGCATATCGTTCATCTTCGGCGAGGCCGGCAGCTTCGGCCGCCTCAGCCAGGCGTTCGAGGGCCGCGCGCAGTTTCTCCATGTCGCGCTGCCACCAATGAATTCTTGCCAGCAGGCGCAGGCTGGCTACATGTTCCGGATTGCGCGCGAGCAGCTCGCTAACAAGTTCGAGCACGTCATTCTCTTCGCGGCCCGCGAGCATTGGTTCAATAATTATCCCGACGATCCTGGCTGCTTCGTCTTCCTGGCCCAGCTTCAAATAAACCATCGCAACTTCCAGATAGCGGCGATAATTTGAAGCATCCTGCTTCATTAGCATTGCGGTGGCGCGCTCGGCTCCTGCTGCATCTTCTGCCGCGATGTATGCCTGGGCCAACATGGAAATGAGCTCGGTATCGTCAGGCGCTTCTGCGATCGATCGTTCGAGCAGCTCAGCCGCGTCATCGGCTGAACCAAGCGCAACGTGAGCGGAAACCAGGCCCTTGAGAGCGACGCGATCGGTTGGGCGAAGCTCGAGCGCTTTGCTGTAGGCATCAAGCGATTTTTCAAACTGCGAGCCTTCCGCCAGACGTTTTGCAGCTTCGCGATAAGCCCTCCCCGCCTCCGCCAGCATTTTCTCCTTGAGATAACCCTGTGCAAGTTTGAGTCTGATCTCAGTGTTGTGAGGATCCAGATCGGCAATTTTGTGGAGCACGTCAAGACTCTGTCTGCTGTCGCCGGCCTTGGTGTAGGCGTCGGCAACCACGAGATACTGACCCCGCGCGTCGGCAATCAGGCCCTGTGCGGAATAGAGTTCGGCAAGCTCGCGAGCGATTACCGGATCACGAGGCTTGAGCTTCTCGATCTTCCGATACATCGCGATGGCTTTTAGCGTGAATTGCTGTTCGCGATAATATTCCGCGATGCGCAGAAAGCAGGCAGCCGCCTCTTGTTTTTCTCCCGCGCGCGCCAAAAGATCTCCCAGCATGTTGAGAGTCGTGAGATCGTCACTATCGTGGGCAATGATTTGACGATACTCTTTAATGGCGGCGTTGATCTTTCCCTGCGAGAGGAATTTCTCAGCGGCCTTTATTACCTTAGCTTTTTCGAAAGCCATTAAGGGTATTATGTATCACTGAATATGGGAGCAGAGTCAAACGTGGGCGCGGGTCTGGAGACCAGCAGGACTGAATGTGGCATGTTTTGAGTTTGCCGTTTCCTACTGGAAACCGCCACAAGCTACGCTAACATGCATAAAATATGGCTGTCAACGCACTTACTTTTTCAGTTTTGCTGTCCGTAAAATAATAACCAGTCAGGCCAGCTACGCTATTGAGCACTCCAACGAATCAATCCTCAGGCGAATCGGGCGTCCCGAAACACCAACAATGGTCACGCCTGGGCCAATGGGTGGCGACTACTGGTTTCTTGCTCTATTCGGCTTTCGCCCCCCACTCAATCGCCGCTGCCGAGATCTCACTGGCTATTGTGGGCGCCGGCTGGCTCGTCCGCACCATCTCAAGCAGAAGACCAGGGTTTCGCCGAACGCCATTCGACTTGCCAATCTGGCTTTTCTTCCTGTGGACCATAGCCTCGTCGCTCCTTTCGCAGGAACCGCGCATCAGTATCGCCAAAATCCAATCAACCTGCGTTGTATTTCTTTTCTATCTCACCCAGGCGCTCATCACGCGACGCACGGCGGTCATGCTGGTTGCAGTAATGATCCTGTCCGGCGCGGCGGGAACAGTCTACAGCGTCTACGATCTCGTGCGCGGTCGTGGAGTTCTGATCGATTCTGTAGCGGCAGAGAGTCCATTGCGAATGCTTCACATTCGCGAAGGCGATGCAGTCTGGAGAGTCGGAGGCCAACGAGTCTATTCCGTGAACGACATCGACGAGGTAATTAGAAACTCGCCTAATCAAACTAAACTCACAGTCAGCGTAATCTCGCAGGGTGAACATCTCGAGCGGCCTGGCCTGGTTGTGACAGACACGATCAAGAAACAGGCCTCGCCCTCAGGCGTTGTTGGCAGCAACCCAACGCATCGATTTCGCGCGTCGGGTTGGACGCGACACTACGAAACCTATTCTGAGATTCTCCAGATCCTGGCGCAACTTGCCCTTGGGTTGGCTCTGGCGAATTTTAGAAACCACGGGCTGAATCGCCGTTCGCAGTTGGCGGCCACGGCCTTCGCGCTGCTTGCTCTGGGCATTGCCTTGACGGCGATGAGGACGGTGTTGGTGGCGTTGGCGATCGGTGTTTGTGTAATCAGCGCGCGCGCCCTGGGAAGAAGAGCCAAAGCGCTAAGCCTCGCCGGTATCTTTTCGCTGGTCGCTTTTGGCGCTTTCGTTGTTTACCAAACGCGCGCGCAACACGCCTTATCGCTGCAAGACCCAAGCTCTTCGTTGCGCGTTCGGGTAGCCACGATTGGAATCTCGCGGCT
>Ga0137409_10005038_pt1 | contig 13800 bp, 9 predicted proteins | sample CZODoug1_16funga_FD_122059 | JGI IMG/M metagenome (GOLD analysis project Ga0137409, IMG submission 122059) | Vadose zone soil fungal communities from Angelo Coast Range Reserve, California, USA - CZODoug1_16fungal (Hybrid Assembly) | ecosystem: Environmental > Terrestrial > Soil > Vadose zone... | reverse complement strand
CGCATCCAGGGCTATGGCGTGGGCGAGCCCTCCCGCTTTCTCCTCGAGATTCCCCCAGACCAGATCGTGCTGCTCAATGCGGGACGCGCGGAGCCCGTGGCGCCGCGCTTTCCCTCGGGCTCAGGCGCCCCCGCCGAGCCCGAGGACGACGATCTGCCCTTCCGCGTGGGCGCCAAGCTGCGCCACGCGCGCTGGGGCGAGGGACTCCTCGTCGGCATCCAGCGCGAGGGCGCCGACGTCATCGCCACCGTCCATTTCGCCAGCGTCGGTCGCAAGCGCCTCTCCCTCCAATACGCGCACCTCGAAGAGCTCTAGCCTTGGGTGACCCGAAGATTACCCTCGCGGAGGTCGAACAAGTAGCCCGCCTCGCGCGTCTTGCCTTGACCGACGCGGAGAAAGAGAAGATGCGCCGCGAGCTCGACGGCATCTTGACCTACATCGACAAGCTCCGCGCCGTCGATACCGAAGGCGTGCCGCCGACCTCGCGCGCCGTGCCCATGGTCAACGTGATGCGCCAGGACGAGCCGAAGCCCTCCTGCCCTCGCGAAGACATGCTCGCCAATGCCCCCGATCCCGCGGGTGAGCTCTTTCGCGTGCCCAGGATCATCGAAGAGTAGGCGATGCTGACCGGGCTCTCCGTTCACGAATTGGCCGGGAGGTTTCGTCGAAAGGAGGCCACGCCCACCCAGGCCGCGCGCGCCTATCTCGACCGCGTCGCCGCCCTCGACCCGAAGATCAAGGCCTACATGACGGTGACCGCCGATCAGGCCCTCGCCCAGGCCGCCGCCGCCGACGCGCGCTTCCAGTCGGGCCGCCCCCTCGGTCTGCTCGACGGCATCCCGCTCGCCATCAAGGACGTCCTGTGCACGCGCGGGATCCGGACGACCTGCAGCTCCAAGATCCTCGAGAACTTCGTGCCCCCGTATGACGCCACGGTGGTGGCCAAGCTCCTGGACGCGGGCGCGGTGATCCTGGGCAAGCTCAACATGGACGAGTTCGCCATGGGCTCCTCCACCGAGAACTCCGCCTTCTTCACCACCCGGAATCCCTGGGACCTCGCGCGAGTGCCCGGCGGCTCCTCGGGCGGCGCCGCCGCGGCCATCGCCGCGGATCTCGCCGCCGCTACGCTCGGCACCGACACGGGCGGCTCCATTCGCCAGCCCGCCGCCTTCTGCGGCAGGGTCGGTCTCAAGCCGACCTACGGGCGTGTGTCCCGTTACGGTCTCGTCGCCTTCGCGTCCTCGCTCGACCAGGTCGGGCCCTTCGGCAAGGACGTCCGGGACGCCGCCCTCGTGCTCCAGGCCATCGCGGGGCATGATCCGATGGACTCGACCTCGGTGGACGTGGGCGTGCCGGACTACTCGGCGGAGCTGGAGGGGGGCGTGAAGGGGCTGCGCATCGGGATCCCCGCCGAGTATTTCATCGAGGGCCTCGACCCCGAGGTGGAGGCCGCGGTGCGCGCGGCCATCGACACACTGAGAGGCCTCGGGGCCAAGATGGAGAGCGTCTCGCTGCCTCACACGGAGTACGGCCTGGCCGCCTACTATGTCATCGCCCCCGCCGAGGCCTCCTCCAACCTCGCGCGCTACGACGGCGTCAAGTACGGCCTCCGCGTGCCGGGGGCGCGCGACCTCATCGACATGTACAGCAGGACGCGCGGAGCGGGCTTCGGGGCCGAGGTCAAGCGGCGCGTCATGCTCGGCACCTACGCGCTCTCGGCCGGCTACTACGATGCCTACTATGGCAAGGCGCTCCGGGTGCGGACCCTCGTGCAGCGCGATTTCCAGCAAGCCTTCGAGCGGGTGGACGTGATCGTCGCCCCGACCACGCCGGGGGTGGCCTTCAAGATGGGCGAGCGGGAAGACCCGCTGCAGATGTACCTGAACGACGTCTTCACCATTCCCGTCAACCTGGCCGGGCTGCCGGGCGTGTCGATTCCCGCGGGCTTCACCCAGACGGGCCTGCCCATCGGGCTCCAGATCATCGGGAAGGCCTTCGACGAGGCGACCGTGCTTCGCGTCGCGCGCGCCTACGAGGCCGCGACGTCGTGGCACGAGAGAAAGCCGGAGCTCACCCCGTGACCCAGGACTACGAGACCGTCATCGGCCTCGAGGTCCACGCCCAGCTTCTCACGCGGACCAAGATGTTCTGCGGCTGCTCGACGGCCTTCGGGGCGCCCCCCAACACCCAGACCTGTCCCGTCTGCCAGGGCATGCCGGGGACGCTGCCCGTCATCAACCGGCGGGCCATCGAGTACGGCATCAAGACGGCGCTCGCCCTCCAGTGCACCGTCAACGCGGACAATCGCTTCGCCCGCAAGCACTACTACTATCCCGACATGCCGAAAAACTATCAGATCAGTCAGTACGAGGAGCCGCTGGCCGAGCACGGCCGCCTGGAGGTCGAGGTGGGCGGCGTTTCGCGCGCCATCGGCATCCAGCGGCTCCACCTCGAGGAGGACGTGGGCAAGCTCGTTCACGAAGGGAGCCTGGAGACGGCGCCGTCGAGCCAGGTGGACTTCAATCGCGCGGGCGTGCCCCTCATGGAGATCGTCTCGCTGCCCGACATGCGCAGCCCCGAGGAGGCGGCGGCCTACCTGAGATCGCTGCGCGCCATCGTCGTCTACCTCGGCGTCTGCGACGGCAACATGGAGGAAGGCTCGCTCCGCTGCGACGCGAACATCTCGCTGCGGCTTCGCGGGGCCACGGAGTACGGCACCAAGGTCGAGATCAAGAACATGAACTCCTTCCGGAACGTCCAGCACGCCCTCGAGCACGAGATCACGCGGCAGGCGCGCGCGCTCGAGACGGGGGAGCGGATCGTGCAGGAGACGCGGCTCTGGGATCCCGACAAGAGCCGGACCGTCTCCATGCGCTCGAAGGAGTTCGCGCACGACTATCGCTACTTTCCTGAGCCGGACCTGCCGCCCCTCGACGTCGAGCCGGCATGGATCGAGCGCGTTCGCGCGACGCTGCCCGAGCTGCCCGCGGCCCGGCGCGCGCGCTTCATGGAGGCGTACGGGCTCGGCGCCTATGACGCCGATCTCCTGACGGGCAGCCGCGCCCTCGGGGACTATTTCGAGGCGACCGTGCGGGCATGCGGCAAGCCCAAGGCCGCCGCGAACTGGGTGCTCAACGACCTCCTCCGCGAGCTGGCGGGTGACGACGAGCGCGCCCTCGCAGGATGCCCGATCCCTCCCGCGAACCTGGCCGGTCTCATCACCCTCATCGAGGACGGCACCATCAGCGGCAGGATCGCCAAGGACGTCTTCGAGAAGATGTACCGCTCCGGGGAAGATGCCCGGGCCATCGTCGGTCGCGAAGGGCTGACCCAGGTCGCGGACGCGGGCGAGCTTTCGGCCGTGGTCGACCAGGTCCTCGCGGAGCACGCCAAGGTCGTCGAGGACTGGAAGAGCGGCAAGAAGGCCGCGCGCGGCTTCCTGGTCGGGCAGGTGATGAAGGCCACGGCGGGCAAGGCCAGCCCGGCCGTCGTGAACTCGCTCCTGGACGAGAAACTACCGAAAGTCTGAAGGGTTAGATAGAATAGGCGGAGCCCATGATCCGGCTCCACCACGTCTGCAAAGTCTTCGAAAGCGGGCCGATGAGGCTGCCCGCCCTGAGCGACATCTCGTTCAGCGTCGAGAAGGGCGAGTTCGTCGTCCTGAGCGGGGCGAGCGGGGCGGGCAAGACGACCCTCCTCCGTCTCCTCTATGCCGACGAGCGGGCCAACGAGGGCGAGATCGAGGTGGCCGGGTTCGACGTCAGGGCCCTGCGCCGCTCGGACGTTCCCCTTCTCCGGCGCTCGCTCGGCATCGTCTTCCAGGACGCCAAGCTCCTCTCCGGCCGGACCGTCTTCGAGAACATCGCCTTCGTGCTCCGGGTGCTCGGGACGCCTCGACGCGAGATCACCCCGAAGGCCTTCCAGGCCCTCAAGGCGGTGGGGCTGTCTTCAAGAGCGCAGGCCTATCCGGCGCAGCTTTCCCAGGGCGAGGCCCAGCGGGCGGCCCTGGCCCGCGCCATCGTCAAGTCGCCCGCCCTTCTCCTCGCGGACGAGCCCACCGGCAATCTCGACGAGGCCATGGCGGGAGAGATCCTCGACCTCATCAAGGACATCGGCAGCCGCGGCACCACCGTGCTCCTGGCCACCCATCAAGCCCGCCTCGCCATCCAGCTCAAGCGCCGCACGATCAAGCTGGGTGGCGGAGTCTTGCTGAAGGACGAAGGCTAGCCGGTGCTCAGCTTCATCGTGAGCGAGGCGCTCGTGGATTTGCGGCGGGCGGGGCGGGTCGGGGTGAGCGCCATCCTGCTCATCACGCTCTCCCTCACGGCCCTCGGAGGCTTCTGGCTCCTCTCGCTCAACCTGGGCCGGGCGGTGAGTCAGTGGCGCGACCGCGTGCGCGTGGTCGTGTTCCTCCGTGAAGAGCCCACGGGCGGGGCCCTCGCCGATCTCACGCGCCGAGTGGAAGGTCTCCCCGGCGTCCAGCGGATACGCTACGTCTCCAAGAGCCAGGCCCTCCAGTCCCTGCGGCAATCCCTCGGGGCTCAAGCGGGTGTCCTCGAGCAGCTGCCGCGCAATCCGCTGCCCGCCTCCATCGAGGTGACGCCGGAAGAGGACGCGACCACGCCGGAGGCGACGCGGGAGCTGACGGCGCGTCTCAGCGCCTTGCCCGAGGTCGAGGACGTCCAGGGCGGCGCGGAGTGGGTCGAGGGTCTCGCCCGGTGGCAGCGGCTCTTCGAGATCGTAGGGCTCGGCGTGGGGGCCGTGCTCGCCCTCGCCGCCATCCTGACCGTGACCACGGCGACCACCCTCGTCTTGCACGTGCGGCGCGCAGAGACGGAGATCATGCGCCTGGTCGGAGCGAGCGAGGCGGTCGTCCGCCTGCCCCAGCTGCTCCAGGGCATGGTCCAGGGGCTCCTCGGCGCGGTGGTGGCCCTGGCCCTTCTCGAGACCGTCTATGCCGTCGCCTCCCCGCGCCTCGAGCCGCTCCTGAACCTGACCCTCGGTCTCGCTCGCGCGATCTTCCTCTCGCTCCCGCAGATGCTGCTCCTCATCGCGGGCGGGGCGGTGCTGGGCGCCCTGGGCGGGCTCCTCGCGCGGGGCCGGGCCACGGCATGAGCCGTCTCACGCGCGCGGGCATCATCGGGACGGCGCTGCTGCTTGCCGCCGCGTCCGCGGCGGGGGCGCAGACGAAGAAAGACGCCGCCGACCTCAGTGAGAAGGAGCGCACGCTCCAGCAGACCCAGAAGCGGCTCAAGGAGGAGCGCGCCAAGGCCGCCGACGCGCGCAAGCGCGAGGCCTCACTCCTGACCGAGCTAGAGGTCATCGACAAGCGCCTCACGGACAAGCGCCGTCAGGTGGCGGTCCTCGACGCGCGGGTCAAGCGGGCGCAGACCGAGATCGGCGACCTCCAGCGCGACATCGCGCGACTCGAGATCCAGCGGGCGGGGCAGGAAGACGGCCTCGGCCAGCGACTCCGGGCCATGTACCGCCTGCAGGCGCAAGGCGGCGCGCTCCCGCTCCTGCTCTCGGGCGCCGATCCCGTAGCCCAGTCCGTCCGGCTGCGCCATCTGACCACGCTCGCCACGGTGGACGCGCGGATGATTCGAGAGTATCGTGTCACCTCTGAGGGTCTGGCCGACCGGAAGGCACGCCTCGAGCAGAGTCGTCGAGAGCTCTCCACGGTCAGGGCCCAGGCGGAAGAGGAGCGCGCCGAAGCCGACCGCGAGGCGGCCAAGCGGCGGGTCATCCTGGCCCGGGTCAAAGACGAACGGGTCTATCACGATCGCATGGTGGGGGAGCTCAGCGAGGCGACGCGTCGCCTCGAGGCCTTCATCCGGGACCTGCAGGAGAAGCGACGGGTGGCCAAGATTCCGCCGCCCTCGGTAAAACCGCCGAAGGTCGTACCCGGCGAGAGCACGCCGGGCGTTGGGTTGGGGGCGATGCGCGGGCGCCTCGCCTGGCCCGCCGAGGGCCGGGTGGTCGAGGAGTACGGCGCGCGAGTCAATCCGCGGTTCGGGACAAAGACGTTCCGCAACGGGATCGACATCGACGCGGCCGAGGGCTCGGGCGTGCACGCGGTGTACCCGGGCCACGTGCTCTACACGGGATGGTTCCGGGGGTACGGCAACCTCGTGATCGTCGATCACGGCAATGAGTACTACACGCTGTACGCGCACATGGCCGACATGAAGGTGACCGAGGGCGACGATATCAAGCAGGGACAGGTGATCGGGACGGTGGGGGATACGGGCTCGCTGCAGGGGCCGCGCCTCTATTTCGAGGTGCGCTACCAGGGGCGTCCCCAGGACCCCGCCCAATGGCTCAAACCGCGCGGCTGAGGCGCCGCGCGAATCGAACTCGGGGCTGGACCAAGGAGACCACGATGAGCACCCTGCGTCACGTGAAGAAGGCGTTGATGATCTCGGCCCTCTTGCTTCTCCTCACCCTGTCCCTCGGCGGCGGGGTGGCGAGCAAGAGCAACGATCAGGCCGCCACCTACGAGAATCTCCGCCTCTTCACCGAGGTGCTCTCGATCATCCAGAGCCAGTACGTCGACGAAGTGCCGCCCAAAGATCTCGTGTACAGCGCCATCAAGGGCACCCTGCGCGGCCTCGACGCGCACTCCTCCTTCCTCGATCCCGACATGTACCGGGAGATGGGCGTGGAGACGACGGGTCAGTTCGGGGGCCTGGGCATCGAGATCACCCTCAAGGACGACGTCCTCACCGTGGTGACGCCCATCGAGGGGACGCCGGCCTTCCGCGCCGGCATTCTGCCGGGGGACCGGATCGTCAAGATCGAGGGCATGTCGACCAAGGACATGCAGCTCTCCGACGCCGTCAAGCGGATGCGCGGCAAGCCCGGGAGCAAGATCGTCATCAGCATCATCCGCGAGGGCCTGACCGAGCCCAAGGACTACAGCATCACGCGCGAGCTGATCCAGGTGCAGTCCGTCAAGACCGGCGAGCTCGAGGCCGGCATCGAGTACATCCGCCTCCGCCAGTTCCAGGAGAAGACGGGCCAGGATGTCGAGGCCGCCCTCGAGAAATACAACAAGGGCAAGAAGATCCAGGGTCTCGTCCTCGATCTCCGCAACAATCCTGGGGGCCTGCTCACCTCCTCCGTCGAGGTGTCGGAGAAGTTCCTCGAGTCGGGCAAGCTCGTGGTGTACACGGAAGGGCGCGTCCGCAACCAGAACATGCGCTTCCAGGCCAGCGGCAAGCGCATCTGGAGCGATTTCCCCATCATCGTCCTTGTCAACCAGGGCAGCGCCTCCGCCTCCGAGATCGTGGCGGGCGCGCTCCAGGACTGGGGGCGCGCCGTCGTGCTGGGGACGCAGAGCTTCGGCAAGGGCTCCGTGCAGACCATCATCCCGCTCTCCGACGGCTCGGGCCTGCGGCTGACCACGGCCAAGTACTTCACGCCCAAGGGACGCTCCATCCACGGCAAGGGGATCACGCCGGACATCGTGGTCGAGATGCCCAAGCCCGCCGCGGGCGAGCAGGCGCCGCCGCCGCAAATCGACGAGCAGGCGCGGCTCCAGGATCAGCTCAAGCGCGATCCCCAGCTGCAGCGCGCCGTCGATCTGCTCAAGGCCATGAAGATCATGGACAAGACCACGCGCCCGGCGGGCCCGCCGCCGACGCCACAGGCTTCGGCCCGCTGACGGGGCAGCATGCCGGCGCGAGTCTGGACGGCTCTCGCCGGGCTCATCGTCGTTCTGCTCGTGGCCGTGGTCGGCCTCGACCAGTGGCAGGCGCGGCGGGGAGAAACCAGCCTCTTCGGTCTGCCGTGGAGATCCTCTCCGACGCCCTCGGTGGCCCCAGGGCCTCAGCCGCGCCGCGCCACGGCGAGCACCGGCGCGCCACAGCCGGCGCCGCCCGTGCCGACGGGATCACCGCGCGTCGCCGTCATCGTGGACGATCTGGGCGCGCGTCGAGACGTCTTCGATCCGCTCCGTGACGTCAGGCGGCCCCTGACCGTGGCCGTGCTGCCGGGCCTGCCGCTCTCGGAATGGACGGCCCGAGAAGCGGCCCAGGCGGGAATGGAAGTCCTCCTCGACCTGCCCATGGAGCCCTATCGCTATCCCGAGGTCGATCCTGGTCCCGGCTCGCTCCTGATGGCCATGAGCCCGCAGGAGCTCCAGCGTCAGGTGGGGGCGCACCTGGCCAGCGTGCCCGGCGCCGTGGGAGTCACCAACCACATGGGATCGCGGATGACGGAGGACCGGGGGCGCATGCGCACGGTGGTGGAGGTGCTGGCGGGGCGACGGCTCTTCATGGTCGACGGGCTGGCGAGCAATCTGTCCGTTGCCTACGATGAGGCCAAGGCCGCGGGGCTACGCGCGGGCCGGCGGCAGATCATGATCGACCACAGCGCGGGGGAGGCGGGCGATCGGGTGCGCTGGGACGAGGTCGCCTGGTGGGCGGAGCGCCGGGGCGAGGCCATCGTGATCGTGCACGGGCATCCGCTGACGGCGCGTCTCCTGCGCGAGTACGTCCCGCGCTGGGAGGCGCGAGGCATCCGCCTCGTGCCCGTCTCCCAGCTGGCCAAGTAATAGCTGGCCAAGTAGTTGACGTTCGAGCTGTGCTGAATTGATTTCGGAGGCGTGGCCGTTCGAGCCGAGCGGCGAAGCCGAGAGGTGAGGGCTGAGTGATGAGCGGCGAGGCGAGAGCTGAGTAAATGAGGGCTGAATAGGTCATGATCGTGCTCGGCATCGAGACTTCGTGCGACGAGACGGCGGCCGCCGTCCTCGACGGCGGGCGCAAGGTGCTGGGCAGCGTCGTCGCCTCTCAGGATGACGTCCACGCGCCCTACGGCGGCGTGGTGCCGGAGCTCGCCTCGCGCCGACACCTCGAGGTGATCGTGCCCGTGATCCGCCGAGCCCTCGCCGAGGCGGGCATGACCCTCCGTGACCTCGACGGCATCGCGGTCACCCAGGGGCCGGGGCTCGTGGGCTCGCTCCTCGTCGGCGTGCAGGCCGCCAAGGCTCTCGCCTGGGTGCACGGGGCTCCCCTCTGCGGTGTCAATCACCTCGAAGGTCACATCTACGCCGCCTTCCTCGAGGGAAACCCGCCCGACTATCCCTTCCTCGCGCTCGTGGTCTCGGGCGGCCACACCGCCCTCTACCTGGCGAGAGAGCCGCGGCGCTACGCGCGCATCGGCCGCACGCGCGACGACGCCGCGGGCGAGGCCTTTGACAAGGTCGCCAAGCTCCTGGGCCTGGGCTATCCGGGCGGGCCCGCCATCGAGCGCATCGCGCGCGAGGGAAACCCCGCCGCCCTTCGGCTCCCCACCGCGCAGATGACCGACGGCGCGCCGGACTTCTCCTTCAGCGGGATCAAGACGGCGGTGTCGCTCCACGTGCGGCGCGCCGGTGCCCTCTCCCCGGCGCATGTGGCGGACGTCGCGGCCTCGTTCCAGGCCACCGTCGTCAAGATGCTGGTACGCAAGACCGTGCGCGCGGGGCTCTCGCTCGGCGTCCGTCGCGTCGTCTTGACGGGCGGGGTCGCCGCCAATACAGCCCTTCGCGAGGCGCTCGCGGGCGAGTGCGGCGAGCGCGGCTGGGAGCTGTTCGTCCCCTCCCGACGACTCTGCACGGACAATGCGGCCATGATCGCCGCCGCCGGCCACGATCGGCTCGAGGCGGGCGAGCGCGCGGCCCTGACCCTGAACGCCGTGCCTGACCTGGCGCTCGCCTGATGATGGCCCACCCGCTCGACTACGAGGGGCTGGTGAGCGGGCTGCCGGACGCCCTCGTAGGCGTGGACACGGAGCTGCGCGTCATCCTGTGGAATCCGGCGGCCGAGGACCTGCTGGGCCGCTCCGCCCGGCGCGTGCTCGGCCGCGCCCTCAAGGAAGTCTTCGCCCCCGAAACGTCCCTCGTGCGCCACCTGACCGACACGCTGGCCACCGGCGAGAGCCGCTCCGAGTCCTCCGCCGTCGTCGAGGGGCTCGACGGCCGCCCCGTGCACGTGAGCGTGGTCACGGCGCCGCTCGCCGGACGCAGCGGCGCCGTCACCTCGGCGGTGGCGGTGGTGCGCGACATCTCACGCCTGCGTCAGCTCGAGGCCGAGGTCCGCCGCGGGGAGACCCTGGCCGCGGCGGGGCAGATGGCCATCGGGCTCGCCCACGAGATCCGCAACCCGCTCTCGGCCATCCGCGGCGCCGCGCAGCTCATGCAACGCGAGCTGGGCGACGAGGCCCGGTGGGGCGAGTACACGTCCGTGCTCCTGAAAGAGGTGACGCGCGTCAACAGCATCATCGAGATGCTGCTGGACGTCGGGCGCCCCGTCACGCTTCGCGCCGTGCCCCTCAACGTCCACCAGCTCCTCGAGCGCGTGGCCTTGCTCCTGGAAGGAGAAGCTGCCTCTCGCCGCATCACCTTCGTGCGGCGCTATGACCCGAGCCTGCCCCCCATCCTGGCCGACGAGGACCGCATCATGCAGGTCTTCCACAACCTGGTGCGCAACGCCATCGAGGCCATGCCCGGCGGTGGCCGATTGACGCTCGTCACGCGGCTGAGCATGAACCCCCTCTTCGCCAAGGTGGATCTCGGCCAGGGCCAACGGAGCATGGCGGAGATCCAGATCGCCGACGAGGGTGTCGGCATCCCGGAGGCGACGCGAGCCAAGCTCTTCACGCCCTTCTTCACGACCAAGGAACGGGGCCTGGGACTGGGGCTGGCCCTCTGCCATCGCATCGTCGACGAGCACCGGGGCGCCATCCAGGTCACGAGCGAGCCGGGCCGCGGGACGGCGATGTCCTGCTTCCTGCCCATCGCGAGATAATGCAGGGCGAGCCGGAGGACGTGGCGGGGCTGGGGCCCCGCCGTCCGAGGTGAGCGAACCTAAAGGATGAACATGGCCGACGGACGCATCCTCATCGCCGACGACGAAGACGGACTCCGCTGGGTCCTCGAGAAGGGCTTCCGCGGCGCCGGGTACCAGGTCACGGCCGTGAAGGACGGCACCACCGCGCTCCGGGAGGCCGAAGCGCAGCCCTTCGATCTGATCCTCCTCGACATCCGCATGCCCGGCATCGACGGGCTGACCCTGCTCGGCCGCATCCGCGGGAAGCGCCCCGATGCCCAGGTGGTGATCATGACGGCCCACGGCACCGTGGAGACGGCCATCCAGGCCATGCAGCAGGGCGCCTACGACTACCTCGCCAAGCCCTTCGACCTCGACGAGGCGCTCCTCCTCGCCGAGCGCGCGCTGACAGCGCGCCGGCTCTCGCAGGAAGTCACCTCGCTCAAGACGGGGCTCAAGGAGGTCTGGGAGTTCGGCGCCCTCGTGGGGCGGCACCCGACCATGCAGGAGGTCTACAAGACCATCGGGCGCGTGGCCGCGAGCGACGTCAGCGTGCTCCTCCGCGGCGAGTCCGGAACGGGCAAGGAAGTGGTGGCGCGGGCCCTGCATCACTACAGCCGCCGCGCCGGCCGTCCCTTCGTGGGCATCTCGGCCGCGGCCATCCCGGCCACGCTCCTCGAGTCCGAGCTCTTCGGCCACGAGAAGGGCGCCTTCACCGATGCCAAGGAGCGTCGGCTCGGCAAGCTCGAGCTGGCCCACGGCGGCAGCGTCTTCTTCGACGAGATCGGCGACATGCCGCCCGAGCTGCAGGTCAAGCTCTTGCGCGCGCTGCAGGAGCGGGCCTTCGAGCGCGTGGGCGGCCACGAGCTGATCCGCATGGACGTGCGCGTGCTCGCGGCCACGCACCGCGACCTCGAAGCGATGATGAAGACGGGCCGCTTCCGGGAGGATCTGTTCTACCGGTTGAACGTGGTCAGCCTGTCGCTGCCCTCGCTGCGCGAGCGGCGCGGGGACATTCCGCTCCTCGTCGAGCACTTCCTTTCCAAGTACGCCGAGACCCTGGGCGAGCGGGTGATCGCCCCCGAGGCCCTGGACCGCCTGGCGGGCTACGAGTGGCCCGGCAATGTCCGCGAGCTCGAGAACGTGATCCAGCGCGCCATGGTCATGGCCTCGGCCGGCGTGATCGTGCCCGAGCACCTGCCCATCGGGCCCGTCTCGGCCGCCGCGGGCGTGGAGGCGGACGCCTCGCTGGAGGAGATCATCGAGAAGAAGATGGTCGAGTGCGTCCGCGGGCTCCGCGGGCACACCTCGGCCAACCTGCACAGCCTCATGGTGGGGCTGGTGGAGAAGCCTCTCCTGCGCGCGGTCATGCGCGAGACCAAGGGCAACCAGGTGCGCGCCGCCCAGCTCCTCGGCATCAACCGCAATACCCTTCGCAAGAAGCTCAAAGAGCACGGCATCGATCCCGACGCGGGCTGAGCCAGCCCGCATCACTCTGGACATCCCACGAAGGAGAGCACATGGCGGCGAGGCTTCCCTGGGCTCCGGAACGATGAGAATGACAAGCATGATGTCGGTCGTGCCCCGATGCGTGGCCGCAGCGCTTGCCCTGGCCCTTGTCGCGTGGAGCGCTCCGGCTCCGGCCGCCGAGGGGACCATGACGTGGGGCGTGCACGTCTCGCTGACCCCCGCCTTCTTCGATCCCGCGGACGCCACGGGCACCGCGCTTCCCCTCATGGTCTACTACGCCGTGCACGACGCCCTCGTGCGGCCGCTGCCGGGGCAGCGCATGGGCGCCGCCCTCGCCCAGTCGTGGTCGCAGAGCCCGGATGGTCTCAGCTACGAGTTCGTGCTGCGCAAGGGCGTCAAGTTCCACGACGGCGAGCCCGTGACGGCGGAGGACGTGAAGTTCTCCTTCGAGCGCTATCGCGGGGCGAGCGCCACCCTGCTCAAGGCCAAGGTCGCCGCCGTCGAGATCGTGAACCCGGGTCGCGTGCGCTTCCGCCTCAAGCACCCGTGGCCGGACTTCATGACCTTCTTCGGGACCCCCGCCACCGGGGCGGCCTGGATCGTGCCGAAGAAGTACGTGGAGCGCGTGGGGGACGAAGGCTACAAGCGCGCGCCCATCGGCGCCGGCCCCTACCGCCTCGTCTCCTTCAAGCCGGGGGTAGAGCTCACCCTCGAGGCCTTCGACGGCTACTGGCGCAAAGCCCCCGCCATCAAGACGCTCGTCTTCAAGGTCATTCCCGACGACGCCACGCGGCTCGCCGCCCTCAAGCGCGGCGAAGTCGACGTCGTCTACGGGCTCTCGGGTCCACTCGCCGAGGACGTGAGGCGCAATCCCGAGCTCACCCTCAAGGCGGCCAAGATTCCCGTCGCGCTCTGGCTCGTCTTCGCCGATCAGACCGATCCCAGATCGCCCTGGCATGACCGCCGGGTGCGCCTGGCCGCCAACCTCGCCATCGATCGCGACGCCATCAACAAGGCGGGATATCTGGGGCTCGGCAGGATCTCCTCGAGCTTTGTTCCGCACAGCCTGGAGTACTACTGGGACCCGCCCCGCTTTGCCCACGATCCGAAGCGCTCGCGCCAGCTCCTGGCCGAAGCCGGCTATCCCAACGGCTTCGATGCGGGCGAGCTGTCGAGCGAGCCCTTCGCGGGCTCGGGCATCGGCGAGCCCGTGGTCAACGATCTCACCGCCGTGGGGATCAAGATCCGCCTGCGGCTTCTCGAGCGCGCGGCCTTCCTGAAGCAGTTCGGGGAGAAGACGCTCAAGCACGTCATCCTCGCGGGCAGCGGCTCTCCCGGCAATGCGGCGACCCGGCTCGAGCAGTACGCCGTCACCGGTGGGCTCTACGCCTATGGCAGCTACCCGGAAGTGGACGGCCTGTTCAACGCGCAGGCCAACGAGCTCAACCCGGTCGCGCGGCGACAGATCCTCACCAAGATGCAGCAGATCATCCACGAGCGGGTGATGTTCGCGCCCGTC
>Ga0137409_10005037_pt1 | contig 13801 bp, 10 predicted proteins | sample CZODoug1_16funga_FD_122059 | JGI IMG/M metagenome (GOLD analysis project Ga0137409, IMG submission 122059) | Vadose zone soil fungal communities from Angelo Coast Range Reserve, California, USA - CZODoug1_16fungal (Hybrid Assembly) | ecosystem: Environmental > Terrestrial > Soil > Vadose zone... | reverse complement strand
TCTATGCACTGCAGCGCAATCGATATTTCCGGAAGCAGGGCGAGATGGTCACGGATCTCGGCCCGGTCGCGGCGTTTCTGACCTACGCGTCGGGACGCGAGGCGGAAAATCTGGGCAAGCCCTCGCCCCTCCTCTTCGACTCCGTGGCGGAAGACGCGGGCGTACGCCGCGCGGAGATCGTCATGGTGGGGGATGACGCCGAATTCGACGTCTCGGCGAGCGTCGCGCTCGAGATGAAGGGCATTCTCGTGCGCACCGGGAAATTTCGTCCCGAAGATGAGACCCGGTTCAAGCCAGAACCGACAGCCGTGGTCGACAGCGTCGCCGATCTTCCGGATTGGCTTGAAAGTTGATGGATAGACTCACGAATCCCTGCGTGAATCTACCCGAGCCTTTGGCGCGTGTGTGTTCCGAACCAGGCATCGCAGGCGAACCTCTCCTGATCGCAGGAGATTACGAAGACCGTGTGCACTGAATCGCGAAGGTCGGCATGCATCACGGACCTTTCTTGTCGGATAGGAGAACGGTTGGTGCCGGTGAGGCGTTCCCGCCGTCAAGAGTTCCCGTGAGCCGCGCGCTCGCGCGTACTCGATCGGACGAGAGAGTGGTTCGTTTGGTTCACTCGCGCCGCGCGCGATCGTGTCGCGCCTCGCGCGAGAAAATTTTTTCGGTGATTCGTTTTTGTCTCTTCCCTTTCACCATCATCAACGTGTATTCATCTGTACGTCACACGTCATCGTACTCCGACGCGGTGGAATGAACGTTAGGTGTCCCCCTCCGAAACGATGCGTGGGGATCCTTCGTGTCTCGACCGCGGGGTAGACGCCGCGCTGGGCCGGGTGGAGCGGGAGGATGTGGTGGCGGTGGTGAATGTCCAGCGCGGCGTCCTCTCGAAACGCACCGAACTTCAGTCCTAGGTCCATGCCGCACGCATCGCACGCTCCCGTGCTAGATTCCATCGAGATGAACGAGACGGACGTTCCCATGGAGCGGCCCAAGGTCCAGGCCCTCGATGCGATCCTGGGCAAGCCGTTCCGAGTCCTGGACGACGGCTTGGTGCGCGTCGTGGACTACATGGGCTCGGACGAGTCGATCGTGCAGGCCGCGCGCGTCTCCTACGGCGCGGGCACGAAGCGGATTCACGAGGACCGCGGCCTCATCCGCTACCTGATGCGCCATCGCCACACCACCCCCTTCGAGATGTGCGAGATCAAGCTTCACGTCCGAGTTCCCATGGATGCTTGGCGGCAGTGGATCCGGCATCGCACGGCCTCTATAAACGAGTACTCCACCCGCTATTCGGTGGCGATCGATTCAGCGCAGAAAACGCCCCCGGAGGCCTGGCGAATACAGTCGAAAAGGAACAAGCAGGGGAGCGACGAGTACCTCGACCAGGGCGCCGGCACCAAGCTCTCGGAGAAAGAGGCTCAGCTTCAGGAGTCGGCGCGAAAGCTCTACGAGGAGAGGCTGGCCGCAGGCGTCTCGCGCGAGCAAGCGCGCAAGGACCTGCCCCTTTCCACCTACACCGAGGCTTACTGGAAGACCAACCTCCACAATCTGCTTCATTTCCTGAGGCTCCGCATGGATCCGCACGCTCAGGAAGAGATCCGGGCCTACGCCGAGCTGATCGGAAACGAGATCGTGAACCGGTGGTGCCCGATCACCTGGGAAGCGTTCCTGGACTACTCCATGAACGCCCTGGAGCTCTCCCAGACCGAGTGGCAGATCATCGCGGCGCTGACCACGTCCGATTCGGCGGGCGCCCTGGCGATCGCGAAGAAGGCGGGCATGCTGAACCAGGTGGATGGAACGCTGGCGAAGAACCGGGAGCGCGACGAGCTGGAGGCGAAGCTGCGGCAGCTCAACCTCGCGGTGCCCTGGGCCTAGGTTAGTTCGAAGGGGTTACTGCGCCTTGCTCCTGGGTCGCCTTCATGTACTCCTGGGGCGTCCCCTTTTCGTACCACCTCGTGCTGACGTACTTGGCGTAGATCATGAAATTGTCGGGCGGGATGTAGCCGGGAGCGCCGCCGATGATGTCGGCGTCCGGCTTGAGGAAGTACGTGGTCGGAAATCCCGTCACACCCACTTTGCGGGCGAACGTCTTCTCCGACATCGCCTCCCCCTTGTAGTGAAGCTCTGCCGAGGACTCGCCGTTCACCTTCGCCAGCACGAAATTCTCCGTCAGGTATTCGGCGACTTCCTTGTTCCCGTAGGTCTGACGATCCATCACTTTGCACCAGCCGCACCAGGTCGTGTAGACGTCCACGATCAGGTGCTTGTTCTCCTTCTTCGCCTTCTCCGTGGCCGCATCGAACGCGAGCCAGGGGAGCTTTTTCTCTCCGGGCGCGGGCTTGTCGGAGCGATTGAGTGAGCCCGAAGGGCCCGAGATTGCGAGTGGCGCTGTGAGGAGACTGAGTCCGAGGGCGACGAAGACCGTAGTGCGGACCGGGAATCTCATCGAGGCTAAGTCCTTTTGCTGGGCTGAGTTGGGCTGACAGGCGCCGGGTAGGAACTACGGCACCCAGCCGAGAAAGGATACCAGCAGGGAGTACCCCGCCACAATCTCGAATTCTTCAGCCCGATTGCGTCTCGCGTGCCCCGGTCGGCGAGGCGTCGCGCGCCACCACCGACCTCCACGCGATCACGCTCGCAAGGACGGCGAAACCCAGAGAGGTCCACGGGATCGCGGCAAGCCCGGCTCGGTCGGCCAGGAGCCCGCCGATCAAGGGGCCCACGATCGTGGCGAGCGCGTACGTGCCGTTCAAGACCCCCAGCCCTCCGCCGCGCTGCGCGGTCGTCGAGTGCTGCGCCGCGAGCGTGCTCGCGCTCACGTTGACCATTCCGTAGAGCGGCATCGCGAAGAGCGTCGCCGCGGCTATAGGACTGCGCGTCACCGCCATTCCCAGGTACATGACGATGTAGAGGGTCGTCCCCACGGCCAGGACCCGCTCTCCGCCGAACCGGCGCACCAGAGGTCCCACCGCGGGCATGAGCGCGATGCCCAGGAGGGAAGACGCGCCCAATGCCAGACCGAGAGTGCGCAGGCTCGCGTGGAGATGCTCGACGAAGAAGACCGAGAAGAATCCCCACGTGATGTAGTTCCCGGCGACCAGGAAGAAGATCATCACGCACACGCGGAGGAGTTTTGGATTCTCGTAGAGCGAGGCAAGATCCTGGATCACGCCCTGGAGCCAGCCGCGGTTCTGCCGCGCTGCGGGCGGGCGGCGGAAATCGCGGAGCGCCACGCCGACGAGGATCGTGTGCGCCGCGAGGAGGGCGGCCGCGATCCAGAGCGCCGCGCGGAACCCGGTTCCGATCTCGCGATCGAGAAGGCGGGAGCCGCCCAGGCTCCCCAGAAACCACCCGACGCTCTGCGACATGAGCAGGTAGGCAAGCGCGTGCTCGCGGCGGTCCGGCCGCGCGAGCGTCACGTAGGTCTTGAGCGACGGAGCGAGCGTTCCGTAGAGGAGCGAGGCGAACCCGGCCCAGACGAGAAGGAGCGGAGCGCTCCGGAACGCGGGGTAGCCGGCGAGCGCCAGGACATAGCCCAAGAGCCCGACCAAGAGGAACGGCTTCAGCCTGCCGCTCACGTCCGAGAGCCCGCCCCAGAAGTTGCTGGCGATGAAGGTGCCGAGCGCGGGAACGGCGACCACCGCCCCCACGATCAGGAAATGGGATTCCCCGAGCGTCTTCCGGACGTACAGCGGCAGAAAGCCTTGGATGAGCGTGAGCGAGAGGCCTTCGAGGAGCGCCGCGGCCCGGATGAGGAAGAGCATGAGCACCCGAACCTAGCACGCGTGAACGGGGTAGTCCAAGTAGGCCCCGCCACAAAGGGGGAGGTCTGCTAGTATCGCGGCTGGCCCCAGATGGGCCATCTCCCTGGAAGCTCGCCGAACTTGGAAGCCCGCGTCGCCGGGCGGAGGTTCTTACCCATGAGCCGTACCTACACCAGAACGCCGCGCGGGTTGTTCGCCTCGCTGGCCGTGCTTGCCGGGGCAGCCGCCCTCTTCGCGATGTCGATCACCGGATGCTCCGGAAAAGCCGATGGCACCGCGAACGCGCAGGCCGACGCCCAGAAGCCGCCCGAGGTCCAGATCCCCTTCAAGATCGGGATCATGACCGGGACGGTATCTCAGGGTGAGGACGAGTTCCGCGCCGGGCAGATGGTCATTCAGAAGTACGGCCAGGATCACGTGAAGATGGTCACCTACCCCGACAATTTCATGCAGGAGCAGGAGACCGTCATCGCGCAGCTCGTGGGCCTCGCCTCCGATCCGGACGTGAAGGTCATCGTGGTGGGGCAGGCGATTCCCGGAACGGTGGCCGCGGTCCGGAAGATCCGCGAGAAGCGCCCCGATATCCTGATCGGGATGGTCGAGGCGCACGAGGATCCGGACATCGTGAACCAGACGGCAGACATTTCCATCCAGCCGGACCAGCTCGCTCGCGGCCGCACGATCATCGAGGTCGCGAAGAAGATGGGCGTGACCGACCTCGTCCACTATTCGTTCCCGCGCCACATGTCGATGGAGCTCCTCGCGCGGCGCCGCGACATCATGAAATCAGCCGCCGCCGCGAACGGCATCAAGTTCCATTTCGTGACCGCGCCCGATCCCATGGGCGAGGGCGGCCTTCCGGCGACGCAGCAGTTCGTGATGGAGGACGTTCCGAGGGAGCTCCGGCAGTACGGTCCCAAGACGGCGTTCTTCTCGACCAACTGCGGCATGATGGATCCGATGATCCGGACGGTCCTGAACAACGGCGGCTACGTGCCCGAGCAGTGCTGTCCTTCCCCGACGCATGGCTATCCGACGGCGCTCGGCATCTCGATTCCGCCGGACAAGGCGGGGGACTTCGCCTACATCAACGCCGAGAACAAGAAGGTCATCGCCGATCACCACATGACGGGACATTTCGCGACCTGGCCCGTGCCCGAGGTGATGCTCTCCATCCGGGCGATGACGGATCTCCTGGTCGACTCGGCGATGAAGAAGGCGGATTACAAGGACGAGGCGCAGGTGAAGGCGTCCATGGAGTCGCACGCGGGAGTGCCGATCACGCTGACGAAGTATGATGAGAAGAAGGGGAACTCGTACCTGTTCCTGGTCAGTAACATCTACTACTAGAAGTCGGGACGGAGCGAAACCAAAGCGCCGCGGGCGTGAGGCACGCGGCGCTTTTTGTTACCCGATCGATTCACCTTCCGAGTGCGTTGGCTTGTAACAGGCAGCCTCCTGTCATAGGCTCTCGCGCCACGGTATGACCTCATCCACCGCCGGCCCGCCCGCGCTCGAGCTGCGCTCGATCATCAAGGAGTACGAGCAGAACCGCGTCCTCAAAGGAGTCTCGCTCACGGTCCGCCAGGGCGAGATCCACGCCCTCGTGGGCGAGAACGGCGCGGGCAAATCCACCCTGATGAACATCCTCTTCGGGATGCCGGTCATCTGGGAGACCGGCGGCTACGAGGGCGAGGTCCTGCTCGGCGGCGCTCCGGCCCGATTCCATTCGCCGGCGGAGGCGATGGAAGCGGGCATCGGGATGGTGCACCAGGAATTCATGCTCCTTCCCGGATTCCGCGTCGCGGAGAACATCAAGCTGAACCGCGAGCCCACCCTGCCCAATCCGGCCTCGCGCCTGCTCGGGAACAAGCTCGAATCGCTGGACGTGCGCCGCATGCGCGCTGACGCGCGGCGCGCGCTCGACGCGGTGGGCCTGGGCATCGACGAGTGGATCCGCGTCGCGGGCCTCCCCGTGGGACACATGCAGTTCATCGAGATCGCCCGCGAGGTGGACAAGGAGCGCCTCAAGCTCCTCATCTTCGACGAGCCCACCGCCGTGCTCACGGAAACGGATGCCGAGAAGCTCCTCGAAATCATGCGTGGCCTCGCGTCCAAGGGGCACGCGATTCTCTTCATCACGCACCGACTCGACGAGGTGCTCGCGGTGGCGGATCGGATCACGGTGCTCCGCGACGGCGAGGTCGTGGGCACGCCCGATCCCAAGACCACGACGGTCGTACGGATCGCCGAGCTCATGGTGGGCCGCCCGGCCGCGGTCAAGGCGGCGCGCCGCTTCTTCGCGCCCACCACCGAGCCCGCGATGGGGATCGAGAGCCTGAGCGTGGACATGCCGGGAGAGCGCGTGGACGACGTCACGCTCGCGGTCCGCCGCGGCGAGATCCTGGGCATCGGCGGGCTGGCGGGGCACGGGAAGCTGGGAATCGCGAACGGCGTCATGGGGCTCTATCCCGCGTGGGGCCGCGTGATCTTCGGCGAGAAGCTCTTTCCCCTGAACGAGCCGCGCGAGGCGCTGCAGCGCGGGCTCGCCTTCGTCTCCGAGGACCGCCGAGGCGTTGGTCTTCTCCCCGAGGAATCGATCGAGCTGAACATCGCGCTCTCCGCGCTCGAAGCGCAGGGCCGCTTCCTCCATTCGTCGCCGATCCCGGCGCTCCAGCTCCTGAATCACCGCGCCATGCGCGCCCACGCGCTCGAGATGATCCAGGCGCTCGACATACGCACCACCGGTCCCTCGCAGCAAGTGCGCAGGCTCTCTGGCGGCAATCAGCAGAAGGTCTGTGTCGCGCGCGCGATGACGCTCCGGCCCAAGCTCCTCTTCGTGTCGGAGCCCACACGCGGCATCGACGTGGGTGCGAAGCAGCTCGTTCTCGAGGTCCTCACGGCGCTGAACCGCGATCAGGAGGTGACGCTGGTCGTCACGTCCTCCGAGCTCGCGGAGCTTCGCGCGATCTGCGACCGCGTGGCGATCGTCTACCGGGGCAAGATCGCAGCGATCCTCCCGCCCGATGCGTCCGACGCCGCCTTCGGTCTCGCGATGGCCGGCGAGTCGGCCCAGGCCGCTTGAGACTTCCCGGCCCCCTCCGCGAGTTCGGACTACCGCGTATTCTCATCGCGGTGTTCCTGGTGGTTCTCTTCGCCGTGGCCGTGGCCACGCACATGGATCTGCGCGGCCTCATCTCCGATTCCATCGTGCGTGTGGGGCGGAACGGAATTCTCGTGCTCGCGCTCCTCCCGGCAATCCAGGGCGGCATCGGGCTCAATTTCGGGCTGCCGCTCGGGATCATCTGCGGTCTGGTCGGCGCCGTGATCTCCCTGAACGCGGGCGTGCACGGAATCTGGGGGATCGCCATGGCCGCGGGCATCGGCGTGACGCTCGCGGTCCCCGTGGGCGCGGGCTACGGCTGGCTCCTGAACCGCACGCGCGGGCAGGAGATGATGGTCGGGACCTATCTGGGATTCGCGATCGTCTCGATGATGTCGGTCTTCTGGCTCCTGGCGCCCTTCAAGAACCCCACGCTGGTCTGGGCCATCGGCGGCCGGGGACTCCGCACCACGCTCAGCCTGGGCGGGATCTACGACAAGGTCCTGGACCGCTGGCTGCAATTCTCGATCGCGGGGGTAGAAATTCCGGGCGGCACCATTCTCGTCTTCTTCGTGCTGTGCTTCCTGGTCTGGCTCTTCTTCCGCACGCGCATGGGCATCTCGATCTCCGCCGCGCGCTCCAGCACCCAATTCGCGCGCGCCGCCGGGATCTCCGACCAGAGGACGCGCGTCCAGGCCACCGTGCTCTCCACGGTGCTCGCCGCGATCGGGATCGTGGTCTTCAGCCAATCGTACGGGTTCGTGCAGCTCTACACGGCGCCGCTCCTCATGGCGTTCCCCGCGATCGCGTGCATCCTGATCGGCGGGGCCAGCGTGACGCGTGCCACGATCGGCCACGTGCTCGTCGGCACATTCCTCTTCCAGTCGATCCTGACGGTGGCGCTCCCGGTGACGAGCCAGGTCATCCAGGGCGATATCTCGGAGACCGCGCGGCTCATCATCCAGAACGGGATGATCCTCTACGCCCTGACGCGCGTGGTGAGGACCTGACCCTGCATCGATCCCTCAGGCGCTATCTCGTCCCCAGCCTCTTCGCGGCGCTCTGCATCTTCGGAATCATCGTCGCCAAGATCACGGCGCCCTTTCTCCTGAGCGAGATGCTGGTGCGCATCGGGCGGAACTCGGTCATGGTGCTCGCGCTCCTGATGCCGATCCTGGCCGGGCTGGGCCTCAACTTCGGCATCGTGATCGGCGCGATGGCGGGGCAGATCGGGGCGATCCTGGTCGTGCACTGGGGCATCCAGGGGATCGCGGGGTTTGCACTGGCGTGGATCATAGCGACGCCAATCGCGATCCTGCTCGGGATGGCCACGGGGGCCCTCTTCAACAAGGCGAAAGGCCGCGAGATGGTGACGGGATTGATCGCGGGCTTCTTCGCGAACGGCCTCTACCAGCTCCTCTTCCTCTTCGCGATGGGGTCGATCATTCCGTTCCACAGCCCCGACATGATCCTGCCGCAGGGCTACGGTCTCCGGAACACGGTGGACCTGAGCACCATCCAGTATGCGATCGATGACCTGATCAAGGTTCGCTTCATGCTGGAAGGCGTCGAGATCCGGGTCCCGGTCGTGTCCTACCTCATCATCGCGGGATTCTGCTTCCTCACGCTCTTCTTCTTCCGCACGCGCCTGGGGCAGCAGTTCCGCGCCATGGGCCAGGACGCCCACGTGGCTACGATCGCGGGCATCCCGGTGGATCGAAATCGCGTGACGGCCACGGTGCTCTCGACGCTCTTCGCCGCGTGGGGTCAGCTTCTCTTCTTGCAGAACATCGGAACCCTGAACACCTACAGCTCGCACGAGCAGGTGGGCATGTTCGCGATCGCCGCGCTCCTGGTCTCGGGCGCGACCGTGACGCAGGCGACGGTGGGCCAGGCGCTGCTGGGCACGATCCTCTTCCACACGCTCTTCGTGGTTTCGCCGCTCGCGGGGAAGGCCCTGGCCGGGGACGCCCAGATCGGCGAGTACTTCCGCGTCTTCGTGGCCTACGCCGTCATCACGGTGGCGCTGGTCCTGCACGCGTGGCAATCGGCCCGCGCCGCGCGAGAAGCCCACCGCGAGACCCGCTAGCTATTCCGCACCGACCGTTTTCAAGATGGCGCGGAATCGGGGATCCGTCCGGACGGGATTGAACCGCGGCCCGACTTTGAGCCAGATCAGCGCGCGGTCGTGGGACTTCACGGCGCCGTCCAGGAGCTGGAACGCGCGGTCGTAGTCCTGGAGCGCGACGTGCACCGCGGAGAGGCTGTAGAGCGAGACGTACTTCTTCTTCGCGATCTCGTCCAGCTCGGCCAGCATCCGGAGCGCGTCCTCCCGCCGGCCCGCCAGGGCGAACGTGTGCGCGAGGGCGGTCAAGGAATAGGTCGCGCTGCCGCTCACGTCGCGCGCCTTCTCGAAGGCCGCGATCGCGTCGTCGTACCTCCCCATCTGCTCGTAGATCCCGCCCAGCTGCCGGTAGTTGGGGGCGAATTCGGGATCCAGCTCGAGATTCTTGTGCATCGCCGCCTCCGCTTCCTCGTACCGCCCCGCGTAGAAGAGGTACCCCGCCGCGTCGGCCCGCATCACGAGCGAGAGCGGATCCAGCGACCGGGCGCGCTCGATCTCTTCCATCCCCTCGTCGAACCGCGCGAGCGAGACCAGGTGGTCGGCGAACCAGTGGTGGGCGTTGGCGTAATTCGGATTCAGCGCGATCGCGCGGCGGTAATCCTGCTCGGCGCCCTGGCGGTCCCACTCGAAGGAGCCCTTCACCGTCGCGAGCGAGGTGTAGGCCTCCGCCGAGCCCGGATCGATCTCCAGCCCGCGCAGCGCGGCGGCCTTGGCCTTGGGGTAGACGTCCTGCGAGTCCGCCAGATTGAAGTTGCCCAGCGTGATGTAGTAGTCCGCGAGACCCGAGTAGGCCGGCGCGTACGCGGGATCGTGCTCGATCGCTTCCTGGAAGAACTGCCGCGCTTTCTGGAGCCCCTCCTCCGAGCGCTTCTCCCAGTGATAGCGACCCTTGAGGTACGCCTGGAACGCCTCCGGATTCACGGGCGCCTTGCGCGCGAACCGCGCTTCCTCCTGCGGCGTGAGCGTGACCTCGATCTGCTCCGCGATGGCGCACGCCACCTCGCTCTGGAGCGCCAGGATGTCCCCCACGTCGCGCTCGTAGGTTTCCGCCCACAGATGCCGGTCGGAAGCGACGTCCACCAGGAGCGCCGTGATTCGCACGCGATTTCCGGAACGAAGCACCGACCCCTCGACGATCGCGCTCACGTCCAGGGCGCGCGCGATCTCGGAAAGCGACTCGCGCACTCCCTTGTATCGCATGACCGAGGTGCGTGAGATGACCCGCAGCGCGCGGATCTTCGCCAGGCCCGCGATCACCGCTTCGGTCATCCCGTCCGCGAAGTAGTCCTGCTCGGGATCGCCGGAGAGGTTCTCGAGCGGCATCACCGCGATCGAGTCGATCGTGGGCCGGTCCAGGGCGCGCTCCGTCTTCTCGCGGGCGAACGAGGCGGGACCGGTCGAGAGCATGCGGCGCAGCTCCAGATTCAGCTCGCCCGCCAGCTGATGACGCCGCTCCGGCGCCTTCTGGAGCAGACGGAGGATGATGCGATCGAAGAGTGAGGAGAGCCCCGGTTGCAGCTTGGAGGGCGTCTCGGGCGCGCGATGGCAGATCGCGTCGATCAGCGCGGAGGGTAGCTTCTCGAGGAACGGGAGCCTTCCGGTCGCCATCTCGTACAGGACGACGCCCAGGGAGTAGAGGTCGGTTCTCGCGTCCGCCTCCCCCCGGAGGAGCTGCTCGGGCGCCATGTACGGCAGCGTCCCCGTGACCAGGTTCTCGCCGGTGAACGCGGCGGTCTCCGCGGTCTGCTGCGCGGGACCGCGCAGCGTGGCCAGGCCGAAGTCCAGCACCTTGGCCCAGCCCTTGGGCGTCACGATGATGTTCTGGCAGGAGAGGTCGCCGTGGACGATGCCCTGCTCGTGGGCTTCTTCGAGCGCCTCCGCGATCTGGGATCCGATCGAGACCGCCTCCGCCTCGGGCAACGGGCCTCGGGCCGCGGCGATCTTCTCCGCGACCGTCTTGCCCGGGATGTACTCCAGGACCAGGAAATCCAGCCCGTCCTGGCGGTCCAGGTCGTAGATCGTGGCGATGTGGGGGTGATTGAGCCGCGAGAGCGCGAGCGCCTCGCGGCGGAACCGCTCGCGCGCGGCATCGTCGGCCAGGGCGCCGACGGGAAGCATCTTCAGCGCCACGTCCCGTCCCAGGCGCTCGTCGCGCGCCCGGTGCACGACCCCCATCCCGCCCGCGCCGATCTGCTCGAGGACGCGGTAGTGGGAGAGCATTCGACCGATCATGGCCCGTCACTATAGCCCGGAATTGGGGTACCATTCGACACCCCATGGCGATATCGATCGAAGGCGCCGACCTCCTCACCGTCGGGCTCCTGGTGCTGCTCGAGGCGGCGCTGAGCGCCGACAACGCGCTCGTTCTCGCGATCCTGGTATTGCCGCTTCCCAAGAAGCAGCAGAAGAAAGCGCTCCAGTACGGGATCGTCGGCGCGTTCGCCTTCCGGATCCTCGCCACGCTCTCGGCGGTCCACCTGATCCACATGGACTGGGTGAAGCTGGTGGGCGGGATCTACCTTCTCTACCTTCCGTTCAAGCATTTCGCCCACAAGCGGCAGCCGGAGGGGAAAAAGGGCGCGCATCCCGCGGTCGCCACGCTTCTGGGGCTTTCGCTCTTCTGGTCCACGGTGGTCCGCGTCGAGACGACGGACGTCGTCTTCGCCATCGACTCGATCCTGGTCGCGGTGGGCATGTCGCGGAAGCTCTGGGTCATCCTGGCGGGCGGGATCCTGGGCATCATCGCGATGCGCGTCCTGATCGGCCAGGTGCTTGTCCTGGTACGCCGCTATCCCGCGATCGTGGACGGGGCGTACGTGATCGTCGCGTGGGTGGGCGTGAAGCTGGTTCTGGAGTATTTGCATTCGATCGACGTGATCGGATTCGAGATCCCCCGCTGGGTGGGAATCGGCATCGTGCTGGTGCTCTTCGGGCTCAGCACGATCTACGCGGTGATGAAGGGACGCGCGCCGGAGGAAGCCGACGAATGAGACGTGTCTTGCTTCTTGCGATCGCGGCACTGCTGATGACACCCGTTGCGGCTCACGCGAAGCTCTCGCCCTATCTTGACGAATCCGGTCTCATCGCGACGACGCCCGGGACCGACGACGGCGCCGTCGCCGCGACGCTGAATCCGGCGCAGTGGGCGCTGATGGAGCGCCCCGAGACGGCGATCTGGTGGTCGGATCGTCAGGTCTCGAGCGGCCGGAGGGACGACTACGGGATCGCCGCGGGACGCGGGCTGGGATTCTCCTATCGTCACCGAATTCTTCCAGCGCCGGGCGGCGCGCGCGGGGTCGGCGATTACCAGATCGGCCTGGGCTTCAAGGATCCGCTCGGCGCCGTGGGCGTCTCGTACGGCTTTTCCGGGCCCGGACGCTCCGCGTTCGACCGCACGAATTTCCTCTCGGTCGGACGGATCGCGCGTCCGACCCCCTGGCTTTCATTGTCCACGACGGGCCGCACCGATTTCTCGGGCGAGAACCAGGGAGTTCTTGATCTGGGCCTTCGCCCGCTCTCCGATCCGCGAATCACCCTCTTCACCGACTACGCCCTGGAGAACCACCAGCACTGGGATGGCGGGGACGCATCGTTCGGAGCGTCGGTGCGTCCGATCCCGGGCCTCGAAGCCGCGGGCCGGTGGAGCGAGCACGACCGCTTCCAGCTGACGCTGGGCGTGACCGTCGCGAGGAACGGCTTCCGCTCGCACTCGCGGTACGACCACTCCGACCTCGGCGCCACGAATTTCGTGGTTCGCATGAATCCGCCCCTGCGCGGCCTGGATCCCGCCGCGAGACTCCTGAAAAGACGCCGCTTCCTCGAGATGGACCTGAAGGGCGAGGCCGTCTACCAGCCGCATCGCTTCTTCGATCAGGACGCCCTCGCTTTCTGGCAGATCGTCGAGGACCTCTCCTTCGCGGTGAAGGATCCGACCGTGGGCGGCGTGGCGATCAACCTCTCCGGACTCGACGCCAACATCGAGATGGTCTGGGAGCTTCGGGAGAAACTGCTGGAGCTGAGACACGCCGGGAAGAAATCCGTGATCTACATCGATCGTCCGGGGGCCACCGACTACTACCTGGCCACCGCGGCCGACAAGATCGTCATGGATCCTTTCGGCATGCTGGGGATCCCGGGCGTCACGACCTCGAAGACCTACATGAAGGACGCGCTCACGAAGCTGGGCATCGGATTCGAGGAGTGGCGCTACTTCAAGTACAAGTCGGCGATGGAGACCCTGTCCCGCCGCGACATGTCGGACGCGGATCGCGAGCAGCGCGGGGATCTGGTGAGGGATACGTACGAAGAGCTGGCGCGCGGGATCACGGAGTCCGGCCGCATGACGCGCGAGCAGTTCGATACGACCATCAACGAAGAGCCGGTCTTGATGCCGCGCCGGCTGCTGGAGCTCAAGTGGATCGACGCGGTCGCTGGGCCGGACACGCTCCGCGATCTGGCGAAACAGCTAGCCGGGAAGAGGCTCCTGTTCCAGAAGACCAAAGCCGCGCGCGCCGCTAAACCGGCGGTGCAAGGCGAGCTGTCGCTGGAGAAAATCCGGGTGATGCGGAACGATCTCAGCGACACGGACCTGGAAATTGTTTCGGCTAAGAAAGCGCCTACGTCTGCAAAGCCGATTCCCGCGCAACAGGCTCAGGAAATTTCAGAGCAGGAGACGGGTGTGAGATTTGTTGGCGAACAGAACGCGAATGCGGTCGGGAGGAGCTGATGCGTGGGGGAAGAGTTCGGGCACAAGCCAGTAATGGTGGCCGAGGTGCTGATGGGGCTCGAACCGAAGCC
>Ga0137409_10005036_pt1 | contig 13802 bp, 7 predicted proteins | sample CZODoug1_16funga_FD_122059 | JGI IMG/M metagenome (GOLD analysis project Ga0137409, IMG submission 122059) | Vadose zone soil fungal communities from Angelo Coast Range Reserve, California, USA - CZODoug1_16fungal (Hybrid Assembly) | ecosystem: Environmental > Terrestrial > Soil > Vadose zone... | reverse complement strand
TTTGCCCGTGGATCGAGCGGTTTCCCGGGGTCGTCGGGCTGTGGACCAGTGTGCTTGCCGGCCACGACGCAAACGCGTCATTGCTGGAAGCCCTGCCTTCCAGAGGTCAGCGCTTGCCAAATGTATATGCAGCGGTGTTTGCGATCGATCCGCTGCGCACCGCCGAGCATCTCATCCATCGAGTCAAGCAATCGGGAATCGCGGGAATCATCAACTTCCCGGCTCAATCGTTCATCGACGGCGAGGCGGGCGATATCCTGAACCGGCTGTCGTTGGGCATGGAACGCGAGATCGAGTTTCTCACGATCTGCGTCAGCAAGGGACTGAACATCGCCGGCGTCGTTCGTTCGGCGACCGCCGCCAAACGCCTGGTGGACGTGGGCGCCGACTTTCTCGTCGTACACGGCGGCGCGCCCCACGGCAAACTTGCGGATCCGAGCATTGCCGCGGCCAACCGTGTCACGGAAGTGCTGCGGAATACGAGAATCAGATGCTTTCCGCTATCGTCGCTGGCCTATCCGCAAACGTGACGGCGGCGCACGACCGGGCGGCGTTCGTCAGGAGCCGTCCCGAGCCGCCTCGATGAGACGCAATGCCGCCGCCACAAGCCCCGACTGGGCGCTGATGGCGACGGCGGAATCTCACGCGTCAGAACTTGCCTCGTACGCCGACCGTGAACACCCTGCCGATCGGGCTGGCGAGAAATGAGTCGTACCCGTACCCTTGCGTTGAACTGGCGCGGTTCACGAAGGGAGGATCCCGATTGAGGAGATTCGTGACATCCAGAAACACCTGCGTACCCTTGAGGAACGCACCCAGGCTGTACGAGAGATGTGCGTCGACCGTGGTGAACGCGCCAATGTGATCTCCACCGCCCGCCGGAACGCCTGCCGCGTTGCGCACCACCGGGTTGATTGCCGTGCTCGACCAATCCAAGTAGGGGCCCGTGTAGTTGAGATAGACGATGGCACTGAAGCGGGCGACCTGCATACCGACGTCGGCGCGCAAATCGAACCGCTCCGAAGGGAACGTCGAGTTGAAGCCGGTCGTATTCAGAACGCTGAAGACGGGACTGCCGCTGCCAACCTGCTGATCGAAGCGCGTCTTGTACGTTGTGGCGACTCCGCTGCTGATCGACCCCCAGCTCAGCTGCGGGCTGTAGCGAATCTCGGCATCGATGCCTTCCACCCAGAGATTCAACGCATTCTGATTGAGATAATTGTACGAGAAGTAGATCGGAGCCGGCAAAGGCCCCAGCTGCGGCCGAGAGCCGGCGAATGCCGCGACCTGAGCGGGTGTCGCGCCGTTCGGATAGATCGTCAGCAGCGAGGCGAATCCCGTCGAGTTGAGCGCGAGCGCTGGAATCGGGGAGGTCACACCGCCATGCATTTCGGTGTGCCAGTACGTGGCGCTGAGCGTGAGGTCGGGCCTGAAGGTTGGCTTGAAATCGATGCCCCCCGACCAGGAGCGGCCGGTCTGCGGCACCAGGTTCGGATTTACACCGGTGATTATCATGCCAGGCACCGCCGTTGTATTGAATGCACACACCGTCACCGCCGTGGCGCATGCCGGAATCGACTGTGCCGCCGGATAGCGGGCGAGGGGTACCTGAAACTGCCCGAAACTGATGACCGCGCTGCCGTAGTTCCCCGTGCCCTGACCATTCGAGCCCACGGTGGACATCGGCGGGGCGACGAACGACCGCGCGACGTTGCCGCGTACTTTCAGGCTGTCGTTGATCTGCCAGTTCAGCGCGAACTTCGGATTGGTCGTGGACCCGAAGTCGTTGTAGCCATCATACCGACCCGAGAGATTCAGTTCGAGCTTGCGGACGAAAGGCACATTCATCGCCGGACCGACCAACGGCACCAGCGTTTCGACGTACGCCGATTTCACCTCACGGGTGTAGTGGTACGCCTGAAATCGCGAACCCGTGGTGGTTGGACCGATGTTGAGGGAAGTCGTGCTCTGAGGGCGGTCGCTATAGGTCGTGTACTCGACTCCGCCGGCCAGCTTCACATCCCCGCTGGGCATGGCGAACAGCGTACCGTCCGTCTTCAGCCCAAACTGCTCGATGCCCTGGTTCGCCTCCTGCGAGGTCCCCGTGTCGATCAGCTGCGCCCGGACCGCGGGGGAGGTGAGATTGCTCGCCGCGGGATGGAACGGGTCCAGCGCATTGCCGAGCGTCAGCGGCAGGTTCGAGACCGATATCCCGGTTCCCGGCACGGGTGGGGCCGTGGTAGAACCCGTCTGATTGACCGTTCCATTCAATGCCAGCAGTGCGCAGCTCGGGCACAGCCCGCCGATGGTGTTCGAGTAACTCCTGTCGGTGCCGATCAGCGTGCTCGCGGTGACGAGCCAGTTGTTCGCGATGTGATACTCGAGGTGGCCAAAGGCATAGAACGTATTCACGCCAGAGTCGACCTGTGCGGTCGTGCCGAGCAGACCCGACGCATCGAAACGCACGGTCTCGGCGGTCGCGGTGCTACCCACAGGTGCCACGAAGAAGGGATTGATCTGGCTCACGTTGGCGCTTCCGGGACCGTACACGGTCGCCGTGACCGAGCCCATTGGAATGTTCAGGACATTGGCGCGGGAGGAATAGAGGATATCCACGCCGGCCGCCAGATTGTCGGTGATGTCGTGCGCCAGCTTGAGCATCACGCTGTTGCGCTTCTCCTGCGGCAGCAAATCGCTGTACCTCGAGGAATCGCAGGGCGCGTTGAACTGCGCGTTCGAGGTCGGCGCACTGGTGTAGGGAAAGGCGTAGATGCTGGTCGTGTTCCGCGGTTGAATCGTGGCCGGAGCGCAGGCGAAGCTTCCGAAGTTGCTGCCGCCGGCCGCGAGATGATTCGCCAGGGTGTACGGTCTATCCCCCTGCGAGAGATTGCCGAGGTACGAATAGCTGTATGACAGCAGGGCAGAGCCGCCCTCCCAGGTCTTACCGCCGAGAAAGCCGCCGCTGTAGGTGCGGTAACTATCTCCATACCCGCCCTGAGCATTGGCTTCGAAGCCGTCGAAGCCCCTACGCGTCACAAAATTGATCACGCCGGCAACGGCGTCCGAACCATACACGGACGAGGCGCCTTCCGGCATCACTTCCACCCGGTCGAGGACGCTCGGGGGCAGGATGTTGGGATCGGCCAGATTGCGGACGATGCCGGTGAGCGGGATGCGGTGACCGTCAATCAGTATCAGCGTGCTGTTGCTCGACACACCGCCCAGTCCATGGATGTTGGGCGAGTTGCCGTAGCTCGAATCGAAGGTGCCGTATCCGCCTTGCCCGGCGCTGCCCATGCCGGTGATGGCCGGTACCAGCTTCAGCAGCTGCTGCGCGGATTGCACGCTGGTTGCCTCGATGGCCTCGCGTCCAACGGTGATCACGTTTGATCCGACCGGTGGCGCGCCGCGGATGCTCGTGCCGGTGACGATCACTTCCTCGAGTTCATCGCTCTTCGCGGTGTTCTTGGTCTTCTCTGCCTGCGAACCTTGCGATGACGGGCCGGCATCGACGCTCGCTCCCTGCGCGTGTGCTGAAGCGTGTACACCGCAGGCCGCGCACAGCATGCTTACCGACAAGAATAGCTCAGCCCGTTTAAACGGCTTTCTCATGTTACTCCCCTCAAAACGTTATTTACGTCAGCCAGTCGTCCCCATTCAGCCGCCCGGGCGGCGGTCGCTCAACTCATCGCTCTTCGTGTCAACGGGGTCGCCCCGAACCCCGGCCCGAACAGGCCTTAGCTACTCGCCAATCGGTTGCTCACCAATGGCAACCCGATCGGCCGATGAAAAGTAGACATCGAGCACCGCGTCCTCCGTGCCGATGTTGCGTGCGTTATGCGCCATGCCCTGCGGAATGGTTACGATGTCGCCGGCATGCATCTCGACCTCCCGATCGCCGATCTTGTGCATGATGTGGCCGCTGCGGACCTGCAGGATCTCATCGCAATTCGGATGTCGATGAACCGGATTGGCCTGCCCGGGTCGAATAATCGCTCGCCCGACGGTCATCGTGGTGGAGTTGCCGAGCGCGCGTGATGCAAACCACTGCAATTCGCCCCACGGCTGCGTCTCCCGCTGCGCTTGAGCGGATGTCCGAAGAGTCGCCTCGCGCTGCGGAATGGGTAGCGGACCCGTGCCTTCCACCAGCGGCGGAAAGATGGCTGGAACCGTACTGGTCGCTCCCGTGCGCGGCACGTCCTGCCGCGCCGTCCACAGAACCGCGTTCAGCAATAGCGTGCGAATTTCGGGGATATCCAACACCGCCAAGTAGTGAGTGCCGGTGAAGGCAACGGAGCGGCCGCCGTTCGCTCTTTCGGCGGCCCACGCGATTACTCGGGAGGTGGAGGGTTCCTGGAACACGAATGTGTTCCCGGCGAGACCCTGGGACTGGACGTGGATGTGGGCACTGAGAATCGGTGTGACCTTCGCGCGGCCGGAGAACGTAATCGTCGGATAGAACTCATCGAACAGCATGAAGGGTTTCAGCCCCGAGCCCACCGCGTGCGATGCGCCTGAAATCTCCACGCGTGTAAGCTCGCTGGTGCGGTCGACCATGCCGACGCGCGTCGCGCCAAGCCATTCGGCGAAGGGAATGTCGCTGCTGTCGGCCGGTACCGTGAATGACTGGTGCAGCGAGATCAGACCCACGCCACGCGCCATCAAGTCCGCGAATACCTTTCGGTGCGCCGCATCGGCAAGCGGATGCCGGGGGATCCCTGAAAAATACAGAAGCACCGTATCGGCATCCTCGAGCGCTGTCAGGTCGGCGGGAAAGCCGCCGGGAAACGCCTTCACATGCACTTCCCGGCCGGCGAACTGCGGCGAGGAGTTGATCAGTCTCTCGATCTGCACGATCCCGTCCGCCCATGCGTGCTGCGCCGGCGCTCCCGCGCGAGTCTCGCCGCCGATGAGCACGATCGTCATTGGCTTCGCCGTCGCCGCCGTCATGAAGGGCAGCTGTACCAGGACGAACAGAATGACCGCCGCGACTCGAGTGAAGGGGGAGGGCGAGGCCACGCGGGAGATCGACGGATTGAACCTATGTCGGGTACGCATCGTAAACATCGTGTCGTCCCCTTCAGTGGTTTCGCTTGAGCGAAAGCGCCACGAACTCGCGAATCTGCTGCGTGATGGCGATTTCCGTCGGCAACCGCTCCATCGAGGTCGCACCGAAGAAGCCGTCGACCATGTGACATTTCTCGAGAATGACCTCGACGTCGCGTGGCGAAGAAATGGGTCCCCCATGGCACAGCACGAAGATGTCTCCGCGCTCTTCTTTGGCGGCCGCGACGATGTCGTTGACGAGCTCGCTCGCGCCCTCGAGACTCATCGCGGTTCTGGCGCCGATCCGGCCGCCGGTTGTCAGGCCAATGTGCGCGACGATGACGTCCGCGCCCGCACGCGCCATTTGGCGCGCCTCCTCGGGATTGAAGACGTACGGCGTCGTCAGCAGGTCGAGCTCGTGCGCTTCTGCGATGAGCTCAACCTCCAAGGCGTAGCTCATGCCGGTCTCCTCGAGATTGATCCTGAAGGACCCGTCTATCAGACCCACCGTCGGGAAGTTCTGCACCCCGGCGAATCCCATGTCGACCAGCTCGCGCAGAAAGCGGCGCCGCAACAGAAACGGATCCGTTCCATTCACTCCCGCGAGCACGGGAGTATCCGCGACGACCGGCAATATCTCCGCGCCCATCTCGACGACGATCTCATTGGCGTTGCCATACGCAAGCAGACCGCTGAGCGACCCGCGGCCCGCCATTCGGTACTTCCCAGAGTTGTAGACGATGATGAGATCGATGCCCGCTTGTTCGGCACACATGGCGGAGATTCCCGTGCCCGCTCCACTGCCGATGATGGGCACCCCCCGCATCACCTTCGCACGGAATTGCGCCAATATTTCGCTGCGAGTCTTCGTCACCGCCTCCCCCTTTCCTAGAGTCGTCGTTCGAGATCGTGTGCCGCGTCGATGCGCGACAGGATGTTTTGAAAACAATGACACTCGGAATAAGCGCGCGCAACGATGCGCCACTAGGTCACTGAGTAAAAATGGGTAGTGGTTATCGCCAGATCGCGGCTGCGGTCTACTTCGTCGCTTCTTTCAGATAAGCGATGATGTCGGCGCGTGCCTGCGCATCTTGCAGTCCGATAAATGACATGTTGTTGTCCGGTACGAGCGCGCTCGGGTCCGCGAGAAATTTCGCGAGCGTGTCTTCGTTCCACACGATGCCCGCGGCTTTCATGGCGCTGGAGTAGTTGAATTCGGCCTTGCTGCCGGACTTCCTGCCGAAGAGGCCATGCAGGTTCGGGCCGACACCGTCATCACCATGTGCCGTAACGGTGTGGCAGCCGCTGCAGGGCGCGAATTGCTGCTCCCCAGCGACCGGATCGCCCGCTTTCGCCAGCGCCAGCGAGAACGACAGGGCAACACAGGTCAGCAAAAGCAGCTTGCTCATGGGCGGGCTTTCGCCTGGTTCTCGATCATGCTCAGCAGCGTCGCGGCGGCCCGATCGGCGAACAGCGGGTCGTTGATGTTGGCGTCGACGTCGATCACCGGAATGTCGGAGCGGATGTAGCGGCGAATCGCGTCGAACAGCGCTGCGTCCGCCTCCGGCCACCAGAATACATTCCCGGCGCTGTCGAGCTGAGAGACGCCGCGCAGCGGCAACAACACGCTCACCGCGCCCCGGCTCTTGCTGACCTTCTCCGCGAGCACTCGCCCGAGCCGCGCGTTTTCCTCGACGTTGGTCCGCATCAGCGTGACGCTCGGATTCCAATTGAACAGCTTACGTTGGGCGTACGCGGCCGGTACGCTGTCGGGCCTCCAGAAATTCACCATGTCCAGGCAGCCGGGCGCGACCACTTGCGGTACGCCGGCCTCGGCCGCCGCCTCCAGGCGGTGAGGGCCCGCCGAGAACACACCGCCGCACAGCTCATCCGCCCATTCGGTCGTCGTGACATCCAGCACGCCATCCACATAGCCATCGGCGATGAGGCTTTCCATGGTCATGCCACCGGTACCGGTGGCATGAAAGACCAGCACCTCGTACCCCCTCGCGTCGAGAATGGCGCGCGCGCGGTCCACACAGGGAGTCGTATTGCCGAACATGCTCGCCGCGATGACCGGGCGGCTTGCCATGCCCTTCGCTTCGCCTTCCAGGATCTGCGCTTCGCCTTCGACCATGCCGACGATCGCATACGCTGCATTGGCCAGAATCTTGGTGGAAATTCGATTCAGGCCCGCGATGTCCACCACCGAATACATCATGGTGATGTCTTTGGTGCCGACGAAAGGACGCGTATCGCCCGATGCGATGGTGGAGACTATGAGCTTGGGTACACCCAGCGGCAGCGCCCGCGCGGCGCTCGACGCGATGGTCGTTCCCGCCGTGCCGCCCATCCCGATGAGTCCGTCAAACCGACGCGCCTTGAACATCTGCGCGACGATGCGCGCGGCACCCTCGGTCATCACCGCCATAGCCTGTGCCTTGTCCCGTCCGCCGCGCAACGCCGCAAGATCGCTGCCACCGGCGCGAGCGACTTCGTCACTTGGAATGTCCGGCTGAATTGACGGATCAGCCAATACGCCGACATCGATCGTCAGTGTGCGGTGTCCCCTGCGGCGGACGATCTCGCCGACGAACTGCGCCTCGGCCGCCTTCGTGTCGAGCGCCGCTACGATTGCAACGGTCTTCGTCATACAGCTTGCCCCTCGCGCCTACGGCGCGATTCGATACGTTCGATACGCGTGCCCAGACATACCGGCGAGTCGGCGCTCAGTGTCTCGAGCCGAAGGCCACAACACGATCCGTGCCGACGAAAACCGTGCCGCGGGCAGTGGCGGGCTCGTTGTATTTTCCGCTCGTCTCGAGCTCACCGTCGGCGCTGCGCCACAGCAGCTTTAGCGTCAGCGCATCGAAGGCATACAGCACCGGATGCGGTGCGTTCGGGCCGATGAGCTTCGCCCGGCGCGGTGAGTTCTCGTCGAGGACCCACACGATGGCATCCTTCGAACCGTTGCTGGTCATTACCGGAGAGCCGGGGTTCTCCATCGTCACGGTCGTTTCCAGCTGATCGACGCGCAAGTAAGCGGGCTTGCCCGGCTCGGTAATGACCCGCAGTCTGGCAAGACCCGGCGGTACTGCGACAGCCGAGCCCTCCTGCTGCCGTGTCGTGCCGGTCACGAACAGATAGTGATTGCCTTTGCCGTCCCGGAAATAGGCCGGAACGCTCCTGCTCCTGGCTTTATCGATCGCGGCGTCCTTCTCCGTGTAGGGGCCGAATACATTGAGCGGGCCCGGCTTGCCAAACTGCGGTTGAGCTTCAGGCGCAAGCAGCGATGCGTCCCCAGAGGAGTCGGTGCTGCAGGGCTGCCGTCGATCCACAAGGCCCGGCAGCCTGGCGCGATCCAGCAGGTAGACATTACCCTGTTTGCCGCCAACGGCCAGCAGCCGGGGCGTGCCGGTGGAGGACGGATCAAGATTCGGCAGAAGCGTCACGCCGCCCGACCCAAGGTCGATGTCCGCGTTCGTCGTCTCACAATAATTGAAAGGCGTGTAGCTTCCGCGAAGCGTAAGGTGGCCCGCGTCGGACGAGAACTGCAGTATCGATTGCGCCCAGTTGTGCGGTTCGACGACCAGCCCGTTGAACGCCGTGCCCGTAGCCACGAACACGTTGCCGCGGTCGTCGACGGCGACACCCGCCGCCCCCCAGATGCCGCCGGCGCGCGTCAGCATCGATGCCGTCCCTGAGAACGAGGAGAGGAGCTTTGGTGTTTGGGTATCGAGCGCGGCCAGCCAGCCAGGCGAACTTTCGCCGAACGTCACATACAGCAGTGCCCCATCCGGACTGAGATTCAGCGCGCCACGCTGCGCCCGCAGCACCTGGTTGCCGCGCTTGGGGTCGGCCCCTTCCCCCGCGGCGACACCGGCGTCAGCGATATTCGTGTTTTTAGCGACCAGCGCCGGCCGGATGATTTCCACAGGCCATCCTGAAACGACGGTGCCGCTCGAGATATCGAGGGCATACACCCGCCAGACGAATTTATCTTCACAGTTCGCGACGTAGAGCCGCTGGCGCACGCCATCGATAACCGGCGTGCTGAGCACACCCATCGTGATGCCGTCAAAGCCGCCGTTGCATGGCGTCCCGAGCTGCTTGCGCCAGAGTATCGTGCCCGCCGCAACGCCGGCTGCGTCGAACGCGTTCACGGCATAAACGAAACCCGTGCTCGTGGCGGCGATGACGACGCTGAACGGACGGCTCGGGTTTTTCCCGTAAGCGATGGATATCCGATCAAGGTACAGCGGCGATGCGTAGAGTCGCGGCGGCACGCCGTCGCTCGAATCGAATTGCGCAGATGCCCAGAGCCGCCCGAATGTGCCGCCCGCGACCCGTGCGGAGCTCAACGGGGCCTCCGACGCATCCCAGCCGGTGCGCGCGGCGTCGCGATGAAACGTGAGTACGTCCGGCGCACTTGCGCGGCCGCCATAGGATGGCCGATGCGCGCACGACGCAGTCGCCAACGCCACCAACGAGATGAGACACCTGACACCAGAAAATCGCGTTATCAATTTTGTTCCCCAAAACCCCAGCCGATGGGCTCATTGCATCGGGCAAGCGAATGGTCGAGCGCCTGCTTGAGCCGTGCCCCGTATTTTAAAAAAGCATGGCAGTCGGCGGATGCCTCTGCAATCGACCGCGATCCGCTCGATGAGTAAAATTGGGTAGGAATGATCCGCCACGCGCATACAATGCGCTCTCCCACGGGTGGCACGAATGCAAGCAATGGCCAGATCGACGAGAAAGAGCCCCGCGCGGCCGCGCGGCGCGCGGGCGTACACAAACCGCGCCGCCACTTTGGCGCGCGGACACTTCCTGTTGGGCGCAGCCATCGGCACAGGCATGACCGCCAAGTCCGCGGCCCGCGGAGGCGCGGATTTCCTGCTCGCGCTGAGCGCGGGCCGCTTCCGAAGCATGGGTGCGCCATCCGCGGCGTGCATGCTCGCGCTGCGGGACTCCAATCAGCTGGTGATGGAATTCGGTTGCTCCGAGGTCGTCGGCTCGACGGCATTGCCGGTCTTCTTTGGCGCGACCACTCTGGGTTATCGCGATCGCATCGAGGATCTCGTTGCGCGAATTGCGGAGGCGGGCTTTCACGGTGTAACCAACTTTCCGAGTTGTGTCTTTCTCGACGGCCAGTTCCGCCAGTTCCTCGAGGAACGCGGCATCGGCTTCGACGCCGAGATCGAGCTGCTGCGCATCGCCAATCAGCGCGGCCTGATGACGCTTGGCTACGTGCACACGGTCGATGAGGCGCAGCGCTTGGCGGCGTCCGGTGTCGATCTCATCAATCTCGACTTCGGCTGGAACACCGGCGGAATCCTGGGAGTGGATTCCAGTCTCAATCTGGACGACGCGGCCGGGGCCGCCACGCTGCTGGTGAACGCGGTGCACGCCATTGCCCCGAGAACCCGCTGCCTCATCGAAGGTGGACCTATCGTGGTGCCGGAACAGATGGACGAGGTCTGCCGCCGCGCCAATGCTGACGGCTACATCGGCGGCTCGACGATCGACCGCCTGCCGCTCGAGAGCGCGATCGAGATGGCCACTGCGGCGTTCAAGGCGATCGGCGGCCTGCGCCGTGAAGTCGTGTCTCTGCGGCGCGAGCTCGCCGGCAAGGCACCCATCGATGCCCTGACCGGGTTCAACGAGAGGATGATCCGCGCGCGCGACCGGGTGGTCGTCGCCACGGACAGCGACCTGCCGGTGCTCATCGTCGGCGAGGCGGGCAGCGGACGCTCCGATGTGGGCAAATTCATCCACGATTCGGGGACGCGACAGGGCCGCAAACCCATCGTCGTCACCTGTGGGTCGGGGACGCCGGAACAAATCGAGTTGAATTTTTTCGGTTGTGCGGCCGGCGCCTTTCAAGGCGTGGAGAAAGCCCGTGTGGGCTGGCTCGAGCTCGCACGCGGGTCGACCCTCGTGCTCTGCGACGTCGAGAAACTGCCTCTGGTCAACCAACGGCAGCTTCTTCAGGCGGTCGACGCGGGCACGTTCTGGCGCCGGGGGGGCACCGACATGATCGAGCTCGACGTACGATTCGTGGGCGTGAGCAGCGTCGATCCCACGAGCACGGAAGAGGCAGTAAGATTCGATGCCGCCTTTTGCAATTGGCTTGACGCCGTTCGCATCTCCCTCCCGCCCCTGCGAGAGCATCTCGAGGACCTACCCTCGCTTGCACAGCAGATCCTGCGCAACCAATCGACCCATTCCAAGGCACGCCTCGATCCATCCACGTTCCGGGTTCTGGTCAACCATTCCTGGCCCGGCAACCTTCGCGAGCTGCGCGCGGTGCTGCTGAGGTCAACACTGGCTGCCGGCAACGACATCGTGTACGCGCGAGACCTGCCGAGCTTTGCGAGGGAGGGCGAGACCGTCGCCACCGGCCGCGCGGCATTTCCGTCGGAACGCGACTGGATTCTCGATGCGCTCAGGCGACATCGTTACCGTCGGTCCGAGACAGCTCAGTTTCTCGGACTCTCGCGCAAGACGCTGTACAACAAAATATGTGCGTACGAGCTATATCCCGAGGGCGCGAAGTCCGATCGGTCCTGACGAATCACCGCGCGTCCGCTGCGCAGCGTAAGCCAATCGCACCCGAACGATCTCGGCCGGGGGCCATGAGTAGCAACTTCCCGTGTTGATCGTTGCGATAGGCCTGCGGGAAATACCAGATCGATCCCTGCGGCTGATAGGAACTGCCGCCACGCACGATCGCTACGCGGGTGTGTTCATCCTGGAATTCGTTGGTCCACTGCCAAACGTTCCCGACGAGGTCTAGAACCCCAAAAGTGCTTGCACCCTGAGGATGGGTGTCGACCGGCATGGGCGGCAGAAGAGCGCGCCCTTTGTTTGGCTCGGGGACTGCGTCGGCTCTCCAGTCGTTGCCCCAAGGATAGAGGCGGCCGTCCATACCTTGGGCGGCGTACTGCCATTCCCATTCGTTGGGGAGACGCTTGCCGGCCCAACCGGCATAGGCTCTCGCATCCTCTATGGAAACCCAGGTCACGGGCCGATCCGCCCAGCCTTCCGGATACGTCCCGTTCGCCCAGTCCTTCAGGAAATTGGCGTCATCTTTGGGGTTGTAACGGGTCGCATCAATGAACGCTTTGAACTGACTGTTGGTCACGGGCGTGCGATCGATGAAGAAGCGCTTGATGTCCATGCGACGCTCATGGAAACGCCCCGGCCCCACCTCCCACGGATAGGTGACATCGACGCCAATCTGGTTGGCGCCTTCTATCTCCGTTCCCGTGACATTGAACTGGAATTGGGCGCCAGGAATTTCGACCATACCTTCCGGAGCCCGTGCATAGGCCTTTGTGGGGGCGATGGGCGTCATGGTTTGGGCAAGCGGCTTCCACTCGGCATTGAATTTCGTCAACGGCTCCACGGTCATCGATTTCATGGTCGTCAGCAGCGCACTGATTGTCGCGTCAGGTTGCCCACGAACAGCGAACACCGCGCCAAAGCCCTTGGCTTCGATCGGAAAAGACAAGGTCGCCTTGCCGCCCTGGAGGACGGGAGTCAGTTCGCGCCCGTGATAGAGGTCAAACCAACGCACGTCGGGTTCCGCAGGGACCGTCAGCTGGTCTCCATCGACATCGTATTCGTTGCGGTTGACCAGGGTCCACACGGTCTGGCCGTCCTTGGGCCATCGACTGGCGAATACGCCAACGTGCTGGGTGGGAAAGAACGGTTCCCAATCAGCGTCCGTCAGGAAGGGCGCGACGCCGCGTTCGATCGTGGCCACCCGCCGCACGGCTTCGCCATCCCGGCTGGTGATACCGTTCCATATGCCCCAGACGTTCTCCCAGGACTCCCATCCCCCGCCGTTGAAGAAGGCGTATTGAAGGTCGTCTGTCTTGGACCGGGCCCAGCGGTCCGAAATATTGACCATGTGGCGCGGTTCGAGCCAGCGATAGCGATCGATCTTCGGAACGGCGTCGAAGGTGTATTGGCCCCAGGACATCACGTTCCAGGCTAGGGCTTCGTCGGCGAACGGCAGTTCCGGCTGGAAGGCCAGCGGATGACCAATCTGCTCAGCGGCGGTCGAGAACGTCAGCGGCACGCCGTCCTGGGTGTCGCCGTTCATCCCGTCAGCGCCGATATCGGCCATCAAGCGCGCAAGCGCCTGCGCCCACGGAGCGCCCGGATCGCGCGTGCCGTGATCCCACATCATGAACGGGAACAGAACTTTGACGCCTCGCCGATGGAAATCGGCGACCATCCCTCTCACTCCGTCGATGCCACCGGGCATGCTGAGCAGCATGTCGATCTGATTGCGATCGTCGATTCCAATATTGGGATATGTCGGCCAAATCAGCGCCGCGTCAATGCCGCCGTAGCGCTTTTGCAGATCATCCAGAAACCGGTCCACGGTATACCGGCCCGCCACGGGGTCGTAGAGAAAGCGATCCTCGACCATGACCTGCGGTTGAATGAACGCGCGCTGCGCCCATTGAAGCCGGGGATCCTCATACCGTGTGCCACTGAATCCGGCACGCACCCGGCGCTCCTCACGCCACTGTTGTACCTCTCCCAACCAGGCCCTGTGGGACCCCTCACTACATGCATTGGCGAACAGCGACAATTGCGGGTACGTGAGGCACTCCGGGCCGTTGATCATGGCTTGCTTGAATGTCGGAAGAGGTACGGGCGGCGAGAACTGCGCTTTCGATACGGCAGGGATGGCCAATGCGACGAGACAGAAAAGCTGCGCTACGTGCGAGCGCCAT
>Ga0137409_10005034_pt1 | contig 13806 bp, 14 predicted proteins | sample CZODoug1_16funga_FD_122059 | JGI IMG/M metagenome (GOLD analysis project Ga0137409, IMG submission 122059) | Vadose zone soil fungal communities from Angelo Coast Range Reserve, California, USA - CZODoug1_16fungal (Hybrid Assembly) | ecosystem: Environmental > Terrestrial > Soil > Vadose zone... | reverse complement strand
ATGCGGGTGATCCAGAAGGCGCTGACCTTCGACGACGTCCTCCTCCTTCCCGCCCACTCGCGCGTCCTGCCGCGCGAAGTCTCCCTGAAGACCAGCCTGACCCGCAAGCTCGAGCTGAACATCCCCCTCGTGTCGGCTGCCATGGACACAGTCACCGAGGCCCGGCTCGCCATCGCCATGGCCCAGGAGGGCGGCATCGGCATCATCCACAAGAACCTCACGCCCCAGGCGCAGGCGGTCGAGGTCGCCAAGGTCAAGCGCTTCGAGTCCGGCGTGCTGCGCGACCCGATGACCATCTCGCCCGAGATGACCGTGCGCGAGGTGATGGCGCTGCAGCAGCAGTACAAGATTTCCGGCTTCCCGGTGGTCAAGAGCGGCAAGGTGGTCGGCATCGTCACCAACCGCGACCTGCGCTTCGAGGCCGAGCTCGACCAGCCGGTGAAATCCATCATGACGCCGCAAAGAAAGCTGGTCACCGTGCGCGAAGGCGCGACCCGCGTGGAAGCGATGGCGCTCATGCATCGCCACCGGCTCGAGCGCGTGCTCGTGATCGACGACGAGTACCGGCTCAAGGGCCTGGTCACGGTCAAGGACATCCTGAAGGAAAGCGAGCATCCCAACGCCTGCAAGGACGCGCACGGCAAGCTGCGCGTGGGCGCGGCGGTGGGCGTGGGCGAAGGCACCGACGAGCGCGTGGCGGCGCTGGTCGAGGCGGGCGCCGATGTGCTGGTGGTGGACACCGCGCACGGCCACGCGCAGGCCGTGCTCGACCGGGTGAAGTGGATCAAGACGCGCTATCCGCAGGTGGAAGTCGTCGGCGGCAACGTCGGCACCGGCGACGGCGCGCGCGCCCTCGTCGATCACGGCGCCGATGGCGTGAAAGTCGGCATCGGCCCCGGCTCGATCTGCACCACGCGGATCGTGGCGGGCGTCGGCGTGCCGCAGATCACCGCCATCCAGAACGTCGCCGAGGCGCTCGGCAAGTCCGGCGTGCCGCTGATCGCCGATGGCGGCGTACGCTACTCGGGCGACATCGCCAAGGCGCTCGGCGCCGGGGCGCATGCGGTGATGCTGGGGTCGCTGTTCGCCGGCACCGAGGAATCGCCAGGAGAGATCGAGCTGTTCCAGGGGCGCTCCTACAAGGCCTACCGCGGCATGGGGTCGCTCGGCGCGATGCAACAGGGCGCCGCCGACCGCTATTTCCAGGAAGCCGAGATGAACGTCGACAAGCTGGTTCCCGAGGGGGTGGAAGGCCGCGTGCCCTACAAGGGCAGCGCGCTCCGGGTCATCGAGCAGCTGATGGGCGGCGTGCGGGCGAGCATGGGCTACACCGGATGCTCGAGCGTCGAGGAGCTGCGCACTCGCACCCAGTTCGTCGAAATCACGGCGGCGGGCATTCGCGAGTCGCACGTCCACGACGTCCAGATCGTGAAGGAAGCGCCGAACTACCGGGCTGAGTAGTGCACCAGAAAATCCTGATCCTCGACTTCGGTGCGCAATACACGCAGCTGATCGCCAGGCGGGTCCGGGAAGCCAAGGTCTACTGCGAGATCCACCCGCACGACGTAGCCGACGCCTTCGTGCGTGATTTCGGCGCCAAGGGCATCATCCTCTCCGGCAGCCATATGTCGGCCTACGAGGAATCGACCGGCAGGGCGCCGCAGGCGGTGTTCCAGCAAGGCGTGCCGGTCCTGGGCATCTGCTACGGCATGCAGACCATGGCGCAGCAGCTCGGCGGGCGGGTCGAAGCCGGGCGCGTGCGCGAATTCGGCTATGCCGAAGTTCGAGCGCACGGCCACACGAAGCTGCTCGAGGGGATCGAGGACTTCCGCACGCCGGAAGGCCACGGCATGCTGCGCGTGTGGATGAGCCACGGCGACAAGGTCACCGAGCTGCCCCCCGGCTTCAAGCTGATGGCCTCGACCGAGTCGTGCCCGATCGCCGGCATGGCCGATGAAGCGCGGCGCTTCTACGGCGTGCAGTTCCATCCCGAGGTGACGCACACGCGCCAGGGCACGAAGCTCCTGCATCGCTTCGTGCACGAGATCTGCGGCTGCGGCACCGAATGGAACATGCCCGATTATGTTTCTGAAGCCATTCTAAAAATCCGGGATCAGGTAGCTGGCGAGAAAGTCATTCTCGGCCTCTCGGGCGGCGTCGACTCATCGGTCGCGGCGGCGCTGATCCACCGCGCCATCGGCAACCAGCTCACCTGCGTGTTCGTCGACCACGGCCTGCTGCGCCTGAACGAGGCGGCACAGGTCATGGACACCTTCGCCCGGCACATGCAGGCGAAGGTCGTGCACATCGATGCGTCCGAGCGGTTTTATTCAGCCTTGAAGGGTATTGGCGACCCGGAGGAAAAGCGCAAGATCATCGGCAAGCTGTTCGTGGACGTCTTCCAGGAACAGGCAAAGAAGATCAAGCACGCGCGCTGGCTCGCCCAGGGCACGATCTACCCGGATGTCATCGAGTCGGCCGGCGCGAAGACCAAGAAGGCCGTCACCATCAAGTCGCACCACAACGTCGGCGGCCTGCCCGAGACGCTGCACCTCAAGCTGCTCGAGCCGCTGCGCGAGCTGTTCAAGGACGAAGTGCGCGAGCTCGGCCTGGCGCTCGGCCTGCCGCGCGAGATGGTGTTCCGCCATCCGTTTCCGGGTCCCGGCCTGGGCGTGCGCATCCTCGGCGAGGTGAACAGGCAATACGCCGATCTCCTGCGCCAGGCGGATGCGATCTTCACCGAGGAATTGCGAAGCTCGGACTGGTACGAGCAGACTGCGCAGGCCTTCGCCGTGTTCCTGCCGGTGAAATCGGTCGGCGTGATGGGTGACGGCCGCACCTACGAGCACGTCGTCGCCCTGCGCGCCGTTCAAACCACTGACTTCATGACCGCGGAGTGGGCGCCGCTGCCGCACGAGCTGCTCGCCAAGATCTCGAACCGCATCATCAACGAGGTGCGCGGCATCAACCGGGTCACCTACGACATCTCCTCGAAGCCGCCCGCGACGATCGAATGGGAATGACCGACGAGGCTTTCATGCGCCGGGCGCTGGAGCTTGCTCGGCGCGCCCAGGAAGAAGGGGAGGTCCCTGTCGGGGCGGTCGTCGTTTTGGAGGAAAAGATTTTAGGTGAAGGCTGGAATAGGCCGATTGCAGCTTCCGATCCGACTGCCCACGCGGAGATCCAGGCGATGCGCGCCGCGTCGTCTGCGCGGTCGAATTACCGCCTGACGGGCGCTACGCTCTACGTGACGCTCGAGCCCTGCGTCATGTGCGTTGGCGCCATGTTTCATGCCCGGATCGGGCGCGTCGTTTTTGGCGCGAGCGATCCGAAGACCGGCGCGGCAGGAAGTATCGTTGATCTTTTCAAGAACGAAAAACTGAATCACCAAGCCCAAATCCAGGGCGGCGTGCTGGCAGGCGAATGCGGCGCGCTGCTCAGCCGGTTCTTCGCTTCCCGCCGATGAAGATCGTAATCGACACATCCTCGCAAGAGCTGCTCCTGCGCGATGGAGCTCGCACCTTGAAGCGCTATCCCGTCTCGACGTCGAAGAACGGGCTGGGGGAAAAGAACGGCAGCTTCTGCACGCCGCGCGGCAGCCACGTCGTGCGCGCGAAGATCGGCGCCGGCCAGCCGCTCAACGCGGTGTTCGTGCGGCGCCGGCCGAGCGGCGAGGTATGGACGCCGGAGCTCCATGCTCGCTATCCGGGCCGCGACTGGATCCTGACCCGCATCCTGTGGCTCTCGGGCTGCGAGCCGGGGAAGAACCGCCTCGGCGAGGTCGACACGATGCGCCGCTATATCTACATCCACGGCTCGCCTCATGCCGCCGAGATGGGCAAGCCCGGATCGATCGGTTGTGTCCGCATGCACAACGCCGACATCGTGGAGCTGTTTGATCTGGTGGCGCCTTACACGCCTGTCGAGATCCACGAATAAAGTCGTCATCAGGCCGTCATCGGGGGCGCATAATGTTCCCGCGGTTTCTCCTTGGGGAGGGAAAAATGAGACTCGGCACCTTTGCAAGCGGCATCGCATTCGCCGCCGCACTCTGTACCACGTTCATCTCTTCAGCCAACGCCGACCGCGGCAGGGACGGTGATGAAGCGCGCCGGCCGCTTGTCATCGGGCACCGCGGCGCGCACGGCTACCTGCCGGCGCATACGCTGGAGGGCTACACCTTGGCGATCGAGCTCGGCGCCGACTTCATCGAGCCGGACCTGGTGTCGACCAAGGACGGGCATCTCATCGCCCGCCATGAACCGAACATCATCAACACCACCGACGTGGCGAAGCATCCTGAATTCGCATCGCGCAAGCGCACCGCGGTCATCGACGGCGCCGCGGAGGTGGGCTTTTTCGCTTCCGACTTCACGCTGCGCGAAATCAAGAAGCTGCGCGCGGTGCAGGACTTCGGCGATGAGCGCCCGCACCAGTTCGACGGCAAGTTCGAGATTCCGACGCTGGAGGAGATCATTGCGCTCGCCAAGCGCAAGTCGGAGGAGAAGGGCCGCACTATCGGCATCTATCCTGAAACCAAGCACCCCACGTACCACAAGAACCTCAAGCTGCCGCTCGAGAAGCGGCTGATCCACGCGCTCGCAGAAGCCGGGTGGAATCACCGCGATGCGCCGGTATTCATCCAGTCCTTCGAGCAGTCGAGCCTGCAGGAGATGCGCAAGATGACGACGGTCAGGCAGATTCAGCTGGTCGACGCCGATGATGTCAATGCGGATGGCAGCCTTGCGTTCAACGCGCCCTTCGACCGGCCGTACGACTGGACCGCGTCGGGCGATCCGCGGTTGCTTGCCCGCACCTTCGGTTTCTTCGCCACCGACGAAGGACTCAGGGAAATCAAGACGTACGCCGACGGCATCGGCCCATGGAAGCGCTACATCGTGAGCTCGGTGCCGGCGGGCGTCGCCGGCCCCGGCGAGGCGAGCCGCAAGGCGCTGCCGCCCACGGATCTGATCAAGCGCGCGCACGCGCTCGGTCTGCTGGTGCACACCTGGACATTCCGCAACGAGCAGCGCCGGCTACTCTCCGACTACGGCGGCAACCCGGTCAACGAGTACCTGCAGCTCTACCGGCTCGGCATCGACGGCGTGTTCTCCGATTTCGCCGACACCGCGGTGGCGGCGCGCTTCCTGTTCGAGCTAGAGCAGGAATAAAGGCGCGATGCCTTCGCGGGCGGGGTGGTGGAGCACGCCTTTCTCGCAGATGAGCGCCGTGACGAGCTCGGCGGGAGTGACGTCAAAGGCAGGGTTGCGCACCTTTACACCCTCGGGCGCCCAGCGCAGGTCGCGGTAGCCGGTGACCTCGTCCGCGGGGCGCTCCTCGATGGGAATGCGGGATCCGTCGGGGATGGTGCGATCGAAGGTGGAGAGCGGGGCGGCGACATAGAACGGGATGGCGTGGCGCCGCGCGAGCACCGCGAGGCTGTACGTGCCGATCTTGTTGGCGACGTCGCCGTTTGCCGCGATGCGATCGGCGCCGACGATGACGACGTCCACTTCACCGCGGCTCATCAGGTGGCCGGCCATGCTGTCGGTGATCAGCGTGCACGGGATGCCTTCCTGCACGCATTCCCAGGCCGTGAGCCGCGCGCCTTGCAGGTAGGGACGGGTTTCGCACGCGATCACGGAGACGTTCTTGCTTCTCGCCGAACGGATCACGCCCAGGGCGGTGCCGTGGCCGGCCGTGGCGAGCGCGCCGGTATTGCAATGAGTCATGACGCGTGCCCGGTCTGGAATGAGCTCCGCTCCCAGCTTGCCCATCGAGCGGTTCGCAGCCAGGTCCTCTTCGAAGATCGCGTTGGCCTCTGCTTCGAGATCTTTCGCGCGCTTCATGCGCTCGAGAGCCCAGAAGAGATTGACCGCCGTGGGGCGGCTTTTCGCCAGCGCCGCATGGCCCTCCGAAGAGCCCCTTGAAAGAACCACCCCGAAGGCCGCGGCGCAGCCGATCGCCGGCGCGCCGCGCACCACCATGTCGCGGATCGCCGCCGCCACGTCGGCTGCGCTCCGGCAGGTCACATAGAGAGTCCTGTCGGGGAGAAAACGCTGGTCGAGCAGCTCCAGGCGATCGCCCCGCCAACGCAGCGCCTCGACTGCCATCAGACGACGCGCTCGTTGCCGCCGTCGACCGGCACCTGCGCGGCCGTGGTCTTGGCGAAAAGCGGGCCGCACATTTCCGCGGCCAGCTCGGCCACATCGCGCGAGGAGACTTCCTGCTTCAGCAAGTTGTTCTTCCTGTATTGCTCGACCGTCAGGTTGTAAGCCTTGGCGCGCGAAGCCAGAACCTCGTCGGTCCACAGCGCCGTGTCGTAAACCGCGTTGGGATGCAGCGAATTGATGCGAATCCCGTCCGTTGCCCATTCCAGGGCCGCGACGCGCGCCAGCTGGTTCAGCGCCGCCTTCGAGGCCGAGTAGGCGGCGGCGCCCGGGCCGGGGGCCGGCACGTTCTTCGAGCCGATCACCACGATGCGGCCGCCACGCAGCGCGAGCTTGAGCAGCGGATGGCACCTCTGCATCAGCATCAGGTTCGCCTCGACGTTGACCGCCATGGTGCCTTTCCAGGTCTGGGCCGCAATCTCCTGGATCGGCTGCGACGAGGGAAAGATGCCGGCGTTGAGAACCAGCATGTCGATGCTGCCGAAGCGCTTGACGCCTTGATCGAGGCCGCTTTCGATCGCTTTCGGTTCGGTGAGATCGCAAGTCACTCCCAGAACGTCGACGCGGGACCACAGCGTCTCGATCGCCGGATTCACATCGAGGGCGATCACGGCGGCGCCGCGCGCGAGGAAGGACTCGACGCAGGCCTTGCCGATCCCCGAGGCCGCGCCGGTCACCAGCACCACTTCCCCGGTGAACAGCGGCGGCGAGCCCGCCTTGCGCAGCTTCGCCTGCTCGAGGTCCCAGTACTCGATGTCGAAGAGGTCGCGCTCGCTGACCGCGCGCCAGCCGCCGAGCGCCTCGGCGCGCAGGATCACATCGATCGTGTGGTCGTACAGGTCCTCGACGATCGCCGCGTCGCGCGCCGTGCGGCCGGCGGCGGCGAAGCCGAGCTGCGGATCGAGCACCATGCGCGGCGCCGCATCGAGCATCGTCTTCTTGTCCTTCGCGTGCGGCGCCTGGCGCTCGAAATACTCGCGATACTTCTTCGCGTAGCCGGCGACGTCGCGGCCAAGCATGGGCAGCGGCTTGGTGCGAATCACGTGATCGGGCGTCGCCGGTCCTTTCTGCGACAGGCGCTCGATCTGCGGATGCCGCGCGAAGCCGAGAAACTTCTCAGAATCGTTCACCTTCAATACCAGGGGAAATCCTGCCTGGTCGGCGATCGCCCGCCGCAGGCTCGCGATTTCCTCCCGCTTGGCACCCGGGGGCTGCGCAGACGAAAAACTGAAATGCCACGCTTTCTTCTTCCGCAGATACTCCTCGGCCAGGGTCACCAGGTCGATCATCCGCTCGTACGACTCGCGCGCTTCGGCGCCGAAGGAGAAAATGCCATGCGACAGCAGCACCATTCCAATGCAGCTGGAGGTCGCTTGTTTCGGAAATTCCCGGGCGCAATGCGCGGCGAGATCGAAACCGGCCATGATGTACGGGATGACGACGACCCGCTCGCCGTAGATGTCGCGAATGCGCTTCTCGCCCTCCGGCGCGTTGGACACCGAGAGCACGGCGTCGGCATGCGTGTGATCGGCGTACGGATGCGGCAGGATGGCGTGAAGGATGGTTTCGACGGAAGGCGAGGGCGCGCCGGCGCGCAGCATGTGCGTGTTGAGCTCGTTCACCATCTGCGGATCGGGCAGGCTGCGCAGCCCCGCCAGCCTGCGCACATGCCCGAGGGCGACCGGCGTAAATCCGGCAGGCTCGATCGTCTCGAGGTCCCAGCCGCTCCCCTTGACGTAGAGCACGTCCTCGTCCTCGCCGAACAGATTCCTCTCGCGCAGCTTGACGGAAGTATTGCCGCCGCCATGCAGGACCAGCGATTTGTCGCGGCCCAGCAGGCGCGAGGTGTAGACGCGCGGACCGAGCGGCCCGCCGAACCGCGCCGCCTCGGCGTCGTCCCAGAGGCTTTTCATGCTGCGATTATACTTTTGCCGCCATGCTGCAAATCGAGCTGATGCGCTGGGAGCAAGCGCGCGCCGCGGCCAGCCGCATCCGTTACGCGGTGTTCGTCGAGGAGCAGGGCGTGCCCGTCGAGATCGAGCTCGACGGGCAAGATGCCGACTGCATCCATGCGCTCGCCTTCGACGGCAGCGCCGCGGCCGGCACCGGGCGCCTGCTGCCTGACGGCCACATCGGCAGGATGGCGGTGCTCAGGGAGTTTCGCGGCCGCGGCGTGGGCAGCGCGATCCTGGCGAAGCTCATCGAAGCCGCAGTGCAGCGCGGCGACCGGGAAGTGCTGCTCTCCGCCCAGGTTCACGCCCTGGCTTTCTACCGCGCGCACGGCTTCAGCGCCGAAGGCGAGGTCTACCAGGACGCCGGCATTGCGCACCAGACGATGCGCCGTACGCTCTAGAACTCGAATTGCACCGTCTCCTGCTCGGCGCCGTCGGGAGAGAATGTCCGTTCCGCGTAGCGCGTACGTGAAGATTGCAAATAGATGGTGGAACAGCGCGTTCCGTACTCGGGATTGACGATGCGCGCCTCGGCGAGCAGCGTGAACAGCGGCTCGATCGCGGGCGTAGCCTCGACGACTGCGCCGAAGCGAGCCTTGTTCGCCTCGACATCCGGGGAGTCGAGCAGCAGGTTTGCCAGGCCATACACGCCGGGTTCGAGCTGACGCGGCGCCCCGGCGCGGTTCGACATCCACCACAGCTCCTTGCCGTCGGCCGCCAGCAGGTTGAAGCCGCTATAAGCATTCGCCTCGATGGCCCGGACGTACGCCGCCGGCGCAGTGGCGTTTTCCAGAAAGCGCGCGACGAGGGCACCTCGCGACGCCGCCGCCGAAGGCTCGCGCGCGCCGCGATAGTTGGTCACTGCGGCAAACCTGCCGCCGCGCGAGACGCCCATCCAGGTGCCCAGCGCCTGCAGATCGCGCCCGGCCAGGATGCCGGGCCGGTCGCTCCAGAAAGCCGCCGCGGCAGCCGGGCGCCCATGGAACTCGTCGCGGTTTGCGGCCACGATCAGCGGGAAGTCGCGGTGAACGCGCCACGCAAGAAGGATCAGGCAGATACGAAGCGCTCCACCTTCCGCGGCAGGCCGAGCTTCGCGCCTTCGCGGCCCAGCATCGCCTCGAAAGCCGCCTCGTCGGCAATGCCTTCGTAGACTTCCATGTAGGTAGCGGGGTCGTCGCGGCGGCGCATCCAGCGGCCGCGCACGCCGAATTCGCGCTCGACGGCTTTGAACAGCGCCTCGATCGCCGGCCGCAGCTCGGCCAGGCGCTCCGGATCGAGCTTGTAGTAGACGTAGTAATTCAAACCGGCATCACGGCGAGCAGCTCGCTGCCGTTTTCCGCGGGCGCGACATCGATCACCGTGCCGCCCTTGAATTCCTGCCCGGGACGCAGCTCGACTCCCGCGGGCGCGTGCGCGCCCACCATGCGGCGCTTCACCTGGCCGCGGTACTGCGCGCGGGCGACGATTTCCTGGCCCGGATAGCAGCCCTTGCGGAAGTCGACGGCGCCCAGCTCATCGAAGTTCACCATCTGCGGCACGAACTTGTCCTGGGTCGCGGCCGTGATCAGCGGCCGCCCGGCACGGATTTCCTGCAAGGTCCAGCGCTCTTCGCCGGCCGTCGGCGCGAGCGCCACCTCGTTCGCCGGGCCGAGAACCAGATAGCGAGCGTCGCCGACCTGCACGGTAATGATGTTTCCCTGATGTGAAATCCCGTTCGGGTCGGCCGGCCCCGTCGCCCCGTCGCCCCAGACGCCGAACTGTACCCAGGTCTCGCTCACGTCGGCGATGCGGACCTTCGCGCGCAGGATGAACATCGACAGCTTCCTGGCGACCCCCGGCGCTAGGTCGCGCGCCAGCTGCAGCAGGAACCCCTGCGCCGCGGGAATCACCAGCAAGCTCGCCAGCAGGCGGCCCTTCGCCGAGCACCAGCCGGCCAGCGCGGCGCGGTCCGGCGGCAGATTCTCGATGTCCTTGGTGAGCTGGGCGTGCAGAAATGCACGCGCGTCCTCACCGGTGACCGAAAGCAGACCATAGCGGGTGAGGCGCGCGCGCTCCATCGTAGAATGCGCATTTTACCGCTCCCCACACTGAAGACAGTCCTCGCTCTTATCCTGCTCGTAGTGCTCGCCGCCGCGGGTTACGGCGCGTGGTATGCACTCTCTCCCTTGTCGGTGAGCAAGCTGCCCGTCGAAGTCGAGGTCCAGCGCGGCACGGGCTTTCGGGCCGCGGCGGACCAGCTCGAGCGCGCCGGTATCGCCCTTCACCGCCGCGAATTCGAGCTGCTCGCGCGAGCGCTAGGGCAGGACCGCGATATTAAGGCCGGAAGCTACGAGATCGCCGTGCCGCTGACCCCGGTCGAGCTGCTCGACAAGCTGACGCGCGGTGATGTCACGCAGGCCGAGGTCAGGCTGATCGAGGGCTGGACGTTCGCGCAATTGCGGGCTGCGCTCAACGCAAGCGCCGATCTGCGCCACCACAGCGCCGAGCTCGACGACGCGCAGATCCTGGTGCAGCTCGACGTGCCGGAGGAGCAGCCCGAGGGCTTGTTCTTCCCGGACACCTATCTCTTCGCCAAGGGCTCGAGCGACCTGGCGGTCCTGCGCCGGGCGTATCGCGCGATGCAGCGGCATCTCAAGGCGGAGTGGGAGGCGCGCAGCGCGAGGCTGCCGTACCGCACGCCGTACGAGGCGCTGATCATGGCCTCGATCATCGAAAAGGAGACCGGGCTCGCCGCCGAGCGCGATATGATCGCCGGCGTGCTGGTGAACCGGCTGCGGATCGGCATGCGGCTGCAAACGGACCCCACCGTCATCTACGGCCTGGGCGACGCCTTCGACGGCAACCTGAAGAAGAAGCACCTCCTGGAGGACGGGCCCTACAACACGTACACGCGCGCCGGCTTGCCGCCGACACCGATCGCGATGCCGGGTCTCGCTTCGCTGAAGTCGGCGCTGCATCCGGCGAAGACCGAGTCCCTGTATTACGTTTCGCGCGGCGACGGCTCCAGCCATTTCTCCCGCAATATCGATGAGCACAACCGCGCGGTCAGCAAGTATCAGCGCGGGGGCCGATGAGCATGCGCGGCAAGTTCGTCACCCTGGAGGGAGTCGACGGCGCGGGCAAATCGACGCACGTCGAGTTCATTGCGGATTCACTCGGCGCGCGGGGACAGCATGTAGTCGTGACGCGCGAGCCGGGCGGCACGGATCTCGCCGAGCAGTTGCGCAAGGCCATCCTGCGGCATGCGATGCAGCCGCTCGCCGAGACGCTGCTGCTGCTCGCCGCGCGCGCCGATCACGTAGCCCGCGTCATCCTGCCGGCGCTGGAGGCGGGCCACTGGGTGGTCTGTGACCGCTTCTCGGACGCCACCGCTGCCTACCAAGGCGCGGGCAAGGGCGTTTCGCTGGAGCTGATCGAGCGGCTGTCCGCCGCAGTACACCCCGGCTTGCGGCCCGACCGGACGCTGGTCTTCGACTGCACCTACGACGTGGCGCGGCAGAGGCTCGCCGCCTCCGGGAAACCGCTCGACCGCTTCGAGCGCGAGGACCGCGCCTTTTTCGAGCGCGTGAGGAGCGCCTATCTCGCCCGGGCCAAGGCGGAGCCGGCGCGCATCCGCGTCATCGACGCGAGCGAGGAGGTCGTGGCGGTGCGCCAGGCCGTCGAAACCCACCTGGCGGACCTCTGATGCATCCTTGGAACGAGCCTCTGCTCGAATCGCTCAAGCATCGGGCCGGGCGGCTGCCCCACGCGCTGCTGATCCACGGCCCGCAGGGCGTCGGCAAGCTGGCGCTCGCCGAGAAGATCGCCCAGCTCCTTCTTTGCGAAGCCAAAGACGCGGCGCGCAAGCCCTGCGGCGCCTGCGAGGGCTGCCGCTGGTATGCCGGCGGCAACCATCCCGATTTCCGCCGCCTCGAGCCGGAAGCCCTGGCGCCGCAGCCCGACGCCGCGGCGCAGGAGGAGGAGGGCGAAGCACCTGCGCGCCGCAGCAAGCCAAGCCTCGAGATCAAGATCGATCAGGTGCGCGAGCTGGCCGATTTCCTCAACATCGGCTCGCACCGCGGTGGCCTGCGCATCGCGCTGGTCCATCCCGCCGAGGAAATGAACGTCAATGCGGCGAACGCGCTGCTCAAGGCGCTCGAAGAGCCGCCGGCGGGCGCGGTATTCCTCCTCGTATCGCACCGTCCCGCCCGCCTTTTGCCGACGATACGCAGCCGCTGCGTTGCGCTGCCGGTGGCCATCCCGCCCAGGGAGGCGGCGTTGCGGTGGCTTTCCGCGCAGGGAATGGCCGATGCAGAGCGCTGGCTCGCCTATGCAGGCGGGGCGCCTTTGCGCGCCCTCGACTATGCCGGCAAGGCGGCGGTCATCGAGCGCATGTTGCGCGCCCCCGCACCGGTCGAGGATCGCGACGAGCTCGAGCTGCTCGCCGAGGCGCTACAGAAATCGGCCCTCGACCGCGCCTTCGCCGCGCTGGGTGGTGAGGCAAAGTACCGCACCGGAGCTCCGCCGGTGCCTCGTACACACGGCAACGCCTGGCTCGCCTATGCGCGCCAGTTGGGCAAAGACCGGCCGCTCTGCCGCCACCCCCTCAATCCGAAGCTTTTCTCCGCCTACCTGATCGCCGCGATGCCAGATGAGGTAACTTCTTAGGAGGCACCCCCAAGGTGCTGTCCGAGCGTGCCTTTCCTTCAGCCGCGCGGATCCTTGATCTCGCCTTCGTAGCGATAAAACAGATCGTCTGGGCGGTCGTGCTTCAGCAGCTTGCGGTTCAGCTCGCAGAATTTCTCAGGAACATCGCCGCGATCGGTGTGCGACCAGGTCAAGACGGCATATGGCCGCTTGTGCACGAACACCAGATCGGATTCGCGCAACCAAGTCGTTCCGCCGCTATTGATCGGATGGTAGACGCGGAAATGCGACTTCACCTTCTCAGGCCACAGTACTTGCATGACGGCCTCCCTAAGGTAGGGCTCCCCCCGAGGAGGGGGAAATTAGACGCCTGTGGACTGGATTTGGCTAGCCCTGGACGGGAGTGGAGCCTTATTTAACATAATACACATTGTGCAACAACGGCTACCGGATGATAACCGCATTCCTGCTGACTGACGGGGATCGAGATGCGTTGGAAAGGCAAAATGTTTCCCTTGGCGCCAACGCGAAGCAACGCCTCAGCCGCGAACGTTACCTGGCCTATATCAGCTGCACCCGCGCCCGCCACCGCCTGGTTCTCACCAACGCTCTGCATGATGCTCAGGGATCCCCATTGCACCCTTCTCCGTTTCTTTCGCAAATTAAACAGCTTTTCCCGACCCTGATTTCTGAGAACGTGCCGAGAGGACTCGATTGGCGGGAAAGCGAGCACGTCACTGAACTGGTCGAACCGTTATTGCGAAATACAGCCATGGAGGAGATAAATGGTTTGGAAAAATTGGCCCAAATCCCATCCCTGGCAGCGGTCATCGAGCGCATTCGGCAGTTCCAAACGCCAAAGGCCCAGGAATCGCTCGCTCCGGAGCTCGCGGAGAAATTGTATGGTCCGATTCTGCATACTTCTGTCAGTAGCATGGAGTGTTTCGCGGCTTGTCCCTTTAAATTCTTCGTCGATTCCGGCCTGCGCGCTGAGGAACGCAAACTCTTCGAACTCGATATCAGGGAGCAAGGTTCTTTTCAGCACGATGTTCTAGCCT
>Ga0137409_10005033_pt1 | contig 13809 bp, 11 predicted proteins | sample CZODoug1_16funga_FD_122059 | JGI IMG/M metagenome (GOLD analysis project Ga0137409, IMG submission 122059) | Vadose zone soil fungal communities from Angelo Coast Range Reserve, California, USA - CZODoug1_16fungal (Hybrid Assembly) | ecosystem: Environmental > Terrestrial > Soil > Vadose zone... | reverse complement strand
ACAGGGCTCTGCTCGGACTTGACGTTCGAGATGATTGACCTCAGGACTTCCCGCTCATCGATCTCATCTGCGTAGCGCCCCGATTGACTGGTCGAGTTTGGATAAAATGTAAACTCCGCTTCTTTGCCGGCTTCGGCTAGCCCACAATTAAAGAGCTTGACGCAGTCTCCTTGCACGCCTCTATAAAGCGAGGTATTGGCCTTCAGCGTCTCGAAAATTGCCGGGACCGGCTCGAACGCATAAACGCCGGCGTTGTTCATGAGGATGTCGACCTTGCCGTAGGCCTTCTTGGTTTCGGCGAACAGCCGCTTGACGTCAGCCGCGCGGGATACGTCAGCCTGCACCGCAATCGCCTTGCCGCCCTTGGCGACGATTTCGCCGACAACGCGGTCGGCACCCTCGCGGCTGGACGCGTAGTTCACTACCACCGCCGCGCCTGCGGCCGCAAATCCCTTGGCGACACCGGCGCCGATGCCTTTCGACGCGCCGGTAACGATCGCCACCTTGCCTGCCAGTTTGCCCATGGTTTGCTGCTCCAGTAAGAAAATCATCCGTTGCTTTAGTCCTATAGTTCACGAATATGGAACTAATGGAGAACGGACCTTACGGAAAACTGGACAAGCTGTCAACCGGTTGCGTATCATTGCTGCATGCGACCCTTGTTCCACCCCGCGCCGAACGACATCAGCGTCGAGGGCATCCTGCATGCCCTCGCGGACCCGGTGCGGGCGCGCATCTTTGCCGCGATCGCCAAGGCGGACTGCCCGCAGACATGTTCGACGTTTCTCGAAGTGAGCGACCAGCCGGTGCCCAAGTCGACGCTGTCGCAGCACTTCAAGGTGCTGCGCGAGGCCGGCCGGGTGCACAGCGAGCGCAAGGGCGTGGAGCTGCACAACACGCCGCGCCAGGATGACCTGCATGCGCGCTTCGGCCCGCTGATCACGGCAATCATCAATGCGCATACGGCGCAGGCAGAGCGCCAGTTGCGCGCTAAACGCGCGCGGCGCGGCAAATCGCCTTGAAGCTGGCGCAGTGAAGTAGTTGCGCCGGCGCGCCCGCTGGCGCGACGGCTGGGCCGGTGCGTACCCAGACCCTGTTCGGCCAGCCAGTCCAGGCTCATCGACGCCTGCGCCGATAACGACGTCGTTGCGGACTATGCGCGCGCCGTGCGCAGCCTCAGTGCATTGCCGACCACCGACACCGAGCTGAAGCTCATCGCCAGCGCCGCGATCAGCGGCGACAGCAAGAGGCCGGTCCATGGGTACAGCACACCTGCCGCGATCGGCACGCCGAGAGCGTTGTAGACGAAAGCAAAGCCCAGGTTCTGCCGCATGTTGCGCACGGTCTGCTGCGAGATCGTGCGCGCGCGTGCGATCGCGCGCAGGTCTCCCTTCACCAGCGTCACGTGGGCCGAACTCATCGCCACGTCGGTGCCGGTGCCCATGGCGATGCCGACGTCGGCCCTGGCCAGCGCAGGCGCGTCGTTGATGCCGTCACCCGCCATCGCGACCCGCCGGCCTTCGGACTGCAAGCGCGCCACCAACGCCATCTTGTCCGCAGGTTTGACCTCGCCGAACACGTCGTCGATACCGAGGCGCCTGGCGACTTCGCGCGCCGTCGTCCAGCCGTCGCCGGTGGCCATGACAACTCGGATGCCGGCGGCGCGCAGCGCGGCGAGCGCTTCCGGTGTGGTTGCCTTGATCGGATCGGAGACGGCGATCAGCCCGGCGATCGTGCCATCGACCGCAAGCAGCATCGCGCTGGCGCCGGTTTGCCGTAGTTGCTCCGCGGCGTCGCGCAGCGTCGACCAGGCGATTCCATCTTCCTCCATCAGCTTGGTGTTGCCGAGCGCGAGGCGTCGGCCATCCACCATGCCACGCACGCCGATCCCGCCGGCGGACTCGAACTGCTCTGCCTTGCCGAGCGCGAGCTTGCGTGCCCGCGCGCCCGCAACGATGGCAGACGCGAGCGGATGTTCGGATCCCAGGTCCAGCGTTGCAGCCAGACGCAGCACCTCGTCTTCGCCGAAGCCCGGCGCGGCGATCACTCGTTCAAACGTCGGCTTGCCTTCGGTCAGGGTGCCGGTCTTGTCGACGACCAGTGTGTCGATGATGCATAACAATTCGATTGCGGCAGCATCGCGGAACAACACGCCCTGCGTCGCGGCGCGGCCGGTCGCCACCATGATCGACATCGGCGTGGCCAGGCCGAGCGCACATGGGCACGCGATGATCAACACTGCAAGCGCGTTGATGAGCCCGTATACCCATCCCGGTTCGGGGCCAAACAAACCCCACGCCAGGAATGTAAGTGCGGCAACGCTGATCACCGCCAGCACGAACCAGCCGGCGACCACGTCGGCGAGGCGCTGCATTGGCGCGCGCGAGCGCTGCGCGGCGGCGACCATCTGCACGATTTGCGCGAGCATGGTGGCAGCGCCGATTTTTTCCGCCTGCATCGTCAGCGCGCCGCTGGTGTTGATGGTGGCGCCGATCAGTGGATCACCGGGATGCTTGTCGACGGGCAGCGGCTCGCCAGTGATCATCGATTCGTCGACCGAGCTGGCACCCTCGAGCACCTTGCCGTCGACCGGCACCTTTTCGCCCGGCCGCACGCGCAGCGTGTCGCCGACGTGAACGTGCGTGAGCGGAATGTCCTCTTCCGTTCCGTCCGGCCGGATGCGGCGCGCGGTCTTCGGAGCCAGACCAAGCAGCGCCTTGATGGCGGCCGAAGTCTGCGAACGCGCCTTGAGTTCGAGCATCTGGCCGAGCAACGTCAGCGAGACGATCACGGCCGCGGCTTCGAAATAGACGCCAATCTGACCATGTGCCGAGAACGAAGCCGGGAACCAGCCCGGCACTACGGTGGCGGCGAGGCTGTAGACAAAAGCGGCGCCGGTACCCAGGCCGATCAGCGTCCACATGTTCGGACTGCGATTGACGATCGACTGCGCGCCACGTGCAAAAAATGGCCATCCTGCCCACAGCACGACTGGTGCTGAAAGCGCCATTTCGAGCCAGGATTGCCACGCCGGCGCAACGATCTGCAGCCGGTGCCCGGCCATGGCGAGTGTCGTTACGATGATCGTGAGCGGCAGCGTCCACCAGAAGCGGCGCGAGAAGTCGCGCAACTCGGGATTTTCTTCATCCTCCAGCGATGGCATCGCTGGCTCCAGCGCCATGCCGCAGATCGGGCAATGCCCGGGCGCGTCGCGGATGATTTGCGGGTGCATCGGGCAAGTCCATTGGCCGGCCTGGGCGTGTCCTGCCACCACCGGCGGGGCTGCTGCCTCGGCGTGCTGATGCCCGTCGCCTGCGTGATGCTGGTGGCCCGAGTGGTGCTCGTGGCCTGCGTGGTGCGCGTGGTCACCATGCCCGTGTTCGGCATGGCTGGCGCCGCCGCAGCACGCGTGTTGATGCTCCTGCTGCACTTCGTCAGGGTGGGGTTGGTGGGTCACGTGTTGGGCGTTCTTCATCTCGGGCTCTCTATCAAGGCTGACGGCATGGGTGCAGCCTAAGATCCGTACCTGGGTACGGAGTCAAATCTTTCCAGGAGCGTCCATGCAGTCGCAGCCATTGAAGATTGGCAGCCTTGCCAGCGCCGCCGATGTGGGCATCGAAACCATCCGTTACTACCAGCGCCGCCGGTTGTTGGGGCAACCGTCGCGCCCGCTGCGCGGGCAGCGCGTCTATCCGCCCGAATACGTCGAGCGGGTGCGCTTCATCAAACGCGCGCAAGGACTCGGGTTTTCGCTCGAAGAGATCGCGGCGCTGCTGAGCCTGGACAGCGGTACCGGTCATGCCCGAGCGCACGCGCTCGCCAGCAAACGCCTGGCCGAGATCGAGGCAAAAATCGCCGATCTCACCGTGATGCGCGAAACGTTGGCCGATCTGGTTCATCGCTGTGAGCACACTCATGGCAAGGTCGCATGTCCGATCATCGCGACTCTGGTCACCGCAGGGCAGGTTGCCGACGCGCGCGGCAAGAGCAGCGTGGGCACAAGGCGGCGCAGCAGCGCGCCGCGAAAGTGAGCATAACGAGAGGCGTATCTTGGCGAACCCATTGGGATATCTGGATTTCCGCACGGTACCGGTCGGGATCGATCTATGAACGCGGTCGTGAAAATCGTCGAAGTGGGTCCGCGCGACGGTTTGCAAAACGAAAAGCAGACCGTCACGACTGAAACCAAGCTCGAACTGATCGATCGTCTGGCACAAAGTGGCCTGCGCGTCATCGAAGCGACGGCGTTCGTGTCGCCGAAGTGGGTGCCGCAGATGAGCGACCACGCCGCGGTTTTGCAACGGCTCAAGCGGCGCACAGGCGTGAGCTACCCGGTGCTGGCGCCGAACATGCAGGGGTACGAGGCCGCTATTGCCGCCGGTGCAAGGGAAGTCGCGGTGTTCGCCGCGGCATCGGAGACATTTTCCCAGCGCAATATCAATTGCTCGATCGCCCAGTCGATCGAGCGCTTCAAGCCGATTTTCGCCGCGGCGAAAATTGACGGCATCAAGGTGCGCGCTTACGTGTCCTGCGTCGTCGGCTGTCCCTACGAAGGCGCGATCGATGCCGCGCAGGTAACGAAGGTCGCCGGCGAGCTGTTTGAGCTGGGCAGCTACGAAATCTCGTTGGGCGACACGATCGGCGTCGGCACGCCCGCCACGGTGCTGCAGATGCTTGAGGCGGTTTCACAACGCGTGCCGAAGGAACAACTGGCCGGCCACTATCACGACACCTACGGCATGGCCGCCGCCAACGTGCATGCCTCGTACCAGTTCGTCCTGCGCACCTTCGACAGCTCGGTGAGCGGACTGGGCGGATGTCCTTACGCGCAAGGTGCCTCGGGCAATGTCGCCAGCGAGGACGTGGTGTATTTGCTGTCCGGTCTGGGCGCGACCACCGGCATCGATCTCGACAAGCTGATCGACGCGTCGGCCTGGATCTCGGAACGGCTCAAGCGTGAACCGGGCTCCAAGGTGACGCGCGCGCTTCTTGCCAAACGCGCGCAGGCGCGCCGCGGCTGAAACGACTGTGCGGCCGCGCAACCCGAACGCGGGCGGCTACCTGCAGGCAAAACTGTCCGCGCTTTCGACGTCGCCGCCCTTGTAGATCGCCGTGCGCGGGTAGGCGCATAACGGCCGGGTGCGGGTCGCGCTCCAGCTCTGAGGCACTTCCGGGTTGACACCGCCGACGTTGCCGGGTCCGCGGGCGCTCGCGATCACGCGCTCGGGCGGCAGTCCTTGCTCGACCCAGCGCACCAGCGGTGTGAGCAGGTCGAACTGGTCCGTGGCAGGCCCGCCGCTGCAGTGATTCATTCCGGGAACATGGAACAGGCGCGCGAAGCTGCGTGCCTGCGCGAAGTCCTTGTGACCATGTCCATCCTCGTCGCGGTCGTCGTTGGCGACGCTGACCTGATCGTCGGTCACCTCGGCGTCATGCCCGGCGGAGTGCCGACGTGAGAATTCGAGTCCTTCGAACCAGCGGGTCGTGTCATCGACGGAGAAAATCGGATCGCTTACGCCGTGATAAACCAGCATGCGGCCGCCGCGGCGTTGCAAGGTGCGCAGATGTTCCGGATCGGGCGGCGTCATGAACTGCATGCCGGACTCGGTATAGGTTTCATTGGTGGCGAAGATCTGCTGCGCCAGCACCTTGATGTCCGCGGTCAGGGAAAAGACCGGCGGGATAAACGTTGCCGCATCCACAGGCGGTGTCTTGAACACGAAACCGACGGCGCCTGGATCGAGGATCATCGGGGCGATGAACTCCCAGAACACGGTTCCGCTGGCACCGTGGCCGGCGTCAAATGGGAAGGTCGAATAAATTGCACGCCCGCCCGCGTCCTTCGGGCCGGCGAAGATGTTGCCGATGGCGACTTTCTGGCCGGCGGCGAGACACGTGCCGTCGCGCGCGCCGGTGCACGTAGGAACATCTCGATCGAGATCAAACGCGCGTTGGCAGGCTTTGACGTTCTGTACCAGCCCGTCGGTCAATCCGTCGAGCGCGTCGCAGCGTGCGAGCACCTTGTCGGAAACAAGCTGGCGTTCCGCGGGTGTAAACGCACCGGACAGATCGGGCAATCCAGCAAACGGTCCCGCAGGAATCGTTGCATTGGGGACGGCGAATGGCGCGTACTGTTGTGCGCCGTAGATGCTGGCCACGGCCGCCTTGGGCAGGTTGAACCCGGGCGAGCCGACCAGGAAACCGTCGTACTGATCCGCGTAACGCGCCGCCGCCACCATGGTGTGCCGACCGCCGTTGGAGCAACCGCCGATGTAGGAGAAGGCGGGGCTCTTTCCGTAGGCCGCGTGGATGACGCTTTTTGCCATCGGCGTGAGCTTGCCCACCGCCTGATAGCCGTAGTCCAGCCGCGCCTGCGGATCGATACCGAACGTGGGGTTTTGCGCAGCGTTGTGACCGGCGTCGGAACTGATCACTGCAAAGCCCTGCAGCAGCGCGCTGGTGAGAGGACCGCCGCCGCTGGTGGGTCCTGTGGCCGTCACCACGCTACCGTCGATGCCGCCGTTGGCCTGGTAAAAAAGGCGTCCATTCCACATGAGCGGCAAGCGCATTTCGAATCCGATGGCGTACGTCTTGCCGTCGACCGGACTGACACGTTCGAACATCTTCCCGCGAAGCAGGCAGTGCGCGTCGACACTTTGACCCGCCAGCGTCAGCGTGCCTGCCGCGACTCTGGTCGAGGAGGTGAAGCTGGTATTCGGCAGCGACAGCGCAGCAGCCAGCGTTTCGCATGTCTGACTCAGCGTGCCGCCCGGATCCTTGCGCCCGTGCTCAGACGAGCCGTTGTCGGCGCCGAGCGCAACTTCGGTCGGGTCAGGATCGACTCCGCCGCCACATCCGTACAACGCCAAGGCACAAGCGATCCCGATCGCACGCCGTGTTGGTGGTTGCATGAGGTTTCTCCCTGTGACCCAGCGGTTTACTTATGATTGTGTACAAATAATCTAGGAGCTGGATCGGCAGTTGTCAATGGAAAGCAGCGCCGCATCGCACATATCGATACACGTGCGCAATGAAAGGCAGGGCCGCACACCGGCCGTCTCGATGTGCCCGCTGCCGCTCCGTACAATTCGGCGCCTGCCGTCGATTTGTGCGAAAGCGATCCGTTGACGAAACGAGGCTCGACCGAGGCGAGCGGGGCCGTGCTCCCGCGGCACGGACTTGACCAGGCCGCGATGCTGAAGCTGCTCGGCTACAACCTGGCGCAGGCGTCCATCCCGACCAACCATGCGTTCAGGAAACACATCGCGCCGCTTGGCCTGACACAAGTCGAATTCACCGTTCTGATGCTGCTTGCGACCAACGCCAACGTCACGCAATTGCAGCTTGGACGCGCGCTAGGCGCTGCACCCTCGAATCTCACCAATCTGCTGGGGCGCCTGGAGGCGAAACAACTGATCCTTCGCCGGCGCAGCTCCGTCGATGCACGCGCGCAGACGATTGCTCTGACGCGCAGTGGCGCCGCGCTTGCAAAGCGGGCCGCAGGCCTGGCAGACGGAATGGAGGAGAACCTGCTGCGCCATTTGAGCGAGGGCGAACGCCACATCCTGTTCGAGCTGCTGCAGAAGGTGGCGCGATTCCGTCACGCTTGAGGCGCGCCGCGGTTTTGGCCAAACCGGGTGAGGTCACGCAAAGAAAGAGCGACGCGCGTATCGTCGGCAGGCCGACCATGAGTGAACTCGAGCTCAAATTCCAGGTTCCCGCGGACGTGGTTGCGTCGTTGCGAGCGGAACTGCGCCGGCATCGCGCCCGATCCGTACGCCTGGTGGCGCACTATTACGACACGCCCGACTTTGCACTGGCGCAAAACGGTCTTGCGCTGCGACTGCGCCACGAAGGCCGCAGGTGGGTGCAAACGCTGAAAGCCGAAGGAAGAAGCACGGTCGAGCGGCTCGAGCACAACGTGCCGCTGCGCAGCTCTGCAGCGCGGCCAACTCTGGACCCGAGCCGCCACGACGGGACCCAGGCGGGGTCGGCCCTGCGCGCTGCGCTTGCCGATGCGCGTGTCCCCCGCCTTGCGGTGCGATTTTCGACGGAGGTCACGCGCCTGGTTTGCGAGCTGCGACTGCGCGACGCGATCATCGAGGCGGCGTTCGATGAAGGCAGCATCAAGGCCGGCGCGCGCACGGCGCCGATCTGCGAACTGGAGTTGGAGCACAAGTCCGGCGCAATCAAAGCGCTGTTCGAGCTCGCAAAAGCCTGGAGCGCGTTCGGCGGCCTTTGGCTGAACACCATCTCGAAGGCAACCCGCGGCGCGAACCTTGCGCGCGGCGTCGCGCACGGCCCGGCGACCAAGGCAGGTAAAGCGGAGGTGCGTGCGCACATGAGCGGACCGCAGTTCCTGCGCGCGGTGCTGCGATCAACGCTCGACCAGGTGCTTGCGAATGCGAGCGAGATCGCCTCCGGAAGCACCGATGAGGAACACGTGCATCAACTGCGTGTTGGTCTGCGCCGGCTGCGTACCGCGTTGCGCGAACTCGGGTCGCTGGACCAACACGTCGACGCCGGATGGGAAGCGCCGCTCGCGAAGGTCTTCAGCCAGCTCGGCGAGGTGCGCGACAGCGTGACCGCAGCACGTGCGGTACGGCCGCTGCTGGAGGAGGCACATGCGCCGAAGCTGGAGTGGAGCGGGGCCGTCGGCGTGGACCCGGTGGCCACGGTGCGCGACCCGGCCTTCCAGGCTGCGTTGATTGACCTGCTCGGGTTCGCACTGCAGGACGTCGACGGCGATGCGCCGCGGCAAGCGCATGCGCAACTGCTCGAACATCTGCGCACACGCCTCGGCAAACTGCACAAGCGCGTCAGCGCCGCGAGCAAGGAGTTTGAAACGCTTCCGATTGAAGAGCAGCACAAGACGCGCAAGCGCCTGAAGCGGCTGCGTTACTTGGCGGAATTCGCGGCGCCGCTATTTGCTCCCAAGGCCGCGAAACGCTACCTGGAGCACCTGGAGCCGGCACAGGATGCGCTGGGCAAGCACATCGACATTGCGGTTGCGCTTGCACGCTTTCGCGCAGACGCCGAGTCCGACGCGCGAGCGCTGTTCGCAGTGGGTTTTCTGGAAGCCTATCTGGAGAAGACTGCGCGCGCAGCGCGTGCGGCCTTGAACGAAGTCGCTAAAGCGCGGCCCTTCTGGAAGGACTGAGGCGGGTTCGCGCTCTGAGACTGCGCTGTCCCGGCACATGGTTTGCTGCTCCCCGGCACTTTCTACGTTGATTTCGTTCTTGGGGAGCAGCGATGAAAATGGCGGTGCTCGGAGTTGCAGCAAGCGTCGTCGCAGCGAGCATAGGCGCGACGACGATCGATTTCGACCAGGATCGGCCAGGAGCTTTGCCTCTCGGCTGGAGCGCGGGTGTTACCGGTAGCGGTTCGCCGCGCTGGGCCGTCGAGCCCGACCCGAGTGCGCCCACTTCACCCAATGCCCTCAAGCAGTCGGGCAGCGGCACGTTTCCGTGGTGCGTGACAAAAAACGCAGTGCTGCAGGATGGTTTCGTCGAAGTGAAGTTCAAGCCGCTGTCGGGCAAGCAGGACCAGGCCGGCGGTGTCGTATGGCGTTGGAAGGACGGCAACAATTACTACGTCGCTCGCGCCAACGCGCTCGAGAACAACGTATCGCTGTACTACACCGCGGGCGGGTGGCGCGTCGCAATCAAAGAGGCCAGCGCGCCGGTTGCAGCGAACGCCTGGCACGGCCTGCGGGTGCAGTTCGCCGGCAACCGCATCGTGGTGTGGCTCGATGGAAAGACCTACATCGATGTCGAAGATAGTCACATCGAAGGGGCCGGCGCAGTCGGCGTGTGGACCAAGGCCGACAGCGTCACCGAGTTCGACGATTTTGGCTACGGCGGGTGAGGGCGAGGCAGGCCGAACAAGGCGCAACTACTGCTGTGCAGTCATCGGTCCCCAGTCGCCGCCCAGTGCCCGCACCAGCGCCACGGTCACCTGATATTGGGCGGCGCGCACCTGCAACGCCTCGCGTTTGTTGCGCAGTTCGCTGCGTCGAGCATCGAGCAGCTCGAGCTGGCTGACGTAGCCGTTGCGATAACGAGCATCGGAGAGCAGCGTGGCCCGGCCGGCCGCCGCGACGGCACGCGACTGTGCTTCGGACTGGTCGGCCAGCAAGCGCAGCGATGCCAGCTGATCTTCGACGTCCTTGAAGGCGACCAGGACCTGATCTCGATAGGTGGCAAGCGCAGCGTCCAACTCGGCACTCGCGCTCTGCACGCGCGCTTCGCGCCGTCCGCCGTCGAAGATCGGCAGTGAAGCCAGTGCGCCGATGCCCCAGGTGCGCGCCGACCATTTGAAAAGATCACCCAGCTCCGGCGAGGCATAACCGGCCGAGCCGGTAAGCAACAGGTCAGGGAACCACGCCGCGTGCGCTATGCCCACGCGTGCCTGCGCCGCCATCATCGAACGTTGTGCGGCAGAAACGTCCGGCCGGCGCGCCAGCACGGTGCTGGGCACGCCTGCGGGGATCAACGGCAGAAGCGTGGTCCAGTCGGCCGTGTCGAGCTCAAAGTTCGACGCGACCGCGCCGACGAGGACCGCGAGCGCATGTTCCAGCGTCGCGCGCTGGCGATCCAGCGCCAGCGCTTCCGATTCCGTCGCTGCCGCCTCGCTGCTGACACGTACGACATCCAGCTCGGCAGCGTCGCCGGCACGATGGCGACTTTCGGTCAGACGCAACGTGTCGCGATGCGCGGCTACGGTTTCGCGCACCAGATTGCGCTCGACGTCCAGTGCGCGCAGCGCGAAGTACGCCTGCGCGACATTCGCCTGCACCAGAAGGCGCGTGTCCTGCAACAGCGCTTCGCTGGCACCTGCATCCAGCGCGGCGGCGTTGGTGGCTTGCTTGAGCCGACCGAACAAGTCGACCTCGTAAGACAGATCCGCGCCCGCACGGATGAGCGTGGTCGGATTGGTCACGCCGGTGACCGGGTCCTTTTCGCGCACAGCGCTGGCTCTCGCGTTGACCTGGACCGACCGATCAGCCTGGGTCGAGCGCACCAGCGCGCGCGCTTGCGCCAGGCGCGCGGCGGCAACCTGAATGCTGTTGTTCTCGTTGGCGGCCCGCTCGACCAGGCGATCGAGCTGCGGATCGGCAAACGCTTTCCACCAAGTTCCGCGCGGCTGCGCCTCCGCGGGCGCGCTCGCCGTCCACTTCGCGTCCCCTTCCTTGAACGCCGCCGGAGTCGCGGGCAGGCGGGAAGGATCGATCGGCGGCACGCTCACACAGGCCGCTAGCACGAAGGCGCTGAAGGCAGCAGCGAGCAGGCCATGCGCTGGGTGATTCACGATCTGCATTTCTGAGTTTCCTGAGCAAAATGGCGTGTCATTCATGGTCGGATCGCGGCGCTGCCGGTGCCGGCCTTATTGCACCGCCGCCTCCTGGCGACGAGGTGCGAAACGCCTCGATGTGCGGGATTTCGCCGTGGCGCTTCAGCGCTCGATTGCCGGTCAGGCGACGCAACACGACATAGAAGACCGGTGTCAGGAACAGGCCGAACGCGGTCACGCCGAGCATCCCTGCGAACACCGCCACACCCATCGCATGCCGCATCTCCGAACCCGCGCCTGTCGACAGCACCAGCGGCAGCACGCCCATCACGAAAGCGAGCGATGTCATCAGGATGGGTCGCAAACGCAGCCGACTGGCTTCGATCGCGGCTTGCACCGGCGTTCGACCTGCGAATTCGAGCTCGCGCGCGAACTCGACGATCAAGATCGCATTTTTCGCCGACAAGCCGACGAGCACGATCAATCCGATCTGAGTGAAGACATTGTTGTCGCCGTGGGACAACCAGACGCCGGTCATCGCCGCCAGAAGACCCATCGGCACGATCAGGAGAATCGACAACGGCAGCGTCAGGCTCTCGTAGAGCGCAGCCAGCACCAGGAAGACGAGCAGGATTGCCAGCGGGAAAACGAGGTTGGCGGAATCTCCGGCGAGGATCTCCTGGTAGGTGAGGTCGGTCCACTCGTAGCCTATGCCCGGCGGCAACGTTTCGGCGGCAATGCGTTCCACCGCGTCCTGCGCCTGTCCCGAGGAGTAGCCGGGAGCGGGGCCGCCGTTGATGTCGGCGGCGAGGAAACCGTTGTAGCGCATGGCGCGTTCCGGGCCGAAGCTGGGCTGCACGCTCATCAGTGCCGACAGCGGCACCATCTCTCCACTTGAAGAACGAACCTTCAGCGAACCCACGTCCTCGGCACGCGCGCGGAAGGGTGCGTCGGCCTGCACCCGGACCGTATATGTGCGGCCGAACTGGTTGAAGTCGTTCACGTACAAGCTGCCCAGGTAGATCTGCATCGTGTCGAACACATCGGTCACTGGCACGCCCAACTGGCGCGCCTTGGTGCGGTCGATGTCGGCGTACAGCTGCGGCACATTGACCTGGTAGCTCGAAAACAGACCCGCCAGCTCGGGCGCCTTTTGCGCCTTCGCCATGAAAGCTTTCACGGCAGCGTCCATCGCCTCGTATCCGAGCGATGCCCGGTCCTGCAGTTGCAGCTTGAAGCCGCCGGTCGTCCCCAGGCCGTTCACTGGCGGGGGCGGGAACATCACGATGAAGGCGTCCTGGATCGCGCCGAACTTCTGATTGAGTTGGCCCGCGATCGCGCCGCCGCTCAACTGAGGCGTCTTGCGCTCCTCGAACGGCTTGAGGACCGCGAACGCGATGCCGGAATTCGAGCTGTTCGTGAACCCGTTGATCGACAAGCCGGGAAACGCCACCGCGTTTTCAACGCCGGGCTGCTTGAGCTCGATCTCTCCCATACGGCGGATCACGTCTTCACTGCGATCCAGCGTGGCGCCGTCGGGTAATTGCGCAAAGCCGATCAGGTACTGCTTGTCCTGCGCGGGTACGTAACCGCTGGGCACGGCTTTGAACATGCCGAACGTGACCGCGAACAGCACGAGGTAGACAGAGATCATCACCGCGCTCCGCGACGTGGCGCCTCTGACGCCGCCGCTGTACCCCTCGGCACCGCGCCGGAACACCTGGTTGAAGGCGCGAAAGAACCACCCCAGCGTCTTGTCCATGAAGCGCGTCAGTGCGTCCTTGGGCTCGTTGTGTCCCTTGAGCAGCAGTGCAGCCAGGGCAGGCGACAACGTGAGCGAGTTGATCGCCGAGATCACTGTCGAAATGGCGATCGTCAGTGCGAACTGCCTGTAGAACTGGCCGGTCAGGCCGCTGATGAACGCGAGCGGCACGAACACTGAGACCAGCACCAGGGCGATAGCGATAATTGGACTAGTGACTTCACGCATCGCGCGATAGGTGGCTTCGCGCGGCGTCAGCCCGCTTTCGGTCGGCAACTCGATCGTTGCGACCGTCGAGCCGAATGAAATCATCGTGCTTGAAACCATACGTGATCTCGGGCTCGAACTGCAGGTCACATTCAACAAGGGTGCTGTGATGATACTGCCTGCGGGCGTCACGAAGGCGACCGGGCTTATCACTGCGCTCGCGGAACTCAACCTTTCACGCCATAACGTTGCCGCGATCGGCGATGATCGTGTCCTTGAAGGCGTAGCTCCGGTTCCTCTCCGCCTCCGTGGCGTTGCCGGAATAGGGATCGCCGCTGAACACGACGTTCGTGATCCTGGAGTCGTACGCCGTGGGGACGTAGTCGTGCCACCATCCCGGCAAGGCTCCGAACACTTGCGCCTGGATATTCGTATGGCTGACCACCGAGTCGGGCGGCGTGAAATCGGTCTGGAATACCGCCGCGGCGGACAGATGGGCGCCCAGGCCGAACCCCGTCGTAATGATCCTCGTCGACGAGTTGAGCTTG